>LWDU01033617.1_pt1 | contig 79876 bp, 74 predicted proteins | sample 727161 | NCBI WGS metagenome assembly LWDU01 (sample SAMN04566230, study PRJNA314399) | hydrothermal vent metagenome | isolation source: deep sea hydrothermal plume seawater | place: Mexico: Gulf of California, Guaymas Basin | collected 2004-07-11
TCTAATGCTTCTTATCAAAATAAAAAAGAGCAACTTTTAGATTTTATCGGGGGTGGCGTTGTCCCTCCTAAATTTTTAGTGGATATAGTTTATGATAAAGAAAATCAAATAAGAAATATACAGTCAATAAATTTAAATAAAATTATGAAGAAAAAATCTGTTTTTTCAGAAAAACAAATAACGTCTTATTTTAATAAAAATAAAGAAGATTATATAGATATCCGTAAATCAGTAAAATTTATAAAATTAAATCCAAAAAATTTAACTACCAACAATGAATATACTGATATTTTTTTTCAAAAGATTGATGAAATTGATGATTTTATAGTTGAGGGAAAAAATTTAGATTTTATACAGAAAAATTTTAATTTACCTTCACTTAATCTAGTTCAATTAGATAAAATTGATTTTTTAAAAAATAAAAAAGAAATTGATAATTTGCCCAAAGAAGTGATTAATAAAATTTTTAATATAGAAGAATCTGAACCAACATCACTTATCGAGTTAAAGGGAGAATACTTTGTAGTTGATATTATTAAAACTGCTAATATTCAAAAAGAAGTTACTGATAGTTCTGTTAAGAAAAATATACTAGCAAATCTAGAAAAAAAAATAACAAGAGAGTTTATCTCTGAAATTATAGTTAAATTAAACAAAAATAACTTTAAGAAAAATGATTTTCATAAAATTGCAGCTAATGGAAAAATCTCTGTTAAAAAATCAATAATTAAAAATAAAAATGATAATAAAACTTTTAACAAAGATCTGCTTAACCAAATTTATTCATTACCTGAGAAAACAATAAGTATTGTAGCCGATATTGGATTAGATGAGAGTTATTTGGTTTATGTAGATAAAATTGAAAATACAGAAATTAGTCAAAATTCTGATAAATATAATGAGTATTTTAAATTATCTAAAGCTAGAATGGTAAATAGTTTATATAATACATATGATAACTATCTCAAAAATAAATATGATATTAATATAAATTACAAAGCTTTAGACAATATTTCTAGATGATTATAAATACGAATTTATTTAATTTTAAAAAAAAACATATAAAAAAAAAAAACCAAATAATTTTTAGTAAAATCAGTTGTAAAAATAACATAGCGATTGAAAATATAATTAACAATTTTTTAATTAAAAAAAATAGTTTTATATTTGAATCTGTAGAAAAAAGAAGAATAAGAGGACGTTATACAATAATCGGAGCAGATCCAGATAAAATTTGGGAATTTAATGGTTCGAAGATATGTCTAATACAAAATAATCACACAACAGTTATTAAAAAAAAGCCCTATCCTTTTTTAAAAAAATTGATAGAGGATTTTAATTTTCCTTTACCAAAAGGTTTGCCAAAATTATCTTCTCTATTAGTTGGTTATTTTTCATATGATGTAATTAGATATATTGAAAAAATTCCTAACAATTGTAATGATGATCTAAAAATTCCTGATATTAGGTTGCTGCGCCCCAATACTCTTATAATTTATGACAATCTTATAAAAAAAATTTTTTTTATTAAAAATTGTTTTGGTGATGAAAAAATTTCTAATTATAAAAAATATTACTTACGTCAATTAGAAGAAATAAGCTCACTTAAAAATCTTGCTTTAAATAGTAATAATAAAAAAGTTTTTTTTAAAAAGAATAAAAATAAAATAAAAATAAAATCAAATATCTCAAAAAAAAAATTTAAATCTATAGTTTTAAAGGCTAAAAAATACATTAAAAAAGGGGATATATTTCAAGTAGTTTTAAGTCAAAGATTTGAATGTGAAATTACTAAAAATCCACTGGAGATATACAAAAAATTAAGATCGACTAACCCTTCTCCATTTATGTTTTATTTTAATTTTAAAGATTTTCAAATAGTTGGTAGTAGTCCTGAAATATTAGTGAGATTAAGAAATAATAAAGTGACTATAAGACCTATTGCCGGAACACGACCGAGAGGAAATAACATTAAAAAAGATGCTTTTTATAAAAAACAACTTTTAACTGATCAAAAAGAATTAGCTGAACACCTAATGTTGCTTGACCTTGGGAGGAATGATGTTGGGAAAATTGCTAAAACAAATAGTGTTAAAGTTACTGAGAAATTTAAAATAGAAAAATATTCACATGTAATGCATATAGTTTCAAATGTTGAGGGTGATTTTAAAAAAAAACATTCTCTACTTGATGCTATGCTTGCTGGTTTTCCTGCTGGTACAGTCACAGGTGCCCCCAAAATAAGAGCTATGGAAATTATTGATGAATTAGAAAAATCAAAAAGAAAAATGTATGCAGGGTCTATTGGTTATTTTTCTGCAGACAGAAACTTTGATACTTGTATTGCGTTACGAACAGCTTTAATAAAAAATAATAAATTTTATATACAATCGGGTGCTGGAATTGTCGCTGATAGTGTTCCTGAAAAAGAGTATCAAGAAACTGTGAATAAAGCTAAAGCTTTAATTAATTCTTTAAACTAAATATGAAAATTTTATTAATCGATAACTACGATAGTTTTACCTACAATTTGTATCATTATATTTCTTTTTTAAAATGTAATGTTGAAATATTTAGAAATGATAAAATTAATATTAAAGGAATAGATAAAAAAAAATATAAAAAAATAGTAATTTCTCCTGGACCAGGAAATCCAAATCAAGCAGGAAATTTTTTAAAAATTGTTAAACATTTTTATAAATCTATTCCAGTATTTAAGTCTAAAATTGTTGGTGCAAAAAAACTAATGCATGGAAAAACTAGTATTATCAGACATGAAGGAAAAGGTTTATTTAATGGTATTAAAAACCCAATGATAGGTACAAGATATCATAGTTTAATTATTGATAGAAAAACTTTAGGTAAAGATTTAATTATAACTGCCGAAACTAAAGATAATATAATTATGGGTGTTATGCATAAAAAGTATAATATTCATGGAGTTCAATTTCATCCAGAAAGTATCAAAACTATTGAAGGTATGAAACTATTAAAAAACTTTATAAATTCTTGAAACTTATGAAAAAAATTGAAAATCTTATAAACACTATTTCCAAAAATAAAGATCTTACCTTTGAAGAAAGTAAATTAATTTTTCTTGAAATAATGAGTGGAAAAATGAATGAAGACTTAATTCATAAATTTTTAGTTGATTTAGCAAAAAAGGGAGAGACTGCAAACGAAATAGCTGGGGGCGTATATGTATTAAGAAAGAAAGCTTTAAAAGTTAAAACCGATAATAATATTGTTGATACTTGTGGTACAGGAGGTGATGGTAAAAATACACTTAACATTTCAACGGCTTCTTCACTATTATTATCAAGCATGGGAATCAAAGTAGCTAAACATGGCAATAAAGCTTTATCATCAAAATGTGGATCGGCTGATGTTTTAGAAAAATTAAATATTAATATTAACCTAGGACCAGAAGAGGTTAGCAAAAGTATTGAAATAAATAATTTTGGTTTTATGTTTGCTCCCAATTATCATTCTGCAATGAAATTTGTTGGTCATATAAGAAAAAAAATTGGCAAAAGAACAATATTTAATTTAATTGGACCATTAAGCAGTCCTGCAAATGTTAAAAGGCAAGTTGTAGGTGTTTTTTCTAAAAAATGGCTACATCCTTTTGCTTCAGCTTTAAAAAATTTAAAAACTGATCATGCTTGGATAGTTCATAGCGATGATGGTATGGATGAAATTTCTCCCTTTGCTCCTACAAGCGTTGTTGAGTTAAAAAAAAATGAAATAAATGAAATTAAAATTGATCCTATAAAACTTGGTATAAAAGCTAATAACCCCAATAATTTACTAGGAAAAGATCCATCTTATAATGCTGAAAAAATAATTGAAATATTTTCTGGTGTTGAAAACGAATTTACCGAAGCTGTAAGTTTAAATACTGCGGCTTCTTTAATAGTAGCTAATAAATTTAAAGACTTTGAAGCTTCATATAATTTTTCAAAAAAACATATTATGTCTGGAAATGCATTAAATCATTTAAAAAAAATTCAAATTTTATAATATGGAAAATATTCTAAAAAAAATCATAAATAAAAAAAAAGATAATATCGTAAGTTATAAAAACAAATATTCAGAAAATTTTCTTTTAAATAATATTGATACTTCTATAAACTTTATTAACTTTAAAGAGAAAATGATTGATAGATATTCTAAAAAAAAAATTTCAATTATTGCTGAAATTAAAAAAGCTAGTCCATCCGCAGGTTTACTTGTTAAAAATTTTGACTATTTAAATATTGCTAAAATTTATTCGGAAAATGGAGCTTCTTTTCTATCGGTATTAACGGAAGAAGATTTTTTTTTGGGTAAATTAGACTATATAAAAAATATAAAAAAAAATGTTAAATTGCCTGTATTATGTAAAGACTTTTTCATAGATACATATCAAGTTCCTTTAGCGAAAAGTTTTGGTGCTGATTGCATTTTAATAATCCTTTCAGCGGTTGATAAAAATTTAGCTAAGGATTTATACCAAGCTGCTTTAAACTTAAATATGTCTGTTTTAGTTGAAGTTCATTCAGAAAAAGAATCCGAATTTGCTCTTTCGCTAGATAAATCTATTATTGGAATAAACAATAGAAATTTAAAAACATTAGAAATTTCATTAGAGACATCGGTATCTTTATTTAAAATATTAAAAAATTATAAAAATCCTCTTGTGAGCGAAAGTGGCATTCATTCCTCTGATGAAATTAAATTTATTTTAGAAAAAACTGATATTAAAAGCTTTTTGGTTGGAGAATCACTACTTACAAGCGATGATATTCCTTCAAAATTAAAAAATTTGCTTAAATAAGCTTTTAAAATCAACATTTTTTAAGCATTGATTTGAAAGAAGAACTTTTGTAGAACGTAGATGTACGATATTTGTTCTATGCTTACTAAAAAACAAAAAAACCTGCTTTTATTCATAAATAAAAAAATTAGATCTACAGGTATATCTCCCTCTTATGATGAAATGAGAAGTTCATTAAATTTAAAATCAAAGTCAGGAATTCACAGACTCATATCAGCTCTTGAAGAAAGAGGATTTATTAGAAGATTAGCTCATAAAGCAAGAGCGCTGGAAGTTTTAAAACTTCCAGAAACTGCTAGTGCAAATGATATTTATAATTCTTTTTCACCAAGTGTAATTAAAGGTGGCCTGGACACAGAAAATATTAAAAAAAACATAAATGAAGTTCCTATTTTAGGTAAAATTGCTGCAGGAACACCAATTGAAGCAATACAAAATGAGATAAGTAAAGTCGCTATACCCGAAGAGTTAAGTAAAAATGGTGAACACTTTGGTTTAAAAGTTTCAGGTGACTCAATGATTGATGCAGGAATTAATGATGGTGATACTGTAATTGTTAAAAAAACTAATACAGCTAATAATGGACAAATAGTTGTCGCTTTGATTGATGACCATGAAGCAATGCTTAAAAGAATAAGAAGAAAAGGAAAAGTAGTAGCACTTGAAAGCGCAAATAAAAGATTTGAAACAAAAATTTTTGGCCCCGATAGAGTTAAAGTACAAGGTATATTAGTATCTTTGTATAGAAACTTCCAATAAAATAGTCTAATAATAATTTATGAGTTTAGTAGCAACAAGATTTGCTCCATCTCCAACAGGTCCATTACATATAGGTGGAGTAAGAACCGCTTTGTTTAACTGGTTATTTTCAAAAAATAATAAAGGTAAATTTTACTTAAGAATCGAAGACACAGACAAAGAAAGATCAAAAGATGAATTTAAAAATCAAATAATTGAATCTTTAAAATGGATAGGAGTGGAACATGATGGTAAGGAATATATTCAATCTAAAAATATTAATAAACATAAAGATATTGCAGAAGAACTTTTGAAAAACGGTTTTGCTTATAAGTGCTACTGTTCAGAAAAAGAAATTGAAGAACAAAAGATAAACGCTAAAAAGGCTAGGATGCCATTTGTTTATAATAGAAAATGGAGAGATGCAAAAGATGTTGAGATCCCTAAAAATGCTGAACCAGTAATAAGATTTAAAAGTAAAATTACTGGAAATAGTATTGTTAAAGATTTAGTTCAGGGTGAAATAAATATTTCTAATTCTACAATTGAAGATTTTATAATTCTTCGGAAAGATGGGTCTCCAACATATCAATTATCAGCTGTTGTTGATGACTATCAAATGAATATAACACATGTGATAAGAGGAAATGACCATAAAATTAATACCTTTAAACAAAAACAAATTTATGAAGCCATGGAATGGAAGATTCCAGAATTTGCACATATTCCATTAATTCATAGTAAAGAAGGTAAAAAACTTTCAAAACGTGACAACGCATCAACTTTGACAGATTATATTAAAATCGGAATACTACCTGAAGCTTTAAGAAATTATTTACTACGTTTAGGTTGGTCCTACAAAGATAAAGAAATATTTACATTAGAAGAAAGTATCAAATACTTTAATTTAAAGGGAATAGGAAAATCTCCCTCAAGATTGGATATGGAACGAATTTTATCTATAAATGAACACTATATTAAAAATCTTGATGAGAAAGAACTATATAGATGTCTAAAAGTTTACTCGGAGCAATATAAAAAAAAAATCGATGATAAGTCTGAAAAAAATTTAAAAAAATCTATGCATTTTCTTAAAAATAAAGCTAAGAAACTTGAAGATATCTATCAAAATGCTCAGTACATTATTAATAGTAATATTAAAATTTCAAATCAAGACTTAAACTTGCTAGATGAAATAGCCAAAAAAATCTTAAAAGATTTTTTAATTCACTATGAAAAGTTAGATAAAATTGAGAAAGAAAATCTAGAAAAGATAATAAAAGATTTAATACAAAAATATAAAACAAATTTTAAAGGAGTTGGACAGCCTATAAGAGTCGCTTTAACAGGCTCCAAGTTTGGACCTGGTATCTATGATATCTTATTATCACTTGAAAAAAATGAAATTATCAAAAGATTAAAGATAGTTACTTAATACAGAGCTTGCAATCTTAGAAGAATTTTCTGTTTTAAATTCATTAATAATTATTTGAGTTGAATTTACTTGATTCTCTAAAGCTTGTTTATCCTTCAAAAGTTTATCAACTGAATTAAAAATATTAGTAGAGTTACATTTAGACTGTAATAACTCTGGTATTACTTCTTTATTAGCGGCAATGTTAATAATATTTGCAAATTTTACTTTCACAAGGAATTTAATAATAAAAAAATTAATTCTATTCATTTTATAAATTATGATTGATGGTATTTTAAGATTACAAACTTCCAAAGATATTGTTCCTGATTTAGTTACAGCAAAAATGGATGAATAAAGTACTTGGTTTTTAATTTTTTCATTAGCTATAGCTACACAGTTTTTAAAATCTTCTTTAAGGATAAGTCCTTGCATCTTCTGGACTTCGTCCGTGGTTGTATGAAAGACAAAAAATAAATTTTTATATTTTTCATTCATCATTTTAATAAAGTTAAATAAAATTGGTGTTAAGATCTTAATTTCAGATAGTCTGCTACCGGGAAAAATAGAAATAATCTTATTATTTTTTTTAATAATTTGACTTATATCAACTTTATTGTTTCCTTTATTTTCTAGGAGAGGGTGACCTACAAATGTAGACTTTATATTTTCTTTATCAAAATATTTTTTTTCAAAGGGAAAGAGCAACAAAACATGATCTAAAAAATATTTTAGTTTTTTAACTCTTCTTTCTCGCCATGCCCATACTTGAGGCGCAACAAAATGAATATTTTTAATACTAGGTTTTATCTTTTTAACCTTTTTAGCAACTCTTAACGTAAAATCGGGACTGTCTGCAGAAAATAAAATATCAGGATTAAATTCTATTATCTTATTTACAGTTTCATTAATGATTCTTTTAATTTTAAATATGTTTAATAAAACTCTAGTAAAACCAAGATAAGTAATATCTTTTAAATTGAAAATAGATTTAATACCTAAAGCTTTTAAATGTTCGCCGCCAACACACAAATATTCAATATCAGACCTAGTTTCTTTTAATTGAAAAATAGCTTTTGATGCCAATTTATCACCTGATGGTTCTCCTGTTAAAATAAATATTTTTTTCATATTACCTTGATAAACATTTTATTCTTATTAGCAAAAAATATAGATTTCTTTTTTTCTAAAAAAATATTTTTGTTTCCTTTTAAAACAATTCCTTTTATTCCTGATTCTTTAGATTGAATTATAGTTTTGAGACCAACTGTAGGTAAATCTATTCTTTGATCTTGTTTTTTTTTAGGGAGTTTGACAAGAACTCCATTGCTTATATTTTTTTTATTTTTAAATTTCTGCAACATTTTTTGGGTGCCACCTTTACCTTCTATAGCAATAATCTTATTATTTTTTATAATTACAGCTTGGCTAAAACTGTAATCATTCAATCCTGCTAATGTATTAATTCCTTTTTTTATATCTCTTAAATCTCGTTTATTTGGCTTGGCTTTAGTATGTACTCCTGTTTTTAAAGTCAATTCAGGTGTAAAAAATAAGGAGTTAATAGTCGTAATTTTTTCTTTTTTAAATATATTAATAATCTCTTTAAGAATAGCAGCATCTCCAAGTTTAGAACTTTTTATAATTCTTGAAATATAATAAATTCCTTTTAAATCTAACTTAATTTTTGAAAAAATCGGTTTATTAACTTTACCAGCAAACAAAATTTTATTACAATTATTTTTCTTTAAAATCTTAATAATTTCTCCAAATTGTCCTATAGAGATATGATGCGAATATTTGCTTCCTCTAAAATTATTTTTTTTTGTAAGATCAATAATTAAATGTTTAATTTTTTTTCTTTCTACATTTTTAAGAATTTCTTTAGGAAAGTGTGTTTCTCCAAATATTAAACCAATCATTTTTTATTTAGATATAGGTAAGCAAATAGGTCTCTTTTTATCTTTTAAAATAAAATTTGTCACTTCCTTGACTAAAACATTATCTTTATACTCTCCATTAATTTTATTAACACTTTCATGTAGATTTATTGAAGAAAATATTTTTTTATATGCGTCACCTAATTCAATTATTTTTTTATTTTCATATTTGTTTCGTCTAAGCCCTATTAAGTTTAAACCTTTTAAATAATTTCTATTTCCAAAAGAAAGACCAAATGGTATTACGTCTTTAAGAACACCTGTCATGCCACCTATCATGGCTAATCTTCCTATTCTCGTAAATTGTTGAACCGCTGAATTGCCTCCAATTATAACTTCGTCTTCTATAATTACGTGTCCACCTAAGGGAACATTATTTGCTATAACTACGTTATTACCTACTATGCAATCATGAGCTATATGTGATGAAATCATTAATAAGCAATTATTTCCAATCTTAGTAATTCCTCCTCCGTCCTTAGTTCCAGGATTTATAGTTACATATTCTCTTATTGTATTTTTTTTTCCAATTATTAAATTATTTTTTTCACCTTTAAATTTTAAATCTTGCGGATCTGTTCCGATACTTGCAAAAGGATAAATTTTTGTTTCTGATCCTATTTTAGTATTACCAGAAATATTTACATGAGAATATATTTCAACATTTTCACTTATCTCAACATTGGGTCCTATAACTGAATATGGTCCAATTTTAACATTATTTGATATTTTTGCATTTTTATCAATAATACTAGTACTATGAATCATATAATATTATTTTTTATCAACAATAGTTGCTGACCATTGGGCGTCGGCCATTTTTTTTTCATTTACTTTTGCTATACCTTTGTATTTCCAAACTCTTCCATGAGATCTTACCGCTTCAATATCCAGATGGAGCTCACAATCAGGTAAAACTGGACTCCTGAATCTTGCTTTTTCTACACTCATTAAGTATACCAATTTATTTTCATATTCTTTAGGATCTATTCCGTATGCTGTAAGTGCTGCAGCTGCTTGTCCAAAAGCTTCCACTATTAACACGCCAGGCATAACTGGTTGTCCAGGGAAGTGGCCTTGAACAAAAAAAGAATCTTTTTTAACAAGAACAATTGCAGTAGCTGATTTTAAATGAACTATGTTGATTAATTTATCTATTAACAACATAGGTTCTCTATGTGGTAATAAACTTTCTATTTTTTTTTTATCAATTGATTTGTCTTGCATCTATTTTTTTCTTTTTTTAACAAATTCTCTTAAAGGGATAGCAGGATATCCCATTACTTGAGAGTTGTCTGAAATATCATTTATAACGCCACTTCCTCCTCCTATTTTAACATTATTTCCAATTTTTAAATGACCGGATATTCCAGCTTGGCCTCCAATTACTACGTTATTTCCAACTATTGTGCTGCCCGCAAAACCAACCTGGCCTGCTATCATGCAGTTCCGACCTATTTTTACATTATGTGCTACATGTACTTGATTATCGATAAATGTATTTTTTCCAATAATCGTGTCAGAAAGAGATCCTCTATCAACAGTACTATTAGCACCTATCTCGACACCTTCTTCTAGTATAACTTTACCAACATGAGGTGTACGAACATTTTTATTTTTATTAGGCAAGAAACCAAAACCTTTTAAACCAATTTTACATCCATCTTGAATATGGACATTATCCAAAATTAAAGAATTTCTAATTGTAACAAGAGAACCTATTATGCAATTTTTACCAATATTAACATTGCTTTCAATAACAGTATTACTACCAATTTCAGAATTTTTACCTACAAAAACATTCTTTCCAATTAAAACGTTTTTTCCAAATTTAACTGTTGGATAAGATTTTTTTACTATATCAGATAAAATTAAATTTTTATCAAGGAAATCTGTTTCAGCTTTTGGGTAAAACATTTTTGTAACTAATGTCACAGAAAATAAAACATTTTTAACATTAATTTTAATACATTTGTTTGGTAAAAATTTCGAAAGATTAGGTGAAGTTATACAAACTGCAGCTTTGGTACTTAATGATAATTCTTTATATTTATTAGAATTTAAAAATGTCATATCTTTATTTGTAGCATTAGAAAGAGATTCAAAGCTAAAAATTTTTAAATTATCTTTTTGAGCAAAGTTATCTAAGCATCCAATAGTTTTCGCAATCTCATTTAAAGGGAAGGGTCCCTTTTTTTCATGAAAATGATTGGTCATTTACTTTAAGTTTAGTGAAGGAAGTTCTGTATTTAATTTTTCAATAATTAAATTTGTAATGTCTAATTCTGCATTACCTAAAATTACATTTTTTTTATCAATAATAATGGAAATTTCATTTTCTTTCATATAATTAGATATCATTGGATTTAGTTTTTTTATCAACTGATCTTTGGCTTCAATTCTCTGCTTCGCAATTTTATCTAAAGATGATCTTCTTTGAGACTGATAGTCTATAACTTTTTTTCTTAAAGAATCTGTTTTTGCCTGATAATCTTCATTAGATAATACATTTTTTTGTTCTAATAATTTCTTTTCTTCATCTTTTAAGTTTTGTTCTAAATTTAAAAATTTTTTTTGGTTTTTGTCATACGATTTTTGTAAAAATTCTTGCGCTGCTTTTCCTGCTTTGCTGTTATTTAAAATATACTTCATATCAAAAAATACTACTTTTGTTTCAGCATAAACTTGTGAAGAGAATACCAGCAAAATCAGAATTAATGTGATTTTTTTCAAATAATTCATTTAATTAAAAGTTAAATATACCTTAATGCAAATTTTTACAATTTATTAATAATAGGTATGCTACAAAAAATTTTACTAAATGTTTCATTAGAATGATGTACCTAATCTAAAATTAAAAGTTTCTGTTTCGTCCGTATTAGCTTTAGTGATGCTTTGGGCGATAGTAAACGATAAAGGTCCAACTACTGTATTAATATCAGCAGCTAAACCAAATGAAGATCTAAATTTACTACTATCATCTAGAGTACTATCGTAATCTATTGCCCAAACATTACCAGTGTCTATAAATGCACTAATATCTGTTTTAGTTGATTCTGGTAAAAGATTTGGAAGCTGAGCCTCAAAACCCATTGCTGTTACGTAATTACCTCCAATCCAATCTGGTCCATCTTTAGGACCAACTCTACTTGTATTAAAACCACGAAGTCTAGTTTGAGGTATTCGTAATCTGCTAGTCAATCTAACATCTTTATCCATTCCATGTATAGATCTTCCAAAAAACTTAAATGCGCCGATTAAATCATCAGAAAAAGCATAATAATGTGTATGAGTTAATCCATTTAAAAGTGATGAACTGTCTTGAATTATTGGTATAGATTGTAAAATTTTTGTTTGATAGCCAGCAGTAGGTAGGTAAGTTTGATTTCTTTTATCAATTGTTATGCCATATCCGAAATCAGCATTGTTAAATGTTCCATCCATTTTTTTGATTGCTTCTGATGCTGTTGATTGGGACTCTATCTTTTCATGTGTTATTGAAATAGATGGTGATAGATATATATTTTCATATTGTTCAAATTCTGTACCAAGCGCCCAACCTGTTTTGTTACTTTTGTAACCGGAACTAACTGTTCTGTCATCAGAAGAAACGTCTAAACTCCCGTAAACAGAATTTCCTGAATAATTATAGTTAGGCACTGTAACGGCAAGGTTACCACTTATTTTTTCAGCTGAAAGATTTACGGTTGATTGCAACTTCACACCTCTTCCTAACCAATTATTTTCGCTAACAGAAGCCATCACAGTTGTTCCGTCAGTTCCAACACCAGCACCAGCCATAATTTCACCAGTAGCTTTTTCGACAACTTTTATTTCTAAGATTTTTAGGTCAGGAGAAGAACCATCTAAAATAGTGTGTTCAACTTCACTAAAAATTCCTCTAGATTTAAGTCTATTAACAGACTTATTAATTAAAATAGCACTATAAGGATCTCCTTCATCTACAATCATTTCTCCTCTAATCACATCGTCATTTGTAACATTGTTGCCAGCTACATTTATTCTTTCAATTATAAACTTTTTACCTTCAAAAATTTCAACTACAACCTCTACACCATCTCCGACTAGTGTTTCACTAACTCTATGGTTAATAAACTGCAATTCTTTTTGCTGACTTAATTCATCAATTTCTTCTAACACAGATGTTAATTTTTTGATTGAATAATATTCACCTATTACTTTATTAAATTCTTTTTCTAGTGATGAAAAAGCAGATTGATCAAGTACATCTGCTACATTTGCTGTAAACTTTTTAAATTTGTATCTTTGTCCAGCATCAATACTATATGTTAAAATAAAGCCTTCTCCTTCAGAATATTCAACACTACTAGAAGAGATATTTATTTCGTAATAACCTTTATTTTTATAATAGTTTTTTAATAATCTTTTGTCTAATTCAATCCTTGATTGATTTAAATAAACATTTCTTGATAAAAATTTCCAGAATGCAGATTCTTGAGAAGTAATAATACTTAACAATCTAGTCGTCTTAATTTTTTTGTCTCCTAAAAAATATATTTTTGCAATTTTAGCTTTTTCCTTTTTATCAATAGTATAAATTAAATTTACTCTATTATTTTTTAATACTTCCTTTTCAACATCGATCTCAACAAAATAATATCCCAACTGTTTATAAAACTGTTTTATTAGGTTAGCATCTGATTTAACATATCCACTAATAAATGAACTTTTTTCTTTAAGTGTAAGCGCTTCAGATATTGCATCTTTATATTTAGATGCTTTTTCTCCATTAAAAACTATCGAATTTATTATTGGATTTTCTTTTACATTGATTTCTAATATTCCATTATTTAGTTCTGCTGAAATATTAGAAAAGAAATTAGTCTCAAAAAGTTTTTTTATTATTAAATTAATATCATCTGCTTCATAATTTTCTCCCAATTCAATATCACCAAAAATTACAATAGTTTCTAATGTAATTCTGTCATTTCCGTTAACTGCAATTTTATTAATTATTTCAGAATTAGAATTAACAGATAATGAGAGAAATAATAATATCGAAGCAAAAAATATTTTTTTAGTTTTATTCATAAAAATTATAACGCGCACATATTAAGTGTTTTTAATCTTGACCAACTATCAACATTTATAATATTTTCAATCGAATTAGGTTTTGTTTTAGCATATTTTTTGAATTCTTTGTCTTTAAAAATCTTATTTATTGTATTTACTATGTCTAAAAACTTGATTTTTTCTTCTAAAAACAACTTTACCAAAACTTCGTTTGAAGCATTTACAATTATTGGAGTAGATGGTCCCATATTGAGACATTTTTTTATAAGATGAATTGAAGGAAATTTTTTGGCGTCAACTTTTTGAAAACTTATTTTGTTTAAATTTTTGCTATCAATTTTTTTATTATTTAAATAAGTATTTTTATTTTCATAGAGTATATTTGATATTGGTATTTTCATATCTGGATTATATAAAATCATTTTTGTTAATCCATTTTTAAATCGAATAATTGAATGAACATAAGATTGAGGATGTATAATTACTTTGTATTTATTTTTATCAAAATTAAATAATTTGTAAGCTTCGATTACTTCAAAAACTTTATTAATTAAATTTGCTGAATCTACTGAAATCTTTTTTCCCATTTTCCATTTTGGGTGTTTTACTGCTTCTCTTGGTTTAGCATTTTTTAATATGTGTAAAGGTGAGTTTAAAAAAGGTCCACCTGAAGCTGTAATGATTATTTCTTCAACTTCATTATTTTTTAGATTTTTAGTAAGTTCCCTTATTGAAAAGTGTTCTGAGTCTACAGGTAAAACTTTAGTTTTAAACTTTTTTATATACTTTTTTAAAATATCCCATCCACAAATAATTGTTTCCTTGTTTGCTATAGCAACAGTTTTACTTAACTTTATTGCATCAATCGTCGGTTGTAAACCAGCTAATCCTACTATCGAAGATACGGTATAATCTATTTTACTTTTAATAATTTTATCTAAAGGAGTATCTCCCGAAAATACTTTTGTATTTTTATTTTTTAATAATTTTTTTACTTCATAATGAAATTTTTTATTTTTAATTAAAACATTTTTGGCTTTAAAAATTTTAGCCTGTTTTACTAGTTTCTTATAATTATTGTTTGCAGTTAATAAAATAACATCAAAACTTTTTTTATCAGCTTTGATAATATTTAATGTTGATGTTCCAATAGACCCTGTTGATCCTAATATTGCAATCTTCTTGTTCATGTCTAAAATTGTGAAATAGTAGAAGCCAAAACTTCAATATACTTGTTTAAACCATTTAAGTAAAACCAAGCAAACGGTAGAGCAAAAATTATACCATCAATTCTATCTAGTAATCCGCCGTGACCCGGTAAAAACTTACCAGAATCTTTTACTTTTGCTTTTCTTTTTATATATGAAACAAATATATCTCCTAGTTGACATACTAAAGATAATTCTAAACATAATAAAAAATTATTAATTGAATAAGAATATTCATGCTGATCAAAATTATTAAATAGCAAAAGTGGTGTTACAGAAGAAAAAAAAGAACCAATACTTCCTGATATTGTTTTTTTAGGACTTATCTTGGTCAGCTTTTTTCCACCAATAGTTTTTCCTATAACGTATCCACCTACATCAGAAAATATACATATTAATAAAATGAAAAATACAAAAAGAACTCCTTCTTCATATAGTGAAGCGGTAGCTATAAAGAATAATAAAAAAATGTATAAAAAAGATATAAACCTAAATGGAATCCATTTTTTTTTCAAATTTTTGTTAGAAGTATTTTTTTCTATAATAGATATTAAGTAGACAATTTCGTTTAGGGAAACAACACAAACTACTAAAACAGATATTAGGTAAATTGGCCAGCTTACAAAGATGCAAAAAATTAATAAGAAAAATAATAAAAATGATGTAATTATTCTTTTTTCTAGTTCTTTCTTCATTAGATTTTACCAAAATTTCTTTTTATTTTATAAAAACTATTAATAATCTTTTCGTAATCATGTTTACTAAAATCTGGCCACATTTTATCTAAAAAAAATATTTCAGTATAAGCTAGTTGCCATAGTAAAAAATTGCTTAGTCTCTTTGTCCCACCAGTTCTAATTAAAATATCAGGATTTGGCATATTTTTAGTATAAAGGTGTTCTTCAAAGTTTTTTATATTGATTATCTTATGTCTTTTTTTTGTTAATAATCTACTAGCATTAATAATTTCTTCTTTAGATCCATAATTTAAAGCAAGATTTAGTGTAATTATTTTATTCTTTTTTGTTTTATTTTTTATAAGTTTAATAGTTTCTTTGATATCTGAAGGTAAACCATGTTTGCTACCAATAACATTTACTTTAATTCCTTGTTTTATGATTTTCTCTAAATTTCTTTTAAGAGATTTTCTAATTAGATCAAATAAAAAGTTTACTTCATTAAGTGGTCTTTTCCAGTTTTCTGTTGAAAATGTATAAAGTGTTAAGAATGAAATTTTTTTTATTATTGAAGCTCTTATTACTGTTTCTACCGTTTTCAGTCCTTCAATGTGACCGTAATTTCGAGAATTTTTCTTTTTTAAACCCCATCGCCCATTTCCATCCATGATTATAGCGACATGATTTAAAATATTCATATTGTCATTATTTCTTTTTCTTTTTCTTGTAATTTCTTTTCAAGTTCTGCAATTTGTTCATCAGTAGAATTTTGAATTTTTTTTTCTGATTTTTTTAATTCATCTTCACCTATTTTTTTGTCTTTAAGATAAGTTTTTAAAGAATCGTTAGCATCTCTCCTTATATTTCTTATTGATATTTTAGCTTTCTCTGCCAAACCACCCATTATTTTTTTTAAATCAGCTCTTCTCTCTTCAGTTAAAGCTGGAATAGGAATTCTCATTAACTGTCCATCTATCTGAGGGTTAATACCAAGATTTGATTTTTTAATAGCGGCATCTATTAAAGGAACATTGTTTTGATCCCAAACTTGAACAGTAAGCATTCTAGGTTCTGGAGTTGAAACATTTGCAAGCTGATTGATTGACATATTCTGTCCATACACATCTACTTTTATAATATCTAACATATGTGCATTAGCACGACCTGTTCTTAATGATGAAAGATCTTGATTAAAAATCAAAAATGCCTTTTTCATTTTTGAAATACAATTTTTTAAAACATCTTCTGAAGACACTTTTTATTTAAACTCCTTCACCAACTTTAAACCTTATAAATTGCTTTACTTCTATTTTATCTTTACCGGCTGCATCTTCAATAATATTTTTTACCTTTTTTTTAGGGTCAATAATCCATTCTTGGTTTAATAGAGTGTTATCTGCAATAAATTTATTGATTTTTCCTAAGGCAATTTTTTCAACAATTTTAGGGTCTTTTCCACTATTTTTTAACTCTTCAGTAATTATTTCTTTTTCTTTGCTTACAATACTTTCATCAAGATCTTTTTTATCTATAGTTAAAGGGGAAGACGACGCAACATGCATGGCAAGTTGTTTGCCAAAATCTAATAAATCTTCTTTTTGTTTAGATGTTTCTACACTTACTAAAACACCAAGCTTACCAATATTTTTTTTAATAGAAGAATGTGTATAAGAAAAGTTTATTAAGTTTTTGTTATCAATAAAAGCACATCTTCTTAGAGTTATTTTTTCGCCGATTTTAGAAATTAAATCAACCAAGCTGTCTTTTACAGTTTTTTTATTTTCCATTTCACTATTTAATACATCTTCAATTTTTCCTAATTTGAAAAGTGCTATTCTCGATATTTCTTCTGCAAAATTTATAAATTGTTCATTTTTTGCCACAAAGTCAGTCTCGCTGTTAATTTCTATTATTGAAAACTTATTATCTTTTTCATAAATACAGACCAAACCTTCGCTTGCAACTCTTCCCATTCTCTTGCTAGCTTTTACTATACCTTTTTTTCTTAAAAGTTCTATAGACTTATCTATATCTCCATTTGTTTGATCTATTACATCTTTGCAGTCTTTAAAACCTACTCCAGTAATTTCTCTTAATTGTTTAACTTTTTGTAATAAATTTTCTTCAGGCATAAAAATTATATATTTTTATTTTGATTTTTTTGATGCAAAACTTTTTATTTTGGAAAAAATTGATATAGGTTTTTTAACAGTAGTATTTTTCTTTGTTTCTGCTGTAGTAATAACTGTTTTTTTCTCTATTTTACTTTCTTTATGATTAATCTTTTCTTTGTTTTTTTCTAAAATTTCAGATTCTTCAATGTTTGCTGTTACTAAATTTTTTTGTGCATCTAATATTGTTTCTTTAATTAAATCACAATATAAATTAATTGATCTTCTGGCATCATCATTTCCAGGTATCGGATAAGTTATATCAGTAGGATCTGAATTTGTATCAACAACAGCTACGATTGGAATTTTAAGTTTTTTAGCCTCAGCTACAGCTAAAGCTTCGATGTTTGTATCAATTATAAAAATCATATTAGGCACTTGTTTCATTTCGGCTATCCCACCTAATGATCTTTCTAATTTATCTTTTTGAACACCCATTTTTAGAATCTCTTTTTTTGTGAATCCAGTATCTTCTTTTTTTATATCTTCAGAAATTTTTTTGTATCTTTTTATTGAATTAGAAATTGTTTTCCAGTTTGTAAGCATTCCACCTAACCATCTATGATTAACAAAAAACTGTGATGTATCTTTAGCTAAGGTTGCTATTGTTTCAGCAGCTTGTTTTTTAGTTGAAACAAGCAAAATTTTTCCTCCAGAAGAAATACACTTGTGAATTTCATGAAGCGCTTTACTCGTCATCTCTAAAGTTTTTACAAGATCTATAATATGTATTGAGTCTTTAGATCCAAAAATGAACTTCTGCATTTTTGGATTCCATCTAAAAGTTTTATGTCCTAAGTGGACTCCAGCTTCAAGCAGTTGCTTTATAGTTATACTAGGTACGTTCATAGTTTCCGGTTATTCCACCACAATTTTTTCCATTTAAGGACCGGAGGTTTCTCAACCAACAATTGTGCGCGTATTTAAAGATGATGTTCTACAGTTTTAAACAGAGAAATTCAATAAGTAATTATACACTAATTTTCTTTATATAATGCTCCTTATTTAAGTGTTTTAACGTTTCATAGTTAAATTTTCTTTTATCTTTTAGTTCGAATAAATAATTTTTTTCATCTTTTTTAAACAAAATTTTTATTTTTGCTTCACCTTTTTCTTTTATAGTTTCGTACAATTTTTGAAGACTATCAGGAGTATCTATTTCTATATGCACATTATTATAACTTTTCTTAGTAATTTCTTCTAAACTAACAATTTTCCTTACATTTATTCTTCTGAATCTGTTTTCTTGATTCTGCTTATCTTTTAAAAGAGTTAATATAAAAGATTTACCTTCTACCAATATATCCCTATTCGCTTCTAGATTTTCTGAAAATAAGAAAAGTTCAAATACTTTACTTAAATCACTAAATTTAATTATCACAAAAGGTGTTCCTTTAATCGTTTTCTTTTCTTTTACTGACATAATGGTCCCAGCTACAAAACTTTCATGTTTATCACTTTTTTCAAAAACACTAAATGGCTTTACTTTATATTGATCTAGTGCATCTTTAAAATCTTCTAGAGGATGATTTGATAAGTAAAAACCAACTGATTCAAATTCTTTTGATAATATTTCATTATTAGGCCAACTAGAAGATTTTTGGCCTGTTATCAAATATGAAATTTTTTGATTATCATCAGAAAATAGACTGGTTTGGTTCTGTGCTTTATTTTCATAAATATTCTTAGAATTTTGAATAATATTAGGTATATTGTCATAAAGAATTTTTCTATTTTTAAAAATTGAATCAAAAGCTCCTGCTTTAACTAACCCTTCTAGTTGAAGTTTATTTATATTTTTTGGATTAACACGATTTATAAAATCACCAATCGATTTAAATTTTCCATTATTCTTTCTCTCGTTGACAACTTGCGTAATAGCTTCATAACCAACACTTTTAATAGCGCCTAAAGCATAAAATAAAGTTTTTTCTTGTGGTATAAATTCTGCATAACATTCATTTATACAGGGTCGCTGAACTTTTATCTTTAATCTTTTTAGTTCTTCAAAAAATTCACTTAATTTATCAGTATTGGATAATTCGTTAGTCATAGATGCCGCAATAAACTCATTCGGATGGTATGTTTTTAAGTATGCTGTTTGGTAAGCAATTAAAGCGTAAGCAGCAGCATGACTTTTGTTAAATCCGTATTCTGCAAATGGTTCAATTTTTCCAAAAATAAAAATTGCAGTTTCTTTTGTTATGCCATTTTTAACTGCTCCACTTACAAATCTTTCTTTTTGTTTCTCTAGCTCAGCTCTTTTTTTCTTTCCCATTGCATTTCTTAATATATCAGCTTCACCTGCGGAAAATCCTGACAGCTCTTGAGCAATTCTCATTACCTGCTCTTGATAAATAATTACACCATAAGTTGGTTCTAAAATTTTCTTTATTTTTGGATGCAAATAATCTGGTTCTTTTTCACCATGTTTACATTGGTTATATATTGGTATGTTAGCCATTGGACCTGGTCTATACAAAGCTACTAGGGCAATTATATCTTCAAATTTGTTTGGTTTCATGTTCACCAAAGCATCTCGCATACCTGCACTTTCTAGCTGGAACAAACCAACAGTATATCCTGTGCTGAGAAGCGAAAAAATGTTTTTATCATCAAGCTTAATTTTATGTATATTTAAATCTATTTTTTTCTGCTTAAGAAGGGATAAAGTTTTATTAATCACTGTCAGAGTTTTTAATCCTAATAAATCGAATTTAACCAAACCGGCTTTCTCTGATGCATACATATCAAATTGAGTTGATGGTAAAAGTGAATTAGAAGATGGATCTTTATATAATGGAACAAGCTCAGAAGAACTTTCTTCAGGAATTACAACACCAGCTGCATGTGTTGCCATGTTTCTGTTCAGACCTTCAAGTTTTTTTGATATTTCGACAAGCTTTTTTACTCTAGGATCTTTTTGCTCTTCTTTTCTTATTCGCGGTTCTTGTGCTAAAGCTTTTTCTAACGAAAGTGGACGAGAAGGATCAAAAGGAATCATTTTGCAAAGTTTATCAACATATCCATATGGCAAACCTAAAACTCTTCCAATATCTCTAAAAGCCATTCGAGCTTTTAACTTTCCAAATGTAATAATATGGGCAACTCCATCACCATACTTTTGTTTTAAATATTCAAAAACTTTATCTCTTTTTTCTTCACAAAAATCTATATCAAAATCGGGCATTGAAACTCGATCAGGGTTTAAAAATCTCTCAAAGATTAAATCAAATTTAATTGGATCAATATCAGTTATAGAAAGAGACCAAGCAACTAATGACCCTGCTCCAGAACCACGGCCTGGACCTACAGGGATATTATTCTTCTTTGCCCATTTTATATAGTCAGAAACAATAAGAAAATAACTTGCATATTTCATTTTTAGAATAATATCAATTTCATGTTTTAATCTTGCAGTATATATTTTTTTTATCTTATCTATATTTCTGTCTTTGGATTCTGGTATAACGTAATCGTTTAATTTTTCGTTTAATCCTAAAATAGATTCGTTGCTCAATAACTCATCTACATTTCTTGTTTCGTTTGTTTGTATATTAGGTAAAATTGGAACAGAATTTATTGGTCTATAAGAAATTCTTAGAGGAAAGTTTATATTATTTTTTAATGCATCTGGAAGATCTTCAAAAAGTTCGTTCATTTGGTTGGCGGTTTTAAGATAATGTTGATCGGAATACTTTCTTCTATCTTTAACATTTACATATGTTTTTTCACCTATGCATAAATAGGCATCATGAGCTTCGTGCATATCTTTATCTAAATAAAAAACTTCATTTGTTGCTATTATAGGTAATTTAAGTTCTTCAGATATATTAAGCAAAAACTTTTCAAATAATCTTTCTCCTGCATCATTATGACGTTGTATTTCAAGATATATATTATCACCATAAGTTTTTTTAAACTTTTTTAAAAGAAAAAATATTTCATCTGTAAGATTATTTAAAAAAAGTTTACCAAAGAGACCGTCTATTGCTCCTGTTAAAAGAATCAGGCCATTATGATTTTTTTCTAAATCTTCAATCTTGCAATTAGGATCTTCATCATCTTTTATTTCTAAATATGATTTAGAAGATAATTTAACTAAATTTTTATATCCTTCTAAATTTTTAGCAAATAGCGCTAGTTTTCCTTGGTAATTTTTGTATTTAATATTAATTTGTGTTCCAATAATAGGCTGGGTTTTTGACTTAGCTATAGATTCAGAAAATTCTAGAGCTCCACACAAATTGTTTGAATCACATAATCCTACAGCTTTAACTTTATTTGTTTTACAATATTCAGCAAGATCAGCTGTTCTTAAGGCTCCTTCACATATTGAATATTGTGTATGTATTTTTAAATGATTAAAATCTTTATTAATATCTTCATTCATCTTCTCTTATTATATTACCATCTAAAATATTTAACTTATAGTCCGCTTTGTTTGATAATTCTCTATTATGAGTTGCATATATTATTGCCCTATTTTTTGATTTTAATTTTGAAAATAGAGAAAAAATTTCGTTTGCAGTATTACTATCTAAGCTACCAGTAGGTTCGTCTGCCAAAATTAAGTTGGGTTCAGTTATTAAAGCTCTTGCGACAGCCACTCTTTGCTCTTCACCGCCAGATAATTCGCTTGGAAAGTGATAAAGTCTTTTTGATAAGTTAACTTCTAATAAAATTTTTTTTGCCTTTTCTTTAGCTTCACCCCACTTATACCCATTATTTACTAATGGGATGATAACATTTTCTAATGCATTGAAATCACTAAGAAGATTGTTTTGTTGATAAATAATCGAAATACCCTTTTTTCTTACAGTGTCTTTTTCATTATCGGCAGAATTAGAAAAACTTTTATTTTTAAAAAAAACTTCACCAGATGTAGGTTTATCTAGTAAAGCAATAATATGAAGTAATGTTGATTTTCCTGAACCTGATGGTCCCGTTAGGGAAACTATTTCTCCACTGTTTATAGTTAGATTAATATTTTTTAGCACTTTAATATCTTTGTCTGGTCCAGAAAAGCTTTTAGAAATATTTAGTAGTTTAATTATTTCGTTACTCATATTTTAAAGCTTTTATTGGGTCAAGGTTAGCTGCAGACAGAGCAGGAAAAATTGTTGCTACAAAGGTAGTAAATAAAGAAAAAGAAGAAATTACAAGTATATATTTAAAATTTATTTCAGATGGCATTTGACTTAAAAAATATATTTCTTCGGGAAATAATCTTATGTTAAATATTGATGTAATTAGAACTCTTATTTCTTCTATGTTGTAAGAGAAAAGCACTCCAATTATAACACCTGTAATAGTTGCAAGAAAACCAATCGTAAAACCAACTAAAAAAAATATTTTGGTAACAGAAACTTTGCTAACACCTAAAGTCCTAAGTATAGCAATTTCTTTTGTTTTATTTTTTACTAAGATTGTTAATCCAGAAATTATGTTAAAAGCAGCAACAATAATAATTAGTGTAAGAATAATAAACATAACATTTCTCTCAACTTTTAGAGCACCAAAAAAAGATTTATTCAGGTCCGCCCATGTGTAAACATAATAACCGTTAAATAATTTTTGAACATTTTTTTTAATTATTTCAACTTTATCAGGTCTGGTTAAGAAAACTTCTAAATTAATATCTGTATCAGATATTTCGAATAAGGAGCTTGCATTTTCAAAAGGAATAAAAATAACGTTTTGATCAAACTCTGCAAGGCCTGTAGTAAAAATGGAAGAAATTACAAATTGTTCTTGCAGGGGAATGCTACCAAATGGAGTTTGAAGATTTGAAGTTGACATTAAAGTAATCTTATCTCCAACAACTAGTTCAGAAGATATTGCTAACTCTTTTCCTATTGAAACAGTATCTTTGTTAAAATTTTTTAAAGATCCATCAATAATGCCACTTTTTATCAAATTTATTTTATTAATATCATTGTTAACGTAAGATCTAACTAGAACACCTGTGGTATTTAGTTTACTTATTAAAATTCCTTGTCCACTAAAAGTAAATGCGGTTCTAGATATTTTTGTTTTTAAACCATTAAGTTTATTAAGGTCTTGTTTATTAAGAGCTTGATCGTATGGTTTAACTATAATATGTGGGTTAAAACCTAATATTTTGTCAATCAATTCAGTTCTAAAGCCATTCATTACTGACATAACAATAATTAAAATAGACACCCCAAGAGCTATACCAGTAAATGAAAAAATAGAGATTACTTTTAAAAAACCCTCTTTTTTTTTAGGTCTTAAAAATCTTAATGCAATAGTTTGTTCAATCTTTGAAATCAATTTAAAATTCTTTTATTTAATAATTTATTTTTAATTTCTTCAAGAGATAAAATTTCAGTTTTTCCATTAATTTCCTTAAATTCAAATTTATCTTCAATAGAATTGGATCCTAAAATAATTTGATAAGGTATACCTATTAAATCAAATTTTTTAAATTTTGCTGACAGATGTTCGTCAGTGTCATCAAACAAAACATCAATTTTATTTTTTAATAATAAGCTGTATATCTTTTCGGCTTTTAAAAAATTTGATTGATCTTTTTTTTGTAGACTAGGAATTATTACTACTTGAAAAGGCGCTATAGTATCAGGCCACTTCATTATATTATTATTAAATTTAGATTCTATAATAGCTCCCACCAAACGTGAAACTCCAATTCCGTATGATCCCATTTTCACATTAACTTTTTTTCCATCCTTTAGATCGACTGAACATTTTAAAGGTTTTGAATATTTGTCACCAAAGTAAAAAATATGACCGACTTCAATTCCTTTTGTAATTAACTGATTTTCTTCTTTTACTTTATTCTGAAAATCAGTTTCTTTATATTTATCATCGGTTACAGCATAGAATGAATCATATTTTTTTCTAAGCTCGTTGATTGATGTTTCTTCGTTGTTGTACTTACTTAAATCAATATCGAAAATTCTTTTATCTGAATATATTTTGCTTTCTCCAGTTTCGGCAAGAATTATAAATTCATGAGAAAGATCGCCTCCTATTGGTCCTGTATCAGCCTCCATAGGTATTGCTGTGAGGCCTAATTTTTTAAAGGTATTTAAATATGAAAAAAACATTTTATTATATGATTTTTTTGCTTCTTCATCATTTAAGTCAAAAGAATATGCATCTTTCATAAAAAATTCTTTGCATCTCATTACTCCGAATCTTGGTCTAACCTCATCTCTAAATTTCCACTGAATATGGTATAAGATTTGAGGTAAAGTCTTGTATGATTTAACACTACTTCTAAAGATTTCAGTAATTAATTCTTCGTTAGTGGGGCCATAAAGCATTTCTTTGCCCTGTCTATCTTTTATTCTTAACATTTCCTCTCCATAATCTTCATATCTTCCACTTTCTTTCCATATTTCTGCTGATTGAATTGTTGGCATTAGCAGTTCTTGAGCTCCAACTTTATTTTGTTCCTCTCTAACAATTCGTTCTATTTTTTTCATGATTTTAAAACCCAAAGGTAACCAAGAATATATTCCTGTAGAAGATTGTTTTATCATGCCCGTTCTTAGCATTAACTGATGAGATTTAATTTTGGCTTCAGAAGGGTTTTCTCTAAGAAGCGGGATAAATAATTTTGATAAATACATTATTTTATTATTAAATTCTCACTAAATTTATGTTTGTAAAAGGTTTCTTTCCAGTTTTTTCTTTAACAATTTTTCTACAGTTTATTTTGAGTATTCCAATTAAATTTTCCTCTTGCTTACGATTTTTTAATGAAAATGCTTTACATGTATTTCTGACTTGCTCTTCTAATTCAAAAATAAAATTACTATCTTCTCCGTTACTAGGTAGCCCTCTAGAGGAAATAATTGGTTTTTTTACTATTGATCCGTTTTCATTTATTATTATCGTAACTTCTAATAAACCATTAAAAGATAAATTTATTCTATCTTTTAATGACCTTGACTCTGCTCCAATACTTAAATTTCCATCCACATACATTCTTCCAACAGGAGCTTTATCTACAACTGCTGGTTTTTCGCCCGGGTATAGTTGTAAAATATCTCCATTTTCTACACCCACAGGGTAAGGTATCTGCATTTCTTTAGCAAAATTTAAATGTTCTATCATATGTCTGTGTTCACCATGAACTGGTATAACTGATCTTGGATTAACCCAACTATACATAGATTTTAAATCTTCTCTGTTTGGATGACCAGAAACATGAACAAATTCATTATCCTCAGACACCACTTCAATACCATTTTTTACTAATTGGTTGTGTAATTTATAAAGTTTTTTTTCATTTCCAGGTATAATTTTAGAAGAAAAAATTACAGTGTCATTAGCTTCTATGGTTATATCGGGATGACTATAATTTGAAATACGTGTCATTGCTCCGAAAGGTTCACCTTGGCTACCTGTGCATAAATATACAATTTTTTCTCTAGAAATTTTTTTTGCATCTCGGGGGTCAATAGGTTTTATTAAGTTATTTAAGTACCCGCATTGTTTTGCTGCATTATAAATTCGATGCATAGCTCTTCCTACTAAAGATATTTTTCTACCCACTTTTTCTGCACAATAAAAAATACTTTCCATTCTAGCAACATTTGATGCAAATGATGTAACTACTATTCTTTTTTCTTTTAATTTCATGATTTTTAATAAGCTATTTCTTACGTCTAACTCTGAACCAGCACGTCCCTGATTAAAAACATTTGTTGAATCACATATCATAGCTAATACTCCATCATTTCCTATTTCTTTAATTCTTCTCTCATTAATCTTTTCACCAATTAAAGGGTTGGGATCAATTTTCCAATCTCCAGTATGCAAAACAATTCCTGCAGGCGTCTCTATTCTAAGTCCGTTAGGTTCAAGTATAGAATGAGTTAATGTGACAAATTCAATTCTAAATGGGTCAAGATTTATACTTCCGTTTAATTGAACAATTTTTAATTTATTACCTATATCAATTTTTTTTTCTTTAAACTTTTCTTTTATTAAAACGCTTGTGAATGGCGTAGCATAAATATCGCACATTAATTTCGGCCAAACATGTGCAATCGCTCCAATGTGATCTTCGTGGGCATGGGTCAAAACTAAACCAAGAAGATTTTCTTTTTTATCTACTATAAACCCCGGGTCTGGATAAATTAGATCGATGCCCGGTATGGTGTCATCAGCAAAAGTAACTCCAATATCAACTATAATCCATTTTCTATTTCCTTGGTCTCCATAAGCAAACAAGTTCATATTCATTCCTATTTCACCTGCGCCACCTAGAGGGCAAAAAATAAATTCTTCTTTTTTCATTTAATTAAATTACTTTTATTATTTTTATAAATCTCAATTATGCCATCAATTGTTATATTCTTATCTATAACAAAAGGTCTTATCATAGAAGTTTTAAATAGATGAGCATAGCCTCCAGTAAAAATGATTTTGTACTTTTTTTTAGTCTCGTTCTCAATTTTTAAAATAATATTATTAATAAGTCCTGAATAACCCCAATAAAAACCGGAGCGCAAAGCTTCTATAGTGTTCTTACCAATAACTTTTTTTTGTTTTTTAATTGAAAAAAAGGGTATTTGGTCAGCTGAGTTTGATAAACTTTGCATTGAAAGGTTAACACCAGGAGCTATAATTCCTCCATTATACACTCCATATTTAGTAATAACATCAAATGTTGTTGCTGTACCAAAATCTAAAATAATACAATCAGATTTATACCTTTTGAATGCACCAACAGCATTAGCAATTCTGTCAGAACCAACCTGTTTACTATTTTTGATATTTATTTTAACCCCTTTTTTTAAACTTTTTTCTTTTATTTCTCTCATCTTAATCTTGTACGTTTTATTTAAAATTCTTTTTATACTTAATTGATAATTAGGTACTACACTTGAAAAAAGAGCTGTTTTACATATTGATTTATTTTTTAAAATTTTTTTAAGCTTACTAATCAAATATTTTTGAGATTTAATTTCTTTGCTATTAAAATAAAATATTTTTTTTATACTAAAATTTTTAATATCTACTAAACAAATTTTAGTTACTGTATTTCCTATATCTCCAATTAAAATATGCATTTTATATATTTTTTGATGCTATTAAATCAATTTTTTTTTTAAAATTTAAATACTTATAAGAATCTATTTCATTAAAAAACTTTTCATAACTATTTGTAATTAATTTAATTAATTTTTTTAGTGAAGGGTTTTTCTTTGTTTCTTTAAAAATATTTGTTGCATCATATTCCTTGTTAATATTTGGGCTTGATACAATATTAACACCTATTCCTATAATCAAAAACTTTCTACTCTTTAATGTTATTATTTCTTGAAGTATTCCACAAATTTTTTTTCCATTTAAAAATATATCGTTTGGCCATTTAATTGATATTTTTTTTTCTTTGCATAATTTTTTGATAACATCATGGATTAGAATTGGACTTATTAGTGAAAACTCATTGAATGCTGGATAACTACTTTTTAAAGGAAAAAAAATAGATCCAAATAGATTTCCATAGTTGGAGATCCATTTATTCCCATGTCTACCACGTCCATTTGTTTGTTTCTTAGAATAAACGAAACCATATTTTTTTTTTTTATTCTTTATTAAATATATAGCTACATCATTTGTGCTTGTAACCTCTTCAAACTTATAGATTTTAAATTTCATTAGATAATTGATATATTTGAAACCGCATCTATTAATATCGATGGATATATAAAATAAATTAAAATCATTACACTTGTTAATATCAATATAGCTTTTAAACCAAAGTCATAGTTTTCTTCAAAGGGTGTTTTTGCTTTATCAAAGTAAACAATTTTTATTACTCTGAGATAATAAAAGGCAGAGACTACAGTTGTTATCAAGCCAATTATTGCCAAGGTGTACATCTTTACTTCAATAACTGCCATAAAGACATAAAATTTTGCAAAGAAGCCTGCTAAAGGAGGTATTCCAGCTAAAGAGAAAAAAATAATTAGGAAACTTAATGCAAGCATCGGATGGTGTTTTGATATTCCAGACAAATCATTAATATTTTCATAAAAAACATTTTCTCTTTTTAATGCAAAAATACATCCAAACGCACCTAAATTCATTACTAAATAAATTGTCAAATAAATTATTGTACTTTGAATTCCTGAATTTGTTCCAGTGGCTATACCGGCTAATGCATAACCTATATGGCTAATTGTACTGTAAGCCATTAGCCTTTTTATATTACTTTGACCAATTGCAGCAAAAGCTCCAAATATCATAGAAGAAACTGATAAAAAAACAATTATTGTTTGCCACTGGTCAATAACATTTATGAAAGGAACGTACATAAATCTAATAAAAACAGATAAAGCTGCAATTTTTGGAACTAAAGCAAAAAAACCCGTAACAGAGGTTGGGGATCCTTCATAAACATCAGGTGTCCACATATGAAATGGAACTGATGAAATTTTAAAAGCTAGACCAGATATAATAAAAACAATACCAAATATGCCTCCTAAACTTGCTTCATTTAAGTTTTTTGCAATTGTTGAAAAATTTGTCGATCCGGTAAAACCATAAATAAGAGAACAACCATAAAGGATGAGGCCGGTAGCAAGAGCACTAAGAATAAAATATTTTAAACCAGCTTCTGAAGATTTTTCTTCATTTTTATTAAAAGATGCTAAAATATACAAACATAACGATTGTAATTCTAAACCAAGGTAAAAAACAATAAGATCATAAGAGCTAATCATCAAAAACATGCCGACTACAGATGATAAAATAATTATTGGATATTCTATTTTATCCATATTATTACTTTTTATATAATCTTTAGATGATATTAAAATAAAAGAGCAAAATAATAAGGTAAGTATTTTCATAAAAATAGAAAATTTATCAATTATATAGCTCTCATTAAAAATTTTATTAACTCCATCAGGTTGATTAAAAACTAATATGATTGCAAATATTAAAATTAATATTGTCAAAAAATTTATTAACTTAAAACTTTTTTTTATAAAAACACCTAACATTAAAAGTGTCATTACTGATATTGATAAAAATAGTTCTGGCAATATATAAATAATTGATTGCACTAATTCACCTCTTTAGATAAGTAAAAATTAATATTAGAATTATAATTTTCAACTAGATTATTAACTGAACTACTAACAGTATTTAAAAGAGGCTCTGGATAAAATCCAAAGAAAATTATTAAGAATAATAAAGATATAAAAATATAAGTTTCTATTTTGTTTAAATCAGATTTTAATTTTAATTCTGGATTTAAAAGTTTGCCAAAAACTACCCTTTTATAAAGCCAAAGCATATATGCTGCAGCTAATATTACTCCAGTGCTTGCAAATATAGCTACTAAAATATTTTTTTGAAATGCTCCGACTAATACAAGAAATTCACCAACAAAACCACTGGTGCCAGGCAAACCTAGTGCAGAAAGTGAAAAAATCATAAACACAAGTGCATATCTAGGCATCAGATTCACGACACCTCCATAAGAAGAAATCATTCTTGAATTGTATCTGTCATACAATACTCCAACACATAAAAAGAGAGCAGCAGATGTTAAACCATGACTAATCATCTGAATTATACTTCCTTCTAATCCTTGTTTATTTAGAACAAAAATTCCTATAGTAACAAAGCCCATATGAGCTACAGAAGAATAGGCTATTAATTTTTTCATATCATTTTGCATAAGAGCTACCAAAGATGTGTAGATTATAGCAACAATACTTAAAGCAAAAATTAGTGGTGTAAAATAATCTGAAGCTAATGGAAAAAAGCCTAATGAAAAACGAATAAATCCATATCCTGCCATTTTTAATAGTATTGCTGCTAAAATAACTGATCCTGCTGTAGGAGCTTCAACATGAGCATCTGGTAGCCATGTATGAAAAGGCCACATGGGTAATTTTACTGCAAAAGAACTGAAAAAGGCTAACCACATCAAATATTGATAGTTTTCTGTTATTCTTATATCTAGTAATTTTATTACATCTGTTGTGCCTGTGATCCAGTAAATGGAAATAATAGCCACTAGCATTAATACAGATCCAAGCAATGTGAATAAAAAAAATTTAAATGCTGAATAAACTCTGTTTGGTCCTCCCCAAATACCAATAATCAAAAACATTGGTATAAGCCCTCCTTCGAAAAATAAGTAAAATATTATCAAGTCGAGTGAACAAAAAACACCCAGCATTAACGTTTCCATTACAAGAATTGCTATGAGAAATTCTTTAATTTTAAATTTAATACTATTGATACCTGAAAAAATGCATATTGGGGTTATAAATGTAGTTAATATTATAAATAAAATTGAAATACCATCTACGCCTACTTGGTAATTAATAAATCCACCCATCCATATTTTTGTTTCAACAAATTGGAAGTTCGATGTTGTTGGGTCAAAAGAAAACCAAAGAAATATAGAAAGAAAAAAGTTAACCAATGAAGAAAATATTGCAACATATTTTGAATTTTTTTCTACATTTTGTGGTGTACCTCTAATGAATAAAATAAATAAAGATCCAATAAACGGAATAAGAATAATTGAAGATAATATTGGAAAATTCATTTAATATACGATTAAGTAAGTTAATAATATAGATAAACCTAAAAGCATTACTAAAGCATAATGATATAAATAGCCGCTTTGAAAGTTAGATGCTTTTGTTGATAAAATTTTTACTAGTTGCGAAAGCCCATTTGGTCCATATCTATCTATTGTGTCAATATCTCCTTTGCTCCACAAAAATAACCCAATTCTTTTGATAGGTTTAATAAAAATAAAATTATATAAATCATCAAAATACCATTTGTTAAGTAAAAAATTATATAAAGCTTCATTCTTTAAAATTAATTTTTTTAGAATGTTTTTATCTTTTAAAAATAGATAATAAGAAACTGGTATCATTATAGTTACTATAACCGGTGTTAAAATAACTACCCATAATGGTGGATGATCAAGATGGGTTGCTTTTAAAAACAAAATTGAATTTTTCCAAAATTGATTGTCAACACCTATAAGCATATCTTTAAATAAAAAACCAACCGATATAGCTCCTATAGCTAAAATCGAAGAAGGAATCAGCATAATCAGAGGAGATTCTTTAATTGATGAAATAGTATTTTTTTTATTTTTATATTTTCCATGAAAAGATTTAAACATTAACCTCCAGGAATAAATTGAAGTTAAAAGTGCTGTTAAAATTCCTACTATAACTACTGAGTAACTAATTATACTTCCTTCTAAATAAGCAAACTCTATAATGGCGTCTTTTGAGTAAAAGCCAGAAAAAAGAGGAAACCCAGTTAATGATAAAGTGCCTATTATCATAAGTGAATAAGTGTAAGGTATTTTTTTCCATACCCCTCCCATTGAGCGAATATCTTGTTCATTATGAAAAGAGTGGGTTACACAACCCGCACCAAGAAATAAAAGTGCTTTAAAAAAAGCATGAGTAAATAAATGAAAAATAGCGACATGATAGGCTCCAATGCCTGCAGCAAAAAACATATATCCTAATTGGCTGCAAGTTGAGTAAGCAATTATCTTTTTAATATCATTCTGTACAAGCGCTACTGACGCTGCAAAGAAAGCAGTCATCATTCCAATTATAGCCACAAAATTTAGAGCAACTTGAGAGTACTCAAATATTGGTGAGCACCTTACTACTAAAAAAACTCCGGCTGTTACCATGGTTGCGGCATGAATTAATGCAGAAACAGGCGTTGGTCCTTCCATTGCATCTGGTAGCCAAGTATGTAAAAAAATTTGAGCAGATTTTCCCATTGATCCAATAAAAAGCAAAATACAAACTATTGTGATTAAATTGAATTCAATTCCTAAAAAGATTAATTTTTTTTCTACTAAATTAGGAGTTAATTGAAAAACTTCGCTATAAATTACTGTATCGTAATGAAAAAAAATTAAAAAAATACCAATCGCAAATCCAAAATCCCCCACTCTATTTACAATAAAAGCTTTCATTGCAGCATTGTTTGCTGACTTTTTTTTATACCAAAAACCAATTAATAAATAAGAGCAAAGCCCAACACCTTCCCATCCAAAAAATAACTGTAAAAAATTATCTGCTGTAATTAAGGTAAGCATTGCAAAAGTAAACAACGATAAATAGGCCATAAAACGTGTTTTATTGGGGTCATGGTCCATATATCCAATGGAGTAAAAATGAATAATTGTTGATATTAAACTTACAATGACTAGCATTATTGATGCTAGTGGATCTATATATATAGACCAATTAACAATAAAGCTTCCTGAGCTAATCCAAGTAAATATTAGTCTATTGTTTGAATAGCCATCATTCATTACTAGGTAAAAAATATATATAGATAGAACGCTTGAAATTCCAACTAATGAACTTGTTAGAATCTGACAAAATTTATTTCCTATTTTTTTACCAAAAAAACCTGAAACAATTGAACCGATTAAAGGTAAAAATATAATTGCATATTCCATATCAACCTTTCAAAGAATTTATTTGTTCAACTTGGATGGAACCTTTGTTTTTATAGTATACAACAATAATAGCCAAGCCTACTGCTGCTTCAGCGGCGGAAACAGTTAAAATAAACATTGTAAAAATTTGCCCAACTAAATCGTTTAAAAAAATAGAAAATGACACTAAATTAATGTTTACTGCTAATAGCATTAGCTCTATAGACATTAAAATTATAATAATATTTTTTCTATTTAAAAAAATACCAACTACTCCTATCGTGAAAATTATTGCTGCTAGAGTTAAATAGTGTTCTAAATTTATTTCAATCATCAAGCTTAACACCTTTTCTATATTCAACTTCTACTAATGAAACTGCACTTTCTCTATCTCTTTCAATTTGTTTAAAATAACTTTGTCTCTTAACATTTTCTCTTTTACTAAATGTGAGAGTAATGGCTCCAATCATTGCTACGAGAAGTATAAAACCTGATATTTGAAAAAGATGTATGTAATCGGTATATAAAACATTCCCTATGGCATGTGTGTTGCTTACGCTTGGGTTTATGTTTGAGAAAGGAACAAAAGAAGATTTGTATTTCCAGCCACTCACAACAATAAGCAATTCGAGCAAAATAATTACACCAACAACTGAACTTACAGATATATTGTTTATTAAACCTTTTTTATCAGACTTTTTCTCTATTTTTTCAGTTACGTTTAACATCATTACTACAAAAAGAAACAAAACAGCTACTGCACCAACATAAACAATTAACATTATCATTCCCAAAAATTCAGCTCCTATCATAATAAATAAGATTGATACTGTTACAAAAACTAATATAAGAAAAAAAACTGAATAAACTGTATTTTTAGAAATCGTGACCATAATTGCAGAAAATATTGTTATGGTTGCAAAAAAATAAAAAAAAAAAGTATGAGCTAACATTTATCTATAAGATGAATCTGCTTTGATATTTTCAGCTAAAGCAGTCTCCCATTTATCTCCGTTATCTAAAAGTTTTTTCTTATTATAATAAAGCTCTTCTCTCGTTTCTGTAGCAAACTCAAAATTGGGACCTTGCACAATAGCATCTACAGGGCAAGATTCTTCACATAATCCACAATAAATACATTTTAGCATATCTATATCGTATCTAGTTGTCTTTCGGCTTCCATCTTTTCTTTCTTCAGATTCTATTGTGATAGCTTGGGCGGGACATACTGCTTCGCAAAGTTTGCAAGCTATACATCTTTCTTCCCCATTTGGGTATCTTCTTAGTGCATGCTCTCCTCTGAATCTTGGACTCAGTTTTCCTTTTTCAAAAGGGTAATTTATAGTTTTTTTTGATTTGAAAATTTGTTTAATTGCAATAAATAATCCAGAAACAAAATCTGCCATAAAAATGGTTTTTATAATTCTATTAATACTAATCATTAATTATCCTACTGTAGGTAACATATCTAAAAAAAATAAAAAACTTGCTGTTAAAACAACCCAAAATAATGATATTGGTAAAAAAATTTTCCATCCTAATCTCATTAATTGATCAAATCGATATCTTGGTACTATTGCCTTTACTAAAGAAAACAGAATAAAAAGAATTAATATTTTAAGTATCATCCAGAAAGGACCAGGTAAAATAGTAAATGGATAAATATCTATTGGACTAAGCCATCCCCCTAAAAAAAGGACAGAACCAAGTGCACATAAAAGAAGTATATTTGCATACTCTCCTAACCAAAACATTGCATACATCATCCCAGAATATTCTGTTTGGTAGCCAGCCACTAACTCTGACTCGGCTTCAGGTAAATCAAATGGAGGACGATTTGTTTCTGCCAGAGCAGATATAAAAAAGACAACAAACATAGGAAAAAGAGGGAAAATAAACCAAACATTTTTTTGAGCTAGTACTATTTGGTTCAAATTAAGTGAACCTACGCAAAGTAGGACATTAATAATAATTATTCCAATTGACACTTCGTATGAGATCATTTGTGCTGCTGATCTGATAGCTCCTAGAAATGGATATTTTGAATTAGAAGCCCACCCTCCCATTATGATTCCATAAACACTTAATGACGAAACAGCAAATAAATATAGAATCCCAACATTAATATTAGATAACACCATTTTGTTACTAAAAGGAATTACTGCCCAAGCAATCAAAGATAGTGTAAGCGTAATTATTGGAGCTAATACAAATATAGTTTTGTTAGAGCTTGCAGGTATAATTATTTCTTTGAACATATATTTTAAAGCATCTGCAAGTGTTTGAAAAAGTCCAAATGGACCTACAACATTAGGTCCTTTTCTTTTTTGAACAAGAGCCCAAATTCTTCTATCAAGCCATACAATTAAAGCTACAGATACTAAAATAGGTAATAATAAAAAAATTATTTTATAAATTTCGTTAAAAAAAATATTTATATAGGTCATTAACTCGCTTTCTCAATTCCTGAAAATGTTAGGTTTTTTGATATTTGTCTACATTCATTCATTACTTTTGAAGATCTAGCAATTGAGTTTGAATAGTAATAATCTATTAAACTTATTGAAATATTTCCTGGTACAAAATTAATTTCTTTAAATTTAGTAATATTTTTACTTTTCTTTTTTTCAATATATTGAGTTATAAATTTTCTTAAATCATTTACACTATTATGTTTAAGTGGCTTTTTCATCATTACAGAAAGATCTTTAAAAATAATCCAATCTTCACGAGCTTCTCCAGGGGGGTATGAAGCTTTATAAGCGTTCTGGAGTTTACCTTCTAAGTTAATAAACCAACCATCTTTTTCAGTATAGGCAGAGCCAGGTAAAATAATATCTGCAATTTCTGCTCCTTTATCTCCATGGCTTCCTTGATAAACAATAAACTTATCTTTTTTATTAAAATTAAAACTATCAGCTCCTAATAAATATATAAATTTAAAAGTATCATTGTCTAGTTTGTTAAAAAAAGAAAAATTATCATTTTCATTTACCGAATGAAAATCTAGTTCTAGAGCTCCAACACGCGATGCATGTTGATTAAGAATATTTAAAGCATTCCAACCTTTCGTAATGAAGTTGTTATTAAATAAAAAATTCTTTAGTGTTTCAAATATATATTCACCCGCTTTACCTTTCAAAGCTGATTCTCCTAAAATAATCAATGGTTTTTTTGATTCTTTTATTTTTTGATAAATTTTATGTGTTCCAGATACAATGTCTTTAACAATAGAAATATCAGATCCAAGACTTATGTATGGATAAGTTAATTCACCAGGATCTCCTAATGAAAAAATTTCAGTTTTATTTTTAATATATGCTTTTCTAATTCTTGCATTAAGTATAGTAGCTTCTAATCTTGGGTTTGTACCTACCAGAAGAATAAAATCAGATTGTTCAATTCCATTAATTGTTGAATTAAATTTATAGTTAATGCTTTCTTCTGGATTTATGTAAATTCTATCTTGTCTACACTCTATATTTTTTGAACCTAAAACTTCCTCAAAAAAACTCTTAAAACTGTAGATTGTTTCGAGATCTGCTAAATCTCCAACAATTCCAGCTATTTCACTTGGGTTTAGTTTTTTTAGTTTTTCAGTTATAAAATTTAAAGCTTCATTCCAAGAGGTTTTTCGCAATTTTCCATTTTCTCTGACATAAGGAACATCTAATCTTTGTTTTAATAATCCATCACAAGCGTATCTAGTCTTATCTGATATCCATTCCTCATTAATATCTTCATTTACTCTAGGTAAAATCCTCTTGACCTCCCATCCATAAGTGTCAACTCTAATATTAGATCCTACTGCATCCATAACATCAATAGTTTCAGTTTTTTTAAGATCCCAAGGCCTAGCTTCGAAAGCGTAAGGTTTAGAAGTAAGAGCTCCTACAGGACATAAATCTATAACATTAGCAGACAATTCTGATTGCATTGATTTTTCTAAGTATGTTGTTATTTCAGTATCTTCTCCTCTACCTAGTGCCCCCAGCTCAGGTATTCCAGCAACTTCAGTTGCAAATCTTACGCATCTTGTGCAGTGTATACATCTTGTCATTTGAGTTTTAATTAACGGTCCCATATTTTTTTCTTTTACTTGTCTCTTTTTTTCAGTGAATCTAGAAATATCTAAACCATAAAAAAGAGATTGATCTTGTAAATCACACTCTCCGCCTTGATCGCATACTGGACAATCTAAAGGATGGTTAGCTAACAAAAATTCCATTACACCTTTTCTTGCTTTTTCTACAAAAGACGTATTAGTTTTAATTTTCATACCTTCTCTTGCAGGCATTGCACAAGAAGCTATTGGTTTAGGAGACTTTTCTAATTCAACTAAGCACATTCGACAATTGCCAGCAATTGAAAGTCTTTCATGATAACAAAATCTTGGAATTTCTGAGCCGGCCAATTCGCAGGCCTGAAGAATTGTCATTCCTTCTTTAAACTCAATTTCTTTATTATTAATTGTAATTTTAGGCATTATCTTTCTCCAGAAGATGTTGGTCTATTAAATAGGGAATATTATTTTTTTTCTTAACAAATGGTTCTTCTTGACTTCTTTTTTCCATTTCTTTTCTAAAGTGACGAAGTAACCCCTGCACAGGCCATGAAGCTCCTTCACCAAAGGCACAAATTGTATGCCCTTCAATTTGTTTAGTAACATCATATAAGAGATCTATTTCTTTATAATTAGATTCTTTTTCAGAAATTCTTTCAAGAATACGCCACATCCAACCGCATCCTTCTCTACAAGGTGTGCATTGACCACAACTCTCATGTTTGTAAAATCTAGCAATTCTAGCTATGCATTTAATAATGTCTTGATCTTTATTGATAACTATTACTCCAGCAGTTCCCAGTCCACTTTTAACTTTTATTAAGGAATCAAAATCCATTGTGATTGTCTCACAAATACTTTTAGGTAATAATGGCATTGAGGACCCTCCTGGTATAATTGCTTGTAAATTTCCCCAACCTCCAACAACTCCTCCGGCATGAGTTTCAATTAAATCCTTTAATGGTATGCCCATTTCTTCTTCAACATTACATGGATTATTAACATTCCCAGATATACAAAAAATTTTTGTTCCAGTATTTTTGGGTTTACCCAATGATGAAAACCACTTTGATCCTTTTCTAAGAAGTGTAGGAATAACTGCTATTGTTTCAACATTACTGACTATGGTAGGGCAACCATAAAGACCTACAAGAGCAGGAAATGGAGGTTTAAGTCTTGGTAAACCTTTTTTTCCTTCTAAACTTTCTAGTAAAGCAGTTTCTTCACCACAAATATATGCTCCGGCACCGTAATGAATATAAATATCTAAATCCCATCCAGAATCACATGCATTCTTCCCTAAAAAAAAATTTTCATAAGCTTGATTTATTGCTTCTTGCAATTTTTGACCTTCTCTAAAATATTCACCTCTAATATAAATATAACAAGTGTGGGCACTGATGGCATAGCTTGTAATTAAACAACCTTCTAGTAGCTTCTGAGGTTCAAATCTTAGTATGTCTCTATCTTTGCATGTTCCAGGTTCAGATTCATCAGCATTAATAACTAAATAATGAGGTCTAGGACCAGCTTCTTTAGGTGCAAAAGAGAATTTTAACCCAGTGGGGAAACCAGCTCCTCCTCTTCCACGCAACTCGGATTCTTTAATTTCTTTAATGATCCATTCTTTGCCTTTTGCAATAAAATCTTTTGTTTTTTTCCAGTCATCTCTTTTAATACTTGAATCAATATCAGCTCCAAAATCATTGTATAAGTTTTTAAAAATTCTATCTTCGTCCTTAAGCATTTTTTACCTCTAGCAAAGTTTTTCTTTCTTTCTCTGGAGCTGAACTATTTCTATTTTTTGCAGAACCTGGTTTTATCATTTTATCCTCAAGTAAAGATTGAAGTATTTCTTCAGTTTTACTTTCATTTAAATCTTCAAAATAGTCTTGGTTAATTTGCATCATAGGAGCATTTACACATGCACCAAGGCATTCTACTTCGACCCATGAACAAAGTTTATTTTCGGACAATTCATTTGGATTTGCTGAAATTTTTTTTTTACATACATCTAAAATTTTTTTTGCTCCTCTAATCATGCAAGGTGTTGTAGTACAAATTTGCACAAAATATTTTCCTACAGGTGACAAATTAAACATAGAATAGAAAGTACAAACTTCATAAACTTGTATGTAGGGAATAACCAACAATTTAGCCACATACTTAATTGCTGCTAATGGTATCCAATTAGCATTTTGTTTTTGCACCAAGTAAAGCAGAGCTATAACAGCACTAGCTTTTCTATCAGTAGGATATTTTTTTATTTCATTTTGAGCTTCCAAAAAATTTTCTTTGCAAAATTCAAAAGACTCTGGTTGTATTTTGCTTACATTTTTTATACTCATCTGTCTACTTCTCCAAAAACAATATCTAAAGATCCTAATACAGCAGGAACATCAGCTAACATATGACCTTTAAGTAAGTAATCCATTGACTGTAAGTGAGAAAAACCTGGTGCTCTTATTTTACACTTATATGGTTTGTTGCTACCATCTGAGATGAGATAAACACCAAATTCACCTTTTGGAGCTTCTACCGCAGTATAAATTTCTCCTTTAGGAACTCTAAAACCCTCTGAAAATAATTTAAAATGATGTATTAAAGCTTCCATAGAATTTTTTAAATCATCTTTTTTTGGAGGTGATATTTTTCCGTCTACAGATTTTACAGGGCCATCTGGCATTTTTTTAATACAATTAACAATAATTTTTATACTCTCGCGCATTTCATCCATTCTACAAAGATACCTATCATAACAATCTCCATTTTTTCCAACAGGGATTTTAAAATCAAAATCTTCATAACATTCATAAGGTTGAGATTTTCTTAAATCCCAAGCAACACCAGACCCCCGTAACATTACCCCAGAAAAACTATGCTCTAACGCTTCTTGCTTTGTTACAATACCAATATCAACATTTCTTTGTTTAAAAATTCTATTATCAGTTAAAAGAGTTTCTAAATCATCAAGGATTTTTGGAAACGAAACACAAAATGATAAAATATCATCACTTAAACCTCTTGGTAAATCTTTATGTACTCCTCCTGGTCTAAAATAATTTGCATGAAGTCTAGATCCAGATACTCTTTCATAAAATGTCATTAAAGTTTCTCTTTCTTCAAAACCCCAAAGAGATGGTGTAAGAGCTCCCACATCAAGAGCCTGTGTAGTGATATTTAAAAGATGACTTAAAATTCTTCCAATCTCACAGAATAAAACTCTAATATATTGACCTCTAATAGGAACCTCTAAATTTAAAAGTTTTTCAATAGCTAAAGCGAAAGCATGTTCTTGGTTCATTGGAGCAACGTAATCAAGTCGATCAAAATAAGGAATTGCCTGAGAATAAGTTTTGTGTTCAATGAGTTTTTCAGTACCTCTGTGCAATAATCCAATATGTGGATCAATTTTTTCAACTACTTCGCCATCTAATTCAAGAATTAATCTTAGCACTCCGTGTGCAGCTGGATGCTGAGGACCAAAGTTTAAGTTCATAGTTTTAATTTTTCTAGCCATTATTTTTTTTCATTTTCTTTTTTTTCTTCTCTAATATACTTAGTTCCGTCCCACGGACTCTGGGAATCAAACTTTCGATATTCTTGATTTAGTTTAACAGGTTCATAAATAACTTTTTTCTTATCTTCGCTGTATCTAACTTCAGTGTGACCAGTTAAAGGAAAATCTTTTCTGAGTGGATGTCCTTCAAAGCCGTAATCTGTAAGTATTCTTATGAGATTTGGATGGTCTTTAAATTTGATTCCATACATATCAAAAACTTCTCTTTCCATCCAATTAGCAGAAGGAAAAATTTTTATTATAGAAGGTATTAACGCATTTTCTTCTATGTGAACATTAATAGTCACTCTTAAATTATTTTCGTGACTAAGAAGAAAATAAACAATTTTAAATCTTTTGTCTCGTTCTGGATAATCTACAGCAGTAATATCAATTAGTTGTTTAAATCTGCACTTAGAATTTGTTTTTAGGTATAAAATAGTAGAATATAAATCTTCTATATTTATCTCTAGAATTAGCTGACCAAAACTAATAACAGATTTTTTCACCGCAGTAGTCAAATCTGAATTAACTGTTCTTTCTAAATCTTCAACAGTTATGTCCATTTTTTATCTTTCTAAAGTTCCTTCTCTTCGAATTTTTTTTTGAAGTTGCAAGATTCCATATAACAAAGCTTCAGCAGATGGAGGGCAGCCCGGCACATAAATATCAACTGGCACTATTCGATCGCAACCTCTAACAACTGAATATGAATAATGATAATAACCACCTCCATTTGCACAGCTGCCCATTGAAATTACATATCTGGGTTCTGGCATCTGATCATAAACTTTTCTAAGAGGGTGAGCCATTTTGTTTGTTAATGTACCTGCCACTATCATTACATCAGATTGTCTAGGTGAAGCTCTAGGAGCAGCTCCAAATCTTTCTAGGTCATATCTTGGCATTGAAGCATGCATCATTTCTACAGCACAACAAGCTAGACCAAATGTCATCCAATGGAGAGAGCCTGTTCGAGCCCAATTAATTAAATTTTCTGAAGACGTTGTAATAAATCCCTTTTTACTAAAATCATCAGCAATTTTTTTAAACTCTTCTGGTACCTGATTTTCTTTTTTTTTAAAATTTATCATATCAATCCCAATCTAAAGCTCCTTTTTTCCACTCGTATATAAATCCAATTGTTAATATAAACAAAAATATCATCATAGACCAAAATCCAAGCGCTCCAAGATTGCTTAACGAAATAGCCCATGGAAATAAAAAAGCTATCTCTAAATCAAAAATTATAAACAAAATTGCAACAAGGTAGAATCTAACATCAAATTCTATTCTGGAGTCACTTAAAGCCTCAAATCCACATTCGTAAGCAGAAAGTTTTTCTGGGTCAGGATGCTTAGGTGAAAATATAAAATTTAAAATAATGAAACCTACGCTTAAACCTAAAGCTATAAATATGAAAATTAAAATAGAAAAATAGTCTTTAAAAAAATCAGTTAGCATAATTATTAATTAACTAGTTTATATATCACTTATTTTAACACATATAGATGTCAGATTGTCTGTAATTTTATAAAATAATGCCACACTTATACAATGTGGCGGGAGTGACCGGGCTCGAACCGGCGACCTCCTGCGTGACAGGCAGGCGCTCTAACCAACTGAGCTACACCCCCAGATAATAATAAGAATTAATGGTGATTAATTAATAGTGCTGTCACCACAAATTCATTTTTATTAACATCTTATATACTAAAAAAAGAAAACCTACACATAAAAATTAATAAAAGTAATGGGGAAAATTCTATATTAATTGTATTATATTGAGTAGACGAAACAATAAATAAAAAGAAATATTAAATTGAATATAAAATCAGAAATTACATTTGTTATAGTTTCATTAGAATCGATTAACAACTTAAAAAAATGTATAAAAAATATAGGTGAAAATTATAAAATAATAATTGCAGAAAACTCAAATAATTCAAGAATAAAAAACGAAATAGAAAGTAATTTTATAAATGCAGAATGTATACTTTTAGGGAAAAATTATGGTTATGCTACAGCAGCAAATAGGGGAATATCTTATGTAAAAACAAAATATGCTTTTTTAATAAATGCAGATATACAAATTTATGAAAATCAAATAATTAAAATAGAAAAAGAAATAAATTCTTTAAATAAAAATTTTTTTATAGCAAGCCCTTTCTACGATGATTTTAAAGATTTTATTGAAAATAATAAATTTGATAAAATAACTAATTTAAACCAAAAAATTCATCAACAAAGTAAATATGAAAAAGTTAACATATTAAAAGGTAGCTCAATGATATTTAATTTATCAAATTTTAAAGAAAAAATATTTGATGAAGAATTTTTTTTCTTTTTTGAAGAAATCGATGTTTGTAAAAGATTGTTTTCTACTGGAGGAAGTATTTATTTAATAAATACTATTAAAATAGAACATTCTGGAAATTATGGGGTGGAAAATGTAAATTCTCACGCAATGAATAAATTTAGAAATTGGCATTACTACTGGTCATCATTTTATTACCATAAAAAACACTATGGGTTTTACATCTCAATCAAAATTCATATAACGAAACTAATAAAATTTTTCTTATTGAAAAATTTATATAAAATTTTTAATAAAAATAAGGCCGAAATGTTTCAATCAAAATTTGCAGGCCTTTTAAATTCTGTATCTGGAAAGAAATCTTCTACTAACAAAAATTTTGGTGGGCGGTAAAGGACTCGAACCTTTGACCCTCTCGGTGTAAACGAGATGCTCTACCAACTGAGCTAACCGCCCAAATAAAAATCTCAACTTTTTTACTATACAGCACAAAAAAAGTAAATTTATTTCTCTAAATCTTTAATATTCATAAATTTAGAGGACATATCACTATTTTTTCTTTTGATTTCATTAAAAAAATTCCAAGCTAAAACTAAAATACAATCAATTTTACTTTTTACTGATTTTTTTCCCACAATCGGTATTTTCATTCCCGGTAAAAATTTTCCATGTTTAAGTTTATTGTCTTCAATAATATATTCAATCTCTTCAGATATTCCAAAAAAATTTAACGCTGTAGTTGCTTTAGCTGGGGATCCATAACCAACAATTTTATGTTTTTTCTTTAGTTCCATAATATTTTTTCTTACATTATCCCTAATTTCATAAACCTTTTGAGCAAAATCTTGATAGGTTTTATATTTTTTTATTCCAAATTTTTCTTCTTCTTTTATTAATGCTTTAACACTACTTTCAATTTTTATTTTTTTGTTTTTTTTAATATATACTCTTATAGATCCACCATGAGTATTTATTCGTTCTACTCTATAAATTTTAGCATTATATTTATTAAAAAAATTGGCTAGAGAAGTTAAAGACCAATAATTATAATGTTCGTGGTAGATGTTATCAAAAGTTAAATCTTTTAGAGTATTTAATAAATATTGAACTTCTATAATTATAGTTCCGTTTTTACTTAAAAGTTTAAACATGCATTCAGCCATTTCTTTTAATTTATCAGAATGGGCAAAAACATTTGAGGCTAGAATTAAATTCGCATTTTTTTTAATTTTATTTAAATTATTTTTTACAAGAAATCCATTAAATGTTTTGATTTTATTTTTATTTGCGAGTTTTGCTAAATTTTTAGCTGGTTCTATTCCAAGTATTTTTTTAAAACCCAAGTCTTTAAATGGTTTTAAAGCAACACCATCATTGCTACCTATATCAATTATATAAGATTTTTTTCTATTTAATTTAAAATCTTTTATATACTTTTTTGTAGCATTTATAAAATGCTCTTTGAACGACTGAGATGTAGAAGAGGTATATAAATAATTTGAAAAGATTTTTTTTGGATCAACAGCTACGGATAGTTGGCAGTTATGGCATGCACCACAATAATTTACTTCTAAAGGATACAATTCACACTTATCATTTTTTTTATTTAGTAAATTATTTGCGAGAGGTTGATAACCCAAAGAAACAACTCTCTTTAGATCTGTGTTCCCACATGATCGGCAATCAAATTTATAACAGCTAAGCAATAAATCTCTTTCATTCTCATCAACAAAAACATGTTTAATTGTATGAGTAACTCCATAATTTTCATGTTCTCTCTCACCTCTTACTAAGTTTAAAAAAGTTGTGTCTTTAGTAAAAACCATTGTATGTGCAACATTTGGTTTTATAATTGATAGTTGCCCTTCATTAACTACTTGTGTAACTTTTGGTGAATTTGGATTAAGTATGTCCTGGAAAACTTCTATAATTTGTCCTTTAGTGAATAAACACTTTTGTTCTTGTTGTGGGTGATAGTGGTTTGCTCTAATTGTTCCTTTTTTTGAATCTATTAAACCTATCATGTTTATTGGTTCGGTTAGTTCATGGTTGCTAATCTTACCTCTTAAATCAACATAATCATTACCTCCATCTCTAACGTGTTCTAAATCTTTTATTAAGTTTTGTTTAGACCATTTAAAAATCATCTCTTTGATACTTTCTTCTAGCGCATAAAGAAATTTAAAACCTGTTCTTAATATTTTTTCATTAGATAAGGAGAACCCCATGTTTGGGACTTCATCATTAGTTTCTTTTAAAGTTATTTTTGGATTATATTTTTTGCAAATTTCCGCAACCTCTTTTACTGTTACAGTATCTTTTGTTAAGTTGAATATATCTGATGAAATATCTTCTCTTTCTTCCATAAATTTAAAACACCTAGCTACATCGATGAGAGGGACTAAACTTTTTATCTGTCTTCCACCAGAAAATAATTTTAGAGTTCCATCTTGTGATGCAATTTTTGAAAAAAGATTAGGCATTATATCAATACGTGTGGTGTCAGTAGAATATCCATATACTGAACCTAATCTTAAAATTATATAATTTTTTCCAGATTTTTTTAATTGCTCTTCGTTGATAGCTTTTGATGCAGAATAAGAAAGCACTGGTTTCGTTTCTTCATCTTCAAGTATATTATTTTTAACTTTTTGAATTCCTTCATAAACAACATGTGTTGATGGCAAAATTATTTTACATTTATTGCTTATAGCATCTAAAATATTTTGAGTTCCTTCTTCGGCAACTAGTTTGATTTTGGTATCACTTTCAGAATTACTCTCACTTTTAACTCTAGGTACTTCTGTTATTCCTGCAAGATGATGTACAATATCTGCATTTTTACAGTACTTAGCAACAAGCTCTTTATCTAATATATTACCATGTACAAAATCCATATTCCAATTTCTTATCTGATTAACTCTTTCAGAAATAAATCTATTATCAATAATTGTAATTTTATTATTCCAGCTTATACCTGAGTAAATTTTACATAACTCGGTACCTATGTACCCTAGCCCACCTGTAATTATAATATTTTTTCCCATTATGTATATTCTATATATATTTTCGTATATATATTATCAATATCAATGAAAATTTACGATTGTTTCATATTTTCAGATGAAAAAATGATCTTAGACATCCGTCTGAACGTTTTAGATGAATATGTTGACTATTTTGTGATTGTAGAATCAAAATACAAGCATAATGGTGATATTAAAAAAAAAAAATTTGATATTGAAGAATATCAAAAGTTTAAAGATAAAATAATTTATATTTATCTTGAAAACGAGCCGACTGATTTAATTTCAATTAAAACTGATGAAAAAGAATATATTAAAAATGAAAATATTCTCCATAATACTTATTTACGAGAAAACTATCAAAGAAATATGATATTTGATGGTTTAAGCAGTGCTGATGAAGATGACTTTATCATTGTTAGTGACATTGATGAAATACCTAACCTAAAAGATATAAATTTTAAAAAAAAAAAGAATAAAATATTTATTTTTAAACAAAAAATGTTTTATTATAAACTAAACCTTTTTTATAAAGAGCTAACTTGGACAGGATCTAAAGCGTGCATTAAAAAGAAATTAAAATCTCCACAATGGTTAAGAAATATTAAAAGCAAAAACTATAAATTATGGAGATTGGATGTATTATTTTCTAACATTAAATATATAAATATAAACTTTGTTGATAATGGTGGCTGGCATTTTACAAATATGAAAAGTCCAGAAGAGATATTTGATAAACTCAAAAGTTTTTTACACAATGTAGATTTTAAACTAAGTGGTTTAACATTAATTGATATAAAAAAAATGGTAAATGAAAAAAAAATATTGTATGACCATTTTGCAGATCAGAAAAAAATAAACAGGTGGGATAGCAAGGTTGTTCTTTCTCCGCTAAATATATCTTCTCTTCCTGACTACATAAGTTCTAATAAAGAAAAATTTAAAAATTGGATAGAAGGATAATATATTAAAATGAAAATTTTTGACTGTTTTCAATTTTTTGATGAAAATATGATGCTTAACCTTAGGTTAAATATTTTAAATCAGCATGTTCATAAATTTATAATAGTTGAGAATGCTTACATGCATAGTGGTAAAAAAAAAGATCCAGTTTTTGATATACAAAACTTTACTAAGTTTAAAGATAAAATTATTTATATTCTTGTAGATAGGTTGCCTGAAGGATTATACGATATTGATAAAATTAAAAACGCACATGATGTAGGTAATAGAATAATCGACAACACTCTGAAGATTGAACATGCGCAGAGAAATACAATTACACAAGGTTTATCTGAAGCTGAAGATGAAGATTTAATCATTATTAGTGATGTCGATGAAATACCTAACTTAGAAGAAGTTGATTTCAAGAAAATAAAAAAAAAAATAATTCACTTCAAACAAAAGATGTTTTATTATAAATTTAATTTAAAATATGGTTCTATACCATGGTTTGGATCCAGAGCATGTTTAAAAAAAAATCTTATATCCCCTCAATGGTTAAGAGATACAAAGTCTAGAAAATACCCCTTTTGGAGAATTGATACTTTCTTTTCAAAATCAAAATATAATAATATTGAGTACATAGAAAATGGAGGCTGGCATTTTGTAAATATTAAAAGCCCTGAAGAAATAGAAAAAAAACTAAAAAATTTTGGTCATCATTGGGAATATCAAGTTAGTGGATTAAATCTGAAAGATATTAGAAACATGGTTAAAAATAAAACAGCAGTTTATGACTATCACGCAGACATGAAAGAATCAAAATGGTCCGGGCAAGAGAAACTAACTAAATGTGAATTAGCTGAACTTCCTAAATTTTTAAATTTAAATGGTAAAATATATTCAGATTGGATTGAATAGTTTGAAATTAAATTGTTAACTTATTAGCTGTACACAGGCTTTTCATTCTCTGGAGATTTATGTATTTTTTCAACTTCGAGCCATTCAACTGGCTTCAGTTCTCTTATCAATGCTTCTTTCAAAACTTCTTCAACACTTTGTACTGGTAATATTTTAATATCTTTTGATATTTTTTCTGGTATCTCAGCTAAATCTTTCTCATTATCTTTAGGTATTAATACTTTAGTAATACCAGCTCTATGAGCTGCTAAAAGCTTTTCTTTTAATCCTCCTATCGGCAATACATGGCCTCTCAATGTTACTTCACCGGTCATTGCAATATTCCTGTCGACTGGAATTCCCGTGATACAAGATACAATAGATGTAACCATAGCAATCCCTGCAGACGGACCATCTTTTGGTGTTGCTCCTTCGGGCACATGTACATGAAAATCTTTTTTTTCAAAAATTGGTGGAATTATTCCAAACTCTAACGATTTTGATCTAACATAAGATTTAGCGGCTTTAACAGATTCTTGCATTACATCACCTAACTTTCCAGTCATTTGCATCTTTCCTTTTCCAGGCATCATAACGGATTCAATCTTTAAAATTTCTCCTCCAAACTCTGTCCAAGCCAAGCCAGTAACTACACCAACTTTATTAGCACTTTCTATCTCTCCAAACGTAAACTTTTGCACACCTAAGTAGTTATGTAAATTTTTTGAATCTACTGCAAAATTACCATTTTCATTTATTAGTAAATTCCTAACAGTTTTTCTAGCAATTTTTGAAATTTCTCTTTCAAGATTACGCACTCCAGCTTCTTTAGTGTAACTTCTTATTATATCTTTAAGAGCAGGTTTGTCTAAATTCCATTCATTATTTTTAAGCCCATTATTTTTAATTTGTTTAGGTATTAGATAATTGTTTGCAATATTAATTTTTTCATCTTCTGTATAACCAGGAATTCTAATTACTTCCAATCTATCAAGAAGAGGTCCTAATATATTTAGTGTATTTGCTGTAGTAACAAACATAACATCTGAAAGATCGTAATCTACTTCTAGGTAATGATCATTAAAAGTTGAATTTTGTTCTGGGTCTAAAGCTTCTAATAGTGCAGATGATGGATCACCTCTGTAATCATTTCCAACTTTATCTATCTCGTCCAATAAAAAAAGTGGGTTTTTAGTTCCAGCTTTTTTCATCATCTGTATAATTTTGCCTGGCAACGATCCTATATATGTTCTTCTGTGCCCTCTAATCTCTGCTTCATCCCTTATTCCTCCCAAAGACATTCGAACAAACTTTCTGCCAGTTGCTCTAGCAATAGATTTTCCTAAAGAAGTTTTTCCTACACCAGGTGGCCCTACTAAACACAAAATTGCTCCTCTTATTTTCCCTACTCTTTGCTGAACAGCTAAATACTCTAAAATTCTTTCTTTTACTTTTTCTAATCCAAAGTGGTCTTCATCCAATATTTTTTTAGCATTAGTAATATTAATGTTTTCAGCTTTTTTAGTATTCCAAGGAAGATCTACCATCCAATCAAGGTAATTTCTTACTACTGTTGCTTCTGCAGACATAGAACTCATAGATTTTAATTTTTTTAACTCTGACAAACATTTCTTTGCTGCATCTTTTGGCATTTTTGCTTTTATAATTGATTTTTGTAAAATTGCAATTTCATCTTTCCCATCTTCCATTTCTCCAAGTTCTCTTTGAATTGCTTTCATCTGTTCATTCAAATAATATTCTCTCTGCGTTTTCTCCATTTGATTTTTTACTCTTCCTCTTATTCTTTTTTCTACACTTATAACATTTATTTCGTTATTTATATGTTCAGACAATTTTTCTAATCTAATTTTAAGATCAAATGTTTCTAATAATTTTTGTTTATCTGGAATAGAAATATTAAGTTGTGAAGCAATTTGATCTGCTATCTTAGAAGGATCTTTTTGTTCTTTTAAATTTGAAGTTAATTCAATAGAAATTTTTTTATTTAAATTTGTTAATTTTTCTAATTTTCTTACTAATGCAATCGAAAAAGCTAACATATCTTCTTTGCTTTCTATTTTGTCTTTTACAATTTCAGTTTGACTAGTTATGTATTCTTTACCATTTTTAGATTCAATAATTTTAACTCTATCTATTCCTTCAGCTAAAACTTTTACTGTTCCGTCGGGAAGTTTTAAAAGTTGTAAAATTTTACTTTCACACCCAAAGTTATAAAGGTCGTTTGAGCTGGGATCATCAATTTCAGCATTTTTTTGAGTAACTAATACAATTTTTTTATTAGTTTTCATTACCTCATTTAAAGCTCTGATAGATTTATCTCTGCCTACAAATAGTGGGATAATAATTCCTGGAAAAACCACAATATCCCTTAAAGGTAATGCTGGAAGAAATTCAGTTTTAGTCATATTTCCTAGTATATGGCTATTATTTAGATTATTTCAACAGATTTCTTAAGCTGCGAAAGTTTTTTTATTTTTTGTGAAAGTAATTAAAGGTTCGGTCTTATTTTTAACTACAGAGCGATCTATGACTACTTTTGCTACATTTTCCATAGTTGGAAGCTTAAACATAGTTTTTAACAACAGAGCTTCAATAATAGATCTTAATCCTCTTGCGCCAGTTTTTTTATTTATGGCTTTTTTTGCTATTTCTGCAACAGCATCATCTTTAAAAACAAGTTCTACGTTCTCAAATTCAAAAAGCTTTTGAAACTGTTTAAGTAAAGAGTTTTTTGGTTCTTTTAATATTTGTACAAGTGCTTTTACATCAAGATCTTCTAGTGTAGATAGTATTGGCATTCTACCAACAAATTCTGGGATTAATCCGTATTTAATTAAATCTTCTGGTTCTAAGTTTTGAATCAATTCACCAGGAGATTTATCTTGAAAATGTTTTACTTTGGCTCCAAAACCGATTGAAGATTCTGTTCCCCTTCTTGCTATAATTTTATCAAGCCCTTGAAATGCTCCACCACAAATAAATAAAATGTTAGTTGTATCAACTTGCAAAAATTCTTGTTGCGGATGTTTTCTACCACCTTGTGGCGGAACGCTAGCTATTGTTCCTTCCATAATTTTAAGAAGAGCTTGTTGCACACCTTCACCAGATACATCTCTCGTGATTGAAGGATTTTCTGATTTTCTACTTATCTTGTCTACTTCATCAATATAAACTATCCCATGTTGAGCTTTTTCAACATTATAGTCTGCTGCTTGCAATAGTTTCAATATTATATTTTCAACATCTTCACCAACATAACCTGCTTCAGTTAGTGTTGTCGCGTCGGCCATTGTGAAAGGGACATCTAAAATTCTTGCAAGCGTCTGTGCTAACAATGTTTTTCCACAACCTGTTGGACCAACTAAAAGAATATTAGATTTTGATAATTCTACATCTTTATTATTTTTTGATTGATGATTTAACCTTTTGTAATGATTATGAACAGCAACAGACAAAACTTCCTTTGCAAAATTTTGTCCAACTACATATTCATTTAGAGTTTTTGAAATTTCTTCTGGTGTTGGTACTCCCTCTTGATTCTTAACAAAAGACTCTTTGTTTTCCTCTTTTATAATATCCATACATAGCTCAACGCACTCATCACAAATAAATACCGTTGGGCCTGCAATTAATTTTCTTACCTCGTGCTGACTTTTCCCACAGAAAGAACAGTAAAGGATATTTTTATTATTTTTTTCAGTCATAGAGTGTCAAACGAATCAGTTATCTCTAAATTAAACTAAAGTTTAATCTAATCAAGCATAAGTTGAGTGGGATAACTAAATATAGTATCTTATGATCTTTTTTCCACAACTTCATCAATTAAACCAAAATCTTTTGCTTCAACTGGAGTCATAAAATTATCTCTTTCTAAAGCTTTTTTAATATCTGTCTCGTTTTTTTTAGTATGTTTAGAATAAATTTTATTTAATCTATTCTTCAAAGCCATTATTTCTTTTGCATGAATTTCTATATCCGTTGCTTGCCCTTGGTATCCTGCTGAAGGTTGATGAACCATAATTCTTGAATTAGGAAGAGAATATCTTTTTCCTTTTTCACCAGCTGCTAATAAAAATGAACCCATTGAAGATGCCTGGCCAATGCATAAAGTAGAAACTGGAGGTTTTATATACTGCATGGTATCATATATTCCCATACCTGAAGTTACTAAACCACCAGGACTATTTATATAAAATGACACTTCTTTTTTTGGATTTTCAGATTCTAAATACAATAATTGAGCTGTCACTAAACTAGCTACAGTATCGTTAACAGGACCAACTAAAAAGATAATACGTTCTTTTAATAGTCTAGAATAAATATCATACGATCTTTCTCCCCTATTAGATTGTTCAACAACCATAGGAATTAAAGTGTTCATTTGATATTCAATTTTATTATCCATAGCGAATCAGTATTTTGAAACTATACAACTTATGATTACTTTTTTCTAATTTTTTTCGTTTTTTTTGATGATTTATCAATTTTTTTTGATTTTTTGATCTCTTTATTTTCGACTTGTTTGTGAGAATGAGTTTGACTTTCTGATTCTGATTTTAAAAGTTGCTCAGCTTCTTTAATAGTAATTATTTTTTTTAATTTTTTTGATTTCTCCTTAATTGAATTAATAATTTTTTCTTCATACAATGAACCTCTTAGACTAGCAGCAGCTGAAGGATTTTGCTGATAATATTCTAAGACTTGTTTTTGTTGTTCTGGCATTGATTGTATCTGTTTTTGAATTTCATTTTTTATTTCTTGCTCCTCAACTTTAATATTATTTTGTATACCAATTTCATTTAATATAAGACCTAGTTTAATTCTTTTTTTTGCTGTTTTTTTACTTTCAATTTTGTTTTTTTCTTTATCTTCGTCACTGAGTCCTTGGGATATTAATTTTAATTCTTGTTCTACTAAATTATTTGGTAATTCGATATCATGTAATTTTTCTAATTGTTCTAATATTTTATTTTTTGCGGCAGAATCTAAATTCATTTTATATTGGTTTTGAGTTTGCTTTTTTATTAAATTTTTTAGATCAATTAAATCCTTAGCACCAAGACTCTTTGCAAAATTTTCATCAATTTTTACTTTTTTAGATTTTTTAATATTTAAAATTTTACATTCAAAGTTTGCTTTTTTTTTGGCAAACTCTTTTTTTGGATAGTTTTCAGGTAAAGTGACTATAATATTTTTTTTTTGGTTTTTTTTCACATCCAGTAGTTGTTCATCAAAACCCTTAATAAATAAATCTTTTCCAAGAACTATCTGTATATTTTTTCCTTTCCCTCCTTCAAAATCTTTTTTTTCAATAGTTGCGTTATAGTCAAAAACTACTAGATCACCATTTTTTGCTAAATCATTTTCTTTTTTTTCAACAAAGTTATTTTGATTTTTTGCAATATCTTCTATTCTTTTATCCACTTCATCATCAGTAATAATTATTTCATAATCTATAAATTTAATATTTTCTGTTGATTTTATTTTAAATGAAGGCAGTTCGTCTACTTCAAGAGTATAACTTAAATCTTTTTCTTCACCATATGATTTAAGATCTAATTTAGGCTGACCTGCTACTTTTAATTTTTTGTCTTGTATTGCTTGTGCTGAGGTTTCTTGTAAGACTTTTTCTAAAACTTCACCATAAACAGCCTTACCAAATTGTCTTTTCAAAACATCTACCGGAACCTTACCTGGCCTAAAACCTTTTAGATTTACAGTTTTGCTAAGCTCATTCAATCTAAGTTGAATCTTTTCCTCTATAGTTTTTTTATCAATAAAAACTTTAAGATTGGTTTTTAATCCTTTTTTGGAATCTACGGTCACTTTCATAATCTTTGGTGGGCAAGAAGAGACTCGAACTCTTAATCCGTGAAGAACCGGTTCCTAAGACCGGCGCGTATACCAATTCCGCCACTTGCCCGTGTCGGATTTATTATCAAATAAAAGGATAATATCCAAGGCAATTAAGACAATTTAATTTTACTACCTTTCTTCACAATATAAATTCCAATTATAACAGCAATCAAAGAAAAGATAACTTTAATAGTAATGACTTCTTTTAAAATCAAATATCCTAAAATAACACCAAATATTGGTATTAAGTAAGCAACCTGTGACTGAAAAACCAAACCATTATGTTTTAAAATATAAAATCTTAATAACCAGGCTATACCTGTGGAAAAAATTCCTAAATATATAAGAGAAATTGTTGAATCTAATCTAGGTGTCAAATTCCATGGATGTTCAACAAACAAACAAATAGGAAATAACACCAAACTTCCCCAAATTAAGATTGAAGCTGTTACATTTTCATTTTTTTTATTGCTAATTTTTAAAGTTAAAAGACCTCCAATTACATAAAATGTTGATCCGCACAAAATTAGGAGTGCTGAGGTATAGTTGTTTTTATTTATTAATAAGTCATCTGAAAATAAAAATATAATACCTGAAAAGCCTATTAGAACACCGATAGATTTAATTAAGTTAATTTTTTCATTTTTAGTGAAAAAATGAGCTAGTATGGTAGCGCTCAATGGTGTGCTGGCCATTAATATAGCTGCCAAATTACTTTGTACTTTTTGAACTCCGTAGGCTATTAAAAAAAAAGGTATTACTAAATTTATAATTCCGATTAAAGCAAACCAATACCAATCTTTTGAGAAAGCTTCGATTTTAATTTTTTTAATAACACACAATAAAATTACTGGAATTGCACCAAAAAAAATTCTTAGGAAAGCAATAGTTAATGGTTCATAAGAATAAGTAGCAATTTTAATATTAAAAAAAGCTGAAGCCCATAATAAAGCTAGCAGACATAATGCAAAATAATCTAAAGTTTTAGTTTCTCTCATTCGGATATCTCCATTTCAGCGCCTTCGGTAATCTTAATTAATTTTTCATAACTAATTTTAAAAACACAGTTGGGATGACCTCCTGCAGCAAAGATATATTGAAATCTGGATAAAGATTTATCAATAAAAATTTTTAATTTTTCTGTGTGGGCTACTGGCGCAACTCCACCAATTGAAAAACCAGTATTTTTTTTTACCTCATCTGCATTAGCCATACATATATCTTTTTTTTTAAAAATTTTTTTTAATTTATTTATGGAACATTTTTTATCTCCAGCAACTAAACATATTAAAAATAAATGATCCACTCTTAATAGCAAAGTTTTAACAATGCTACCAACTTCACATTTTAAAGAATCTGCTGCTTCCCTGGCAGTTCTAGCTGATCTATCTAAAACCAAAATTTTTAAAGCAGGATCAAATTTAGCTATAAGCTCTCTAACTCTTTTAATTGGTTCTTTATCTAATAGCTTTTCCATTTTTTTAATCTTCTTAACGCTTCAGGTATACCACGCACTATATCTTCAGCAATTAATCCATTTTTGAAATTTTTTGCTATATCTCCGTGCAACCAAGTTGCGGCACAGGCAGCCATAAAAGGACTCATTTTATTTTTAGATATTAAACTTACAATAAAACCAGCCAAAACATCTCCAGACCCAATTATTGCTAATTCAGGAGATGAATACTTATTTATAACAATTTTTTTATTATGAGAAATAATAATTGTTTTTGGACCTTTTAGTACTAAATTTGAATTAATTAACTTTGCAGCATTAATTGCTTTATTTAAATTACTAAAATTTTTTTTTATTTTTGGAAAAATTTTATAGAATTCACTTATGTGAGGTGTAATTATTTTATTTTTATCAAGTAGTGAATATAACAATTTCAAATCACTTTTAAAACAAGTTAATGCATCAGCGTCAACTACAACATATTTTATTTTTTTAAGAATTAACTTTGTTACCTCCTTAGTTCTTTTATTTGATCCACACCCAGGACCAATAAGAACGGAAGTAATTTTTTCTTTACTAAGAAATTTTTTTAGCTGATTTATACTATTGATTTCAATCTTTAAAGCTGAAGGAAATTTGATTGAATATATCTGCAATGTGCTTCTATTGCATATTATTTTTACAGAACCTGTGCCAGTTCTTAAAGAGGTTTCAGTAGCTAATATTGTTGCACCAGTAGATTCTTTTGTTCCTCCATAAACAACAACTCTTCCCCTGCTGTATTTGTGACCTAATTTTTTTTTCCATGGGAATTTTTTTATCCATAATTTTGGAGAATTTTCTATTATTTTTTCTTTCATTTTTTCATTAAAACTATCGATTTATCTAATTTTTTTGATGTTATGTTTATCTTGCATATCTGTTGGTTAATAAATTCATTTTATTATTTTATAAAATACTTTAATGATACAACCTGAAGCTTTAAATAAAAGCATTTAGTTACCTGTAAAATTATATATATAGTTAAATTAGAGATGAGCGCAAACAAAGTTTTAAAAACAATAAAAGAAAAAGAAATTGAATACATTGACCTTCGATTTACGGATCCAAAAGGTAAACTTCAACACGTTACTATGGATAAGAACGCTGTTAATGAAGAAATGCTAAATGAAGGAATATTTTTTGATGGTTCTTCTATAGCTGGTTGGAAAGCTATTAATGAATCTGACATGATATTAAAACCTGACCTCAAAAGAGAAGTTTTAGATCCATTTACTTCGCATAATACTTTAGTTTTATTTTGTGATGTTTTAGATGCGGTTAAAAAAATTCCTTATGAGCGCGACCCTAGAAGTACAGCAAAAAAAGCTGAGGATTATTTAAAAAAATCTGGAATAGGAGATAAAGCTTTTTTTGGTCCTGAAGCAGAATTTTTTGTTTTTGATAATGTAAAATTTAAAAATGATATGAACGAAACAGGATTTAAGATTGATAGTTCTGAAGGACCTTATAATACAGGCAAAAATTATGAGAACGGAAACATGGGTCATAGACCAGGAATTAAAGGTGGCTACTTCCCTGTGCCACCTGTAGATAGTGCTCAGGACATGAGAGGTGAGTTTCTAAAATCCCTTAAAGATATGGGTATTAAAGTTGAAAAACATCATCATGAAGTTGCTCCTAGTCAACATGAATTAGGTATATATTTTGGAACATTGACTGATCAAGCAGATAATATGCAGCTTTATAAATATGGAGTTCATATGGTTGCGCACTTTATGCCCAAACCAGTTAAAGGTGATAATGGTTCTGGTATGCATGTTCATCAATCATTATGGAAAGGAAATACAGCTTTATTTTCTGGAAATAAATATTCTGGACTATCAGAAATGGCATTACATTATATTGGAGGAATCTTAAAGCATGCAAAAGCAATCAATGCTTTTGCGAATAGCACAACAAATAGTTACAAAAGATTAATTCCAGGTTTTGAAGCTCCAGTACTTTTAGCCTATTCAGCAAGAAACAGGTCTGCTTCTTGTAGAATACCAATAACTATGAGTAAAGAAGCTGCTAGATGTGAAATTCGATTTCCAGATGCGGCTGGAAACCCATATTTAACTTTTGCTGCTATGCTAATGGCTGGAATAGATGGTATTAAAAATAAAATCAACCCAGGAAAGCCAGCTGATCAAGATTTATATGCGATGCCTGAAGATGAAGTAAAAAATATTCCTACGGTTTGCGGTTCATTAAGAGAAGCTATGGAAAATTTAGACATAGATAGAAAATTTTTAACTCAAGATGGAGTTTTTACAGATGATCAGATCGATGCATATATAGCATTAAAGTTTGAGGAAATTTATAAACTTGAACACACTCCACACCCAATAGAATTCGAAATGTATTATAGTTGCTAATATTATTTTTTACTTTTTAGAATTTTTTCGTCAGCAATCTTATTTTTATTTACACCTTTTTTAATGGTATAATCTAAGGTCCCATGAGCACCAGCTTCAACAGCTTTACGCTGAGTTCTAAACAATGTTTTTTCTTTTGCCTCTTGCGCTAACTTGCTTGCATGTTTTCCTAAATGCTTAGTATCTCTCATATAAATATATTATATACAATTCTTAATTGAGCAGCAATATAGAATTAAGTTTTGAAAGACTCTCCACATCCACAACGCTCTGTTTCGTTTGGGTTTTTAAATACAAATGTCGAAGAAAGCTCTTCTTTTTTATAATCCATTTCAGTGCCTAAAAGATACATAATTGCCTTGGGGTCTATTAAAACTTTAACCCCTTTGTCTTCAATAACTTCATCATTAGGGTTAGCCTTTTTAGCATACTCCATGACATATGACATACCTGCACAACCTCCTGAAGTAACACCTACTCTTAAACCTAATATTGGTTCTTTAGTTTGAGCTATAATCTCTTTAACTCTTTCTGCAGCTCTATCACTTAATGTAATTACTTGTTTGCTCATAAATTTAACTCTAATTTTGCAGCTTCTGACATTTTGTCCGTACTCCAGGGCGGTTCCCAAACTAAATTAAGATTCACTTCAGAAACACCATCAACTTTCATTATATTCTCTTTAACCTCATTTGGCAAACTTTCAGCCACCGGGCAATTAGGTGAAGTTAAAGTCATGTCTACATTAACTTTATTTTTTTCATCTACTTCAATTTTGTAAATTAAACCTAATTCATAAATATTTACTGGAATTTCAGGATCATAAATTTTTTTAACTTCTTCTATAACTCTATCTTTGATATTACTCATTATCCTACCTTCTCTGTATTAATCTCTGCTTTCTTACCTTCCAAAGCTGATACTAGGGTATGCCATGAAAGAGTAGCACATTTTACTCGCATTGGATATTGTTTAACTCCTGATAATGACATCAATTTTATCTTTTGATCTTCATTTAAATCTTTTGTTTTTACTTCTGGCCCACCTTTAACCATATTTAGAAATTCATTTATAATTTTTTTTGCAACAGCAAAAGATTTTCCTTTAACAAGTTCAGTCATTATTGAAGTTGAAGCCATAGAGATAGCACAACCTGATCCTTCAAATGTAAGTTCCTCTACATTCTTTTTTTCATTTAACTTTAAATAAACTTGAACCCGATCTCCACATAGTGGGTTATATCCTTTTGCTTCATGATTATATCCATTACACTTACCAAAATTTCTAGGACTTTTCCCATGTTCTAAAATTATATCTTGGTATAATTCTTTTAAATGCATTATTTTAAATCAAAAACCTTTCTACAATTTTCAATTGCTTTACAAAGAATATCAACATCCTCTTTAGTATTATAGATACCAAAAGATGCTCTGGCTGTTGCTGTTAAATTTAATCTATTATGTAAAATTTGACAACAGTGATGTCCAGCTCTGATTGCGACTCCATCTTCATCTAAAATGGTAGCAATATCATGTGGGTGAACACCTTTAATTGTAAATGAAATAACTCCAGCTTTATTTTTAGGATTTCCAACAATTTTTACAGAATTAATTCTTTTAAGTTTTTCTAAGGCATAGTTTGTAATTTTATTTTCATGATTTATTAAATTTTCAATTCCAACTGATTCCATAAATTTTATAGATTCATTAAAAGCTACAACTTCTGCGGTTGGCATTGTTCCTGCTTCATACTTTTCTGGTAGCTGTGCATATGAAATACTATTTTTTTTTACTTCGTTGATCATTCCACCTCCTCCTAAGTAAGGAGGTAATCTTTCAAGCCATTTTTTTTTTGCATATAAAATCCCTACTCCAGTTGGGCCATAAACTTTATGACAGGAGATTGCATAAAAATCACAATCTAAATCTTTAACGTCAATTTTAATATGTGGCGCACTTTGGCATCCATCAACTAAAACTGGAATATTTTTTTTATGCGCTATATCTATAATTTCTTTCACTGGAACTATAGTTCCTGTTACATTTGATAAGTGTGTAATAGCTATAATCTTTGTTTTTGAAGTTATTAATTTTTCAAACTCATTAATTATAATATCTCCATCATCATTAATTGGTGCAAACTTTATTACTGCCCCTTTGTTTTCTCTAAGATAATGCCAAGGAACGTAATTTGAATGGTGTTCTAATTCTGTAATTAAAATCTCATCACCTTTTTCAATATTTTGTTGTCCAAAAGTTGAAGCAACTAAGTTTATTGATTCTGTAGCATTTTTAGTAAAAATAATTTCATCTTTAGAATTTGCATTAATAAAATTTTTTACACTTATTCTTGTTTCATCAAATTTATTTGTAGCATTAACTGATAATGAGTGGATGCTTCTTCCTATATTAGAGAACTCATTCTTATAGAAATCATCAAGTTTATTAATAACGCTAATTGGTTTCTGCGCAGAGTTACTGCTATCTAAATAAACTAGTTGCTTGCCATTAATTTTTTTAGAAAAAATAGGAAACTGTGATTTAATATTTTCTATATTCATTTAGATGTTTATTTTATTAATTTTTTCATTAAATAATTTTAAAATTAATAGCTTTATACTAGGCTCTGTAATAGTTTCAATTGCCTCATTTAAAAAACCTTCTACAATCATTTTGTTTGCCTGCTCTTTTGTTAAACCTCTTGACATTAAATAAAATATTGAATTTTCATCAATATTTCCAAATGTAGAACCGTGGGAGCATTTAACATCGTCTGCATAAATTTCAAGTTCTGGTTTAGAATTAAATTCAGATTTTTCGGATAAAATTAACGCTTTACTAAGTTGGTATCCGTAAGTTTTTTGCGCACTTTTATCTACATATATTTTGCCTTGATAGGTCCCGCTGCTTTCGTCTAGTAAAACGCTTTTAATTAACTGAGAACTTTTACAATTTTCATATTTATGATTTACATTTGTTTTTAATTCATGATGTTGATTTCCATTTAAAAGCATAATGCCATTTAAAAAACATGAACTAAAATTTTCTAAAAGATTACAGTGAATTTCATTTTTAATAAGATTGGGGCCCAAAGATAATAAAAAGTTTTCAAATACACTGTTAGAATAACTTTTAACCTTAGTGGAATTATAATTATAAGAATTATCTAAACTTGAATTAATATTAAATTTTTTTAAAATAGCATCTTTTTTGATAGTATAATTGTGAACTGTGTTATTAAAATATTTAACATTATTTTCACATTTATAAAAATCTACTAAATTTAATCTTGATTCTTTACCTAACGTAATAAAAACTTTATTGTTAATAATTTTATTTTCTGCATTTTCATTAAAAAAATTATAAATAATTAAAGGTTTATTAAAAGAATAATTATCATTTATTTCAAGGATTATTCCATCTTTTACCAGCGCATGATTTAATGAAAGCATTGAGTTTTGATCGTCATCAAAATAATTTTTTATTTTTTCAAAATCTTCTTCATTTTCCAATACAGTTTTTAAAGATTTAATATTTATTTTTTTTTTATCTTCAAAATTAAAATCTGATTCAACAAAATCACCGTTTAATAAAACTATTCTATTATGTTCAAAATTTCTTATTAAAAAATTATGATTATACTTAGAGTTTTTTCCATCTTTAAATATTTGAAGATTTGAAAAGTTGTTATTAATAATATTTTTTAGATCTGTATATTTCCAATGCTCTTGTTTCCTTGAAGGGAATCCCCAAGTTTCAAATTTTTTAAAACTTTTAGCCCTAATATTATCTAATTTTTTTAAGTCTAGATTTGACTTATGAAATTCTTCGAATTTTAAGTTCATCTTGTTGCTGTTACACCTTTGTAACCATTTTTTTCTAATTCTTGAGCTAAGTCACTATTTCCAGTTTTAACTATCTTTCCATCAATAATCACGTGGACGAAGTCAGGTTTAATATAATCCAGTAAGCGTTGATAGTGAGTAATAATTATAAATGATCGATTTTTGTTTCTTAATGAATTAACTCCATCAGAAACTATTCTTAATGCATCAATATCCAAACCTGAATCTGTTTCGTCTAAAATAACAAGTTTTGGTTCTAGTATTGTCATTTGTAAAATTTCATTTTTTTTTTTTTCACCACCAGAAAATCCTACATTTAACTGCCTGCTTAGAATTTTTTCTTGAATTTTTAAATCTTTTGATTTTTCTTTAACTAATTTTAAAAATTCTATAGAGTCCAATTCTTTCAACCCTCTAAACTTACGAATGGCATTTAAAGATGTTTTGAGAAAATTATTTGTATTAACCCCCGGAATTTCTATTGGGTATTGAAAGGCTAAAAAGATTCCTTTTTGTGCTCTTTCTTCAATCGGAATATCTGAAAGATCTTTACCTTCATAATAAGCTTTCCCTTCGATTTCATAACCTTTTTTTCCTGATAATACATTAGCTAGTGTGCTTTTTCCGGAACCGTTAGGACCCATAATACTATGAACCTCTCCAGGATTAACTTTTAGATAAAAGTTTTTTATTATTTTTTTTCCATCTATTGATGCACTAAGATTTTTAATATCTAACATTACCCAACACTCCCTTCCAAGCTAATACCAACCAATTTTTGGGCTTCTACCGCAAACTCCATAGGCAATTGCTGGAGAACTTCCTTACAAAAACCATTAACAATTAAACTAACTGCTTCTTCTTGATTTAAACCTCTTTGATTGCAATAAAAAAGTTGTTCGTCACTAATTTTAGAAGTTGTTGCCTCATGCTCAATGTTTGCTGTTGAATTTTTATTTTCAATATATGGAATTGTATGAGCTCCACATTTATTACCTATTAATAATGAATCACATTGTGTGTAATTTCGAGAATTATTAGCTTTTGAACTTATTTTTACTAATCCTCTGTAGGTATTGTCAGCAAATCCTGCAGAAATTCCTTTTGAAATAATTTTACTTTTAGTATTTTTCCCAAGATGAATCATCTTTGTTCCTGTGTCAGCTTTTTGATGATTGTTTGTAATTGCTATGGAATAAAATTCCCCAACTGAGTTATCGCCTTGCAAAATACAGCTTGGATACTTCCATGTTATAGCGGATCCCGTTTCTACCTGCGTCCAAGAAATTTTAGAATTTTTACCACGGCAAGCACCTCTTTTTGTAACAAAATTATAAATTCCTCCTTTTCCATCTTTATCGCCAGGATACCAATTTTGAACAGTTGAATATTTTATTTCTGCATCATCTAAAGCTATTAGTTCTACATTAGCTGCATGAAGTTGGTTTTCATCTCTCATTGGAGCTGTACAACCTTCTAGATAACTAACATAACTACCTTTATCGGCAATAATTAATGTTCTTTCAAATTGACCTGTTTCAGATGCATTGATTCTAAAATAAGTAGAAAGTTCCATAGGACATCTAACACCTTCAGGAATATATACAAATGAACCATCAGTAAATACTGCAGAATTAAGTGTTGCAAAATAATGATCTGTAATTGGAATAACTGAACCTAAATATTTTTTTACTAGATCTGGATGATTACGAATAGCTTCAGATATAGGGCAAAAGATAATTCCTTTTTTTATCAATTCTTCTTTAAAAGTTGTAGCTACTGAAACAGAATCAAAGACTGCATCAACAGCGATACCACTAAGTCTTTTTTGTTCTTGTAGAGGTATACCTAATTTTTTATATGTTTCTATTAACTTTGGATCCACTTCATCAAGATTTTTTGGTTTATCTGTTGCGCTTTTTGGAGCTGAATAATAATATAGATCTTGGTAATTAATTTTGGGGTACTTTGGTTTTTGCCAATTAGGTTCTTTTAAACTTTTAAATCTGTTAAAAGCTTTTAATCTCCACTCCAACATCCATTTTGGTTCTTTTTTAATATTTGAGATAAATTTAATTACTTCTTCATTTAAGCCTTTTGGTGCACGAACACTTTCAATATCAGTAGTAAAACCGTATTTATACTCTTTTGATTTTTCTAATTCTTGCTGCTTCATTAATTTAATTCTTTTTGTTTATCTTGTGTAACTTTAAAAATAATATCGCTTAAAGTATTTTTTTCAAAAAAACTATTTATATGGTTTTCTAAATCATCCCATAAATTATGAGTAATACATTTTATTGACTTTCCGGTGCATCCTTTTTTAGATTCTTTTTTACATCCAACTGTTTTTATTTTTTCATCTACAGCTTGAATGATGCTTGATAATTTTATTTCATCAGGAGATTTTGATAAAAAATAGCCTCCTAATGGACCTCTTGAACTTTGTACTAAATTATTTTTTTTTAATTTTAAAAAAATTTGTTCTAAAAAAGATATTGAGATACCTTGTCTTAAAGAAATTTCAGTTAGACTCGTCGGCTGATTAGCATTAATTTTAGCTAAATCGGCCATTGCCATTACCGCGTATCTACCTTTGCTTGTTAGTTTCATATAAAATTATCTATAAGTTATAGGGTTTATTTAAAGAACCCTACTAAAAAGGTCAAGTATAGAAATAAATAAAATTGCCACACTAGAAACGTGGTATATAACTGATCTTTTTTGAAAATAGTAATCATTAGTAATTAAAATATGAAAAACGGAAATAAAGAAATTTTTATTCCAGGTCCTTGTGGTCGCATTCAAGCTATCTACTTTAAAAATAATCAACCCGGTGCACCCGTAGCCTTAGTACTGCAACCTCATCCTGAATACGGGGGAACAATGAATAATAAGATTGTATACGAAACTTACAAAAGTTTATGCAAAAATGGTTTTTCTGTAATTAGAATAAACTTTAGAGGAGTAGAAAAAAGTGATGGTGTTTTTGACAATGGCCAGGGTGAACTTTCTGATGCAGCAGCAGCTTTAGACTGGATAGAAAAAGAAAATTCTAGTTTTGATCAATGTTGGGTGACAGGCTTTTCCTTTGGTGCGCTTATATGTATGCAATTGATTATGAGAAGACCTGAAGTAAATAAGTTTATAGCAATTTCACCTCAACCAAATGTTTATGACTTTACATTCTTGGCTCCATGTCCAATTTCAGGATTAGTTTTATATGGGAAGAATGATGAGCTAGTCCCTGAAGAATCTATATTAAACTTAAAAAAAAAACTAAATATGCAAAAAAACATTGAAGTTAAATTTGATACGATTATGGATGCTAATCACTTTTTTAAAGGGAAAGAAAAGGAAATGACTAATTCTTTAAAAATTTATATAAAAGACAAAGTTACAGTATTTTAGCTTTTAACAATTATTCCACCAGTGCAAGGTTTTTTTACACCAGTTGTGTTAGGAAAAGAAATTGGAAGTTTTAAATATGATCTAATTGCTAGGTATGCAAAAGCTTGTGACTCTACAAAATCTCCATCAATTTTTAGATTCTCTATTGGATAAAACTTATACTTCAACATTTTTGAAATTCTTTTAAATAAAAATTTATTTTTTCTACCTCCTCCACAGACAATAACTTTTCGGCTATTTGGTAAATTATTAAGGACTTTTGAAATTATAAGTGAAGTATATTCTGTTAAGGTGGCTGCTCCATCTTCTAAAGATAGATTTTTAGCAAAAGACAAATTAAAATCTTTTACATCATATGATTTATTGCTCATAAAATAATTTGTAGATTTTTTATCTTTAACTAAAAAAAATTTATTTATAGCTTTATTTAAAATAACTTTATTTACCTTGCCAGATTTTGCGGTAGATCCATTTTTATCATAGTTACAATTTGATTTTTTTATCATCCATTGATCTATTAAGCAATTTCCTGGACCTGCATCTGCACTATATAAATTTTTATTCCTAGATTTTTTTGCTAGGTAGGTCCAATTTGAAATACCACCTAAATTTAAAATTATGACTGGTAGTTTTATTTTTTTTTGACTTGCAATTAATTTGTGAAAAATTGGAGCTAGGGGTGCTCCCTGTCCACCATTTTTTAAATCATTTTTCCTAAAATCGTAAATAACTGTCTTTTTTGTAAGCCTAGAAAGAAGTTTTCCATCACCAAGTTGTCTTGATTTTTTTTCTTTCGCGTTATGAAAAATTGTTTGTCCATGAAATCCAACAAAATCAATATTTAATTTTAAATTATCAACAATTTCATTAACTACATTTGCGTGAAAATAGGTTATTTTTTGTTCAAGCGATTGTATTTGTTTAGATAGCTTTTTTATATCTTTTGAATTATTAATTTTATGTTTAAGATTGTGAATATCTGCATGCATATCCTGGCTATACTTAAAGTATTTATCTTTGATAACCCTATATTTTTGCTCCCCATCTGATTGAATAACTGATGCATCGACACCATCACCTGATGTTCCGCTCATTAGACCTAAACTGTAATAGGATTTCTTCATAAATTATATTTAATTTAAAAGGAATATTGTATATTACAACTTTAAAGAAGCTGAAAAACTCATGCAAGAAACATTTCTAAAAGAATTTCAAAAAAGAGGTTACTTTAACCAGTGCACTGATGAGCTTGGTCTAAGCGAACTAATGAGTAAATCTAAAGTAAAAGCTTACATAGGCTTTGATTGTACGGCTCCAAGTCTGCATGTAGGAAGTTTGATGCAAATTATGTGTTTGCGACTCCTTCAAAAATATGGTCATCAACCAATAATTTTGCTTGGTGGTGGAACAACGCTCATAGGAGATCCTTCAGGTAAAGAAGAAACTAGAAAAATTCTTGATAAAAAAAATATTCATAAAAATATTAAGAGTATTGAAAATGTTTTTAAGATTTTTTTGAAATCAAATAATCCAAAAACTAAACCTATTTTTGTTAACAACTTTTCTTGGTTAGGTAAGTTAAACTACATTAATTTTTTAAGAGAAATTGGTAAACATTTTACAGTAAACAAAATGTTAACCTTCGATAGTGTTAAATTGCGTTTAGAAAGAGAACAATCTTTAAGTTATATGGAATTTAATTACATGATGCTCCAAGCTTATGATTTTTATGAACTTAATAACCAATATAAATGTATTTTACAAATTGGAGGCTCTGACCAATGGGGAAACATAGTTAATGGAACGGATTTGATCAAAAGAAAAAATAAATTACAAGCGTATGGTTTAACCACTCCATTGATAACAATGTCTTCAGGTGCAAAAATGGGAAAAACTGAAAAGGGAGCTATTTGGCTTAATAAAAAAATGCTTTCTCCATATGAATATTGGCAGTTCTGGAGAAATATAGATGATAAAGATATTTTTAAATTTTTAAAATTATTTACAGATTTAAAGTTTGATCAAATTTTAAACTTAGAAAAAGATAAAATGGATATAAATGAAGCCAAAGTATTGCTGGCTAATGAAGCTACTGTTATGCTACATGGCATTAAGGCTGCTAAAGAATCTGAAACAACAGCAAAAAAAACCTTTTATCAAAAATCAATTGGGAAGAATCTACCAACAATTAATATTAAAAAAAAAATTATCTCTGAAGGTTTAGGTCTGTTAGATTTGGTTCTGCTAACACCATTAGCAACTTCCAAAGGTGAAATAAGAAGGATGATTAAAAATAATGGCCTTAAAATTAATAATGAAGTTATTAAAGATGAGACCAAAAAAATTAGCCATAGTAGTTTTGACGAAAATAATAATATGAAAGTTTCACATGGAAAAAAGCAACATGTGATTGTAAAAATTATTTAGCCTTTTTTTCTTTTTTCATTCTTTCAATTACTCTAATAATAAACCTTGGCGTTAAAGTTTTAATTGGATTTACAGTTGTTTTAATTTTTTTTGGTGGTCCTTTCATCTTAAAACTTACCCCAACAACACCTTCTCCACTTTTTTCACCTACTAGAATTTTTCCAACAATAGGAATTTTATTTATAATTGAATTTAAAAATCTTGCTGGAATTAATGTTCCCCTTAAGCTAACTGTCTTTCCTTTATCAACATAACCATCTAAAAGAATAGAAACTGCTGGGCCGTATGCATACGCTTCTTCAATATTGAAGATATTTCCTTCTGAAATAGATTTCATTTCTAAGATTTCAAAATTAATTCCTTCACCACTAAGAGTGTCAGCTATACCCTTTAAAGATGCTAGTGTAAGTAGCTTCGCTAAAGCAGGTACTTTTGAAACTTTAAAATCAGTAATTTTTAAATTTGCTTCAGATTTTGATTTCATAATCACTGAATCATAATCTAATTTGCCTCCCTCAAAACCTTTTATGAACTGAAAATTACTCATAAAAGGTCTTGCTCTATCAGAAACCACTTTTAATAACTTCTCATCCTCATTAATTTGATTAATTGATATATTAAGAAGTTCATTTTTTGAAAAATTTCCTTCTAAATTTAACTTGGTATAATTACCTTTATTAATTAAAGCTGTCATTGAAAAGTTGCTAATTTCATCTTCTGGTCCAGCAATTGTTTTTTTCACATTAGCTTCTACTTCTGCGTTAAAACTTTTGCTTAATGTTTTCCTTTTATTTTTTTTATAAATAGATTTAAGCATTGGCTGTAAATCTAAAATCTCACCTTTTATTTCAATTTTTTTACTTTTAATAATTTCAAAATCATTATTTTTAATTTTATTTATATATGTTCTTATTTTTGCATAATTAATATCTGTAATTTCAAATTTTTTATTAAGGAAGATATTAGAAAGATGCACATAGTTTTCGTCAGCTAAATATTTTATTTCTTTAATATTGTAGTAATCTTTATAAATATAATTGACGTTAAAACTTAAACTGGAATTTATTTTATTTTCTTTATTATAATTTAGTTTTGAAATCTTAACTTCAGAATCAGTTAAATCTATTTTTCCCGATGTAGTAAAATCTTTTTTCGTGGAACTATACACATTCTTTAAATTAAAGTTGTTAAACTCATTATTTATTTTCATTAATCCATTTAATTCTAAAATATAATCTTGTCTATCTTTTTCAAATTTTGCTTTTGAATCTTTTATAGAAATTTTTGATTTATATAGAGGTAAATATGCCTTAACAACTTTATTTTCATTTGTTTCTAAATTAAGTAATTTAATATTTCCATCTGTCGCGTATACTAAATTTTTTACTTTAAAAGAATTGGCTAAGTCAAAACTGATGTTTGAAAAAATATCTGCTTCAATATTCATATCTTTTAAAAAATTAATATTTTTTCCAAATATAGAAGTTATCATTTTAATTTGGTATAAATTAGCTTTGCCGTTAGTATGCAAAAGACTATTTATTTTTGTATTATTTTTTTCTCTTGTTAAATTTATATTGCTTCCGTCTAGTTCTAAGTCAAGAAATAAACCTTTGATAATTTTAATTTTTAAATCATTAGGTTGTACTCCTTCATTATTGCTTATTTCTGTAGTTAAATTTCTTAATGAAAATTCTTTTGTTATCTTTATCAATGCATCAGATATCTTTCCTACAAAACCGTAATTTTTATCTAGAGTTCCGTCTGTTTTAAATCTTAAAATAAATTCACCTTCAAGATTTCCTTCTACAAATATTTTATTAAGTCTTTTATTAATTATTCTCGGTAAAAAAATACTAGTAACTTTTGTTAAATCTTTAATATTATTTTTTTCAAATGCAATAATTCCTTTTTTTAATAAAAAATCTGAACTAAAAAATGATTTTAATGGTAAAAATAAATTTAGTTTCGATAGTTTAATTTCATTTTCTTTAACTAAAACTTTAGGCTGTTGTAGTCTTACAACTAGATCTAATTCTTTTAAACTTACGTGTATTTTTGTTTTTTGGAAGTCTAATTTTATATGCCTGCTTACTTCATTGGCTTTACTTTTAATTAATGAGTCAAACTTATTAGTTTCTATACCAAAATAACTCAAGTAAATTAAAACTAATAAAATAATTAAAAATAAAAATATAAAAAATTTTAATAAAAATTTAAACATATTTAGCTATTTATTTTTTTTTGTTTGATAAAGTGCAGCTTCTAAAAATCCGTCTATCTCACCATTCAATACGCTATCCGGATCCGTATTTTCTAAATTATTTCTTAAATCTTTAACTAGTTGATATGGCTGCAAAACATAAGATCTTATTTGATGCCCCCATCCTATATCCGTCTTTGTTTTTGCTAAATTTTGAGATTCTTCTTCTTTTTTTTCCATTTCATGTTTGTATAAACGTGCTTTTAACATATTAAAACAAGTCTCTTTATTTTTATGTTGTGATCTCTCATTTTGGCATTGAACAACAATATTGGTTGGCAAATGCGTTATTCTTACAGCACTATCTGTTGTGTTTACTGACTGACCTCCTTTTCCACTGGATTTATAAGTATCTACGCGAATATCTTTTTCCTGGATCTCAATTTTAATACTATCGTCTACTACAGGGTAAACCCAAACACTTGCAAAACTTGTGTGTCTTCTAGCTCCAGAATCGAATGGAGAAATTCTTACTAATCGATGAACTCCAGATTCAGATTTTAACCACCCGTATATATAAGATCCTTCAATTTTTAATATACTAGATTTAATTCCTGCTTCATCACCTTTGTGCTCACTAATAATTTCAAAATTACATTTTTTCTTTTCAGCCCATTTTAAATACATCCTTCGTAACATTGTTGCCCAATCTTGACTTTCGGTTCCACCAGCTCCTGCGTGAATTTCTAAGTAAGTATCTAAGTGGTCATTTTCTTCAGATAAAAAACATGAAACTTCCGTTTTTTTTATTTGATTAAGTAATAAAGATATTTGTTTTTCAGTTTCCTTTAATACAATTGTATCATTTTCTTTTAAAGAAAGATTTATTAATTCTTCAGAATTTTCTAACTCTTTCATTGCTGAGTTGTAGCTCTTAAAAATGTTTTCAAAAAATTTTTTTTCTTTTAAAATTTTTTGAGCAGATTTTTGATCTTTCCAAAAATTTTCTTTCAAAACTTTTTTTTCTAATAATTGAATTTTATTTTTAATATCTTGTTTTTCAAAGATACCTCATAACATTTTCGATCACTTTTTTTATTTCAACAATATTGTCTTTGTAATCATTCATAGTTAATAAAATCGTAAGATTTTTTTATTATTTATAGAATCATATAATCTTAATCTATCTTTATTATCTAATTTTTCAAGATTATCATTAAAATAATCTTCAGATTTAAAAGATTCGTAAATTATACTTTTAGTACTAGAATCTGGAGGTAAGCCAGTTTCTGGATCTACTATTATAAAATTTATATTTTTTGGCACTTTAAATGGATGAGCATCTTTTTTTTTAACTACGTTTTTAACAAAACTTTTAAAAATTGGCAAAGCTGCTCTTGCGCCTGTTTCAAATTTTCCTAATGTTTCAGGTGCGTCAAAACCAACATAAACTCCAATGACTAGTTTTGTGGTAAATCCTAAAAACCAAGCATCCATGTTTTTATTTGTTGTTCCAGTTTTCCCTGCTAAAACTAAATTTAAATTTCTTAGTTTTCTTCCTGTTCCTCTTTGAACAACACCTTCCATCATAGAGGTAATTTGATACGCTGTTTCAGGTGAAATAATTTGTTCATAATCATCTTTAATTATTGGTGTTTTGTTTTTTAAGTAAGATATTTCACAGCCAATGCATTTCCTTTTATCTGCTTTAAAAATTGTTTTCCCTCTTCTATCTTGAATTCTATCAATAAATATTGGTTGTACTTTTTTACCTCCGTTTACAAATGAACAATAAGCGTTGCTAAGCTTAAGAAGAGTTGTTTCGGCTGAACCTAAAGATACTGATAAAAGTTCAGGGATATCATCATATATTCCAAAATTATTCATTACACTTGAGATTTTTTTAAAACCAACTTCTTGGGCTACACGAACGGTCATCAAGTTTCTTGATTTTTCTAAGCCTGTTCTTAAAGTTGAAGGACCATAAAACTTTTTACCATAGTTTTCTGGTTTCCAAGTTTTTAAACCTTCGCCTTGCTCCATAACAAAAGGCGCATCTAAAACTAAAGTCGACGGAGTAAAACCATTTTCAAGTGCTGCTGCATAAACAAAAGGTTTAAACGCTGACCCTGGTTGTCTCTTAGCTTGCGTTGCTCTGTTAAACTCACTTAATTTAAAACTAAACCCTCCTGCCATAGCTAAAACTCTACCTGTGTATGGATCCATTACCACTATAGCTCCATTGATTTTAGGAAGCTGTTTTAAATCCCATTTGTTATTATTTATTTTTTTAACATAAATAATATCATTCAATTTTAATATATTTTTAAAACTTTTTTCTCTTGTCCAGCTCGCGTTATTAAAATCTAAAAAAACAACTTTTTCATCTTCTGTTTGAATTTTTGAAGATAGATCTGTTATTTCAATAACTTTTGCTAATTTCCATTTTAAACTTTTGTCAGGAATAAATTCTTTAACTTGTTTTTTCCAATCTTTTGTTTCTAAATTTGTAATTGCTCCTCTCCATCCATGTCTTCTATCGTAACTTTCCAAACCCTCTCTAAGAGCTTTTAATGCTTCGGTTTGGTAATAAGAATTTAACGGTGTTCTTATAGATAATCCTCCTTTGTATAAATCATTATAACCGTATTTATCCTTAACTATTCTTCTTACTTCTTCTGAATAAAAGTTTGCCTCTTCTAGTAATTTAATTTTTCTTTTTTTTAATTTAATATTTTTTTTTAAAAATTTTTCATATTCATTTTTATTAATGTATGAATTGTCATATAAATTTTTTAACACAAAATTTCTTCTAATTAGCGCTCGTTCTTTTGATTTATAAGGATTGTACTTGCTGGGAGCTTTTGGTAATGCAGCTAAAAGCGCTGTTTCATCATAATCTAAATCTCTTACTGATTTATTGAAGTACTCTAAGCTAGCAGCAGCAACACCATATGTTCCTTCGCCTAAATATATTTGATTTAAATAAAGTTCCATAATTCTTTCTTTTGAATATGCTCTTTCAATTCTAAAAGCTAAAATTGCTTCTTTAATTTTTCTTTTTAGCGAAACTTCATTCGTTAGCAAAAAATTTTTTGCAACCTGTTGTGTGATTGTAGATGCTCCTTCTAATCTCTTTGTAGAAAGAGTATTTTTTATATTTTTTATTATTGCTCTAGTAATACTTTTCGCATCAACTCCAGGATGGGAAAAGAAATTTTTATCTTCAGCAGATAGAAATGAGTTAATTACATTTTTAGGTATAGATTCGTATGGTATAAATAATCTTTTTTGTAATGCATACTCGGCCATAAGCTGTCCTTCTCCTGAATGTACTCTGCTCGAAATTGGTGGTTTGTAGTTAGATAGTATTTTGTAATCAGGAAGATCAGTAGAAAAATACCATAAAGTAGAAAACAAAAAAGTCATACCTAATACAAAAAAGGTAATTATTATGTTTGATATTTTTTTTAAAAAAGTTAGCACGTATTTGAAGAAATAATTGAATTCTGGCTTTCTTAAGGCATTTTAACGCTTATATTTTTAATTACATTATAAAATTGTATATATTTTACTACCCTTTTAAGATATAAAAACGTCTTAGTTAATAACAAAATTTAAATTTATGAGAAAAATTATCATTTTAACTAGGAATCAAAAATTATGGAAAAGAATTTGTACATCGATGCTTCGCATCCGGATGAAACTAGAGTTATTCTTAAATCAGAAAATTATATTGAAGAATATGAATACGAAAACAAAAATAAACTTCATATAAAAAATAATATTTATTTAGGAAAAGTAAGCAGAATCGAACCTTCTCTCCAGGCTGCATTTGTTAATTATGGAAATCAAAGACATGGTTTTCTAGCTTTTAATGATATCCAGTCTGATTACTATCAAATGCCTCATGATGATAAAGAAAGATTAAAAAAAGAAGAAGAAAGATTAAGGTTAGAGCTTAAAGAAAAAAGTAAAAAAAATGAAGATGTAGAAAAACCATTTGAAGAAAATGAAAACTTAATAACTTCTGAGGATAAAACAAACGGATCTAACGGTACTGATGATAAGACTAAAAATGAATATAAGCCTATCGAAAAAAATAATCAAATTAATGATTTAAAAAAAAGATATGGTATTAGAAGATATAAAATACAAGAAGTTATAAAACCTGAACAAATAGTTTTGGTGCAAATTTTAAAAGATGAAAGAGGTCAAAAAGGAGCAGCTCTTACAACTTTCATATCTTTAGCTGGAAAATATAGTGTTCTAATGCCTAATACTTCAAAGGGTGGAGGTATATCACGAAAAATAACTAATTCTGATGATAGAAAAAAGATAAGGAGCATTCTGCAACAAATTAAAATTCCTGAAACAATGGGTTTAATAGTTAGAACAGCAGGTTTAAATAAAACAAAAAATGAAATTGAGAAAGATATTTCAAACACTGTTGGTGCATGGGAAGATATTAAAACTAATGCGATTAAATCTATTGCTCCAAGTTTAGTTTATGAAGAAGGAGATGTTATTAAACGAGCTCTAAGAGATATGTATGATAATGAAACAAAAAATGTGATTGTGGAAGGAAATGAAGGCTTCCAAAAAACCAAGAATTTTATGAAACTTCTAATGCCCGAAAATGTTAAAAAAGTAAAAAAATATAGGGGAAAAATACCTCTTTTTCATGAGGTAGGAATTGAGAAAGATTTAAATAGAATTTTTGATCAAATAATAAAACTCAAATCTGGAGGTTACTTAGTAATAAATCCTACGGAGGCTTTGGTTTCAATTGATATAAATTCAGGACAATCAATTAAAGAAGTGAATATTGAAAAAACTGCTCTCAAAACTAATCTTGAGGCTGCAGAAGAAATATCCCGACAAATTAAAATAAGAGATTTGTCTGGATTAATAGTGATTGACTTTATTGATATGCTTAGTTTTTATAATAGAAAGCTGGTTGAAAGAAAGTTAAGAGAAAAGTTAAGAGATGATAGAGCAAGAACACAGTTTGGAAGAATAAGCAATTTTGGTTTGTTAGAAATGACAAGACAAAGACTAAAAGAAAGCTCTGTAAGATGGAGAATGACACTAACACTTGATTCTTTTGCATTGAAAATTGTCAAAAAATCTGAAGAATTAGCATTTTCAAATAAAGCCAAAATTATTAATATATATATCCCGGAAAAAGTAAAAAAAATTTATCAAAAGAATTAAACTATTTTGGTAAAAAATATAAACTAGAATTTATTTTAATTGCAGATAAAAATTTAATACTTCCTGAATATAAAATAGATTTATTAAATAAAAATAAAAAAATTATAACTAAAATTGAAAATTTTGAAAAAATAGAAAAAAACTTTATTAAACCAAATTTTAAAAGAAAAGGTTATATAAATAAAAAATTTAATAAAAATAGAAAAAAATATAGTTCTCCAAAACCTAATAAGACTACTGCTAAAAATTAAATTAAATTTTCTTGTGGAGATGATGGTCTACCATACTTTCTTTTTTTCATTCTTACTGCATTAAAAGATTTTCTTCCTGCTATTACAGCATGTTTCATTGCCTCGGCCATTAAAATTGGGTTTTTAGCTTCTGCAATTGCAGTGTTTAGTAAAACTCCGTCGCAACCTAATTCCATTGCAATAGTTGCGTCTGAGGCTGTACCTACGCCGGCATCAACAATCACAGGTACTGAAGACTGTTCTTTAATTAACACAATGTTTGTTTCGTTTTGTATTCCTATGCCTGATCCAATAGGAGCTCCTAAAGGCATAATTGCACACGCCCCAACATCTTCTAGTTTTTTTGTCATGATTGGATCGTCTGTACAATAGACCATAACTTCAAACCCTTCTTTTACTAAAACTTCTGTAGATTTAATTGTTTCAATCATGTTTGGATATAAAGTTTTTTTATCTCCCAAGACTTCTAGTTTAACTAATCTCCAACCACCCATTTCTCTAGCTAATCTTAGTGTTCTTAATGCCTCTTCTGAAGAATAACATCCTGCGGTATTTGGTAAATATGTAATGGACTTAGGGTTTAAATAATCCATTAGTAGTGGTTGACCTTTATCTAAAATATTTACTCTACGAACTGCAACTGTGACTATATCTGCGCCGGAGGCCTTAACTGCACTTGCGGTTTCTTCAAAATTTTTATACTTCCCTGTTCCAACTATTAATCTTGAATTAAATTTTTTATTAGCTATTGTAAAAATGTCTTCCATATTATTTATCCTCCACCGATAAAATGAACAATCTCGACTTTATCATTTTTTTTTAAAATTAAATTCAGATATTTTTTTTTTTCAATAATCTCACCATTAACTTCTATTGCCACTTTATTATTCTTTATTTTAAGCTTATTTAATAGTTCTTTTAAATTGGTCCCATCATTTACTTCATAAGAAGATCCATTTAATTGTATTTTTGCCACATTTAAGTTATTCATTTAAATTATTTTAACTTATTTAAATGACAAAAAAAATACTAATAATAAATGGACCAAATTTAAATCTCCTTGGGCAACGAGAAGAATCAAAATATGGAAAAATCACACTTGAAGAAGTTAAAAAAAATTGTATTACACATGCCCAATCAATTGGTCTCCAAATAGAATTTGAGCAATCAAATATTGAAGGAGAAATAGTAACAATTATACAAAAATCTAAAAATAAGTTTGAAGGAATAATTATTAATGCCGCAGGTTATACACATACTTCGGTTGCAATATTAGATGCTCTTCTTGCAATTAAGCTACCAACAATAGAAGTTCATATAACAAACATATATAATAGAGAAGAATTTAGAAAGAAATCTTTAATTAGTAAAGCTGCGGAAGGAATTATTTGTGGATTTGGTGTAAATGGATATATTATGGCTTTAGACTCTATGAAAAAAATTCTTAATAGATAAATAGATAAAATGAAAATAAACAAAAAAATAATTGAGGAACTTGTAACTTACTTAAAAGAATTTAATTTAAGCGAAATAGAATATTCTGAAGGAACAACAAAAGTAAAAGTTTCACGATCTATTAATAACACAAGTATTATCTCTGGAGAGACTGAGAAAAAACAAAATTTAGTTGATAACAAAAATAAAGATGCTCAAATAACATCCCCTATAGTTGGAACTGCATACCTAGCTTCGGAGCCGGGTGCAAAAAAATTTATAGAAGTAGGACAAAAAATTAAAAAAGGACAAACTATAATGATTATTGAAGCTATGAAAACATTGAATCGCGTTCCTTCAACCCTAGAAGGTGTGGTTAGTAAAGTTTTAGTAAAAGATGGAGAACCTGTTGAATTTGCACAGCCTCTTGTTTCAATTAAATAATGTTTAAAAAAATTTTAGTTGCTAATCGTAGTGAGATAGCTGTCCGTATAATTAGAGCATGTAAAGAATTAAAAATACCAACAGTTGCTGTACACTCTGATGTAGATAAAGATTCAATGCATGTAAGATTAGCTGAAGAAAGTATTTGTATAGGCTCACACCAACCTCAAAACAGTTACTTAAATATAGCAGCAATTATGACTGCGGCTGATGTTACTGGTGCAGATGCTATCCATCCAGGATATGGATTTTTATCAGAGAATCATCACTTTGCAGAAATAGTTACAAATAATAAAATAAAATTTATTGGTCCTAGTGCAGAAATAATGAAAAAAATGGGAAATAAAATTCAAGCTAAAAAAACTGCAAAAGAACTAGGTCTTCCTATTATTGAAGGATCAGATGATAATATTAGTTCAGCAGTTGAGGCTAAAAAAATTTGTTCAAAAATAGGATACCCAATTTTAATTAAAGCATCTGCTGGTGGTGGAGGGAAAGGGATGAAGCTTGTTAACAGCGAAAATGAACTTGATGCTGCTCTTTCTTTGGCAAAGCAAGAAGCAAAAAAATATTTTTCTAACGAAGAAGTTTATATAGAAAAATATTTTTTAAAGCCTCGACATATTGAAGTTCAAATATTATCAGATAAAAAAACAACTATTCACATGGGTGAAAGAGATTGTAGTGTTCAAAGAAAACATCAAAAACTTATTGAAGAATCTCCAAGCCCAGTATTAAGTGAAAAAGTGAGAGACGACCTACTAAAAAAAACTGTAGAAATGGTTAATAAACTTAATTATGAAGGTGCAGGAACTGTAGAGTTTATTTATGATAATGAAAAATTCTTTTTTTTAGAAATGAATACTAGAATTCAAGTTGAACATCCAGTTTCTGAAATCAGAGGTGGTATAGATATAGTAAAAGAGCAAATTAAAATTGCGTCAACAGGTAAAACGGCATTAAAACAATCAGATATAACCTTTAGAGGTCATGTTATTGAATGCAGAATAAATGCTGAAGATCCAAGTAAAAATTTTCAACCAAGTCCAGGAACAATAAGCGTGTGTCATTTGCCTTCAGGGTTTAGAACACGTGTAGATGGTGCTATTTTTCAGGGTTGCAAAATAACCCCATACTATGACAGCTTAATATGCAAACTTATTTGTCAAGGAAGAGATAGAGAAGAGGCTATACAAAGATTGCAAAGATCTCTCGATGAATTTGTTATTGAGGGTATCAATACAACAATAGACTTGCATAAAAAAATATTAAATCATAAAAAATTTATCACTTCTGACTTTGATACCAATTGGCTGACTAAAGAATCTTTTTATTAAATATTTTCACAGCTGTTAATCCACAAATCATAAACTGGATGATCTATTGATTGCAATGTTGGGCTTGATGCAAACGTCCACCCATTAAATAAAAAAACTTGATTATTATCTTTTACTGATAAGTCTTTAATCTGAATATAAACTACTGTATCCGTCGAGTCATTTCCTTCAGAAAGCTCACATTTAAGAGCTTTAATTTCAAGAGGACCAAAGATTTTTACATCTCCAACAGCTAATCTAATTAAGGAAGTTTTTGCTGTTATTTTATCTAATGCAGTTAAATTAACATAAATTTTATTGCTTTTTGATTTCTTAAATTCTTTAGAAATAGTTTTGCTTTCCTTTAAAATAATATTTTTTCCTTCTTTTTTTTCTAACTCATCTTTTTCCTCTTCAAATGTTGGAGAAAGCTCTTCTAGATTAATTAATGGAACGGTTTGAATCTTATCGTCAGAAAAGGCAAATGATAATTTAAAAAAAAATAAAAAAAAAATAAAAAAAAATCTATATTTTCCAGGTTTCATATTTTTTCATATTTTTTTTTGAATCAGAGCTTAACAAACCATCAGGTTTATATGCGTGTTTAGTGCCAGTTAAATTTTCTTGGTGCTTCTTTTGCCAGTTATATTTATTTAAGTTATCAACAGGCTTTTTATCTGTTAAAAAATGTATCCATAAATGCCATTCGGCTGGAATTTTTGACGATTCTACTTTATCTTTATAAATAACCCATCTCTTTCCGCTGGAATTGGAATAATACTTATTAAAAAACTGATCTCTTCCAACTAATTTACCAGTAAAAAGAGTATAAATAAAAGTACCTAAGGTTTGCCTGTGCCACCAAATAAAAATTTGTTTAAAAAAACTGATCATAAAAATTATCTGTTATTAAAAATTCATAATTTCAATTATAAAAAATATCCACAATCAAAAATTGTATATAATTAATTAGACTTAAAATATATTTAGTATATATCATATTAATGCACGCAATATACAAAAAAATAATCAAATTTTGAGGAAAGATAAGTATGTCAAACTATTTAGTTGAAACGTTCTACACATGTACATTTAAAATTGTTCACAAATTAGATAAAATAAATGAAGTAGCTCTTTCGGAACTTGAAAATCGTAAAGATGGAGACTTTGAAATAATTGATGTTAAATTAAATAATAGAAAAACTAAAAAGATTGATCTTAAATCTCAAAATGTACCATTAAATACAGCAGGAAAAGAAAAGTTTTCTGAAATAAATTCTG
>LWDU01038699.1_pt1 | contig 79716 bp, 86 predicted proteins | sample 727161 | NCBI WGS metagenome assembly LWDU01 (sample SAMN04566230, study PRJNA314399) | hydrothermal vent metagenome | isolation source: deep sea hydrothermal plume seawater | place: Mexico: Gulf of California, Guaymas Basin | collected 2004-07-11
TGCCTGAATTGCGGGTCAGAGCTCAGCGACCCCGACGACTGCCCTACCTGCCACACTCCCACCGGATTTGACGACTATGAAGAACTCGACGCCGGTGGGCTTTTTGACGAGGAGGACTAACCCGTGATTACCTTTCTGCGAACCGTCCTCGGTTTCACCATTTTATTTCTCGGAGTACTGCTGGCCATTCCACTCCTTATCTTCATGACAATCATGCTGTTTTTTGGCATGTTCGTGTTTATTCTTTAAACCCTTGCGCCAACCGGGCACCAGGCGGCACAAAATGCAAAATGGTTCCACCACAACAAAAGGGACCCATGGCATCGCTCACCTCCACCAACCAAGTACCGACCCCGCTCACCGGGTCAGGAAAAATACAAAAGTTCGCTCTCCGCGACAAATGGCAAACCGGCGACTACTCCTCGTAGCCACCTGCTTACCTGGGGTCAGACCCTAGGTAAGTAGGTAGGCACTTCGTGAGGATCTGCATTTAGGTGCGGAGCGGCAACCAGTCGGCAATCGCTTGACCAATCTCATGCGGGCTGTCCTCCTGAATAAAATGACTCCCCGCCACCTGCACCTCTGTCTGGTTAGGCCAAGTGCGGCAAAACTCTCTTTGCCTACCACTCAAAATTGCCCCCGGGTCGGCATTAATAAAAAGCTTCGGCACCTCTGAGTTAGCCAACCAGGCCGCATAATCAGCCACGATCTCCACCACATCAGCCGGCTCTCCCGCTAAAGGAATCTCCCGTGGCCACGTCAAAGTAGGACGACGATGCTCAGGAGAAAGAAACGGGCGGCGATACTCCGCCATCTCTTCATCAGACAGATCCCGAAGAATGGAACCCGGCAAAACCGCTTCCACGAAAAGATTCTTCTCCATCACCATTTCCTCCCCCGCCTCCGACCGCAGGGCCTTAAAAATAGGAGTGGCCGCATCAGGCCACTCCTCCCAAGTCACCGGACACACAATGGCCTCCATATACACAATGCCCGCTACCCGATCCCGATGCCGGTTCGCCCAATCAAACCCCAACGCCGACCCCCAATCATGCACCACAAAAGTAACCTGATCACCCAAATCTAAAGCCTCAAGCAACCCATCGAGGTAACGGCGGTGCTCAACAAACCGATACGCATCAGGGCCATTAGCCGCCAACTTGTCTGAATCGCCCATACCGATCAAATCAGGAACAATGCAGCGGGCCTTCCCTGCCACATGAGGAATAATGTTTCTCCACAAATACGACGACGTGGGGTTCCCATGGAGAAAAACAACTGAATCCCCCACCCCCGTCTCATGATAAGCCATCTGCTTACCCTCAACTTCCACAAACTGCTTCGCCAACGGGGTAGTAGAAAACTCAGTCATAGTTGCTCCTTAATAGACAAACAGGCCTCAAGAAACAGTACAGCACAAAAATCTAGCCGCTGAAATAGTCAGCAGTAAAAAACCAAGCCACCACAATTTCGATAACCCGCTAACCCACCAACTGGGTATTAATGCTCAGAGCGGTTTGGCAAACTGCTTGTTCAATGAAAGATTGATCGGCTTGGGCCGGAAAACGAAAAGCTGGGCCATAGACCGCCACCGAAGCCACCACCTGGCCATCTGCGCCCCACACCGGAGCCGCCAGCCCGTTGATTTCTGACGAAAACTCACCCATAGTCCACGCCACCCCGGCCACGGCCACCCCGGCCACCCGACGCTTCAACGCCGTTTTTGAAGTCACCGTGTGTTCCGTAAAAGCCTCTAGGCCCTTGGCGGCATAGGCCTCAACCTCGGCCGGGCCCCAAGCACCCATCAACGCCAACCCGGCAGCAATAGTGTGCAACGGAAAACGCTGACCCGTCCAATCAGTTACCTGCACCGGGCTCTCCACCGTGACCTGGTCTACATACAAGCCATCACGACCGTCCCGCACCGCAATTGACGCACACTCGCCCAACAAGTTCGCCAACTCCACTAAATGCGGGCGAGCCACCTCACGCAACGACCGTGGCGACACCGCCGACCCGGCCAGCGCACGCAACCCCTCACCAACCACAAAACGCCCCGCCTCATCGACTCGCTCAACTATGCCCAACTCACTCAAACTGGCCAAAATGCGTGAACAAGTGGACTTTGCCAAACCAGTGGCTCGGGCTACTTCAGAGACGCCAACCGCCGCCGGCCCGTTAGCCACGGCCCTCAACACACTGAAAGTTCGCTCGATGCTCTGAATACCGCTAGTATAACCAGAAAGAAACGGACCGTTCCACTCAATGGAACACTTGCCTCTTCAAGAGAAACGAGAGCAGCATGCGCGACGAAGCACAATGCGTAATCATCGGCGGCGGCGCCATGGGCGTGGGCCTGCTCTACCATCTGGCCCACCAAGGCTGGACCGACACCCTGCTCATCGAAAAAGGCGAACTCACCTCTGGCTCCACCTGGCACGCCGCCGGTCTGGTGCCCCACTTCATCGGCAGCCTCAACATGGCCAAAGTGCACGCCTACGGAGTTGACCTCTACAACAACCTAGAAGCCGAAACCGGCATGTCACCCGGCTGGCACGGCTGCGGTGCGATACGCCTCGCCGTCACCGACGAACAAGCCCAGTGGTACCGCCGCGTCAAAGACATGCTCGAACTCATCGACGTCGAAGCCCACCTCATCGGTCCCAACGAAATACCCGAACACGCACCCCTCATTGATGACGTCTCCGACATAAAACTCGGCTTCTGGACCCCCAACGACGGATGGGCCGACCCCACTGGCTCTACCAACGCCATGGCCACCGGAGCCCGCCAACTGGGCGCCACCATCGCCCGCCACACCCTGGTCACCGGCACCCGCCAACTACCCGACCAGCGCTGGGAAATCACCTGGGAACGCAACGGCGAACAAGGCACCACAGTGGCCGAACACCTCGTCAACGCCGCCGGCCACTACGGCCCCCAACTGGGCGCCATGGCCGGGCTGGACATACCCATCGTGTCGATGATCCACCAATACCTCATCACCGAACCCCTCGCCGAAATAGCCGCCCAAACCACCGAAATGCCCGTGGTACGCGACCCACGCTCCTCGGCCTACTACCGCTACGAAATAGACGGCCTGCTGGTTGGGCCCTACGAACGAGCAGGCGCCGAAACCTACGGCACCCAAGGCATCGACTGGGACCTCCACTTTCACCTCACCCCACCCAACCTCGAACCCCTCATGCCCTGGCTCGAACACACCGCCCAACGCATACCCGCCTTCGCCAACGCCGGCATAAAACAAGTCATCAGCGGGCCGATAACCCACACCCCCGACGGCGGCTACCTCATGGGCCCCGCCCCCGACCTCAAAAACTACTGGCTCTGCGTCGGCGCCTCCATCGGCATCACCCAAGGCCCGGGCGCCGGAAAATACCTGGCCCAATGGATGGTCCACGGCCAAACCGAAATCAACATCGCCGAAATGGACCCCCGCCGCTTCGGGCCCTGGGCCACCCAGGACTACACCATTAAAAAATCCATCGACGAATACCACGAGATGTACCAAGTACGGCTACCCGGCGAACACCGCCCCGCCGGGCGACCCATGCGCCAAACCCCTATCCACGAAAACCTTGACGCCCTCGGTGCCCAATGGCAAGACGTCTACGGATGGGAACGGGTGGCCTACTACGGCGAACCCGAACAACACTCCTGGCAACACTCCAACGCCTTCGACCACGTAGCCCACGAATGCGCCGGGGTACGCAACCGCGTTGGCCTGGCCGACCTCACCGCCTTCGCCAAATTCGAAGTAACCGGCCCCCACGCCGCCCAACTCTTAGACCGCATCACCGCCAATCGTCTGCCCGCTACCGGCGGCCTACGGCTCAGCCATCTACTCACTTCCGACGGCGGCATCGAAGCCGAAGTCACCATCACCCGCCTCAGCGACGACCGGTTCTACCTCAACTCTGGCATCACCAGCCAAGGCCGCGACTTTGACCTGCTCCGCAACCAAATACACCCCGACGAAAACGTCACCGTCACTGACGTCACCGGCAACCTTGGGCTGCTGGCCATCACCGGCCCCCACGCCCGAGACGTACTCGCCACCCTCACCGAAAGCTCCTTGGCCACCGAGGACTTCCGCTGGCTCACTGGCCAAGAAATAACCGTAGCCGGCGTCGACTGCTTGGCCCTACGCGTGTCTTACGTTGGCGAACTCGGGTGGGAACTCCACCACCCCATCGACCAAATGCCGCAGTTATACGCCGCCCTCGTAGCCGCCGGCCAACCCTACGACCTCGTACATTTTGGCTCCTACGCTATGAACGCCCTCCGGCTCGAAAAAGGCTACAAAGGGTTCGGCAGCGAACTCACCACCGAAATCACCCCCATCGAAGCCGGCCTCCAACGCTTCGTAAACCTCGACGGCGACTTCACCGGCAAAACCGCCGTACAAGCCCGCCAACAACAAAACCCCGCCGACCTTGACATGGTTTTGGTCTACGCCAGCGTCGACACCACCGACTACGACTGCCGCGGCAACGAACCCTGCTACGCCCCCAACGCCGAGCCCACCGAACCACCCATGGGCATCACCACCAGCGGCGACTACGGCCACCACGTTGGCCAAAGCCTGTGCTTCGCCTACGTAACCCCCGCCTACGCCACCGCCGGCCAACAATTCTCCATCAGCCTCTACGGGCAACGCCACACCGCCACCGTGCTCGACGCACCCGCCCACGACCCCACCAACGAAAGACTTCGAACCTAACCAACACCTTGCGGAGGACGCATGACTGAAACCCAACCCCAACGCAGCGGACGCTCCGGAGGACGAGCCGCCCGAGTAGCCGCCCGAGCCGCCGGACCCACCGAAGACGAGCGCGCCGTACGCCCCGGCTTCAGCGGCGGCGCTTACAAACCACTCACCGACAACGAATGCAAACAAGTCTACGAAACCGCCTTAAACCTTCTCGAAGACCTCGGCATGGGCACCCCAGTACCAGAATTCATCGACGTAGTAACCGCCGCCGGCGGACACGTAGACAGCGACGGACGTTTACACTTTCCCCGCGCTGCAGTCGAACACGCCATCAGCACGGCCGCCAAAAAATTTACCTGGCACGGACTCGACGACGAAAAATCCATCGAAGTGGGCGGCGACGCCGTGTACTTCGGCACCGCCGGAGCCGCCGTATCAATCTACGAACACCAAACCCGCACCCACCGACACTCAACCCTGGCCGACGTCTACGACATCGCCCGCCTCGTCGACACCTGCGAACACATCCACTTCCACGTACGCACCGTAGTACCACGCGACATGATCGAAGCCCCCGAACTCGACCTCAACACCGCCTACGCCCTCGCCATGGGCACCACCAAACCCATCGGCACCTCATTCTTTCAACCAGAACACGTTTACGAAGCCGTAGACATGTGGGACGAAATGCTGGGCGGCAAACCCGGCTCCTTTGCCGAACGACCCTTCTGTGTAGCCAACAACACCTTCGTGGTGCCACCCCTGCGCTACGCCGAAGACGCCGCCCATTCCATGGTGGCCCAAGTACGCGCCGGCGTACCCATCAACCTGCTCTCCGCCGGCCAAGCCGGAGCCACCTCACCAGCCGCCCTCGCCGGATCACTCGCCCAAGCCCTCGCCGAATGCCTCGCCGCCCTGACCTGCGTCAACCTGCTCAAACCCGGCCACCCCTGCGTCATGGGGCTCTGGCCCTTCGTCTCCGACCTACGCACCGGCGCCATGACCGGCGGCTCCGGCGAAGAAGCCGTACTCAGCGCAGCAGCCGCCCAAGTAGCCAACTGGTTAGGCCTTCCCTCAGGAACAGCAGCCGGCATGAGCGACTCCAAAATGCCCGACAACCAAGCCGGCCACGAAAAAGGGCTCACCGTAACCCTGGCCGGTCACGCCGGAGCCAACCTGGTTTACGAATCCGCCGGCATGCTGGCCAGCCTGCTGGCCTGCTCCTACGAAGCCATCATCATCGACAACGACATGCTGGGCGCCATCAACCGCACCCTACGGGGCATCGAAATAACCCCCGAAACGCTCTCCGCCGAGGTCATCGCCAACGTCGTACACGGGCCCTCACACTTCTTAGGCCAAGACCAAACCCTGTCCATGATGCAAAGCGAATACGTGTACCCCGAAGTAGGCGACCGAGTGAGCTCCAACGACTGGAACGACGCCGGCTCAAAATCCGTCGACGAAACCGCCAGAGAAAAAGTGGCCGAAATACTCAGCAGCCACTACCCCAACCACATCAACCCCCAAGTAGACGCCGCCGTACGCGCCCGCTTCGACATCCGCCTCCCCCAAGAAGCCCTTAACCCCCAAAGCCCGTGACCGGGGGACAGGCCCTAGATCACGGACTTTGATGGCCTTCAACACCAGGCGGACGACCCAAGGCCACCATCGATGTCCAAAAAGTTCGCGTAATCGGGTCAAGAAATAGCGGTGCTCCAAACCCAGCAAGCACCGACGGAATCAAAATGGGCTGCCACGACGGGTCCGGCATCGCCAACAAAAATGAGATCACAATCGTCACCAGCAACACAAACCCACTCATCATGGAATTCACCCCAACCGCCCCCATCCAATACCCTTGCGACCGGGTAAAAATGAGGCCACAAGTGGGGCACGTCTCGCGCATCTTCCACCAACTATGAAACAAACCCCGGCCGCCACAGGCCGCACAAGCCATAAATAACCCGCGCAACACCACCCGAACCGGGTCCGCTCCATCCATACCCGTCTCGGACAAAGTGACCGCCCGCAAAGCCTTGGTTTCTTCGTTCATCCCCCAACGCTAACGCCACCCCACCCCACCCCACTTCAACCAATATTAAGACACATGGGGTCAGACCCCACGTGTCTTAGTTTTGGTTGCGAACAAGGCGCAAAGAGGCGCGACGTGGCAGTATGGGGCATGACCATTGACCCCATGGCCCGACCCAAAGCAGAGCCCTACCAAGACGGCAGCGGACCCCGCAACGCCATCGTCATCCTGCTCGACAGCCTCAACCGGCGCATGCTGGGCTGCTACGGCGGCGACGAATTCGACACCCCCAACCTTGACCGACTCGCCGCCCGCTCCCTGCGCTTCGACCAGCACCATTCCGCCTCGCTGCCCTGTATGCCCGCCCGCCACGACATACTCTGCGGCGCCTGGGACTTCCTCTGGAAACCCTGGGGCTCCATCGAACTCTGGGAATCCAACATCGCCCACGCCATGAAAATGAAAGGCATCGCCACCGGGATTATCTCCGACCACCCTCATCTCTTTGAAACCGGCGGCGAGAACTACCACACCGACTTCGGCATGTGGGACTACGTACGCGGCCACGAAGGCGACCCCTGGCGGCTACGCGACGACCCCAGTTGGGCCGGCACCCCCGCCCTGCCCGCCGCCGAAGGATGGTTCCGCCACGCCTACGACACCAGCCGCACCTGGTTCCGCGACGAAACCGACTACCCCGGACCCCGCACCATGTCCGCCACCGCCGACTGGCTCGACCGCAACGCCGGACACCACGACCGATTCTTCCTCTTCGTCGACGAATTCGACCCCCACGAACCCTTCGACACCCCCGAACCCTGGGCCTACCGCTACCACGACCAACGCGACGAAGACCTCCTCATATGGCCGCCCTACATGAAAAACGCCATCAAAAAAGGAATCCTCACCGAAAAACAAGCCGCCCAACTACGCGCCAACTACGGGGCCAAACTCTCCATGATCGACCACTGGTTCGGCAAAATCCTCGACGCCATGGACCGCAACAACCTTTGGGAAGACACCGCCATCTTCCTAGTCACCGACCACGGCCACTACCTCGGCGAACGCAACGAAACCTTTGGCAAACCCCTGTCACCCATCTACAACCTGCTGGGGCACATCCCCATGCTCATCCACTGGCCCGGAGTCGAACCCGGCCACCGCACCGCCCTCACCACCAGCGTCGACGTACACGCCACCCTTGCGGAAATGTTCAACCTCAACATTGAGCACCGCACCCACGGCATCTCACTACGCCAAGTAATCGAAGGAACCCAAAACCAAGCCCGCGACTGGATGCTCCAAGGATATTTCGGCCTCGAAGTCAACCTCATTGACCACCACGGCAAATACCTACGGGGCGCCGAAGGCGACACCGGCGACATCAGCATTTGGTCCAACCGGTGGTCCACCATGCCGGTAGCCATCCTCCCCAACGCCGGCCTCCCCCGGCCTGACGATCGAGCCTGGCTCGACAAAATGCCCGGCAGCGACATCCCCGTAATACGCCAACCCCTCACCGGAGCCGAAATAGCCGGAGGAGCCATACTCCTCTCCGGGCGCGGCGCCGGCACCACCTCAGAGCTCTACGACACCCAAGACGAACAAGAAACCGAAAACCTCATCGACACCCCCCGAGCCGACCACTACCAAGAACTCCTCCGCCACGCCCTCACCGAAGTAGAAGCCCCCGCCGAACAACTCGCCCGCCTCGGCCTCTAGAACCTAGACCCGTGGGGGTCTGACCCACGTGTCTAGGTTTCTAAGTATCTGTGTCTAAAAACCAAGAGTCCGTTACCTGGGGACTATCCCCAAGTAACGGACTTTTTGGGGAAAGCTGGGGTTAGCCGGCTACTACGAGGCGGCCGATGCTGCTTTGTGGGTTGATAACCGTGACGAGATCGATCCAAGGAACAACCACCGCAGGAGTACCCACCACGCCAGCCGCCACCTGATACTGATCAAAAACAACCAACAATCCAGGACGAGTCACCAACAAATTAGCGAAATTCTCCGCCACCGGCATCAAACCCTCATCCCACACCATCTCCACCCCAAGATCCTCCACCAACAACTCATGCGAACGCTCCGCCACCACCTCCAACCAATTGTCCGCCGGACCCCCGGTAAACAACTCCACAACCGGCAACACCCGGCCATCAGACAAATCAACCATCACCGACTCCACCCACGCCTGCTGGCTGGCCGCCCCACCCCACAAAATCGTGCCCTTAAACAACACACTCAACAAAAAATCGTTATCAAACACCACCTCACCATCACCCAACAACCGGCTCGGCTCACTCAACGCATCCTCCCCACCCATCAACTCCGCCAACTCCCCAGCAAAACCCAAATACACCCGGTCAGCCACCGCCTGCAACGCCCCATTAATGGCAAAATCAGCCGCCGTTTCTGTCACCTGCGGATACGACAACTCATAAGAACCCGCCGCCGCCATCTCACCAGACAACACACCCACCTCAACCTTGGTAGAGCCCCCCACCCCCACCGACCAATCCATCTCCGCCTTCAGATCCTCCTCAATAGTGACCTCCGGAACATTCGGCTTCGTACTCGCCGGAACAACACCAGCCGCCCCAGCCTGCACCCCCGCCTCAACCACCTGATCAACCACCAAAACATCCAACGTGTCCGACGGAACACCCCCCTGCAAAACTCTCCCGTCATAACCCGCACAAGACGAAACAACCGACAAGGCCAGCAAAGCCACACCAAACGACCGAACCCTCAGAAAAAATAAGACCTTCACCCGGCCAGCGTACCTACCAAGAGCCCGCCACAAAGCGCGGCAACCCAACACAACCCCGAATGAGGACTACCATCAAGCCATGGCCAAAATTTCAAGGCGCAACAAACGCAAAAAAGCCACCGCACCCTCCACCGTGCAACCCACCGACAGCGCCCCCATCGCCGACCAAATACTGCTCGACCTCGCCAACGGGCTCCGCAACCTCGACGAACGCCTCAGCGACCTCGAACACAAATTCAACGCCCTAGGCACCGAAGCCGGCGAAAACGACGAAGAAACCCTCATGGACCTCCGCCTCCAAGGCGCACGACTTTCCGCCGAACTCACCCGAGTCACCGTAGAACTCCGCGGACAAATCGCCGAACTCGCTCACCAATTCGAACCCATCACCCCACCCACACCGCAACTCGAAAACGACGAAAGCTTCGCCGACCTGACCGCCGACTCACCGGTACGCGCCGACGAACCCTCACCTACCGGCCGACGGCTCAGCGGCTGGCAACCCGCCGACTAACCAGCAGACGCCGCCAACGCCGCCACCAGCGACTGAATACGGTCCTGCAAACGGCCAAACTCCAACCAATCCGCAGGATCCTGCGCCAAAGCAGCAGCAGACTCACGCTGCAACTGCTCAATCTCCGCCACCAGCGTCACCACATCCTCAGGAATACCCTCAATCGGGGCAACCGGTTCGTCCGGATCATCAACCGAAACCACCGGTTCATCAACCGCCGGCACATCAGAAACAATGCCATCGGGGAACAAAGCCGCCAAACTGTGGCCCGTTAACTCCTCCAAAGCCTCCTGGAGCGAATCGGCCATAACAACTTTTTCGCCAGCCACCACAATGACCCGCTCCAACTCCGGCACCGTGGAGTCTCCATCTGCTTGCACATACAACGGACGCACATACAAAATTGAATTCTCAATAGGCACCAACAACAACTCACCAAAGAGGACGTCTGAACCCCGCTGGCTCAACAACGTCTGCAAAGTAGCGACCGCTTCATCGTTACGAATGCGCTCCTCAGCCAAAGCCGGGCCATCAAAGTTTGACGTCGGCGGACGGTACACCACCAACTCGCCGGCGTGCTCCCCATCGCTACGACCCACCACGTAAGCCGCCAATTCCTTACGCGCATCCTCATCATCAAGCGGCACATAAGCCCGCAAAATCACAAACTCCGCTTCCTCAGCATCAGGCAAACTCACCATGGTGCGATAAGGAGCCATACGCACATCACGCGTCCCCACCCGTGTCCCCTGCGCATCAACCAACACTAAATCTGCGGCACCCTCACCACTGCGACCAGGGTCCTGCGACACCGCCCACTCAGCAGCCCGCTGATAAAAGTTCTCCGTGTTATCCACGTGATACGAACCCCACAACTCCGACTGCACACGAAACAAATCCTCGGCATAACGCATATGCGCCACCAACTCTTCAGGCATCTCCGAAACCGGCGTAAACAAATTACTAAACGCCGACTGGTAAGCAGCAATAATCGGATCCTCATCATCAACAATGTAAAAAGTCACCGTGCCATCAAAAGCATCCACCACGGCACGCACCGAATTACGCACATAATTGAAATCGCTGCGCAAACCACTCTCCGTACTCAAATCAGACACCGGCGCACGCTGCGAATACGGGTAACGATTCGTCGTCGTATAACCATCGACCACGTACACCAAACGGCCATCAACCATCACCGGATAAGGGTCCGCATCAAATTCCAAAAACGGAGCCAACTTCTTGACCCTCTCCTGCACATCACGAACATAAATAATCCGAGACTCATCAGTAACAAAGTTAGAAATCAACGGCTCCAACTCAGTAAACCGCAAAGCAAAAGCCGCCTTACGCAACAGCGACCCCATCGGCACCCCAGCTTGGCCACCGATATCGGCGTAACGCACCGACTGGGTTTCTTGATTCTCGTCAGTGAAATCCACCTCATCACGGCTGGCCCCCACCACGGCATAACCACCCAAACCCTCGCCAATATAAATCTGCGGACGATCCAACGTGACCTCCATTGACTCATCAATAGAAACCGGCAAATCACCAATCACAAAATCCGGGTCACCAGAACCACGCACCCGACTCACCGGCGCCATAGCCACCCCATAACCATGCGTAAAAGCCACATGCTGGCTCTCCCACGAACGAGTCTCATTCAGATCCAACTCACGAGCGCCCAACAACACCTGGGTCATCTCGCCATCAATGAGATAACGATCGGTATCCAAAACATCAGCAAAACGGTAAAACTCCCGCTCACCCTGCAAACGGTCAAACGTGCCCTGAACCACCACCGGGTCCATCACCCGAATATTGCGCACCGTGGTCGGATTCTGCAACAAATCAACCGCAGTGATCTCATTATCAAAATCCTCAATCTGCAATTCCACCAAGTCATCCAAACCAAAAGCCGTCCGGGTCGCCGCAATATTACGAGCAATATAAACCGACTCCTTCTCAGACTCCGCAGGCTCCACCCGCAGGTTCTGAATAACCGCCGGATAAATACTGCCCATCACCAAAGCCACCAAAGCCCACAAACCCACCGCCAAAGTAGGCAACACCCAACCCCGGCGCCGAACATTAACCGCCAACAACAACACGGCAAACAACGAAATCAAAATCAACAAATTCATGGCCGGCAACTGTGCCTTCACATCGGTGTAACTAGCCCCATCAACCGCACCCCGGGTAGAAGTCGTCAACTCAAAACGAGCCAACCAGTAACCCGCCGCCTTCACCAAAGCTAAAAGAGCCAATAGTGCCGACAAATGCATCTTCACCTTCGGTTGCACCCGCTCGCCAAACGTCTGAAAACGAATACCCCCATTGAGATAATGGGCCACCGACGTAACCAACAAAATCACAAACAAACTAGAAAACAACCAACCCACCACAAAACTCAAAAAAGGCAACTGGAAAATAAAGAACCCAAGATCGCGACCAAACTGCGCATCTACCGAACCAAAATCGCCGCCATTAGTAAACAGCAGCCACTCTTGCCACCGGTTACCAACCCCCGCACCAGCCATCAACGCCAACACAAACGAAGCCACCAAACGCAGCTTGCCGGCCCGCGAACCAATCAACAAATGCCACTGGCTTACCAAATCTTCTTCTGGCCCAGGAGGGCGCACCGCCGGCGCCATACGGTCAGCGACCGTCAGGTTGCCGTACACCAACACAAAAAACAGTGTTGTAAACAATACAACCAACACCACTTGAGCACCTAAAACCGACGTAAACACATCGTCGTGACCCAACTGGTCAAACCACAAGAAGTCCGTGTAAAAACCGGCGATCCCCCGCAAGGCCATCAAACCAAAAATACCGACTACCGACACCACTGCCATAACGGTACGAAAACGGCGCGGCGACCCGCCACCACGGCCCGGAACCGGACGCGGACCCCGAGGCGGAACACCCCCCGACGAAGAACCAGAAGATTGCGGACGAGGGCTACTTTCAGGGCGCATAAAGCGAGCCTACCGCTGCCCCCCACAAGCCCGCCCTTAAAGACAAAACAAGCAAACTAAGGCAGCGACAATTCCAAAGCATTACCACCCAACGCAGCCAAAGCAACCAACGCCTCATCCAACGTCGCCACCCCCACCACATTCAAATCGCCCGCCTGACGCTGCGCCGCCGCCAACTCGCTCATCGGAACCAAAAACAAATCCACCCCCGCCTTACGAGCAGCCACCGTCTTTTGCTCAATACCCCCAATAGGGCCCACCGCCCCCGACAACGAAATAGTGCCCGTAGTAGCCACCTGAAAACCACCAGTCAATTCCCCCGGCGTTACTAAATCCAGAACCGACAGCGTCAACGCCAAACCCGCCGAATTACCCCCCACAGAACCCGTATCAACATGCGCATTAAACGGCATACCCGGAGCATCCTCCGTACGAGTCTGCGGCTGAATACCCAAAAACGCCACCGACGGGTCATCCTCTCGAGCCCCCATCACCACCGAAACCTCTCGAGGAAACGAACCATCCACCGCCTCCACCGCAAAAACCAACGTCTCACCAGGCGCATAACGACGAATCTCCACCACCAACTCTTCAGTGGTATCCACCACCACCCCATTAATAGACCGAATCACATCATCAGTAGTAAACAAACCCTCCGCCGGACCCTCCACCGAAGCCATCCCCACCCCAGTCGCCACAAACGGTTCAAAACCCAAATGCAGCAAAGCCACCGCCACCGCAGTGGACTTCGAAACCCTCATCAAAGCCAAATTAAAAGCCCGCACCTCACCACGATCACGATCCCCCATCACCAAATCTTCATCCAGTAACAACACCGAATCATCCCACTTAGCCCACAAATACTCCCACCCATTCACCGAAGAATCTTGACTCACCGTAGTAAACAAAACCTCGCCCACCGGATCAAAAGTATCCACCCCCGTAACCACAATGCGCTCCGCCAACGGGTTCACCGAACCAGGAGAAAACACATAATAAGGCAACCGCACAAAGGTCATAACCAACACCAAAACAACACCCAGCAAAAACAAAACCGCCAGCCAACGCCGCTCACCAGACAAGCGACGCAAACTCATTGACCCCCCTGCGACCGGGGCAGGCTCATCGCCAACTAGCATCTCAGGTGCCGTGACCACTTCACTAATACTTTCCTCTTCCCTCACCACGTTCATGCCCTCCGCGGCCCTCTTGGCTGGCGCGCTGCTGCTGTTCTCCGCCCGCATCACACCGGGACCCCCCCAGCCTGCCACGCTGACCAACAATACGGCATGCACCCCGCAAAAACTCGCACAAAACCTTTGGAAGGCCGACCACGCCATACGCCGCACCTGGCTACCCCCCAGCGGCGACACCGAACGAGCCATCGACCGCAAATGGAACCTGGCCGCCCTCAGCGGAATCTGGTTTCAGCCCCCACGAAAAGTACTCACCGGCCGCCGAGCCCGCATCCGCTGGTGGCACCGCCTACGTTCCCTCGCCGCCCTCGTGGTACTCATCGCAGTCGGCGGAGCATTCATCGCCACCGCCTTCGGAGCACTCTTTTTTGCCGGCACCTTCCTACTTGAACAAGCCATCGGCTAACCCATGGTCGGACGCTACGAACACCCCACCGAACCCCCCGACCCAGCCACCGCCCAACGTCGACGTCAAGCCATCCTGGCCGGACACCAAGCCCCCAACACCAGCGCCGACACCGCCCGCACCCTCCTGGCCGACCCCCAAGCCCCCGTACGAGCCGCCGCCCTCAACGCCCTCCACCGACTCAACCAACTCACCGGACCCCAACTCACCACCGGCCTAAACGACCCCACAGCAGCCGTACAACAACAAGCCCTCAACGTGGCCACCCAACAACTCCCCACCAAAGAACTCGCCCAAGAAGTCGCCCAACTCCTTGACCACCACGACCCAAACGTAATAGAAACCACCTGCTGGGCCCTAGGAGAAATCCTTCCCGAACTCAACCAACCAGAACTCAGCGAACAACACGCCACCCAACTCGCCGACCTTGGACAAAACCACGACGACCCCCTCTGTCGAGAAGCAGCCATCGCTGCCCTGGGCGCCCTCGGTCACCCCAACAGCCTCCAAGTCATCTTGGCGGCCCTCAACGACAAACCCCCCATACGACGCCGCGCCACCCTGGCCTTAGCCCCCTACCAAGGGCCCCAAGTAGACGCCGCCCTAAAACGCATGCTCACCGACCGCGACCCACAAACCCGACAAGCCGCCGAAGACCTCACCAGCTCGCCGCTTAACGACCCACCTGACGAGGACGAGACTCCATAAACATGGCCCGCATCGCCTCAAAACTCTCAATGCACTGACCCGCACCCATCACCACACACTCCAACGGTTCACCAACAATATTTACCGGCACCCCTGTTTCTTCCGCCAAACGCACATCGAAACCCCGCAACAACCCGCCGCCACCCACCAAATGAATACCCTCATTCATCAAATCCTGGCCCAACTCCGGCGGCGCCTGTGTTAAACACGTCACCGCCGACTCAATCATGGCCGCCACCGGTTCATTAATCGCCCGACGAATCTCAGTGGCCGTCAAAATCACTTTCTTCGGTAACCCCGTCATCATCTCTTGACCAGCCACCTCGGCCCGTAACTCCTCAGCCACCGGAGCCGCCGACCCAATTTGGATCTTGATTTCCTCCGCCGTGTGCTCCCCAATAGCCATACCGTGTTCGTTTTTTACATACTCCATAATCGCCGCATCAATATCAAACGAACCAATCCGCACCGCCTCTAAAGCCACCACCCCACCCAAAGACAACATGGCCGACTCCGACGTGCCACCGCCCACATCAACCACCATGTTCCCCATAGCCTCACTAATCGGCAAGTTGGCGCCAATAGCCGCCGCCAACGGTTGCTCAATCAACTGCGCATCAGTAGCCCCCGCCCGACGCGCCGCCTCAGTAACCGCCCGACGCTCCACCGCAGTAATCGCCGACGGCACACAAATAAGCACCTTGGGGCGATTGAACCGACTCACCCCCACCCGCTCAAACAACACCCGCACCATGCGCTGAGTAATATCGAAATCTTTAATCGCCCCCTTACGCAACGGGCGCTCCGCCACCACATGCGCCGGCGTACGACCAATCATCTGCCACGCCTCGTTACCCATAGCCAACACTTCACCCGAACGCTTATTCAAAGCAATAACCGAAGGCTCCGCAAAAACCAGGCCCTCGCCCCGGGCATAAACCAACGTGTTGGCCGTACCTAAATCAATCGCTAAATCCCGAGCCATTAGAACCGTCGCTCCGGATCAACATTTTTATCTGACACCACCCGATTAGGTTGCGTAGCCGGACCCGACCGACTCGTCCCCACCCCCGGCTGGTGCAAACCACGCAACGTATTGCGAAACTCGTTTGGATCATGCAACACCTTGCGAGGACGGCTAAACAACCACAACAACAACGACCCAGTCACCGCCAAACCCCCCGCACCCGCCAAAAACATTACCGACGAATTCATGCCCGACTCGACTCAACCACGTGCTGCGCATCGGTACCCCAATGCTGGCCACCGGCCCACGTTTCTTGCTTCCAAATAGGCACCGAAGCCTTTAACGCATCAATACAAAAACGACCCGCATCAAAAGCTTCCGGACGATGAGGCGAAGAAACCACCACCAACACCGCCGCCTCACCAATAGCCAACGGACCCACCCGATGCAACAAAGCCACCTGGCGCACCGCAGGCCAACGCAAACGAGCATCCTCAGCCACTTGCAACAAACGAGGAACCGCTTGCTCCTCATAAGCCTCGTATTCCAAAGCAGTCACCGCATCACGACCCGGAGCATGATCACGGGCATTACCGCTAAACAAGACCACCGCCCCACAATCCGGCTTATTAGCCCACGCCAACACCTCAACCACCGGCAAATCCGCAGCCGACAAACCACACCAAGTATCCCCCACCGGAGGAGTCAACAGGGCCAAGCCCGGTGCAATGTCAGACATAACGAACATCGTACGACCCGGCCAGCAGCAACGCTCAACTTTTTCGCCAACGCCCCACCAAACGACCCAAAATCACCAACCCCAACAACACCGCACCACCGGCCACCGCCAAAGACAACTGCTGACGACGCTTCGCATCCAAACGATCAGTAGCCCGCGGCTCATAACCCACCACATACGCCTCCTCGTTGCTATGCGAAGGCACCCAACCCAACGACCGCAAACGATCATTAGCCACCACCCACGGAAACACCGTGTACGGCACCACAGAAGGCGGCGCATCGGTCAAACCCAACTGCCACCGCACCTCCGCCACCCACGAAGCCACCGGCGCCGGCAAACGCAACCGCGGCGCCGGGCCCCCCAACTCCGCCATCATCGGCGCAGAAATCCAACCATCGGGCGCCACATTAACCGGGCCATCAAAACGCTCCGCCACCACACACACCACCGCCTCAGCCAAATCATCGGCATGCACAAACTGACCCAACGGGTCGCCCTCTTGCGCACGAATAGCCGCCGCCGAAGCCAAAATACGCGCCAAACCCCCCGGCCGTTCCTCAGCCACCGTCACCGCAGGACGCAACAAACTCGCCGAACGCCCCGCTGCCTTACCGGCCCAAGCCGTCGCCAAACCCTCCAAAGACGCTCGATGCTCAGCAAAACGGAACCCCCGACAAGGCTGTACTCCCGCCTCCTCAGTCAACGGCACCGGGTTATCAGCCCACGCCCCATAAACCATGGCCGACGAGCGCACCACCACATGAGCCACCCCAGCATCAGCCGCCGCCGCCAACAAACGCTCCGCCACCGTCAACATGTCGTGGCCCGGGTCTCCATGCACATCTTGGGCCCGCACCCCCGAAGCCAAATGCACCACCACATCAGCCCCCATTAACAAAGAACGCAAATCGGCCACCGCCAAATCCACGGTCAACAACGACACCTCGGCATGGGACGAAACCCCCGAACGGCGATCCAAACCCACCACAGAAAAACCCTCATCAGCCAGACGCGTACAGACCTGACGACCCACCGCACCAGTAGAACCGGTGACCACCACGCGAGGCTTCTGACTGTTCACCACCCTACGATGCCCTTATGAACAGCAATCAACTACCCGAAGACCCATTTGATGACGAATCAAAAGACCCGTTCGCCCAACTCAACCACCTTTTCGAAACCCTAAACCAGCAAGGAACAGGCGGGTTTGACCAACTCTCCAACCTTGACCCCACCGCCCGAGCCCGCGAAATAGCTCGCTCCATAGCCGCCGAAGGGCAACCCGAAGCCAACGTAGACCCCGTAATGCGCATGGAATACGAACAACTCGCTCGAGTCGCTCAACTCCAAGTAGAAAACCACACCGGCCTACTCATCAACCGCGGCCAACCCCTAGTCATCGAACCCCTCACCCGAGGCGCCTGGGCCGAACGCAGCATCACTGCCCTCGAACCACTGCTAGCCAAAATGACCGGCGCCCTCAACCAAGACCTCCCCGAAAACTTCACCCTGGACCTCCCCGAAGAAATCGCTGCCCAACTTCCCCCCGAACTCCGCCAATCACTCGGCCAAATGTTCTCCACCTTTGCCCCCATGATGACCAGCATTACCACCGGCACCATGGTGGGCCGCCTCGCCCAACGCAGCCTGGGCAGCTATGACCTGCCCATCCCCCGAGCCGACGACCACCTGCTGCTCGTCGCCCCAAATATTGAAGAGTTCGGCAACGACTGGAGCCTGCGCAGCGAAGACCTCCACCTCTGGGTATGCCTCCACGAAACTCTGCACCACGCATTGTTCGGCATCCCCCACGTACGCAAAGCCATAAGCGACCTCCTCAGCCGCCACGCCGCCGGTTTTCAAAACGACCCCGACATCCTGCAACGCTCCCTCGAAGACATCGGCATAGACCTCCAAGGCGGCCCCGAAAACCCCCCCAACTTTTCACAAATGCTCGACCCCGAAACCATTCTGGGGGCCGTGCAATCCCCTGATCAAAAAGCCCTCCTGCCCTACCTCGAAGCCCAAGTAGCGGCCATCATCGGCTACGTCGACCACCTCATGGACGAAATAGGCACCGGGCTCATCGCCAACTACCCCATGATCACCGAAGCCTTACGACGCCGCCGAGTAGAAACCCACGAAGCCGATCGATTTGTCGAAAAAATATTAGGCCTCAACCTGACCCAAGACCAAGTAGACCGCGGCGCCTCCTTTGTCGAAGGGATCATCCAATGGGGAGGCCACAACGAGCTCAACCGTTTATGGGAAGAAGCCCGCTTTTTACCCACCCCAAACGAAATAGACAACCCACGCCTCTGGCTAGCTCGCATCTCGCTACCCGAAGACCCCACAGAAAACTAACTAGTTTTTCGGATCATCCTCTTGGCGATCCCACAACGGCAACTGCCCATCAGCACGATCCGACGTCACCGGAGTAGGCCGTACCCGCACCCCGCGAAGAGAAAGTAAATACCACAACAACGACACCGCAGCCAACGAAGCCACCCCGCCAAAACCCACATAAACCGGGAACGGCAACACCGTCGCCAACAAAGCCCCCACCGACCAACTCATTTGAAAACGAGCCTCGTAACGGGCAAAAAATCGCCCATAGTTTGCATCGGGAGCATCACGCTGCACCAACGAATCAAAAGCCAACTTCGCACTGCTCGCCGAAACCGCAATCACCCCCGACGCCAACACCGCACCCCACACATTGCGCAAAAATGAGGCACCCAACAACCCTAAAAAAGTGAGCAACAAGAAACGCAAAATAATGTGCTCCTCCACCACCCTTCTCCGCAACAAGGGCACCGTTTTTGCCCCCAACAACACTCCCAACCCAGCCGCCAACATGACCAAAGCAAAATGCCACGGCGGCGCCCCAGGCGTACCAAAAACAGTTTGGCCCCGCACAAAACCGGTCGCCGCACCCGCCGCACGACCCAACCCCTCCAACGGCAAACCCTCTTCGCCGCCTCGCAAAGCAAAAGCCAACAAAAAAGTAACAAAACCCACCGCAGCTCGCAAAAAAGTCATAGAACGCGCCGTCAACACAATACTTCTGGCCGCTAACTCAAGGCGCTCCTTAACTGGCTCGTCTTCAACCGCCACCTTAGGAACCTGCAAGAAATAAAGCGCCGCCAAAGCAAAACCCCCCACCGCAGCCCAAGCCGGCCAATTCGCTCCCCCCAACAAAGCCAAACCCCCAATACCCGCCCCCACCATGGAACTCAACGCACTAGCCAAACTCATCTTGGCATTGGCATGCACCAAAGCAACTTCTGATCGCACCAAATTCGGCACCAACGCACTTTTGGCCACCGAATAACTTTTTTGCAAAATAAGAAAACCAAAAGCCTCAGGGAACAACAATAACCCCGTCAAATGTCGGGTCATTAACCACGCCAGCACCGCACGACCCACCACAGTAAAAAGAATCATGGCCCGACGGCCACCACGAGCCCGATCAATCAACGGGCCAATAAACGGCGTCACCACAGCAAACGGAGCAATGGTCAACACCAGATACAAAGCCACCCGCCAACGCGCCGCACTAGGGTCAATCGAGAAAAAAACCGACCCGGCTAAAGCCACCGCAATCATGGCATCGGCCATAGCCGCTACCGCATGAGCCCGCGCCATCCGAGTAAACGGCGTCAACCACGGCTTCGGATTAACTGCAGCAGAAGAAGGACTGGTCACAGCAACAGGCTACGGGGTGGCCACAAAACGCTCACCACCAACGCAACAAAATTACCGCCACCAACACCTGCGCTAAAGCCCCGCCGGCCCATGCCAACCCTCCACCGGCAAATCCGCCACCTGCGCCGAAGGAGGAGCTAACGCCGTAACCGTGGCATAGCCCTTACGTAGCCACGCAGAATCCGTACCGTGAGGAATATCGCCGCTAGTCGGCAAAAGATCAATATCTATACCATGCTCGTCCCTACCCACAATGCTGGTATGCACTCCGCCCACCGGAGCCAAATCGCAATGACGCAACCCCAAAACCTGGTGATGCTCAATATTAGGAACATTAAGATTCAACACCGTTTTCGCCGGAGCTTCGGGCAGCCACTGCAACAACGGAGCAGCCATTTGGGTCGCCGTTTCCCACCGCCACAAACCATGATGATCATCAGCGCCATCGCCCAAACTCACCGCCAACGCTGAGCGCTCAAACTTCGCCGCCACCAAAGCCGCCGCCACCGTGGCCGAATGCAAAGTAGATCGACCCGTATTAGGACCCTGATTAACCCCCGACACCACCAAATCAGGCGGATCGCCAAAACCACCCAACATCGCCAACATGACAATTAACGCCGGAGGCGCCTCCACCGCGGAAACTTCCCAATCTTCTAAACCCGGCAACTCAACCCGCCGCACCGGCACCCGCGAAGGATCATCCAAAGGCCCCAAAGCAGCAGCCGCCCCACTCCAATTAATAGCCGGCGCCGCCACCACCGGCACAAAACCAGCCTCCGCCACCATGGCCGCTAAAGCCGCCACCCCCGGGGAATCAATCCCATCATCGTTGGTAACTAGTATTCGTTTCGGGCTATTCACCAGGAATCCTTTTAAAGTCGCGTGTCCTCTGACTCATCAAAATAGTCAAGTTGATCAACTGGCATAACCACCGCCGAAACCACATTCAACGAATGGGCCGAAATCCGCTTCAAAAACCGAAATAACAATGCCCGCGGCACCGCCAAAACCCCCGGCTCGGTGAAATGAATAAGCGCCTTAACCTTCTCATCAAAACCCCGACGCAGCTCGTCACCTCGACTTATGTAATCCCGAGCCCGCTCTTCATCTCGCGTAGCCAAAATTTCGCCCATTAAAGCGATACGAGAAGAAACCTCGTCACGCAGGGCCAAAATCTCCTCAAAATCAGGAGAATCAACAAGCGACACTCCTTCCTCCGCTAAATCAAAAATGTTTTTGTTGTAATCCCCGATGCGCTCCAGGTCTTTAACCATGTTCATAAAAACCAGCACCTCCGGAGTATCCGTGGCGCCATGCACCGAAGCATGCACCAACAAAGCTCGGCGAATCTCCATTTCTGTCAAGTTGATTTGCCGATCAGTGCGCCGCACCTCCTCAGCCACCGTTTCTACCGCACCACCCGTAACGGCGTTCATGGCCAAATCAAAAGTATGGCGGGCATCATTAACCATGCGCTGAACCTGCGCATCTATCTGCTCAAGCCCGCCCTCATCAGGACGTCGAAAAAAACTCATTACCATGTCATCAACTCCAATAGTTGGTTACTTGTTATTTTGACGGAAAAAAACTGAAATACCTCATTAGGAAACCTCATCGCAAAATCATTACTCCCGCCAACGGGATCACCACAAACATGATCACCGTGTAAGCCACAGCCACCGACCGCCGCTCTGTCGCCACCTCAGCCAGACGCTCCGACAAATCAAGCGGAATACGCCGCAACACCCGCCAAGGATAAAACACGGCAATACCACTGATATTAAACAACGTGTGCACAATGGCCACACTGACCGCCGCCGGACTACCGGTAGCCAACGCCGCCAAAAGCGCCGTCACCGTAGTACCCACATTGGCGCCCAAAGTCACCGGATAAATATTTTCTAACGTCAAAACCCCGGAAGCCGCCAACGGCACCAACACCGAAGTGGTGATAGACGAAGATTGCACCGCCACCGTAATAACCAACCCCAAGACCATCGCCACAAAGCCCGAACCAGCACCCAACGCTTTATTAATGGCGGCCTCAACCCGGTCAGCCACCAGCAATCGCATATTTTTTGTAATAAAGGCCAGCGCCACAAAAATAAACGCCAAACCCACAGCAATCATCAACCCACCTTTGAGGTCTCCATGAGCCCCCAAACTGGACAACAAATCCTTCACCAAATTGGCCGGCAACTTCACCGCAGCCTTCAAAGGACTCTTAAAATCGCTACCCCCAGAGCCCACTACCCGCTCAGTAATCCACAGCGAAGAAGAAGAAAGAAAACCGGTAGCTAATTCCAGCGGCAAAAAAACCGCCACCGTCAAAATATTGAAAAAATCGTGCACGGTGGCCGCCGCAAAAGCCCGGCGGAACTCGGCGTCTCGACGCACATGGCCCAACGAAGCCAACGTATTGGTCACCGTGGTACCCAAATTGGCGCCCATAATCATAGGCACCGCATCACTCGTGCTGACCACACCAGAAGCCACCAAACCCACAATCACCGCCGTCGACACCGACGAAGACTGCACCAACACTGTGGCCAACAAACCCACAAACAAACCAGCCAACGGGTTCGATATCCCCTGGAAAAGACCATCTACAAGATCGCTGCCCAGGCTCTTAAACCCGCCCCCCAACAAGTTGACCCCGGTCAAAAACAAGTAAAGCAACGCCAAGACCAGCAGGCCACGAGCCGACGTCGGGATGATGCGAGGTTTTGAACCGTCCAATACTGTTTCATTCGCCATTAAAAACAATCTACCGACCAACCAAACCAACCTGTCTGCAACAAAGAAAAAGGTGAACAAAAAGTAAACACTTCTCATGTTTTAACCGTTTCTTTACCGTGGCTTTATATGCCGTTCTGTACAAATAAGGCAGAAAAAGTAACCCAAACCCTAAAAATGAACGGCGGCAACAACATGAACACCACTTGGATGAAACAAAGTACCTGCGCAAACTCCCCAGCAGACGTCTTTTTCCCCAGCGACGGCATGGGGGTTATTGTCGCCAAAGCCATTTGTGCCAACTGCCCAGTCACCGAACCATGTCTGGAATACGCCCTCCGCAACCGGGTCGAACACGGGGTCTGGGGAGGCTGCTCAGAACGACAACGACGCAGGATATTAAAAGAACGCCGTCAAGCAAAGCAGCCACTTTCGGCCACCGCTGCTTAACAATCTCCGCCCAGAGCTACCCCCTCCAACTCTGGGCCGAAAACCACAATGGCCCTGGTTATTACACCAGGGCCATTGATGATTTTATAAACAAAAAGAACTAAGCAGTCTCTTCTTCGTAGCCCAAGTCCCATGTGACCAACACGTTTTCACGCTCGCCATCACGGTTAATGCGCTCACGGTTACGACGAAACTGCGGATCGTGAGGCGGAAGCAACATCAAGCGAGCGCCAATACGGTCACGAAACGTCTCGATGAGTGCTCGATCACCAAAAGTAGATTGCACCTCCCAATGAGGAGCAATCGGCCCAAGATAAACAATACGCACATCGCCCGCCGGGGGCTGTGGTTCAAGATTTTCAGAAATATCAGTCATACAAACGCTCCTAAAAACAACACTCTTAGAAAACCAAGAGCGCTAAATGCGGTCAATCAGTCTTTGTTGAATCATCAGCAGCTTCAGCGACACCCTCAGCGAGCCCCTTTTGAAGTTCCTTCTGCGCTCGACCCAAGTTGCGGGCCAACTTCGGAAGTTGACTCCCGCCAAAAAGCACTACCGCCAAAATAGCGACAATAATTAATTCGTTGCTGGAAAGCAATCCGATAATGTTCATACCATCAGACTAGCGGGATGCGCCGCCCAACCGGTACCGCCCCGGCAGAACCTCTAAGTAAAAACCTTAAGCAGATTCCGCTTGCTCAGCCGCAGCCGCAGCCGCAGCCCGCTCTAAAGCCCGTTGACGACGGATACGGCGACGTTCGCGTTCGCTCATTCCACCCCAAATACCGAACTTTTCACCATTTTGCAGAGCGAACTCCAAACAGTCAGGGCGCACCATGCAACTCTTGCAAACAGCCTTCGCCTCACGGGTGCTGGCCCCACGCTCTGGAAAGAAAAGATCAGGATCAACCCCGAGACAGTTCGAAGAACCCTGCCATGAAGTATCCAAGTCAGGTTTAGCAAAAATGCCCATGATGTGCGATCTCCCCCGTAGGCATCCGCCAACCCACGTAACTTGTAGGCACCCCTCGTTGGATGCCAGTAATGTAATTACACCACTGTTGTTCGCCAATTACAAGGGGAAATACGAGAAAACAAAGGATTTTTAGCCAAAACAGTCGATAAACCGGCTAATCAACCCCACAAACGACCGAGATAACAGCCGCGCCAAGCCCCCACAACGAAAAGTAACCCGGCTAGCGTAAACCCATGGAACTCACCGGCCCCTGGCTCGCCCAAACCGCCAGCGACGCCCGCCGCCGAAGTTTCCCCCTTAACGACCTCGACGAAAGCGACTGGACCAAACTCCCCGTACCCGGACAATGGCGCTTCACCAAAGAATTCGCTGACCAAAACGGGCCCCTGCTCTACCGCACCCGTTTCAACGCCCCCGCCCCCACCAGCCAACAACGCAGCTGGCTAGAAATAGGCGGCATCTTCTCCCAAGGCGACATCTGGCTCGACGGCTCTTACCTGCAAGCCACCGAAGGCTATTTTTTTGGCCACACCATCGAAATAACCACCGCCCTAAAAACCCAAAACGAACACCTCCTGGCCATAGAAGTCACCTCACCACCCCAAGCCCCCGCCGGCCAACAACGCACCCTCACCGGAACCACCCAACAAAACGGCAACCCCGGAGGTATCTGGCAACCCATCAGTATCCGCCAAACCGGCCCCATCTCCTTACTTCAACAACGCATCATCTGCACCGACGCCAACCCCACCGTGGCCAGCCTGGCCATCCGCGTCGTCGTAGACGCCGACCAACCCCAACTAGCGGTATTCCACACCACCATCCTCGGCATAGACCACCGACACCAACAACCCCTCGCCGCCGGCCAAAACACCGTCGAATGGCCCATACGCGTACCCCACCCACCGCTCTGGTGGCCCCACGAACTGGGCGACCAGCCCCTCCACCAAATAACCCTCGCCGTCACCGACCAACACGGAACCCCCAGCGACCAAACCACCCAGCACATCGGGTTTCGCTCCATACGCATGCACCACCACCAATGGCGCATCAACGAACAAAGGCTCTTTTTGCGCGGCGCCAACCTTGGGCCCCTCAACAACAACCTCACCTCAATTAACGAAAAACAAGCCCAACAAGTAGTAACCCAAGCCCTTGAAGCCAACCTCAACCTGCTTCGCCTCGCCGGCCACATTGCCCACCCTGCCCTCTACACCGCATGCGACCAAGCCGGGCTACTCCTCTGGCAAGACATGCCACTACGCGGCGAATACCATCGATCAATACGCAGCCAAGCCACCCACCAAGCACGAGAAATGGTCAATCTGCTTGGCCATCACCCCTCCATCATCGTGTGGTGCGCCCACGACACCCCCGATGCCCCCGACACCACCAAAGCCGCACCCCGGTCACTTGACCACCAAAAACCAACCTGGTCGCGAGCCGTTCTGGATCGATCAATACGCCGAGAAATTCAACGCAAAGACCCCTCACGGCCCGCACTTTCGCAATCCGGAATGCTGCCCAACCTGGCCAACTACCAAGAAGCCAACAGCCACCTTTGGTTCGGCTGGCACGACGGCCAAGTCACCGACCTTGACCCCTACCTCAGCCACCGCCCCGGTGCCGGACGGTTCGTCTCTGCTTTTGGCAGCCACAGTGTGCCCAACCAACTCACCCCCGACCAAGCCAATTGGCCCACCCTTGACCCCGCACAACTCAACACCAGCAACGACCAACAACTCGACGTGCTACTTCGTCGGTTTCCCCCCGAAAATTTTACCGACCCCGCCGCTTGGGTAACCGCCACCCAACAACACCAAGCCCACTTACTCAAAACGCAAATAGAAATACTCCGTCGCAGAAAATACCGTCCGGTCGGCGGGTTTACTTTTGACCAACTCTTAGCCACCGAACCAGCCACCAGCAGTAGCATCCTCAACCACCAAGGCCACCCCAAACCGGCCTACGCCGCAGTAACCGCGGCCTGCCAACCCACCCTCGTAATGGCCAACCCACTCGAAGCCACCTACACCAGCGACCAAACACTGACCACCAACATCACCGTGGTACACGACGGGCCTCAACCCCTCGGGTTGACCCGCATAACCGCCCAACTCACCTTTGGCGGCCAAACCCATACTTCAGTTTGGGAAGGCAACATCGACGCCGACCTAGTAATGCACATTGGCCAAATAACCCAAAATCTCACCGGACCCCCCGGACCCATCGAGCTCAAACTCCAACTCACCACTGACCAACTCACCACCACCAACCACTACCAAAGCAACATTGCCACGTAACTCCAGCGCCGAGGTGGCCACCATGCGACAAAGCCCGGTACCGTAAGCGCCAAACTGCTGTACACCCCCAACCCAAGGTAAACCCATGGCGCAAACCCCCAACCAGCGTTACCGCGTAGCCCCACTACGGTCCCGCAAAAAAAGCTGGCCCTTCCCTCTCAACATTTACCAAACAGCAGTCGGCCGGAAATGGGTAATGGCCCTCACCGGCATGGGGCTCATTGGCTTCGTGCTCATTCACATGATCGGCAACCTTCACGTCTACGAAGGCCCCGCCCGCATGCACGAATACGCCGAAACGCTCCGCACCCTTGGCGGTGGCCTCATGCCCCGCGGCCTCGTGCTTTGGCTCATGCGTCTTGGACTCCTGGCAATGTTTGGCCTCCACTTGCACTCCGCCATCACCCTCAAAAACATGTCCGAAAACTCCAGCGAACAATCCACCCTGGTGGGCGGAGCCAAAAAATACGCCGGAGGCCGCGACCACTTGGCCGCCAACTACGCCAGCCGCACCATGCGCTGGACCGGGCCCATCATCGCCCTTTACCTTTTTTACCATTTAGCCGACCTGACCTGGGGTTGGTGGCTAGGCGACAAGTTCGTGTCTGGCGACCCCTACCACAACGTCACCCAATCCCTCTCCAACCTGCCCGTAGCCATCCTCTACATCGTGGCCAACATCGCCCTAGCCCTACACATCTTTCACGGGGCATGGTCCATGTTTCAAAGCCTCGGCATCAATAGCCCCCGCTACAACCACCTGCGCCGCGGCCTGGCCGCCACGTTGGCTGGCTTGATTTTGATCGGAAACCTCTCGTTTCCTCTCCTCACTCAAACCGGGCTCATCTCTGAAGAAAATAGAGAATGCCCCATCAACGAAACCACGGGCTTGGCCTGTTTAGTCCAACAAGCGCAAGGACACTGAAATGAACCCCCTAATTAACGCCAAAGTCCCCGCCGGCGACATCGCCGAAAAATGGGAAAACCACAAGTTCTCCATGAACCTGGTTAACCCCAGCAACAAACGGAAATTCGAAATCATCGTGGTAGGCACCGGCCTGGCCGGAGCCGCCGCCGCCGCCACCCTCGGCGAGCTGGGCTACAAAGTCAAAGCCTTCACCTTCCACGACAGCCCCCGGCGCGCCCACAGCATCGCCGCCCAAGGAGGTATCAACGCCGCCAAAAATTACACCAACGACGGCGACTCCGTACACCGACTGTTCTACGACACCGTCAAAGGCGGCGACTACCGCTCACGCGAAGCCAACGTACATCGCCTGGCCGAAGTATCAGTAAACATCATCGACCAAGCCACCGCCCAAGGCGTACCCTTTGCCCGCGACTACGGGGGTCTCCTAGACAACCGCTCCTTCGGCGGCGCCCAAGTATCGCGAACCTTTTACGCCCGCGGACAAACCGGCCAACAACTACTCATCGGCGCCTACTCCGCCCTCATGCGCCAAGTAGCCGCCGGCACCGTAGAACTCCACAGTCGCGCCGAACTCCTCGACGTCGTCACCAAAGACGGCCAAACCTGCGGCATCGTCACCCGAGACCTCATCAGCGGCGAAGTAACCCCCCACTCCGCCCACGCCGTAGTCCTCGCCACCGGCGGATACGGCAACGTGTACTTTTTGTCCACCAACGCCATGATGTGCAACGTCACCGCCGCCTGGCGAGCCCACCGCAAAGGCGCCCTCTTCGCCAACCCCTGCTACACCCAAATCCACCCCACCTGCATTCCAGCCAGCGACGACTTCCAATCCAAACTGACCCTCATGTCAGAATCGTTACGCAACGACGGACGCATTTGGGTACCCAACGGCAAAGCCGACAGCCGAAGCGCCGCCGACATTCCCGAAACCGAACGCGACTATTACCTAGAACGCAAATACCCGGCCTTCGGCAACCTGGTGCCCCGCGACGTCGCCTCCCGAAACGCCAAAACCGTAGTCGACGAAGGCCACGGCGTAGGCCCCCTCGCCAACGGCGTCTACCTTGATTTCTCCGCCGCCATCGCCCGCGACGGCCTCGACGCCATCTCAGAAAAATACGGCAACCTCTTCGACATGTACCAACGCATCACCGGAGAAAACCCCTACCAAACCCCCATGCGCATCTACCCCGCCACCCACTACACCATGGGCGGCCTCTGGGTGGACTACAACTTGATGACCAACGTTGAAGGCCTCTACGCCATTGGCGAAGCCAACTTCTCGGACCACGGAGCCAACCGCCTCGGAGCCAGCGCCCTCATGCAAGGCCTGGCCGACGGCTACTTCGTACTGCCCTACACCATCGGCGACGGCCTTGCCGGCCAACTCGGCAACGACCCGGTACCCACCAGCGACCCCGTATTCACCCAAGCAGTAGCCGGCATCAACGACACCAACCGTCGCTGGCTAGCCACCAACGGCACCAAATCGGTTGACCACTACCACCGAGAACTCGGCCGCATCGTCTGGGATAACATCGGCATGGCCCGCAACAAAGCCGGCCTCCAACAAGCGGTCACCGACATCCCTGCCCTCAAAGAGGAATACCATAAAAACGTGCGGGTGCTCGGCAGTGCCGACACCCTTAACCAGTCCCTTGAAAAAGCAGGGCGAGTAGCAGACTTCTTTGAACTCGCTGAACTTATGGCCCGAGACGCCCTACAACGAGAAGAATCCTGCGGCGGACACTTCCGCGACGAATACCAAACCGCAGAAGGCGAAGCACAACGCGACGACGAAAACTTCGCTCACGTAGCAGCCTGGGAATGGAACGGCGAAGGAACCGACCCCACCCGGCACCAAGAAGAACTTACCTTTGACAACGTGGCGCTCTCGCAGCGTTCATACAAATAAGCGAGGAGAACAACATGTCAGGAACCACCGGAGAAATCATCAACGTCACCATCAAAGTGTGGCGCCAAGACGGCCCCAACAGCGAAGGCCGCTTCGAAACCCACCCACAAGCCATCACCACCGATGCTTCATTCCTAGAAATGCTGGACCTTCTCAACGAACACCTCAACGACCAAGGCCACGAACCCATCGCTTTTGAATCCGACTGCCGAGAAGGCATCTGCGGAACCTGCGGCGTCATGATCAACGGGCGAGCCCACGGACCACAAAAAGCCACCGCCACCTGTCAACTCCATATGCGAGAGTTTGCCGACGGCGACGAAATTGTAATCGAACCCTTCCGAGCAGCTGGCTTTCCGATAATTCGCGACCTCGCCGTAGACCGCTCACCACTGGACCGCATTATTGAATCCGGCGGCTACATCACCGTCAACACCGGCGCCGCTTCCGACGCCAACCTGACCCCAGTACCCAAAGAAGCCTCCGACCAAGCCTTCGATGCCGCCGCCTGCATCGGCTGCGGGGCATGCATCGCCGCCTGCCCCAACTCAGCCGGCCAACTCTTTACCTCAGCCAAAATCGGCCACCTGAACCTCTTGCCTCAGGGCCAAGCCGAGCGCTGGAAGCGCACCGAATCCATGGTGGAAACCATGGAAGAATTCTTCGGATCGTGCACCAACCACGGCGAATGCTCCGAAGCCTGCCCCAAAGAAATCAGCTTGGACTTCATTGCTTTCATGAACCGTGACTACCTCAAAGCCAAGGTAAAAAACCGGGCGCTCACCGGACAAAAATAAACGCCGTCCCAGCGAAGTTTGCCAAAAGCCGCAGGCAAATCGGGATGTTTGTCCCTAACAGAAACCCGCCGTGCGTCGCAGCCTTACAAGAACTAAACCCTTGGAGGAACTATGCGTAAACAAACCCGAACCCCTTTGCTGTCTTTTTAGCTTTAGTGCTTGCCGTAACGGCATACACAAGTTTCCCCAGTTGATGTTGCTAAGCGGTTCCCCCCCCTCGACCAGCCGTACTTTGTTGACACCATCAACATCGCTCCTGGTGGGCGGCACTCCGTGCTGGTGCAACCCGATACCCCCGGAGGAGGGTTTTTGTGTTTAAAAACATTTGACCCCTTGACAGATCGTTCAAGTGGCGCGAAGGTAATGGCATCACCTTGCAGTCAGGTGGGGTGGTGAACAACACGACCGTAGCGACGAGCGATAGGAGGAGCGCATATGCAATCCACCAAGAACCGCCGTCGACGTCGTGCCCCACCAAGCAGGTGAGTAGGGTTTTGACCGAACCGGTCCCCTCACGTTCTCGCAAACCAAACCCCACCATGGGTTACGGAGAACGCTGACGAGAGACGATCCAGTCAACAACTCGCAGAAACGGCGCTTCACACCGTCGCCCACCTTCGGGAACCCGGACCGTGTGAGGCGTCGTTTCGCGTCTCACTAATTGTGCTTCGGTGTCGAACACCGAGTCACAAGTTAATCGGTGGAGGAAAAATGAGCCAGAAGACGAGGGAGTAAATCCGGCAAGGCGGCATCGGGCAGTTCGTGGCCGAGGTCTTCGACCAGCCACAATTCAGCCCCTAGGATGCCTTCCAGAAAAGCAGTGGCATGCCCCACCGGAAACACCGGGTCCGCCGTGCCATGCACCACCAAAGTCCGCACCGATATTTCACCCAGACGATCCAAACGCGAAGGCGACGAATTAACCGCCGGTCCATGACCAGACTCCGGATACCAACAACTCCGCACCTCGGCATCAGCGCGCAGCACCGCAGCCTCCTCCTCAAAGGGATAACGAGAACCCGCCAACAAACGATCAAGCTCCACCACCCAAGACACCTTGTCAACATGACTCACCGGAGGCGGAGAAAAAAGCCGCTCCGCCATGCAATCCACCAAAGTATCCTCCGCCGGCGGCAAACGCTCATCACCCAAACCCGGCGACGACCCCACCAACGTCAACGACCGCACCCGCTCCGGGTAGTCCAACGCCAAAACCTGGCCCACCATGCCGCCCATAGACCGACCCACCACATGAGCGGACACTAAACCCTCACCATCGAGCACCCCCACCGCATCGGCCGCTAAATCTTCCAAGGTGTAACCCACCGACGACGGCACCTTGGTCGACAAGCCACTATCTCGCGTATCAAAACGCACCACCCGATACCCAGCCGCCACCAAAGGATCAATCAAACCCGGTGACCAACGGGTACACGGAGAATCCGCCCCCGCCAACAACAGCACCGACTGGCCATCCACCGGGCCAAAAGACTCCACATGCAGTTCAATATTTAGGTCATCGCTCACGGCGCCGAAGGTTACCCGGTAACGGCTAGCGTCATGGACGTGCACCACCAACACCCCATAAAAGTCCGCTTCTACGAACTCGACCCCTACGGGCACCTCAACCACTCGGTCTACGTGCAACTCTTCGAAACCGGCCGGGTTGAACTCCTCGACCAAATAGGCCTCGGGCTTCACGCCTTGCAAGACCAGGGCTACCAATTTGTGGTCTCAAAAATAGAAACAAAGTTTTTAGCACCCGGCGTCGGCGGCGATGAACTCATCATCGAAACCAGCCTGGCCGAAATGCGACGAGCGTCATCTCGTTGGCATCAACGCATCCTGCGCGGCGACGACGTGCTGGCCACCCAAGAAGTATTAGCCGCCGTCACCAACGACCAAGGCCGCCCCGTACGCTGCCCCGATTTCATCACCAACGCATTGCTCCCCTACTTAGCCGACCCCAAATGAGCAACAAACGCAACACCCTCCTCACCCGAATAGCCCAAGGCGGGCTCATGGGTGCCGCCAACACCGTGCCCGGGGTTTCCGGCGGCACGCTGGCCCTAATGTTCGGGTTCTACGAACGACTCATCAATGCCCTTCGCGACGGAGCCCACGCCGCCACCCAAGTGCTCCGAGGGGACCTAAAAGGCGCCCTAGCTAGCCTCAAAGCCGTGGAATGGAGCCTGCTCCTTCCCCTACTCGTCGGCGCCGGTGCCGTAGTAATCGCAGTAGCCGGGCCCCTCGAAAGAAGCCTCGAAACCCACCCCGAAAACATGGCCGGCCTCTTTCTGGGCTTAGTCATCGGTTCACTCATCATCTCTTGGCGGCTCATGCCCACCTGGAACCCTCGCCTACTCGCCGTAGTAACCCTTGTCGGAGCCGCCGTATTTGCCGGTTTAGGGTGGCAAAGCGGGCCACTCAACGACCCCTCGCCCCTGCTGCTTTTCGCCGCCGGAGCCATCGCCATCTGCGCCATGATCCTGCCCGGCCTCTCCGGATCATTTTTACTCCTCATGTTCGGCCTCTACGAAGCCGTACTAACCATGGTTGACCAACGCCTCATCGGCGACCTGGTCATCTTCGGCCTTGGAGCTGCCCTCGGCCTCGCCGCCTTCGCCACCCTGCTCAGCCGCCTCTTAAAACGCCACCACGACCCCATGTTGGCCGTCCTACTCGGCCTCATGGTGGGTTCGCTACGCGTGCTTTGGCCCTGGCCCCACGGGGTGGGTTACACCAGCCCCACCGGCGCCCAAACCTTCGACGGCACCGGGTTACAGTGGCCCACCCAAGGCATCACCCTGTGGCCACTCCTATTGGCCGGAGGGGCGCTCATGGTGGTACTCGGCGTAGATGCCCTAGCCAGTCGCCAAAACAAGGCTTAAGCCATGCCCCAGTTTCTTAGCCCCCAATGGCTTACTGCCCTTAACCAAGCAGCAACCCAACACCCCGGCCTCGACGACCACCAAAAGCCCCTCACCGTGGGCTACCGAATCACCGATGGGCCCCACTGGTGCATCGCCTTTACCCCCGGAGCGGTACAAGTTCTGACCGACCCAACCCCCGACCAAGACGTTTGGTTCATCACCGATCGCCACACGGCAAGCCAAATGGCCGCCGGGACACTCGACCCCCTAGCCGCCATCATCGACGGCTCCATGACCCTGGGCGGCGACCCACGACGGCTCACCGAAAACCAAGCGGTAGCCGACCAACTCAGTAGCCTGCTGGCCGACGTACCCCAGGACTAGACAGCCCTAAAACTTGTTGCCTTAAATAAGGCCCAAGCCCCGCACCATGTCACGCTCTTCAGCTAACTCGCCCACCGAAGCATCAATACGGGCCTGAGAAAACTCGTCAATTTCTAAACCCTGCACAATGGACCATTGGCCATCAGCACACGTGGTGGGGAAACCCACAATCAAACCCTCCGGCACGCCATAACTGCCGTCAGACGGCACACCCATAGAAACCCAATCGTTTTCCGGCGTACCCAACACCCAATCATGTACGTGGTCAATTGCTGCGTTAGCTGCCGAAGCGGCACTCGAAGCCCCACGTGCTTCAATAATGGCCGCTCCCCGTTGCTGCACCGTAGGGATGAACTGACTCTCCAACCACGCTTGATCATCAATGGTGCCAGCCACCGAAACACCGTTTACCTCAGCATGCACCAAATCTGGATACTGAGTAGCAGAATGGTTACCCCAAATAGTCATACGATTTACCTCAGTGGAAGCCACCCCCAACTTGGCCGACGCTTGAGACAACGCCCGGTTGTGATCCAAACGCATCATGGCCGTAAAACGCTCATCAGGAACATCCGGCGCATTGTTCATAGCGATCAAACAGTTGGTGTTCGCCGGGTTACCCACCACCAGCACCCGCAAATCATCGTCGGCATGGTCGTTCAAAGCCTTGCCCTGTGTGGTGAAAATAGCACCGTTCGCTTCTAACAAATCCTGGCGCTCCATGCCCTTCGTCCGGGGACGAGAACCCACCAACATGGCCACCCCAGCGCCCGCAAAAGCAACGTTGGGGTCATCACTAAGCACCATGGAATCCAACAACGGGAAAGCACAATCGTCGAGCTCCATAGCCACACCCTCTAAGGCCCCCATGGCAGGCGGGATCTCTAACATTTGCAAAATCACCGGTTGATCAGAACCCAAAAGCTGCCCACTGGCAATACGAAAAATCAAGTTGTAGCCAATGTTTCCAGCGGCTCCGGTAACAGCGACACGAATAGGGTTCTTACTCACAAAAAGCTCCTGATTTTGAAGGCCAGCACCAGCCGGCAGGTATCTCTTGAGGGTACCGTCAGACCCCGGTCGTTGGTCAACTCAGCGGCAAGAACACTTCAGCCGGTCGAGCAAAATGATCTAAAAAAGATTTCGGCAAAACCGGACGCTGACCATCTTCGGGCAGAACCTGACTGACGTAACAAGCCAAAGCCGCCTGTTTGCGCTCCCTTAACTCGTCACCAAAACGAAAAGCAAAAGCCTGCGAAAAATCAAAAGCCGGTTTCTGCGGGTCATCCCAATTCCACGACCAAATCGGCACCCCAAACAACGGCACCCCCAACGCCTCACAAACCTGCAACGCCGCTTGAGCACAAGCCTCATGATCAGGATGGCCGTCACCCGGCCACGGAGCCACACAAGCCCCCGCCCCAACCAACAACGGAGACAACTGATCTAACAGTGCCCCAAAATGCTCATCCACCGAACCATCAGGCAACGACAAACGCATCCGATTAGCCCGAACCCCCAACACCCGGTAAGCCTCCGCACTCTCCGCGGTACGCCGCAGCGCCAAAGCCCCTCGACCCTCCTCATCTAAATGCGGATGCGACCACTCCCCATCAGTGACCGCCACCACGGTCACCGGAACCCCAAGGTCAACAGCAGCCAAAGTGGCCCCCGAAGCCAACAGTTCATCATCGGGGTGGGGCGACACCACCACCAACGGGCCCGGCGGCGGCCAAGGCACGGGGCAATCCGCCAAACCATCTACTACGGCATCCCACTGCGCCGCCAAACGGCCAGCCAGCGGGTCAATAGGGTCCACTAGTCATCCTCACGAGTGTTCCCCAGCCACGAGGCATACAAGCCCTCATAAATGCCGCCAGCATCTTTAAGCACCTCGTGAGGCCCTTGCTCCACCAAATTGCCTCGATCAAAAACCAGCACCAAATCTGCTCGCTCCGCCGTAGACAAACGATGCGCCACACTCAAAGTGGTGCGCCCCGCCGCCAAACGTTCCAATGCTCGCTCCAACGTAGTTTCTGTTTCCGGATCCACCGCTGACGTCGCTTCATCTAAAATCAACAACCCAGGGTTCGCCAACTGGGCTCGAGCCAAAGCCACCAACTGGCGTTCCCCCACCGACAACGACTCCCCCCGTTCCCCCACCGGCGTCGCCAAACCCTCAACCAAACCATCCACCCAAGGACGTAAACCCAACGCATCGATCGCCGCTTCCACCTCAGCAAAAGAAGCCTCCGACCGACCAAAACGAATGTTCTCCCCCACCGAAGAATCAAACAAAAACCCATCTTGAGGCACCATGCGCACCGCAGATTGACGATCCGCAGTAGCCATCTGGCGCAAATCCACCCCGCCCACCAGCAAGCAGCCCGCCGTGGGGTCAGCCAACCGAGCCACCAGTTTCACAAAAGTAGTTTTTCCCGAACCAGTTTCGCCCACCACAGCCACCGACGCACCGGCCGGCAAATCCACATCAATCCCATGCAAGACCCGGCCTCCCTCTCGGTAAGCAAACTCCACCCCCCGGGCCTCTACCGACAACGGGCCCACCGGCAAAGCAGGCCCAGTCAAATTCTCGGGAATCTCCACCGGCGTATCCAGCACGTCTAAAATCTTCCACCAGCCCGCTAAAGCCGTTTGCGTTTGATCCAGCACCTCGCCCAACTCGGTAATGGGATTCAACAATAAGTTCACCAAAAAGATAAAAGCAATGAGTTCGCCCGAAGAAAGCCCCCACGAACCACCCCACCACACACCGGCTCCCACCACCGAAGCAATAGCCATCACCCCAAAAACATCCGTCGTGGGCATAACCAACGAAAAATACCGAGCAGCCCGCATCTGTTGGTGATACTGCTCATCAACCGCTTCATGAATAGCTTCCTTGGTGGCCTTACGGTAGCCATAACCCCGCACCGTGGTCATCCCCATAACCACTTCAGAAATAATCCCCATAGTGTCCGACACCCGCGTACGCAAACGATCATAAGCCTTCAACTGGCTGCGCTGCATACGCCGCAACATCGGGATAAGCGGCAAATGCACAGCCAAAGTCAACAAGGTCAATTGCCACGAATAAAAAGCCATAACCAGCAACACGCCAGCGATTTGGAACAAATCAATGACCCAAGCAATAGCCCCCCACTGAGCAAATTTGGTCAACGTTTCAACATCGCTAGTAACCCGCGCCGTCAACACCCCTTTACGAGCCGCCGTGTGGTCCGCCAAACTCAAACGATGCAAATGCGCGAAGGTGCGGACCCGCAAACCCATCAACACATTCTCGGCCATACAAACCAAACGAAAATAAGTAGCCCGCCCCAAAAACACACTGCCCAACACCAAAACCGCCGACACCAACGACACCACCAGTACCCACGAAAAACGTACCCCATCTGGCCCTAAGCCAAGGTCCAAAATCAACTGAATACTCAACGGCAACAACAATTTTGAACCCGCCACAGCAAGCGCCATAGCGGCCGTCCCCCACAACCCTTTTTGCAACTCAGGCGAAGCGGCTACCCCACGCCGCAGCACCGCCAAAGCACCCACCTCGTCGATGCTGGCCAAAGTACGAGCCTCTGGTTCTTCTTCGGGGCCAGCAACATCGCGCCCATCCAGCGCCGTCATGACCCCGCCTTTTCGTAAGCCTGCGCCAAAGCAGCGTAAGCGGAGACCGCCAACAACTCTTCGTGCGTGCCCTGGGCGGCTATGCGCCCGCTTTCCAAAAACAGCACCCGATCAGCCAAACGAATAGTGGCCAAACGGTGCGCCACCACCAACAAAGTTCGGTCACCATGAGCGCGAAGATTAGCTAAAATAGCGGCCTCAATCGTGGGGTCCACCGCCGACGTAGCATCATCGAGCACCAACACCTTGGGGCGACGCAACAACCCTCGAGCAATAGCCAAACGTTGCCGCTGACCGCCCGACAAAGTCACCCCTCGCTCACCAACCACCGTATCTATGCCCTGAGGCATCTCCGACACAAAACCCTCCGCCTCCACCAAAGTCAACACTCGCTGCAGCTCCCCCTCGGGAATATCGCGGCCCAGTGTCAAATTCTGTCGCACCGAATCTGCAAACAAAAACGTTTCCTGAAACACCGGAGCCACCACCGCCGCCGTGCCCTCCGAACCTAAATCCTGAACATCTACTCCACCCAACAACACCCGACCCTCGGTGGGCGGCATCAAAGCCGCCAACAAAGCCACCAAAGTACTTTTACCGGCTCCCGTTGAACCCACCAAAGCCACCGTTTCCCCGGGATCGATATGCAACGAAAGACCCTCCAACACCAACGGGGCTTGCGAACCCTCCGTGGGGTAAGCAAACGACAAATCAACAAAATCAACGGTGGCCGACCCCACCACTCCCCCTACGACTGTCGATTCAGGAGCCACCGCCAACACCTCATTTATGCGATCCTGCGCCACCACCGACTGCGGGATCATCTGAAAAAGAAACCCCAAAATTTCCATGGGCAACGACAAAATAGAAAACAAGGCCATAGCCCGCACCATCTCACCCAAAGTCACCGTCCCCTGGCTAAACAACCACGTACCCACCAACAACAAAACTAAAATCCCCAAGTTGGGCAGCGAATAAATAATCGGGGAATAATTAGCCCGCAAGCGCCCCACCGCAATACGTTCCTCACGCAAAGCAGCCGCCGCCTCAGCGAACCTTGCCACCTCTTGATCTTGACGGCCCAACGTTTTTACCACCAACACCCCATCAAGGCTTTCGTGGGCGATAGACGACACCCTCCCCACCTCCGCTTGGGCCCGAGCCGCCGGGGCCTCAATGGACTTCGTAAAACGCCGATTCAACACCGCCAAAGTCGGAAACAGAACCAACGCCACCAAAGCAAACAACGGGTGCACCACCAGCAGGCTGATCAACGACACCACAATCAAAGCCACCACCGAAACCGAAAAAGCCAACGGCATCAACATAGAAGTAGCCACCTCAACATCTGCATCGGCGTGGGCTAACAGTTGCCCCGCTGGCCGAGCCCAATGAAAAGACATCGGCGCATCTAAATAACGGTCAGTCAAACTCTGGCGCCATGTTCGTTGCGTCCGCGCCACCGCCATCATGTTGAACCAACGCCGCACCATGATGGATAAGCCGCGCACCAAGCCCACTATTCCCAAAGCCGCCATACCAGAAAGCACCGCCCGGCCCGACACCGCAGGCCCCTCCCCAGACAGGCCAGGCAAAATCACCTCATCGGTTACCCGACCAATAACAACGGTGAACCCCACCACGGCCACCGCAAACACGTTGGCGCCCATTGCCGCCAAAATATGCGCAATCGGGTGAGCACGAAACGAGCGAGCAACCAGGCGCCCCGCTCGACGGAAAACCCCGTCAGGAGATGTGGTGGGAGTCAGAGGCGATCAACGATGGCCGAAGCAAACTCCGAGCACTTCACCTCGGTGGCTCCCTCCATCAAACGAGCAAAATCGTAGGTCACCACTTTGTCCACAATGGCGGCCTCCATGGCAGTCACGATGTCATCGGCGGCATCTTTCCAACCGATGTGTTCAAACATCAACGCCCCAGACAGCAAAACAGAAGACGGGTTGACCTTGTCTTGACCGGCGTACTTCGGGGCCGTCCCGTGGGTCGCTTCAAAAATGCCGTGCCCGGTGACGTAGTTAGCGTTACCACCCGGAGCAATACCAATGCCGCCTACTTGTGCCGCCAAAGCATCCGACAAATAGTCCCCATTAAGGTTCATGGTGCCAATCACATCAAACTCAGCCGGACGAGTCAACACCTGCTGCAAAGCAATGTCGGCAATAGTGTCTTGCACCAAAATTTTGTCCCCCGGGTCGCCACCGCAATCTTCCCAAGCCACGGCCACGTCAGAAAACTCTTCTTTCACCAACTCGTAACCCCAGCGTTGAAACGCCCCTTCGGTGTATTTCATAATGTTGCCCTTGTGTACCCAATGCACCCGCGGCAATCCACGGTCAACGGCGTACTGCAATGCAGCCCGTTGCAACCGCTGCGAACCCGTTTTAGAAATCGGCTTAATGCCAATGCCGGAATCTTCACGAATTTTCCATCCAAAAGCGTCTTCTAGAAGTTCCCGCAGTTTCAAAGCATCGGGGGTCATGGCCTCTACCTCAAGACCAGCGTAAATATCTTCAGTGTTCTCGCGAAAGATCACCATGTCCACCAACTCGGGGTGTTTCACCGGGGAAGGGACGCCCTTGAAATAACGCACCGGGCGCAAGCAAACATAGAGGTCCAAAATTTGGCGAATAGCCACATTCAGGCTACGGAACCCTCCACCAATGGGGGTAGTCAACGGGCCCTTAATGCCAATCAGGTGGCTGTCGAAAGTTTCAATAGTTTCTTGAGGAAGCCAATCGCCGGTTTCGTTAAAAGCTTTTTCACCAGCCAGTACTTCTTTCCACTCCACCTTGCGGCCGTGTTTAGCCGCCGCCGCATCAAGCACCAAGCGAGCCGCTGGCCAGATATCGACCCCCGTACCGTCGCCTTCGATAAACGGAATAATGGGTTCAGTGGGAACATTTAATACGCCATCGGCGCTCATAGAAATTTTTTCAGCCATGCCTTGACCCTATCGGCACCGTTACCGGACCAGAGAGGCCACCAGAAGAGAACGCCTTACTCGGAACTACTTAAATCATCTCCATGGAGGTCAAGAACGCCCTCTACCGCCTCGGCGCTGTTCAAAGAATACAAATGCACCCCGGGTGCCCCCAGATCTACCAAATTGGCGACCATGGCCGCCGCTTCATCAACGGCTATCCGCAAACGCTCCTTCGGTTCGGCAGCCTCCAAGCGGTTCCACAAATCAACGGGAATAGCAGAATTATTCATCTCGGCGAAGCGTTTCACCGACGAGGGATTAGTAACCGGAATCACCCCAGGGATGACCGGAGTGGTGCAACCCAACGCAGCAAGTTCATCTATTAGTTGGGCATAAACCTTTTCATCAAAAAAGAACTGTGTAATGGCGAAATCTGCCAACGAGAGTTTGTGCGCCAAATGTCGACGATCAGTTGCTCGATCTGGTGAGCGAGGGTGTACTTCGGGAAAAGCCGCTACCCCAACGGCCACATCTGTCTCCTCTTGAATAAATGTCACTAGATCTGTGGCATAACGAAAGCCACCGGCCACGGTTTCTTCGGGGCGTGGATCCCCCGCCAAAGCCAAAACGTTAGCTACCCCCACCGCCTGATGGTCGGCCAACAAGGCCCGCACCTCAGCTTTAGTGTGCCCAATACCCGTGAGGTGCGGCATGACCGGGCAACGGTGGCGGGCCGACACATGGCTGGCCGCCACATCAGCCACCATTTGGCGAGTACGAGCTCGGTCGCTGCCCCCCGCACCGTAAGTAACCGAAACAAAATCCGGGCGTCGATGGGCCAACCGAGCGGCCGACCTTAAAGCCGCCTCCCGAGCCGGGCCCGGCGGCGGCGGAAAATATTCAAAAGATAACGTTCGACGTTTGGCTAAAACATCTGGGATACGTTGCACCAGCGCACCCTAAAGAACCTTTCGGAAACAAACCCACCTCGCTAAAGGCATCGTCACACAAGGTTCATGTGGCAACCAAAAGGCGGGAAAAACCACCGCCAGCATCCCACGAGGTGGCAGAAACTACGACCCAGAGCGCTCGGCAGCCTCCACCGTGTTACGCAACAACATGGCCACCGTGGTGGGGCCCACCCCGCCCAAACGAGGGGTTATCCACGAAGCAACCTCTTCGACCGACTCATCAACATCAGCCAACAACTTTTTACCCTCCCAAGAAATACCCCCGCTCACCACCACCGCGCCAGGGCGCACCATGTCCGGAGTAACAAAACCCGGGATACCCACCGCAGCCACCACAATGTCGGCCTCTCGAGTTAAGTCGGCCAAGTTTGGTACCGCCGAATGCACCACAGTGACCGCCGCATTAGCCCCCGGGGCTTTAGTAGTCAACAACAACGACAACGGGCGACCCAGAGTGGGCCCTCGACCAATAACCACCACATGGCGACCCGATACCTCAATGTCGTAATGCACAAACATGGCCACAATGCCCGCCGGGGTACACGGCACCGGGCCTTCTTCTTGCAAAACCAGTTTGCCCAAGTTGGTGGGGTGCAAACCATCAGCATCCTTGCCGGGGTCCATCGCTGACAAAGCAGCGTTGAAATCAAAACCATCAGCCACCGGGTGCTGAATGATGTAACCATGCACCTCGGGGTTGGCGTTAAAATTCTCCACCGCCTCCAACAGAGCCTCTGGCGGATCACCAGCGTTTACTTGCAAATGATGCGACGCAATACCCACCGCTTCACACGTTTCATGCTTCTTACGCACATACCCCGCACTGGCCCCATCGTCACCCACCAAAATGGTGCCTAAGCCCGGCGTAACCCCCCGGGCTTGCAACGCTTGTACCCGGATACGAACATCATCGAGGACAGCCTCCGCAACGGGGCCGCCTGCTAAAAGTTGTGCAGTCATAGAGCGGAACTCTAGTGCTAAATGTTTCGCAGCGGAAGCACTTACCTAATGGCGGAAATGCCGCTGGCCGGTAAACACCATGGCCATACCGGCTTGGTTAGCGGCCGCAATAACCTCATCATCTCGCACGGAGCCACCAGGCTGGATAACTGCCGTCGCACCCGCCTCAATTGCTGCATCCAAGCCGTCACGAAAAGGGAAAAAAGCATCACTGGCACACGCCCCACCCAAGGCACGGCCGGCTGCTTTGTCGGTAGCAATCCGGCCCGCATCTCGACGGTTTTGTTGACCCGCCCCAATGCCCACCGCTTGACCGTCTTTAACCAACACAATGGTGTTCGATGACACTCGGGCTGCCACCCGCCACGCAAACACCAAATCTTCCCATTCGGCCTCCGTGGGTTCCCGTTCGGTAGCCACCGACCATCCGTCCCGATCCACGGTCACTGCGTCGGCAGTTTGCACCAACAGGCCTCCGTCTATATTGCGCACCTCTCGGTCAGGCCACTGCGGAGCCGGCGCTTCCAAAATGCGGAGATTCTTTTTTTCTTTCAGCAACAACAAGGCCTCTGGTTCAAAGCCCGGGGCCACCACTACCTCAGTAAATACTTCGCTCACCGCTTGAGCCATAGCCAGCGTCACCGGACGATTCACGGCCACAATGCCCCCAAAAGCCGACACTGGGTCACCCGCATGGGCCGCCAAGTAAGCCGCTGTGATGTTGTCTGCTACCGCCGCCCCGCAAGGGTTGGCGTGCTTGATAACCACCGCCGCTGGGCCATCACCCAAGCAATGCACCAACCGCCAAGCTGCCTCCGTGTCAAAAAGATTCAAATACGACATGGCCTTACCGCCGTGGGTAATTGCTTCATCCCACCAACCCGACTGGCCAGCCAACCGATAGCGAGCACCCACCTGATGGGGGTTCTCGCCGTACCGCAAATCTTGCACCCGATCTAAAGCCAAATGCAAGGAAGGCGGCAAAGGGTCAGCGTCTTCATCAAACCAACCCACAATGGCGGCGTCGTAAGCCGCCGTATGGGCAAAAGCATCCCGCGCCAACCGGCGGCGGGTAGCGGTCGACAACTCCCCCTCCGCTTGCAACTCGTTGAGCACCACCGGGTAGTCCTCCGGGTTGACCACAATGCCCACATGGGCATGATTTTTAGCGGCCGCCCGCACCATGGTGGGCCCACCAATATCGATCAACTCAATGCTGGGATCCGAAGAAAATGGGTACAAGTTACCCACCACTAAATCAATGGGCGCAATCCCACGTTTTTCTAAATCAGCGAGATGCTCTGGTTTAGACCGGTCGGCCAAAATGCCGCCATGGATAACCGGGTGCAATGTTTTAACCCGCCCCCCCAGCATTTCTGGTGCCCCAGTGATCTCCGCTACCTCAATTGCTGCAACCCCGGCTTGGGCCAATACTTGCGCCGTGCCCCCGCTAGACACCACCTCCCACCCCAAAGCCACCAGGCCTTTGGCGAACTCAACAATGCCCGCTTTGTCATACACCGACAGCAACGCTCGACGAGTGGTCATACGCAAACTCCTTGGTTAAGCACCCGAGCAATAGTGGCCGGGTACAGGCGACGCTCTACATCTTTTATACGTTCATGCAAAGTGGCCGCCGTATCGTCAGCCTCTACCGGCACCGCTTCTTGGGCCAAAATTGGGCCAGAATCCACGGCCAAAGTAGCCACATGCACCGTGCAACCAGAAACCTTCACCCCATGAGCCAAAGCGGCCTCCACAGCATGCCACCCCGGAAAAGCCGGCAACAACGATGGGTGCGTGTTCAAAATACGACCAGCGAAACCCTCATAAATAGGAGCAGCCAAAATAGTACCGAACCCCGCCATAGCGATTAAATCCACCTGATGGCTTTGAAGAAATTCAGTGATTTGCTGGGTATAACCCTCTCGGTCAAAAGCCGCCCCGAAAGTTGACCGCTCTACCACCTCAGCGGTTATGCCATGGCCCAATGCTCGCTCAATCGCCAAACAAGGGCGATCAGCAACCACCAAAGCCACCGGCAAACCAGCAGCCACCATGGCATCTAAAATAGTCCCGGTTCCCGAAACCAATACGGCAAGTTTCATGCCTGCGACGGTAGCAGAAGCACCCCGGCGCCCTTGTTTAGTTCGCGTCTAAATCGGCCACAATGTCAGCCATATGCTCACCGGCTTCGGTGGGGTTCAAACCAACCCGCACCCCAGCGGCCCGCAACGCATCCATCTTGGCTTGCGCCGTGCCTTTGCCGCCCGACACAATGGCCCCGGCGTGACCCATTTTCTTACCCGGAGGGGCTGTCACCCCAGCCACATAAGCCGACACCGGTTTAGACATGTGGTTCGCGATGTATTCGGCCGCTTCTTCTTCAGCCGAACCACCAATTTCACCAATCATCATGACCGCTTTGGTTTCTGGATCATTTTCGAAAGCCTCTAAACAGTCGATGAAAGACGTACCAGGCACCGGGTCGCCACCAATGCCCACACAAGTGGTGCAACCAATGCCTTTTTCTTTCAACTCGTACAACGCTTGATAAGTCAAGGTGCCAGAACGACTGACAATGCCCACCGGGCCGCCCGGCTCAGCAATATGTCCGGCGGTGATACCGATGTTGCATTTCCCCGGAGAAATAATGCCCGGGCAGTTCGGGCCCAACAATTGCACCTGAGGGAAGTCTCGACGCAAACGGTTATAGAACTCCGCTTCATCGTGAGCGGGCACCCCTTCGGTGATAGCCACAATGAACTCCACCCCACCCTCAGCTGCTTCGAGCACCGCACCACGTACCCCGGCGGCCGGAATAAAAATACAAGAAGCGGTAGCGCCCGTGGCATCTACTGCTTCGGCCACGTTGGCGTAAATAGGAATGCCTTCTACCTCTTCGCCTGCTTTACGCGGGTTGGTGCCGGCCACAACTTGGGTGCCGTACTCCCGGTTCAACAAACCGTAGTAACGGCCTTGGCTGCCGGTTAACCCCTGATAAATAACTTTGGTGTTTTCGTCAACAAAAATACTCATGACTAGGCTTCCTTTCCGGCTAAAGCCACTGCTTTACGGGCTGCTTCTAACATGGTGGACGCCATCTGCAGCGACTCCGACAAGTGAGGAGCCAAAATGGCTCGCCCCTCATCGGCATTGGTGCCATCAAGGCGAATAACAATAGGAGCCTCAATATCGACCCTCTCTAAAGCACCGATGATGCCGTTAGCCACCTCTTCGCCTCGGGTGATGCCACCAAAAATGTTGATGAAAATTGATTCCACCGCCGGATCATTATTAATGACCTCTAATGCTCCGGCCATGACCTCTGCGTTGGCACCACCGCCAATATCTAAAAAGTTGGCGGCCCCGCCGCCCACCTGATTCACTACATCCACGGTCGACATGGCTAAACCAGCACCGTTAGCAATAACCCCCACCGTGCCGTCCAAGCCCACGTACTGCAAGCCTTTTTCGTGGGCGGCGGCTTCACGCTCGTCACGGGTCTGTGTTTCTTCAAAGGCGGCGTACTCCGGGTGGCGAAACACCGAGTTGCCGTCCAAAGTGACCTTGGCGTCCAGCACATGCACTTTGCCTTCGGGAGTCAAAATCAACGGGTTGATCTCCACCAAATCAGCGTCACCCTCTACGTAGGCTCGGTAAAGGCCCAGCAAAATTTCTACCGTCCCCTCCACCGCCGCTTCAGGCAGGTTGGCCGCCGCCACCCAGGCACGAGTTGTCTCTTCATCAAGACCATCTACCGGATCAACCCAAATCTTGGCAATAGCTTCCGGGTTTTCTTCAGCCACCGTTTCGATTTCCACTCCACCTTCGGCAGAAAGCATGCCCAAATGTTTTTTAGCCGAACGATCCAAAGTAAAACTGGCGTAATACTCCTCAGCAATATCGGATGCTTTTTCAATCCAAACCCGGCCCACCACATGGCCCTTGATATCCAAACCCAAAATATTGGTGGCGTGTTCACGCACCTCATCAACCGTGGCCGCAAACTTGACGCCCCCGGCTTTTCCTCGGCCACCGGTATGCACCTGAGCCTTAACCATGACCGGGGTGCCCAAGGCCTCCGCAGCCGCTACTGCTTGATCAACGGTAAACGCAATTTCACCAGGTGAAATAGGCAAGCCGTACTCAGCAAAAAACTGCTTTCCTTGATATTCAAAAAGATCCACCGGAAGGTCTCCTCTAAAGTAAATGTAGGGCTCGAGACGAGCCTCAGCGATACTAGACACAAAGTACCGCCGGTTCCTCCTTAGAGGAACACAACTAAAGGACAAAACAATATGCCGATCGCCCGAAAAGCCAGCCCCCAAGCTCGCCGCGCCGTAGTCATCGGCCTTTTCGGTCTGGCCATCACCCTCGGATTAATGATCCTGATGCTGCGCTTAGCCGGCACCTCCACCGAACTTGACGTACGGCTCGGCGACGATGACTTCCGCGGCATCGACGCCTTAAACCTCGCCACAGAAATTAGCGACAACGGCCCGGTGGCTTTCCCCGACCTAGTGGGAGGCGGCCGACCAATCTGGATCACTCACCTCGGCGACGACCCCGCCACCGGATGGGCCTCATTCTTTGCTCGCGTGCCCGAAAAAAACATTGACTGCCTCGCCCAGTGGGAAACCAGTAGCCAAGAATTTGTGGACTCCTGTGACAACAGCAACCGGTTCGGCTCACAAGGCGCTGGCCTTGAACAACTCACCTGGCGTGTTTTAGGCAACGAGTTACGCATAGAAATAAACGACCTCAGCGGAAACGAAGAATGACATGACCGAACGCCTCTACCTTCGTGACGCAGACCTACGAAACTTCACCGCGGCAGTAGTTAGTCACGACGGCGACCGCATCGAACTTGACCGCACCGCCTTCTACGCCACCAGCGGCGGACAACCCCACGACACCGGCCACCTCACCTGGAACCAAGGAGCAGCCGCCGTACTTGACGTACGTACCGTAGAAGGACGCGTGCTCCACAAACTGGCAGGCCCCCTACCAGAAATTGGCAGCACGGTGACCGGAGAAGTCGACGACCAACGCCGCCGCCACATGATGCGCACCCACACCGCCATGCACATTTTATGCGGCATCATGTGGCGCGACGAAAAACGAGTAGTAACCGGTGGAAACATGGACGCCCTCTCCGGACGCATGGACTTCGAAGTTGACCAACTCCCCGAAGGTTTCGCTCAACACATCGAAACCCTCTGTAACCAAGAAATCGCCGCTGACCGGTCCATCGAAGTTTCATTTCTTGCCCGCGACAACGCCGTGCTCGATCGAGACCTCATCAGAACCAAAGTCAGTTTGGTCCCCGAATCAATCACCGAAATACGGGTAGTAGACATCGTGGGTTTAGACCGGCAAGCCGACGGCGGCACCCACGTGTCATCAACCGGCCAAGTAGGCCGCATAGAAATCACCAAAACCGAATCAAAAGGCAAAGGCTTCAAACGGGTACGCTTCGTCCTCCACGACCACTAAGACCGATAACCCCAACAACTAGGGCAGCGAAGGAAGATCCAAAAACAAAGCCTGCAACATCAACGCCTCATTGGGGTTACGCACCAACTCGCCAGTGGCCTCAGTAATGAGCGCAGTAGCCGCCAACGCTCCCTCAGCCAGCGCATCATCCTCTTGGGCGTGGGCCAAATAACCACGAGCCAAAGTCGCTAAACCAAAACGCAACTCATCGTCACGCAAACGCCGAAGCTCACGCTTTTGACGACCCACCAAATCTCGTCGCCCCGCACCCCGCAAACCCAATGACTCTTCTCGCTCCACCAAATCATCTAACTCTTGTTTGTGCTGAACCGCCAACGGCCCTTCGGCATCGCTAATCAAATCACGGACCTCCGCCACCAACACCGCTACCGCCGCTCCGGTACCATCCAAACGACGCGGCACCGAGCGCCAAGCCTCCTGACGATTACTAATAGCCGGGTCAGAAACCAGCATCCGAGCCCGAGTCAAACTGCCCGCCGAGGCCTCCCCCACCAAAAGAGCGCGCTCCCCATCTACCCCCTCAGCCACCAGTGTTTCAGCAATAACCTCCGCATCAAGTGCCGGCAAATCAACCCGCACACAACGAGAAGAAATAGTTATCTGATGATCAGGAACCTCATCAGCCAACAAAACAAAAACCACGGTAGGCGGCGGCTCTTCAATGGTCTTCAACAAACTGGCTGCCGCTTCAGGCTCCGCAGTATGAAAACGATCCACCATCACGATCTTGCGCTGAGCCTCAACCGGCGAACGCGAACCCTCCACGATGATGCTCTCTGCTTCAGCGACCAACAAGGCCCGGCCCTGCGGAGAAATCTCTACCAAATCGGCGTGCTTACCAGCCGCCGCTAAACGACGATGCCGCAAACCCTCCGGGCTTTCATCTTGGCCCGCCAACAAACTGCCCGCAAAAGCCCGAGCCGCCGCTAACCGCCCCGCACCTTCTGGGCCCACCAACAAATACGCATGCACCGGGGCTTGGGCCGCCGCCTGCAACACCCGTACCGCCTCGGCTTGGCCCACCACCGTGGCCCACAATTCCTCAGCCTTCATGACAACCGGTCAGCCACTGCGGCCATAACCCGAGCCGTCACCTCATCAACGGTTCCCACCCCATCAATAACCACCCAACGGTCAGGATCGGCAGCAGCCAACGTCTGATAAGCCTCAGCAACCCGCCGATGAAAACCCTCACCCGCCTGTTCAATCCGGTCCAACGAGCGGTTCATGCGCTCCGCCGCCGTGGCTTCATCTACTTCAATAAACAGTGTCAAGTCTGCTTCTAGGCCGTTAGTGGCAAAAGCCGACACCGCCGCTACCTCAGCCACCCCAAGGTCCCGGCCAATCCCCTGATACGCCAGCGAAGAACCAATAAACCGATCGGTTACTACGTCAGTGCCAGCGGCCAACGCCGGGCCCACCACTTCCGCAACATGTTGTGCTCGAGCCGCAGCAATAATAAGCGCCTCCGCACGATCTGACGGGGCCTCCCGCTCAGGGTCTAAAACCAATGCACGCAATTGTTCACCCAACAAAGTGCCGCCCGGTTCACGAGTCAACAACGCCCCCAAATAATCAGCCAACCGTTGAGCCTGCGTGCTCTTTCCAGAACCTTCACCACCTTCAAAAGCCACCAAACGACCGGTCATACTTTTTCTCCTTCAGCACCGGCTCGTAACGACACAATGGCTACCAGCCCCGACCCCAACATAATCAATGCAGCCAACCAAAGGGTGAGACGCACCCCGGGAACAAAAACTTCCCACCCGAAAAGATTAATATGGCGATCCCAAAAATGTTTCGACAAACGATCAAACAACTCTTCAAGCAGCGGACCAACCACCAAAGCAATCAGTACGCACATCCGCACCAACAAATACAGTGTCGAAAAAATACGTCCCCGAAGCTCATCGGTGACATTTTCGTGCAACAAAGTAAAGCCCAACACATAGACCGCCCCGGCACACATGCCGATACCAAAGGTCATGGCCGCCGACAAATGGATTTGGCTAATGGAAGAAGAGGCCAACAAAAATACGCCGGCCATAACCAGCGACCAAGTAAACATGCGGGTTTTATGCAGGTGCCGCTGCGCCCAAGAAACCAAAGCCACCCCGGCCGCTACCCCCAACCCCAAAGCAGTAATCAAAAACCCATAGCCCGACTCGCCGGCCCCCAAAACTTCGGTGGCATACACCGCCCCCAACGGCACCAACATGCCGCCGCCGATCAAACCCGTTGCTAAACCCATGTTCACCGTGCGAGCCACCGGGTTAACAAAAGCAAACTTCCAACCCTCACGCAAATCAGCAATAGGGTCAGCCAAGCGCGCCCGCAAAGGTTCCCCAGCCAACGATTTACGCTTAGGACGGGGCGGCAAATGCAGCGTAAAAATTAACCCCGCGGCCACCAAAAACGTTACCGCATTGGCATAAAAAGCCAGCCCCTCTTCATGCAATTGCAGATTGTCGGCCCAAGAAGAACTAAACAAAGCGGTTGACAAGCGACCAAACAACACCATCAAACCGGCCCCCACCGGGAAGGTCCCATAAGCCGCCAAAATAGAAAGAGAGTTGGCGGTAGTCAGGTACTCTTCGGGAACCAAATTTGGGACCGATGCTTCTTTAGCCGGCGACCACAACATGGTAAACGCTTCCAAAATAAGCGAAGCAATCACCAAACCCCAAATGGTGTCCACGAACGGCAACGAAACCATTACCAAAGCCCGCCCCACATCGGACACAATCATCACCCGTTTGCGATCCCACCGATCAACTAAAACCCCAGCAATAGGCCCAAAGAAAAACCCGGGGGCGATACGGGCCGCCAAAACCATCGAAAGGGCCGCCCCCTCAGAACCTGAACCCACCCGAATAGCCAACAAGCTGATAGCCAACAGGCCCAACCAGTCGCCGGTAGCCGACACCACCTGCGCCAGCCACAAACGAAAAAACTCCGGGGTAGAAAACATGCGCACATGAAAACCTGGACGATCGCCACCCTCAGGGATAAGCAAACTCGGTTCGTCACCGAGTACAAACTCATCACGCAGTTCAGGCGGTTTATCCCCGACGGGAGAATCAGACATCACGTTAATCCTAGAAGAAATTAGCCAGTCCGCCGGTTCAACCAGCAGCTACTTCCTATTTCGTCGCGGTTTTTTCTTTTTAGCTGGGCCCTTAGCCCGCCGTTCTGCCAACAACTCGGCGGCCCGCTCATCGGTTAAAGACTCTACCGAATCACCACGGCCCAACGAAGCGTTGTACTCCCCGTCTGATACGTACGGACCGTAGTTTCCGTCTTTCAAAGTAATAATATTTCCGCTCTCTGGGTCCTTACCCAACTCACGCAACGGTGGCTTCGCCGCCCGACGGCCAAAAGCCTTGGGTTGAGCCAACAAAACCAAACACTCCTCAAGGGTGATGGTCAACAACCGCTCTTCATTATCAATATTGCGTGTTTCGTTACTTTTCTCCGCATGCTCTTTTTTGAGATACGGGCCAAACGGACCGTTCTGCACCGTAATGGGCACCTGGTCGTCTGGGTCCACCCCCACCGTGCGAGGCAAACTCAACAACTCCAAAGCATCCTCAAGGGTAATTCGTTCCAACGACATAGTCGAAAACAACGAAGCCATCTTGGGTTTAGGACCCTCCTCAACGGTGGCCAAACTGTTTAATTGTTCGAGTACATCGCCCACCCCGGTGAACGCCCCCAATGCTTCAACCAGACCATCCAAGTTTTCTTGACGATCTAACTCTTTGGCCCCTAACTCACGTCGATAGCCACCCACCGCTTCAGAAACCACCGCTCCGGGGCCTTGTTCGACCAAGCCCATCAACTTTTTACGAAGCCGCAAAAAGGAGCGGACCCCCTTCAGCCCAGCCCCAGTAATCCCAGCTTTTTCGGCTTTTCCCATAGCGGTTAAAAAATCTACGTCATGCCCGACCGCGAAATCAGAAATCTTATCCAAAGTCCCTTTGCCGATACCTCGCTTAGGAATATTGGCAATATGGCGCACCACCTTTTCATCTACCGGGTCAACAGCCAACCGCAGGTAAGACAACGCCGCCTTGATCTCTTTGCTTCGTAAGCCCACCCCCGTTAAAGCAATCAACTCTGGTGAACGCTTAATGGGGGCCGGCAAACGCCCCAAAGACACATAAGGACCAAACTTGCCTGACTTAGCAATAACCGGCAAACCAGACACCGGGTCATCACCCAGATGCTGTTCGGTGGGGGCATCCAAAAACTCCATAGCCGCCGCCACCGTAAGTTCATCAGGCGGAACGTCATCAGGAATCGAACGGCTTTCCTCACCTTTTTGCACATAAGTGCCAAACCGGCCAAAACAAGCCACTACTTCTTGGCCACCATGAGCGCCCAAAACAACCGTGGACACCCCCTTGGCATCAATATCGCCCAAACGATGGGTGACCTTGTCGTGTAACCCTTCTTCACCATCCGTGCCGAAATAAAAATCACGCAACCAAGGCACCCGTTGCGCCTCACCTCGAGAAATTTCATCAAGGTCGTCTTCCATAAGCGCCGTGAAGTTGTAATCAACCAACTTCGGAAAATGCGTCTCCAACAAAGTGGTCACCGCAAAAGCGCTAAAGGTCGGCACCAAAGCCGAGCCCTTCTTCCACACATAATCCTTATTTTGAATGGTCTCCATGATGGAGGCATAAGTAGAAGGACGGCCCACCCCGAGCTCTTCTAACTTTTTGATCAAAGACGCTTCAGTAAACCGTGAAGGTGGCTGCGTGGTATGACCCTCTGGAACAAGGTCAGCAATCTGAACGCGGTCCCCTTCACTGACCTGCGGCAAAACAACTTGCTCATTCTCGTCACTGCTACCGGCATAAACCTTGCGAAAACCAAGATGGCTAATAATGGTGCCGCTGGTAGCAAACAAGACCGGCACTTTGCTCACCATTTCAAGAGGATCTTCACCGGCTTGACCGGTAAGGCGAATCTGCACCGTCTCACCAACAACATCGGTCATCTGAGAAGCCACCGTTCGCTGCCAAATCATTTCGTAAATCATGGCTTCATCACGACTTACCTCAGCGGCCACCTCTTGAGGATCCCGAAACTGGTCGCCGGCCGGGCGAATAGCCTCATGAGCCTCTTGCGCATTACGCACCTTATTTTTATAAGTCCGAGGGGCAGGAGGCAAATAGTCACTACCAAACTGATCAGCGATCACCGCCCGAGCAGCCCGCAAAGCCGTATCCGACAAAGTGGTCGAATCGGTACGCATATAAGTGACGTAACCATTTTGATAAAGATTCTGAGCCGCCCGCATGGCCCGGCCCGACGACATTTTGAGTCGTCCGCCAGCAGCCTGCTGAAACGTCGAAGTAATAAAAGGGGCAGCCGGTCGGCGACTATAAGGCTTTGGCTTGACCGACTCCACGGTGAGCGACTCATTGGCCAAAGCGCTCGACAAGGCCACCGCCGCCGCTTCATCAAGCACCATTACCTCCGGCGAAGTAACCGCACCAGTGTCATCAAAATGTTGGCTACCGGCCACCCGGCGGCCCTTGACCTCAAGCAAAGCGGCCGAAAAAGTTTCTGGTGTTGGGGTCGTCAACTCGGCATTCAAACTCCAATACCCGGCCGACGAAAACGCCATACGTTCCCGTTCACGCTCCACCACAATGCGCGTAGCCACGCTTTGTACCCGGCCCGCCGACAAACGCGGAGCAATCTTACGCCACAGCACCGGCGACAATTCAAAACCGTAGAGACGATCCAACAAGCGACGGGTCTCCTGCGCATCAACCAGACCCTGGTCGATTTCACGCGTATTATCTAACGCTTCAGTGATGGCCTTTTTAGTAATTTCATGAAAAACCATGCGATGCACCGGCACCTTGGGTTTCAACAAACTCAACAAATGCCAAGCGATAGCTTCTCCCTCGCGATCCTCATCAGTAGCCAGAAAGAGTTGATCAGCGCCTTTCAACAACTTGCGCAACTTGGCGATCTGTTGCTTCTTGTCGGGGCTCACCACATACAAAGGCTCAAAATCGTTTTCAACATCAATGCCGAGTTTGGCCCACTTAAAATGTTTATGTGATTCCGGCACATCGGCCGCCCGCATAGGGAGATCACGCACATGGCCAATCGAAGACTCCACCTGGAAGCCTTTACCTAAATACCCGGCAATAGTTTTTGCCTTAGCCGGGGACTCAACAATTACGAGAGCGTAAGACATTTAAATACCTGCATTTTCTGATACTGACACATGCTCACTTATTGGTTTAGCGCCACGCAAAATAAATGCTCCCAACAAAGCCGCCAACAACGAAGCCACCAAAATGCCGATCTTCGCCTCGTCTTGCAATACCGGGTCAGAAAAAGCCAGCCCAGTAATAAACAACGACACCGTGAAACCAATCCCCGCCATGGCCGCTACCCCCACCACGTGGCGAGAAGAAGCCCCGCTAGGAAGACTGCATAAACCAAAGCGAACGGCCAACAAGGTAAACACCGACACGCCAATAATTTTTCCGGCCACCAAACCCAACGAAACACCCAAAGTTATTCCTGACGATGCGGCAGTCGTAATGGAGTCCACGCTCAAAACAATGCCCGCATTAGCTAAAGCAAAAAGCGGCAAAATAACGAACCCCGTTAACGGGTGCAGCAAATTTTCTAAACGTTCGGCGACTGGCACCGTTTCGCTTATTTCAAAAGCCATGCGGCGCAACGATTGGGCATCCACATCGGCTACTTCTGAGAGTTGAAAAGTTTCCGATTGTTGATCTTCTTTAATTAACGGTTTAGCAGGAGCCAAAAGCCCCATAACCACCCCAGCAATGGTGGCATGAACACCGGATTCAAAAACGGCGTACCACATCACCGTGCCCAACACGGCATAAATGGGGGTGTACCAAACCCGGGCCTTGGTTAACAAACGCACCACCACCGCCACCGCAAAAGCGAGCAATAGCCAATCGGCGGCCAACTTTTCGGTATAAAAGATAGCAATGACCAAAATGGCCCCAATGTCATCAACAATGGCCAGCGTCAACAAAAAGATTTTTAACGATGTTGGGATACGCGGACCCAATAAGGAGAGCACCCCCACGGCGAAAGCAATATCAGTAGCCATCGGAATACCCCACCCAGCCGAAGCATCACCAGAACTGTTCAAAGCAAAGTAAATAAGCGCCGGTACCACCATCCCGCCCAAAGCAGCGGCGGCAGGTAACAAGGCGGCACGGAACTCTCTGAGTTCTCCCATCACCAACTCGCGTTTAATTTCCAAACCCACCACAAAGAAAAAAATCACCATCAAGACATCGTTTACAAACTGGCCGAGAGTTAGTGGATGCCCCAGATGCTCCAAGGTTAAAAGATCACCCAAAGCCAAATGGATCTCGGTGTTCCACAAATCCGTGTAACTACTCGACCAAGGAGAATTAGCCCACACCATGGCTATCACGGTGGCCACAATAAGCAGCACGCCACCAGCGGCCTCAATGCCTAAGAACCGCTGCATAGGACGGCCCACTCTTCGAGCCAGCCGATTATCGCTCCCTAACCAGGTCAGGGATGAAGGTGTAGTTTTTCCAGCCATTTTGTCTTTTTCGTAGAGTGGAGAGCGCAGGAGACCGTAGTGGTCATCGAGCCCAGTCCCACCTTTTAATCCAATTAAGCGCTCATTGTTAAGTCACTCAAAGTTAATTTTCAATCGAATAACCGTGCCGGATTCCCCCACTTGGACCGTTGTTTCATCAGTTAAATGACGCATGAGCGAGAGGCCCATGCCCGACTCGTGTTGAAGCCGTTTAACGTCCTCAACCTCGGGGAGGTCAGGCACACTCTGCGGGTCGAAGCCCCCACCTTGGTCGGTTATTTCTAAAATGACTTGGCTACCGGTGAGATGACAACGCATGGTCACTCGATCGTTTACTAAAGATTCACCGTGGGCTTCAATAGCGTTGGTGGCGGCTTCCGAAACAGCCAAACGAAGGTCAGTTACCCGGTCGGGAGGCACGCTCGGTTGGCAAGACACAGCCGCCCCCACCACCGAACGCACCAATTGCAGGTACTCCGCTTGGGCAGGGATTCTTAGCTCCACGACGCCAATGGGCTGGTCAGAAGCCATCGCCACTACGTAGGAAAACCCAGCGGACCATTTGCTGCACTTCCCTCTCCTTGGTTGTCGCTTCGTCTTACCTCGCAAATCTAGACCTCCCGTGACCCCGACCGGGGTCATGTCTCTCTTCGCATGGTGGCTGAGCCACTCACCACAATGTCGGGAAACAAGTTTCCGATCATCGGGACATCCGTGGGATCGGTGTAAAACACCTCCACGGTGACCCGGTCACCACGAAAATTTCGTTGCACCCGCACCGCAGCAGGCGAAAAACCCGTGGAGCCGATCACCGCATTTTCAATCTTTCTTGATGAATCGCCAACTGCCGCGGCGCGTGCTCCTTCCCGCGCCGCATGCTCTACCAAAATGGCGCTGCGCACCACCAAACCCACTTGCACTAACGACAAGGCCAAGAACACCACCACCGGGAGCACTAACACCAACTCCACGGTGGCTTGGCCGCTGTCGTTTTTTACGACACGCCGGTGGTTAAACAACTACGCCACCTTACGAATCAGCGAGTTAAGTACCTTGTCAAAAAGTTGCGTCACCTTGCCGGTACCGGTGGCCCAACTGGTAACCAAAATAGCGATAGTGGCTGCGCCTAAAATTAGCAGCACATACTCTGCGGTTGTTTGCCCCCGATCATCAAGGGTGTAAAGGGTTGAATGCCAGCGAACAATACGTGCACGCATAGTGTTTCCTACTTTCATAAAATTGCATCCTCGTCATGTGGGGTTAGAGCCCCCATGAGGAGAATTTTTGAGAAGGGGAAGAAAAATCACAGGCCAACCTCCAGATTGCCCAAAGCGTCGAGCACCATAGGCACCACCGACAGCAGCACGAAAGCCGGCAAAATACAAAGAGCCAACGGGAACAACATTTGCACCGGCACCTTCCGCGCTCGCACCTCTGCCTGGCGCCGAGACCGGGCCCGTAAATTCACCGCCGCCGCATCCAACGCCGGACCCACCGGAGCCCCCAAACGAACCGCCGCCACCAAGGCCGCCACCAAGGGGCGGCCCGGCTCACCCAGTGAACTCCGCAGACCTTCTAAAGCCAAAGCCAAAGGCTCCCCACGGGCCGTGCGATCCATGGCCTCCGACGCCGCTTGAAAAGCCGGACCTTTGCCCCGCTGCGCAGCCTCGGTCAACGCCTGACCAATCGGCAAACCTGCCCCCACCCCTAAACGAATCAAACCCGCCAACCAAGGCAGATCAGCGGCTACAGCAGCTTCCCGCTGGCGGCGAGCCCGACGCTTCACCCAAAGTGGAGCCAACCACACCAACCCCCCGACCGCTAAAGCGGCCACCAGGTGCACCAGCAACAAAAACCCACCCGCCGCCACCGCTCGACCTAACCGCAAATCGGCTTGGACCGAAGCTGGCCGCTGCGCCTTTTTTCGCAACCAACCACCCAATAGTGCCAACCGGTTAGTTCGCAAAGGTTTATCGCTTCCCTTCTTTTTGAGAAGCGGCGCCGGCCGAAAAAACCGACCGCACAAAATCAGTACCCCACACACCCAAAAAATAAATACCAGGCTCACCGAACCACCCCAGAAAAAGACGTAATGCGCCACATCCACCACAAACCCAGCCCATCTAAGGCCAGCCCTATTAAAAGAATCCACCCCGCTGTTCCGCCCCCAACAAGACCACCCGACCGAAACGGAGCCGTCAACACCGCAAAAGCCAGCGGAGCTAACGCCACCACCCCAGCCGAAGCCCGAGCCTGAGTAGCCAACGCCCGAGCCTCGGCGGCAACCGCTTCTTCGTCACGCAAAGCCTCCGCTACCCCAGCCAATAAATCAGCAGGTTCACCGCCCGAAACCAAAGCCAAATCAACCGCCGCCACCACCAAATCAACATGAGTTTCAGGGCGTCGAACACTCCACCGTTCCAACGCCTCACCCAAAGGAGCACCCGCATTAGTATCCGCCGCCACCAACGCTAAATCTTCAGCCACCGGCCCCCCAGTAGTTTGTGCCTCGTTCAACGCATCGGGCAAAGTAGCCCCCGAAGACAACGAACGCACAATCTCATCGAGCACCCCCGGTAACGCCATATTGAACCTTCGGGACGACAAACGAAAACGTTGAACCAACCATCCCCCCAATAAAATGTTTTCCCGCTCCGCCGCCACCCGGCTCATCGGGTTGCTTTGACCAGGTAAACGCCGGCGCCCCATCCTCGGCAACTTTGCCCCCGCAAAAGCCACCACCGTTATCGCGGCCAGAAACCCCGCAGTCATCGGCCCCACCGGTGACCCGATTGATCAACCCCAACAGCCACTACCCCGCCGGTCACCACCATTTTTGTTGCCTCAACTTCACCCGGAGGCCGGACCTCTAAAACATCGGTCACCAAACGGCGTGCCCCCTGACGACCCATTTGCACAATGACATCTACGCTGCCCGCCACCAAAGCATCGGCCACCATGGGCGACAACCCCGGAGCGGCCAGCAACACCATGGTCGACAACCGGCGCAGGGCATCGGCGGCGCTGTTGGCATGGCAAGTAGACAACGAACCATCGTGGCCCGTATTTAAGGCCTGCAACATGTCGAAAGCCTCCGGGCCGCGCACCTCACCCACCACAATGCGATCTGGGCGCATACGCAACGAGTTCCTGACCAAATCACGGATCGTGACCTCGCCGACCCCCTCACAATTGGGGGGGCGAGCCTCGAGACGCACCACATGCGGGGCATCCAACGAAAGCTCTGCCGCATCCTCAATGGTCACCAACCGTTCGCTCTTATCTATAACCCCCGCTAACGCTCCCAACAAAGTCGTTTTTCCCGACCCCGTGGCGCCACTCACCACAATGTTGGCCCGTTGTTGCACCATGGATTGCAGCAGCGAAGCCACCTCAGGTGAAGCAAGTTCAGCCAAAGAAAACCGTCGATTTCCAAAACGGCGAATGGTTACACAAGCCCCATCAACCGCAATCGGCGGGACCACCACATTGATGCGAGACCCATCTAACAACCGGCCATCAACCCAGGGGCTTGCCCGATCCACCCGCCGGCCCGTGGGCGCTACCACCCGCTCCACCAACCGAGCCAACTCCGCTTCATCAAGACGCACCTCGGTGCGTTCTAATTGGCCTTCTCTTTCGACAAAAACCTGGCCGGGGCCATTGACCATGACCTCCGAAACGAGCGGATCCACAAACAACGGTTCCAAAGCCCCCAGCCCAGTGATGCGAGCCAACACGGCATCCACCACTTTTTGGCGAGCCACGTGACCTAACAAAGGGTTATGGCGCAGCACGAGCGCCTCCACCAATGCCTCGGCCTCCGGACCTGTCTCGCCGGTTAGTTGATCTAAAACCTCGGCATGGACAGCGGCGATCAAAGAATTCACGATGCCGCCCCTACCCCACGCAACAACACCCGGGGTGTTCGGCGAGCCAGTAAACCAGAATCCACCGCGCGGGCAATAGCCGGATCTGTCAGCACCCGCATGGTGACCGGAGCACCCACTACCTGTTCTACATCGGCCCGCCCCAAGGCTCGGCCCGGTTCTACGGTGAGCGCCACCTCCGTAGGACGGTGGGTTTGTATCGGGACCCTTCGCAACGCTAAATAACACGCTCGGGTAACCAAAATTGAGCGGTCTGCTGCCGCCAACAAAGGGTCAATGAGTACCTGCGGTGGGCCCGAATGAAACAGATTGCCCGCATCCACCACCACCGTTTGATCAAGACCAACCAAATATTCGGCCATCTCTTTCATCCGCTCAGAAATTACATCATCCCAAGAAGACATGCCTCGACCTACCAGGCGTATCTCTGAGACCTCAGTCGCTAACTGCTCAATTGCTTCGCATTCCGGACCATCAAGGGCCGAACACCAATCGGTCATACCCGGACCTGCACCATCAACACCCAATACCGACGGGAGATCCCCATCGAGGTCCAATAACCATGGACGTTTTCCTGCACGAGCCGAAGACAAAGCCAGCCCCGCTGCTACCACCGTTGTTCCCATGCCGCCTTTAAGCGACCAGCACACCATCAACATCATCAAGCCTTCCAAAAAGAATTGTCAAAGGGAAGTTGACAAAAAGGGGAAAGCAAAAGGGCTCAAAGCCGAGAACCGAACAAGGTCACCCTCAACCGGTGTGGGCACACTACCGCAAAGACCCGCTTAGACCAACCGGTAAAAAGAAGCGCCACGGCGTAAGATTTTACTATGGAAGCGGCTTTTTTTGATCTCGACAAAACAGTGATCGCCCGTGCTTCACTTGCCGCCTACGGCCCGGCCCTCCACAAAGCTGGCTACCTGAGCGCTCCTATGGCTTTGCGCGCCGCTTGGGGACAGTTGCTTTTTCGCTTCTTTGGCGCCGACGAAAACTCTATGGAACGGGCCCGCCGCACCGCCCTCAAACTGGCCGCCGGGTGGGAACAAGAAGGCCTGCGCCGTTTGGTAAACGAACACCTCACCTACGTTATTGAACCCATCGTCTACGACGAAGCGTTAGACCTCCTCAACCATCATCGTGAACAAGGAAGGCTTCTGGTTTTAGTTTCCGCCTCACCAGCAGAAATCGTGCAACCCCTCGCCACCCACTTAGGCGTCGACGAATTTATTGCCACCACTGCCACCATTGACGCCAACGGGCGTTACACCGGAGAAGTGGAGTTCTACGCTCAAGGACCCGGCAAAGCAGAAGCCATCGAAAAACTGGCCATCGAAAAAAACATTGACCTCACCAACTCGTGGGCCTACTCCGACTCGGTTACCGACCTGCCGTTGCTGGAAACCGTGGGTAACCCCGTGGCGGTTAACCCCGACCGGGCACTCCGCAAAGAAGCCACCCAACGCCAATGGGAAATACAGGAATTTGCTCGCCCGGTAGCCCTCGGGCAACGCATACCCATTGAACGCAGCAAATTGCTGGCCGTCGTCGGTACCGTCGGTTGTCTCTTCGGTATCGGATTATTCATCCGTAAGATGACCCGCCGCCAAAAGCGGTGACCATCTTCACCGGTGCGACTAAATAGACCGCACCTTTTTTACTGCTACCGATATCAGTGCGGCTAATGCAGCCAGCATGGCAAACTTTTTCATACGATCAATATAGACCGGGCATGCCACGGCCGCTCCTTCAAGATGGCCTTTCCTGTTTTTAGGCCGTAACGTTCTGCGTGGAGGTGTCTGAGTACCTGGTGGGCTCCCCCGTCTTCAAAGCGGGCGGGACGGGCGACCCCCGTCCGGCGGGTTCGATTCCCGTCCACCTCCGCCAAACAATTTTTACTTTGTTTGGCTAAATGGCCAACAGGTCGCGGGCCCCGGTGTCACTTGAAGGGTGGCGTAACTTTGACATGGCCCGAGCTTCAATTTGGCGAATGCGTTCTCGCGTCAGTTCAAAATAGTCGCCCACTTCTTCGAGGGTGCGGGGTTCCCCTCGATCTAAACCAAAACGGAGTTTTAAGATCTCCCGCTCTCGTTCATCAAGAGGAGCCAACAAGCGGCTGATCTCTTCGGGCAACAACGAGGTGGCCGCCGATTCAAAAGGAGACTCGGCCGCTCGATCTTCAACCACATCACCTAACTCAGCGTCACCGTCTTCGCGCAATGGTTCGCTCAAAGACAACGGTTCGGCAGCAAAGCGCAAAGCTTCGGTGACCTTGTCTTCGGGCATCTCAACCTCTGCCGCCAACTCAGACAAGGTAGCAGTACGACCAAACTTGATTTCTAGGCGCGAACGGGCTTTTTGAAGACGAGCCAGCGTGTCGCCAGCATGCACAGGGAGCCGAATAGTGCGTCCGGTGTTGGCGATACCACGGGTGATGGCTTGGCGAATCCACCACGTGGCGTAAGTGGAGAACTTAAAACCTTTTCGCCAATCAAACTTTTCTACGGCGTGCATGAGTCCTAAGTTGCCTTCTTGGATGAGGTCCAATAAAGGCAAACCGGAAGCCTGATATTTTTTGGCGATAGAAACCACCAGCCGCAAGTTGGATTGGGTAAACGTGCGCTCTGCTTTTTCGCCTCGCTGCAAGTTGCGCCGCAGCTCACGGCGGCGAGCGGGAGTGACGCCGGTTGCCTCATCAAGTTCGGTGCGGGCCTCAACGCCTTTTTCTATCTGCTGGGCCAAACGCACTTCACCCTCTTTGGTCAACAGAGGGTATTGACCAATATCGGTGAGGTACAGCCGTACAAGGTCTTCTTCATCTCGTTCAACCCGATTCTTCGCCACCTAAATCTCCTCCTGGTGAAGTTACCGCCGACACCAGACTTGATCGACGAAAGTGCCCTCATGGCTACTTTGCTGTGGCGTCACTTTACCGACCGACCCGGCGACCACAACGCCAAATAGTGACCTTGGTCACTTTTTTTTAAATTATTTATCCCGTCAGTGGGCGAGCCGCTTGAAGAGTTGAAACAAAAACCTCTTCCAAGGCGCCAGAAACTACAGGAAAATCTTCAAAATCTGCACCAACAAGACCGGCCACGCGAAGAACAGGCGCATCCCCCACCGTGGTCATTGCCGTAGTCAACCCCGCCACATCTTCCTGCCAAGCATTAATTACCAACCCTCCGGCCGCCAAACGTTGGCCCGGCGGCAACGCTTTTAACGCCGTTAAGAACGCTGCTACCTCTGCTGACACCGGCCCATCCAAAACTTGATCTTGCAACAACACCGATTCAGGAACCAGCGCCTTCCACCAAGCCGCCTGCTGTTCGAACCGTCGACCCAACGAACGCATCTCCGGAGCCGCAGATGCATCCAGCCCATCAGAAGCCCACTTCAAACAGTGCTCAGCAAGTTGACTACTCAACCAAGCCATTCCGCCAAAAATACGCGCCCCATCAGCGGTCGAAAAAAAGATCACCCCAAATACCTGTTAACGACCGGCAGACGCCGATCTCGCCCGAAACCTTTAATGGTAACCCGAGGACCCAACGGGGTTTGGCGGCGCTTGTACTCTGCCAAATCAACCAGGCGCACCACCCGATCCACTAAATCTTTCTCAAAACCGTCGGCCACCAAATCAGCTCGAGTGCGATCGCCTTCAATGTAAGCCTCTAAAAGTGGGTCCAAAATTTCGTACGGAGGCAACCGTTGATCGTCGCGTTGATCAGGCCGCAGCTCAGCCGACGGCGTCTTGGTTAAAATATTTTCAGGAATAACCGGGGTGTCCTCTTGTTCATTACGCCAGCGACACAGGTCATACACCCGGGTTTTGTACACGTCACGAATCACCGCATAAGCCCCAGCGGTATCGCCGTAAAGCGTTGAAAAACCCACCGCAGACTCACTCTTGTTGCCAGTAGTTAAAACCAGCCAACCAAAAGCATTCGAGAAAGCCATCAGCAAAACCCCGCGAATACGGGCCTGAAGGTTTTCATCAGTAAAGCCCGGAAGGTCTTCGCCCAAAGCGGGCGCCAACAAATGGTGAAAAGCTTGGTGGGCCTCTTCAATAGCCACCACTTGGCTTCCCAACCCTTGGCGGTCCACCAATTGTTGCGCATCGGTTATTGAATGATCACTGGAATACCGTGAAGGCATCAACACGGCATGCACATGATCGGCCCCTAAAGCATCCGCAGCGATAGTGGCCACCAGAGCGGAATCCACGCCACCAGACAAACCCAAACACACATCACTAAAACCACTTTTCTGCACGTAATCTCGGGTAGCGATTACCAAAGCGGTATACAACTCGGCCTCGGGACTTAGCGGGGTAACAATTGGTGGAGTCAACCGTTCATGACGAGGCACCGAAAGCGAAACGGGCACCACCTCAAGATCGGTTTCCGCAATCGGTTGATCAGGAACCTCAACATCAACCACCATGACCTCTTCAAAAAAACGTGAAGCCCGAGCAACAAAACTGCCCTTCGGGTCAGCCACCATGGAACCCCCGTCGAAAACCAGTTCGTCTTGCGCCCCCACCAAATTGAGATAAACAACCGGCCGACCCGACGACGAAGCAGTAGCAGCCACCACCGCTTGGCGAGCCGAAAATTTTACGTCGTCATAAGGCGAACCATTAACGGTCACCAACAACTCGGCCCCACCAGCGACGAAATCTTCAATCGGGCCATCGGGTATCCACAAATCTTCACAAATGGCCAAACCCACCCGCACCCCGGCGACTTCGAACAACTGCAGCGGCTTGGTGCCTGGAGAGAAGTGGCGGGCTTCGTCAAACACCGCATAGTTCGGGAGTTCTCGCTTGTGGTAAACCCCCACGATTTTTCCCTCATGGCAAACCGCTATGGCGTTATAAACCTGCCCTTGAGGGCCCGTATCGGCAAAACCCACCACCAAAGCACACGACCCGCTGGCCACAGCAATTTCTTCAACCGCTTTTTTACTGTCGGCCACAAAACTAGCTTTCAACACTAAATCTTCGAGCGGATAACCAGTCACCGTCATCTCAGGAAACAAAGCAAGGTCTGCGTCAGCCACCTGAGGCAAGACATCAAGCACCCGCTCAACATTGCCGGCCAAGTCGCCGACCACCATGTTCAACTGGGCCAAAGCCACACGAATGCTTGCCATAGGTAAAGCGTAGCGACCAGTTGCCGCCCTAACCCAAATAAAAAGACACCTAGGTGGTGTACCCAAGTGCCTTTCTATTTTTTGGGGGGACAGGGGTTAAGCGTTAGTAGCCGGAACCGGGAGAGGTTGGATGTTGCCACCAAAAGGGCGGACTGACATGCGTGAACCATCAAGAGAAAGCATTGAACCACTATGGCCAGCATCCATGCCCTTAGGCATTAAACCAGGAGCCATCTTTGGGCGGTGCCCAGCATGATCACCAGGAGTCACCACGGTGTTTATGCGTTCCGTAATTTTGGCCTCAACACCAGCCAACATTTCATCAGCTTGAGCTTGGTCGATCTTGCCGGCCTCAACCGCCGCAGCAGCACGCTCCGTAGCTTGCGCTACCAAATCAGCCACCAAAGCATCGACACCATCGCCGGCGATCTCCGCCAACGTCGCACCATCAACCAACTGCGCACGAAGCTCCTCAGCATCAATACCCAACGACTCAGCAACCACACCTAAACGCTGACCACCACGAGCACCTCGGTGCCCAGCGTGATCCATGGTTGAGGTATCACCTTCTTGAGCGCCGGCCGTGCCCATGGGCGACCAGGCGGCGAGAGCGAAAGACCCGCCGATGAGGGTGGCAGCGGCGGCTGCGCTAATCAGAAACTTTTTCATTGATATTCTCCTTGTGTATGCATGCCCCCGCTTTGGGAACAACCACATCATCTCTGTGCTTGGTGAACACCATAAGAGCGCTGTGTTAGTGCTTTGTTAGAGAACCAGAGAAATAACCTCCGCCCAGAAACCGCAAAACCCCGCAAGAAACAAACGGACTAAGCCAAAGCTTCACAACACGTGTTGGTGATCAACCGGTTGACCACGTAAGGGTCCATGTTGGCGTTGGGGCGACGATCCTCGATGTAACCCTTTTGATCCAAATGGACTTGCCAAGGAATACGCACCGAAGCGCCGCGATCAGAAACCCCGTAGCTGTACTCATCAAAGCGTTGCGTCTCGTGATAGCCAGTAAGGCGTTCTTCGGAACCCGTGCCGTAACCAGCCAAATGCTCAGCAATTTTACCTTCCGCCCCCAATGCTTCACAAGCCGTAATTATCGGTTCGTAACCCTCACGCATCGCTTTAGTAGAAAAGTTGGTGTGCGCACCGGCGCCGTTCCAGTCGCCACGAACTGGTTTGGCATCTACCGAAGCATCCACACCGAAATCTTCGGCAATGCGGTACAACAAGTAGCGAGCAACCCAAATTTCATCAGCGGCGCGCACCGTGTCGAGTGGACCAATTTGGAATTCCCATTGGCCCAACATGACCTCGGCGTTGGTGCCCGAAATGGTTAAACCAGCGTTCATGCAGGCCGTGGTGTGTGCTTCAACAATGTCGCGTCCAGCAATTTCAATAGAACCCACGCCACAGTAATAAGGACCCTGCGGTGCGGGGTAACCCTCAACAGGCCAACCCAAAGGGCGACCCTCTTGGAAAAAGGTGTACTCCTGTTCGATACCGAAAATCGGTTCTTGATCGCCGTACTTCTCGTAAGCAGCAACACAAGCAGCCCGCGTGTTGGTGGGGTGCGGCGTCATGTTGCCATCAGGCAAACACACATCGCAAAGCACCAAAACATCGTTACCGCCTCGAATGGGATCCGGACAAACAAACACCGGACGCAGCACGCAGTCCGAATTGTCGCCCGGCGCCTGATTGGTGCTGGAACCATCAAAGCCCCAAATAGAGAACTCAGTCGTGCCGTCGGGAACAATCTTTGTTTTCGATCGCACGTAAGGAAGCGGCTTAGTGCCGTCAATCCAAATATATTCAGCCCGCATTGCCATATAAATCATCTCTTCCATTTAGTGTTAATAGAAACTTACTCGTTCCCGCCAAAAGACGGGTGAATCACCCAACAGATTATGCCAAGCAGCCATCATCATGGCTTGTCGGAGTTTCCTTTTTGTTGCACAATTGTGAACAGAAGATGAACGATTTGAAATCAATTGGCGCGAACCGATATTTTTCCTCCATGCTGGAGGAGTGGAAACCGAAAAACCTTCTCGACGCAGCCAACAACAGGACTACGTATTACGCACCGTAGAAGAGCGCGGGGTACGTTTAATCCGACTTTGGTTTACCGATGTGCTGGGCCAACACAAGTCAGTGGCTATCTCCCCCGCCGAGTTAGAAGCCATATTCGACGAAGGCCTCCAATTTGACGGATCGGCCATTGACGGGTTTAGCCGCATACAAGAAAGCGACGTGCTCGCTCGCCCCGACGCCTCAACCTTTGAACTCTTGCCTTGGTCCAACGAAAACGAACCCTCCGGCACCGTTTTTTGCGACATCACTAACCTTGACGGCACCCCCTTTGCCGGCGACCCTCGACAGGTGCTACGCCGCAACGTAGAAAAAGCCCGAGCCGCTGGCTTCGAAATGTTTTGCGCCCCCGAAGTTGAGTTCTTTTACTTCGCCAACAACGACCCCTCCGCCCCGCCACAACCCCTCGACCAGGCTTCCTACTTTGACCTCACCACGGCCGACGTTTCTTCAGACCTCCGCAAACGCACCTTGCATATGCTCGAAGCGCTCTCCATCCCCGTGGAATATTCATTCCACGAAGACAGCCCCAGCCAACACGAAATAGACCTGCAATACACCGATGCCATGAACATGGCCGACTCCATCATGACCCTCCGGTTGGCCGTAAAAAAAATTGCTATGGAAAGTGGGGTCTATGCCACGTTCATGCCCAAGCCTCTCAATGGTGTTCAGGGCTCGGGCATGCATACTCATCTTTCGCTGTTCCGAAATGACGTAAACGCTTTTCACGACCCCGACGCCGCAGACGGGCTTTCACCCACCGCACATAGTTTCATCGCCGGCCTTTTACACCACGCCCGAGAAATATCGGCCGTAACCAACCAACTCATAAACTCATATAAACGCATTAACGAAGGCCACGAAGCCCCCCGCTACGTCTCATGGGCCCGCAACAACCGGTCGGCATTAATTCGTGTACCCATCACCAAACCAGGCAAACCCGATTCTGCCCGAGTGGAATACCGGGCCCTTGACCCGGCATGCAACCCCTACCTGGCTTTCTCAGTTCTCCTAGCCGCCGGCCTTCGAGGCATCGAACAAAACTTGTCCCTGCCCGAAGAAGCAACCGCCAACTTGTACAACCTGACCCGCAACGAACAACGAGACCTCGGGGTTAACCGGCTACCCGCCAGCCTGCATGAAGCCCTCGATGAAATGGAAGATTCTACTTTGATGCGTGAAGCTTTAGGGGACCACATTTTTGAATGGTTCCTGCGCAACAAACGCGCCGAATGGGACCACTACCAACAGCAAGTGACCCCCTTTGAATTGGAGCGGTACCTCCCGTCTTGGTAGCGGGCTGCTCTCATGGAACCACTCCTCGTTTTCGGCAACCCGCCGCCGCCTGAACTGACCCAAGCTCTCGACATGGGCTCGTGGGCTTGGAAGCCGGTGGCCAACTACGAACAGGCCTTAACCGCCGAACCCAACGAAGGCTGGGCCGGGGCAATAATTGCCGCCGACACCGACCTGTCGGCCGCCTTAAGTTTTTGCCGGAACCTACGCCAAGGCGACAACCCGCTAAAACCTGTGTTGTTCCTGGTTAAGGCAACCCAACTCGGCGACCTCGCTTGGCGCGACGAACTCTTTGACGATTTTATTTTAACCCCGCTGCGGCCCGAAGAACTCCAAGCCCGCCTACAACACCTTTTTTGGCGCACTGGCCGAGGCACCCGCCCCGAACTCATTGAGTACGGCCCCCTTACCCTCAACACCGAAACCTACCAAGCAGCCCTAGACGGACGGCCGCTTGACCTGACCTACATGGAATACGAACTCTTGAAGTTCTTAACCTCGCGCCCCGGCAAAGTCTTTACCCGCGAAACGCTACTCAGCGAAGTATGGGGCTACGACTACTTTGGTGGTGCCCGCACCGTCGACGTGCACGTACGTCGTCTGCGAGCGAAACTCAGCGAAGAACACGCCAACTTGATTCAAACAGTGCGCAGCGTGGGTTACCGGTTTGGGCAATCCCGCTGGGGGCTTTAACTAACCCTCGGTCGGGCCCTGGTAAGGGTTGGCTTCACTAACCGCAAGTAGCTCTGACCCCTCGTGGTCGGCATCTACGGTATTTTTTAACTTACCGCCGATAACTGCCGCCCCTAAAGCGCCACTCATCAATACCCCCACGGGGATAACCACCACTAACAACACGATCATAATTATTGCGCCAATCATGGTTGCAGTCTGCCACGAAAAAGACCATGAAGCGAACCTCGGGGCTAACCCAAGTAAGCCTGCGCTTCAATCTCTACTTGCGCACCCAACGGCAAGGCAGCAACCGCCACAGCAGAACGAGCCGGGCGATGGTCGCCAAAAGCCGCACAGTACAAATCGTTCATGACGGCGTAGTCGGCCATATCCACCAAAAATACGGTGGTTTTGACCACATCGGCCATGGTGGCTCCGGCCGTGGCCAGTACCTGTTCAAGGTTTTCTAAAGCCTGGTTTAGCTGAGCAGTCATGCCGCCTTCAACCAAAGCACCATCCGCAATACCTATTTGGCCGCTGGTGATCAATAAATCACCGGCACGCATAATCGGGGTATAAGGGCCAACAGGTTTCGACATTAATGCTCCTAGTTAGGTAATCCGGTAGGCCACCGAGAAGGGGTGCCCAAATGCAACCATACCGCCGCCGCTACCGCAGCGAACACTGCATCGGACCCATTTACTGGTGGACCAGTATCTGGTTCGATAGTTACCGAAACGTGAGGCATTTCAGTGGCCCGCACCACACCAAAAGACCGCACCGTGAGGTCATGTACTTGACCCTCGGCATCTACGCTTAACGATTCAGAAGTCACCCAACTCCACGCCATGTGGGCGGCCCCTATGCAATAGGAACGCAAAACAACCGCATCTAACGGGTCACCGCAGCGCACGGTTAACGAAATTTCTTCTGCGGAAACCGTGGCCGAAGCTACCGCACCGTTGGGGGCAACCACCGGAGACAACGACCCGGTTGCCGCAGCCAAAAGGGCTACCGCTTCGGCCCATCCAGCAGCGCGGAGATCCGCTGAGGTTGGTGGCCCTTTAAGGTCTACCTCTTCTACTTGCAGGCCGGGAGCAATCGCATTTATGGCCTCGGTGATGCCAGGAGTGCGAGCCACCCGCACTCTTCCTTGCCCATCGGCGTTGAGGCCAGCAGCCAACGGGGGGCGCTTGCTGCCCATGCGAACTGCGTCTTCTCGGCTGAGTTGCACCAACACCGGGCGGCCATGGAGGTCCGCTAATTGGCGAGCGGCTTGCCGTACGGGGGAATCCAACTTGGCCCCGAATGCGCCGCCATTAGTTACCGGCGACGACGGCTCACCACCTGGCGCACACCATGAAGCATCGGTTTCTAAATAGGCCGGGTCCACCCAAGAGGTCTGCAAGGTGGCCGCCCAGTCCCCCGGAGGAACCGCTAAAGGAGGTTGGGACTCCACGGTGGTGCGGCGCCCTTGTATCTGGCCTGCTTGACGTCGGGCTTCGGTTAACGACTCAGCCACCAGCCAGCCACCTTGGCCATCAGGGACCGCCACTAAACAATCATCGGGGGCCGTATCGGCAGAAAAACCGCCTTGACCAGCGGCCACCTCGGGCCCCACCGCTTGTGGCGTTCCGCCCTCTAGGGAAGCGCGTTGGGTGGCCAAGCCAGGGTCGCTCACCGGGTGGTCTTGACCAAAAGCCACCCAAGATTCAGTAATGGTCTGCCAACCCGTGCAACGACAAAGGTGGGCGTGAAGCGAACGCGCCACCCGGTCGGGGTCCGTTTCGTCACGGGACTGCAGGTCGGCAAAACGCATAATGATACCCGGGGTACAAAACCCGCACTGTGTGCCGCCGGTAGCGCACAGAGCCTCGGTCCAACCTTGACGAGTTTCTTCTGGCAGTCCCGTCAGGGTGGTGATCTCTCGGCCGACCACTCGCCGGGCCGGGGTTACGCAAGCCACCCGGGCTTGGCCATCAACGAGCACCGTACAGCACCCGCATTGGCCTTGAGGACTGCACCCATCTTTTACGGTGGTGTTTCCGCAGTGATCACGCAGCACCTCCAACAGGGTCAACCCAATGTCTGGCACCTCAACGCTTGAACCATCAATACGTAGCGAAAGCAAAGGGGGTGCATTCATAAACAAGAGTGTGCCGTTGTCAACGCAACAAATCCCCCCATTACACTCGCATCGTGTATCTTCGCTCTTCGCTTACCCGCCGTCGCATGCTCTTAGGGCTCGCCGGGGTCACCGGAACCGCCGTGCTGGCAAGTTGCGGAAGTACCTCAACGCTTCCCCTAGCCAGCACCACCACCTTGGCAAAAGAGCCCACCGGTTACGGGTTAGGCGCTCGGTTCCCTGACGGATACAACTCATCAACAATAATGGCCATTGGGAGCCCTCAGCGCGCCCCTTACGTGTTGCAAGGAAGCGACGGATGGCCAATTACTGAAAACGTTCCTGACAGCATTGAGTTGATCATCGAACACGAGGGGGCAACATTGGGACCCCTCACCATTAACCGGCACGGCGAACCAGGCTCCACCCCTTATTACCCTCTCATTTTTACTCCACCGACCGTCGGGGTTTACACGGTCACTTTGAACGGATCAACAGCCACCCATCTCTTTAAAGTAAAAGAACCCGGAGACCTGCCAATGCTTCTTGTGGGGGAACAACTCCCACCCATTGAGACACCCACCATGATCAACCCGCAAGGCATCGAACCCGTGTGTAGCCGTTTCGAAGAGCCCTGCCCTTTTCATCAACTCTCGGTCACCGAAGCCTTAAAGCAATCTCGGCCAATCGCAGTTTTAGTATCTACTCCCGGCTTTTGCCAAAGCGATGTTTGCGGCCCAGCAGTGGAAGTACTCATCGCCGCTATCGCTTTGCAAGAACACGACTGGTCGGTAATTCACGCCGAAGTTTATGTAGGGCCAAACAACAATGACTTTACTACCGCACCAGTAATCGATGCTTTAGGTTTGCCTTTTGAGCCCAGCCTTTATGTGGCCAATGCGCAAGGCACCATCACCGAAGTTGTTCATTTAACTATGGACCAACGTGAGGTAACCGCCGCTTTGGCTACCGCTGTCTAACCTAGTTTTTTCCGCAACCGCAACTATGAGAAGCATCCGGGTTGTTGATAGAAAACCCTGATTGTTCAAGACCCTCTTGATAATCCAAAACCGCTCCTACCAAAAGTTCGGCGCTGGCTGGGTCAACGACTACTCGCACCGTCCCGTAGGCCTCTTCAAGGTCGTCGGTTGCTTGGTCGGTGTCGAAAAACATTTCGTAACTGGGTCCTGAACAACCGCCCGGTTTGGCAGCTACCCGCAGGGCCAAGCCTTCTTCGTCTTCGGTGGCCAACAACTCGCCCACTTTGGTTGTTGCACTTTCGGTCAAAGTAATCATCGGTCGGCCTCCTCAGGCGATCCTCTGGAGCCAAATTCTCCAGTAGCCAAAGTGTAGCCACTTAAAAGGATTTATCCAGCACATCTTGTTCACGCTCGCTTTGCGTTCTAGGCTTCACCGGTGGCCACTCTTCCAACTCCTGAAGAAATCATGGGTTTGCTTCGTGGGGTAATCGACCCCGAGTTAGGGAGCGACATCGTTGACCTCGGCATGGCTCGCCAAGTCACCGTGTCGCCGCAAGGTGAAGTCAACATCACCATCGCCCTCACCACTTCTGGCTGCCCGTTGCGTTCCCAAATTCAGCGCGACGCTCGAGCCCGAGTGATTGACCTTCCGGGAGTAACCCGGGTGCGTTTTACTTGGGCCGAACTGAACGCCGAAGAAAAAGCTGCCGCCATGGCCAAAGCCCGCTGGAACGTCGCCCAAGATGCCCCAGACACCGAAATACCCATTACCTGCCGGGTCCTTATGGTGGCCTCCGGAAAAGGCGGGGTAGGAAAATCTTCGGTCACCGTCAACTTGGCTGCCTCGTTAGCCCACCGAGGCTTCACCGTGGGGGTTATGGACGCCGACATTTGGGGCTACTCGGTGCCCCGCATGCTGGGTGCCGAAGGCCGCCTCGAAGCCAACGCCGAAAAAGGCCAAATCACCCCGCAAGAACTGCCCTGTGGTGACGGGCGCATAAAAATTGTTTCTATGGGGTTCTTAGTAGACAACGAAGAAACCGCTCTCATGTGGCGAGGCCTCATGTTGAATCGGGCCGTCCAACACTTTTGCCAAGACGTCACCTGGGGCGCACTTGACTACCTGCTTATTGACATGCCGCCCGGCACCGGAGACGTACAAATGGGTTTAGCTAAAATGCTGCCCCGAGCCGAAATGATCGTGGTGACCACCCCGGCCTTAGCGGCCCAAAAAGTAGCGGTACGAGTGGCCAACATGGGGCGAGCCAACTACCTGCGAGTGGTCGGAGTTATAGAAAACATGAGCGCTTACATAACCGACGATGGGCGACACCATGCACTGTTTGGCGTGGGCGGCGGCTCGGCGTTAGCAGAAGACATTGGGGCGCCACTTTTAGGCAGCATCCCCTTAGATGCCTCTGTGGCCTCCGGTGGCGACACCGGCCAACCGGTGGCCTTAGGTGCCGGACCGGCCGCTGAGGCCTACCAAGCCATCGTGGAACTTTTGGTTACTGAGGCAGCACCGCCGCTCGACATGGCAGGGTGTAGCGCCCGGCTGCTCGATGCCGCCAGCGCAGCGTTAGATGAAGCCGGGCTTTAACCTTTGGTTTCAGGGTTTTTGATTTCTCGCACTTCCAGCGGTTCATCATGGCGCTCGGAATACACCCACTGCACGCCTCCGGTTGTCTCACCCATAGACCCTCCTGCTCGACGCAGCAAACGCCGGCTCAAGATGGCCCGATAAAAAAACCGGGTGGGTGGAAACAACATGGTGAACCCCAAAGCATCGGTAAAAAACCCGGGGGTCAACATGAGCGCCCCACCGAACAACACCAAAAGGCCATCAACCAATTGGCGGCCCGGAAGGTTGCCTTCGGCCAATTCTTTTTGAGCCCGCCGCAGCACCCCGAGCCCTTCACGGCGCACCAACCATGCCCCCACGATGCTGACCAAAGCCAACAAGAAAATAGTGTTACCTAAACCCGCTGAATCAGCTACTTGTAGCAGCACCCAGAGCTCAACAAAGGGGATGGCCAAAAACAAAATAATGAGTAACGAAAACAACATGTAGCCATAGTAGAGCCCCCCGAAGGGCAGACCTTGTCGGTTTCGTCGTATCCTCAAGGTTTCATGACAGAAGAACACCCACCCTCTGTTGATCGGGTTGCCCGATCGTTGGCCGATACCGGCCTGCCGCACCCGTTGTTGGTGGAAGCCGCCCGAACAGCCATCGCAGAAACTACCCCCGCCCAAGTTGTCGAAAGAGCCCGTCAGTTGGCCGAAATAACGGCCCGAAGTTTGCTCACCGGGGTCATCAACGCCACCGGGGTGCTCTTGCACACCAACATGGGGCGCGCTCCCTGGGGCACCGCCACCGACCTCACCCGCTACACCAACCTTGAACTAAACCTCGAAGACGGCCAACGAGGTTCTCGCCAAGACCGAGCCCCCCGATTGCTGGCCCAATCTTGCGGAGCCGAAGCCGCCATGGTGGTCAACAACTGTGCCTCAGCCGTGTTGTTGGTCTTAGCCGCTTTGGCCGAAAACCAGCCGGTAGCGGTGTCACGCGGCGAGTTAGTAGAAATCGGTGGCGGCTTTCGCATTCCCGAAGTCATGGCCCAATCTGGGGCGCAACTAATAGAGGTCGGCACCACCAACCGCACCCGGCTCAGCGACTTTTCTCAAGCCGTCACGAAACAAAAAGCAGTGCTGGCGCTGAGCGTGCATCAATCCAACTATCGCATCGAAGGCTTCACCGAAGCAGTCAGCGTGGCCGAACTGGCCACCCTCGGGGTGCCGGTAATCGCCGACATAGGTTCCGGCCTTTTAGACGCCGCCTGCCCGTGGCTGGCCGATGGTCCACCTGCTTGGGTAGCCAACGAACCAGCGGCCCGCCAAACTCTGGCCGCCGGTGCCGATTTGGTGACCTTCTCGGGTGACAAACTTTTAGGCGGCCCCCAAGCAGGAGTGATTGCTGGCCGAGCCGACCTGGTAGCCGCTTGTGCCGCCCACCCGCTCGCTCGTGCCCTGCGCCCGGGGACGCTTATTTTGTCGGCTCTCGAAGACCTGGCTTTGGCTTACTTAGGACGAAACGGCGACGATATTCCTTTTTGGCGTATGGCCGCACTGTCAACGGAGTCGCTAATGGCCCGAGCCCAGTCCATAAACCCTGACTGGGCCACAAAAACCTCTGCAATGCCCGGAGGCGGCACCCTGCCCGGGGTAGAAATTCCTTCAGCCGGTCTAGTGCTTCCCGGTGATTTAAGCACCGCCTTACGAGGCAACCAGCCCCCCATTATGGGTCGGGTGGTAGACCAAACCACGGTGCTTGACCTGCGTACCGTGCACCCCGATGATGATCAGGTGCTGGCCACCGCCCTCACTAACCTGGTGGGCTAATGCACGTTGTCGCCACCGCCGGTCACGTAGACCATGGCAAGTCAACTTTAGTTAAAGCGCTCACCGGCACCGACCCCGATCGGTTTGCCGAAGAAAAATCACGCGGTTTAACCATTGATTTGGGTTTTGCTTCAACCGAATTACCGTCGGGCGCCATCCTGTCGCTAGTTGATGTGCCCGGCCATGTGCGGTTTATTAAAAACATGTTGGCTGGGGTAGGTGCCGTAGAAGCTTGTCTCTTTGTGGTGGCAGCCACCGAAGGGTGGAAACCACAGTCCGAAGAGCATTTACGCATTCTCCAACTCTTAGGGCTCAACCATGGGGTGATCGCCCTTACTAAAGTTGGGCTCTGCGACCCTGATTTAGTGGAGCTGGCGCAACTCGAAATAGAAGACCAAGTAGTGGGCACTTTTTTAGAAGGCGCCCCGGTTATCGCCGTTGATGCGCTCACCGGGGTGGGGGTAGATGACCTTCGCCACGCCTTAGACGCTCTGTTGCTGGCCACCCCAGCAGTGGCCGACCAAAACCGGCCCCGTCTGTGGGTTGACCGAGCTTTTGCCGCTAAAGGGGCCGGCACCGTAGTAACCGGCACCTTGACCGGTGGCACCCTGCAAGCCGACGACCACCTCGTTTTGTTGCCCCAAGAAAGCGAGGTGCGGGTCAGGTCTCTACAAAGTCATCATGCTGAACATGCCTCCATAGGCCCCGGCAGTCGTTGTGCAGTGAACTTGGTGGGGGTAAGCCATGATGAAGTAAAGCGCGGCGACGTGTTGGTGCGCCAAAACCAATGGTGGACCACCACGGTGTTCGATGCTTCACTGCAGGTGCTTGCTGCCTTAAGCCATCCGGTGTCTCGGCGAGGGGCCTTTGTGGCTTATCTGGGGGCTGGCGAACACCCGGTACGCATGCGTATTTTGGGCCCCGATGGGCTAACCCCCGGGCAAATGGGTTCCGTGCGTATCTTTTTACCCGAAGCCTTGCCTTTGCTTCCCGGTGACCGATTTATTTTGCGAGAAAGCGGACGCTCCGAAACCATCGGAGGCGGTCAGGTGCTTGACGTTGACCCTCAAGAAAAAGCTTCTACCGCTCAACCCGACCAATCTGTTGACCGGGTGATCAAACAACGCCGTTGGGTGAGCGTAGAAGAGTTGGAAAAACTTACCGGTGTACGCCGACCGGCCGACGTTGACCACTGGGTTGTTGATCCGGTGGCCTTACACGAAACTCTGGAACGAGTACGGAGCGCTCTGGAACAAGCCGGGCCATTAGGGCTAGAACTCTCGTCGCTTAGTGAGTACGACCGGGCCGCGGCCGGGTTGTTAGACGAAGTAACCCAAGAAGCCGGCCGGTTGGTGCCCGCTGATGCTGTTGACCCGTTAGCCGATCACCCCTTTGTGGCCTTGCTGGCCGCGGCCCCTTTTGTCCCTCCAGCCCCTGACCAGGTAGACCGAGGAGAGTTGCGAGAGTTAGTGCGTCGCGGCGATGTGGTGGAACAAGACGGCGTATTTTTTGCCGCCACAGCCATCGACCAAGCGGCACAACTGGCAGCCGCGTTGCTCCAACAACACCCAGAGGGTTTCACCGTGTCGGCTTTTCGTGAGGCAGCCGGAAACACTCGTAAACATGCTTTGCCGCTACTTGCTTGCCTGGACGGGACCGGAAAAACCCGGCGGCGAGGCGACGTTCGTATCGCCGGGCCTCGCTTACCAGAAGTTAAAACTAAGCGCTAAGCCCCATCATTATTCGGCGTTCGGGGGCGCTGGTGCCACCCCAAATACCGTGTACTTCACGAACGCTTAAGGCGTAATCTAAGCATTGGCCGAGCACCACACAGTGGGCACAAATATTTTTGGCCCTTACTTCACGGTCACGTTTCTCCTGGCGTCGTTCCCCTTTAATAGGCGGAAAAAACTGGTCAGATTTTGGCCCGCGGCAACCCGCATTGTCTTGCCAACTGCCTGATTCATAGTGCGTCACCATGGGAAGTTCCTTTCGCCAGAAAGAAAAAACTAGAGCACCCACCACCAATAATCAAGAAAAATACAAGAAAGTCACTTTTTGCGATTACTGAGTATTTTTTGACCGCTCACGGTGATCTCGAGCACCGCCTTCTTCAGGCTCAACCTCTAACCAAAGCCCTTCGATGCCGACAACCCGAATAGGGGCACCCACCGGGATAGGGGTCGCTCGGTTGGTGCGCGCTCGCCACACTGCATCACGCACCGTCACCGTCCCGTTAGGGCCCAATGCCTCAACGGCTTCGCCCATTTCGCCAATCATCCACTCTCGACCAATGGTGGGCGTAGAAAAACGGGTGCGCACCATGGCCGGCATGCCCGCTGCCATACCGGTAGCCGCACCCACGATGCCAAACAGCAAGGTGATCCACGAAATCGGTGTGCCGTCAAAAAGAAACAACGAACCCAAAACTAAAGCAACCGTGCCAATGACCGTCCAGGCCCGCGGCACCCCGGTTTGAATATCAATGGCGTAACCCAAAAAGGCCACCGCCAAAAGCGCTACTCCCCACCAACGGGTAGGCAACACACCGAGGCCGTAGGTGCTTAAAAGAAAACAACTAGCCCCTAAAACGCCAGCCACCCCAACGCCGGCCGTGAACAACTCAAAAACCAGCAACCCCATACCGATGAGCAACAACAAGTAAGCCACAGCCGGGCTCGCCACCGTGTGGAAAAACTCACTCACCACATCAAGTTTATGAAAACGAGTGTGGGTCACTGGCTCCAAAGTGGGCGGGCTCACCGTCTCATCGGTAATCACCTCAAAACCATCTATGCCCACCAACTGGGCCAAAAGCACCGGCGACTGACGGGCAATACCCCGCTCGGCTGCTTCGTCGTAACCCACGGTGTCGGTAACCAAATCGGTATCCAGCGGCAACCCAAAGGGCGTTTCTGCCCATCCTTCAGGCAATATTGAAGGGCCCAAAGCGCCCAAACGCGCCCCGGGGGCAATGCCTACATCATCGGCTAAACCAGCCAGTTGTGCCATGGGGCCCGTTGCTCGACTTCCCGAAGGCCCGACCCAAAAAGAAATGGGCACCTTGGCTTCAGAAATGCGGACCACCAACTCGTAAAGATCGGCGTTACTAACCACCGAACCGGTGCTGTTTACTTGAAAAATAACCGCTAAAACTTTTGTCGGATCCACATTGGCCAAGGTGTCAGCCATCATGTTGACCATTACTGGGTCGATTAAACCGCTGAGCTCAACCACATCAACCACCATGGGTTGATCGTTAGTTAAATCATTAAACGGTACCTGTTCATGTGCTTCGGTGCCTTCGTGTTCGCTATGGGCCAGTGCCGGACCAACTAAAATCCAAGTACCGGCTATAGCCAGTAACGAAACAATAAAAAGACGTAAAGAACGAGTCACAAAAACCTCAAGAGTGCGGCGAGTTAGTACCTACCAGCGTACGGCGATAAACAATGAGCCCGGCTTATTGGCCGGCAGAATCGGTGAGAGCTACCACCGCTTCTTCAACGGTTTCACACACCGGCACAATGCGGTCAAAGCCGGTGGTGTGCAGAAGACGGGTTAAGGCCTCTCGGTTGCAAGCCACGGCCACATCACCGTCATTGTCGCGAGCTCGGCGAATGCCGCCGATGAGCGCTCCCAGGCCGGCTGAATCCATAAACGGGACATCGGAGAGTTCAATCAAAATAAAGCGGTGCTCCGCTAGCTCGGTGAGAGCCTCGCGGAATTGCGCCACGGTGTAAGCATCAAGTTCGCCTACTGGGCGACACGAAACGTAACCATCATGGTGTTCAACATTAATTTCAAGCACCGGGGCCTCCTACTCTTAGACGCTGTTGCTAAGAAGATCGTAGACCCTTAACGACCAATGCGCACCGCGCGAAGCAACTGCGTCCATTTTCGCCCGCTACCCTCTTTTTCTATGGGCGTTCAAAATGTACTTTTATTGGCCACCGAAGCCGACCACATTCACCGCGAAGTTGATGCCGCGGTCGGGGGAACGTACCGAGTGTTACGAGTACGAGCCGGAGCCGACGTGCGTGCGGCGGTCATTGAACACGACCCAGCGGTCGTAGTGCTCGACCTACAAATCGGCAACATGGGCGGCATGGCCACTTGTTTGGATCTTCGCCTTGAAGGCCGAGCCGGACGCATCCCCACACAGCGGGTGGTCTTATTGTTGGACCGAGACGCTGACGTGTTTTTAGCTAAGCAAGCCGAAGCAGACCAATGGCAGGTCAAGCCCATCGACCCCCTGGCTTTACGTCGCTTGCTGACCGTCGAACCGGTGGCTTCCTAACTCACCAACCCGGG
>LWDU01037105.1_pt1 | contig 79685 bp, 73 predicted proteins | sample 727161 | NCBI WGS metagenome assembly LWDU01 (sample SAMN04566230, study PRJNA314399) | hydrothermal vent metagenome | isolation source: deep sea hydrothermal plume seawater | place: Mexico: Gulf of California, Guaymas Basin | collected 2004-07-11
TGGCCTGCTCAATCAATTTTCGAGCGCCAGCTCTCAGTAAATCTCTGAACGGATCTGAAATATCTTCTCGATCTTTTAAAGAAATAACGGTGTTCTTATTCATGGTGGCGTATCCTTTCGGTTATTTGTTTTCTTCGCAGTTTCAAATCAACCAGATACGCCGCTTTTTTTCAAGTACTCAATACACCACTTTCAGTTATAACTCAACTATTTCGGAGTGAACCCTATGAGGGGACCATCAAGAAGGGAAGATGGGTATATAATTAAAGAATAGATTCTTAGGAGGCCCAATGAAGGCAATCGTCAAGACCAAAAAAGGGAAGGGATTGGAGATGCATGAGGTCCCCATTCCTTCTCTGCAAGCGGACGAGGTGATGATCCAGGTTGATGTGGTCTCCATCTGCGGGACGGATCTCCACCTGGATCGTTGGGATGGCTGGGCGCAAGGCCGGGTCAAGGCGCTTCCTCAAATTATCGGTCATGAACTTTCCGGGAAAGTGGTCGAGGTCGGCTTAGGTGTCAAGCGCTTCAGGCCGGGTGACTTTGTTTCGGCCGACAGCCATATTCCTTGTCTTATCTGTGGAACCTGCTTGCGGGGGATGTGCCACCTTTGTGATGATCTGGTGATCCTGGGCGTGGATCGGGACGGTTGTTTTGCAGAGCTTGTCGCCATCCCGGAACGCAGTCTCTGGAAAAATGAGTCGTCTCTCCCTCCTGATATTGCATCCATTCAGGACCCTCTCGGGAATGCGATTTATGCGACCTTGGTTGAACCGGTTGCGGGCCGAGAGGTCCTCATCCTGGGGGATGGACCGGTGGGCCTCTTATCGATTGCTGTGGCCCGGGTCTCGGGCGCTTCAAGGATCATGATGACCGGCTTAAACCCGCTTTGCCTTGAGATCGGTCGTAAAATGGGGGCAGACCGGGTCTATCATGCCGATCAGGTAAATGTTGTCGAAGCGGTCATGGACGAGACTGCGGGGTCCGGTGCCGATGTGGTTATTGAAATGTCAGGAGATCCGCAAGCCATCTCAGACGGCCTGAAGATGGTACAAAAAGGTGGGCGCTTCTCGGCCTTTGGGCTTCCATCACAGTCGGTGGCGGTCGATTTTAGCGAGGAGATCATCTTTAAAGGAATCCGACTCTACGGGATTAATGGCCGAAAGATGTTTGAGACCTGGTTTGAGATGGCCGGGATGCTGAATTCGGGCCGACTCGATCCAGGCCCGGTCCTGACCCACCACCTCTCTTTTGAGGACTTCGAAAAAGGCTTCCAAATGATGGAGGCGAGTCCAAGAGAGGCGGCCAAGGTTGTCCTTTATCTTAACAAGTCATTGCTCAACAAATCTTTGATGAAAGACCGAGGAGAATGAAGATGATTGAAAAGGTCAGAAAAATCGTCTGCGCTGAACTTGCAGAGATCAAACGGTCCGGCCTGACCAAGGAGGAGTGGCCGATCACCTCCCCCCAAGGGACACACATCATCGTTGAAGGACGGCGTCTTTTGAACCTCTGTGCCAACAACTATCTTGATCTGGCCGATCATCTCGACCTGATCCAAGCCGCGAAGAAGGCGCTTGATGAACGGGGCTACGGCATGGCATCGGTTCGCTTTATCTGTGGAACACAAGATCTCCACACCCGGCTGGAAGCACGGATTAGCACTTTTCTGAAAACCGATGCCACCCTGCTTTTTTCCTCCTGTTTTGACGCAAACACGGGCCTTTTTGAGACCCTTTTTTCGCAGGAAGATGCGATCCTCTCCGATGCTCTGAATCATGCTTCTATCATTGATGGCGTCCGACTGTGTAAGGCGGCACGCTACCGCTACCGGCATATGGATATGGATGACCTGGAAGAAAAACTCCGGGAGGCAAAACACCACCGGATGCGGATCATCACTACCGATGGCGTCTTCTCGATGGATGGAGAGATCGCGCCCCTGACCGAGATCTGCCGCCTGGCGGAGCGCTATGAGTCGCTTGTGATGGTCGACGATTCGCATGCGACCGGATTTATGGGGGATGAAGGGCGGGGGTCTATTGATCACTGCGACGTGATGGGGCGTGTGGATTTAATTACCAGCACCCTGGGCAAGGCGATGGGGGGGGCTTCCGGGGGCTTTGTTTCGGGACGCCGCGAATTGATCGATCTTCTCCGCCAGCGCTCCCGGCCTTACCTCTTCTCGAACGCCCTTCCACCCATGATTGCTTCGGCCGCCCTTGCCGCCTTTGATCTGCTGGAAAGAGAACCGGAGCGGAGGAAAGGGCTCCGGGCCAACACCCGGTTTTTTCGAGAGGGCATTATGGCGATGGGTCTCAGAATCAAAACGGGGGTCCACCCGATTATCCCGGTCTTAATCGGAGATCCGATGAAGGCAAAAGAGATGGCGAAGCGCCTCTTTGAGGAAGAGGTCTTTGTGGTCCCCTTTTCTTTCCCGGTCGTTCCGAGAGGAGAAGACCGGATACGTGTTCAAATCTCTGCTGCGCATGACGAGGCGGACCTGGCCTTTGCCCTGGGAAAATTTAAAAAGGTTGCAAGGGAGGTCGGGATTATCAAATAGATAGGGAGAAGCGTAAAGATGTTCTATCGCATTCTCGCTGATCTTGTTGTTCTGATTCATGTGGTTTTTGTTCTTTTCGCCTTGCTGGGAGGAATTCTGGTGCTCCGGCAGAGATTTTGGGGCTGGGTTCATGTTCCTGCCGTCCTCTGGGCAGCAGGAATTGCAGTTGTGGGGGGGGGGGCTGCCCGCTCACGCCCTTGGAAAATTGGCTCCGTGAGAGGGGCGGTACTTCCGGGTACAGCACCGGTTTTATCGAACACTATCTTCTTCCGATCCTCTATCCGGCTATCCTGACCCGCCGACTACAGATCGTACTCGGCATTTTTGTCCTAGGAATAAACGTTGGTATTTATACCTGGGTTGTGCGCCGTACCGATGGGAGAAGGCCATAGACACGCATCCGGTATTAGGTTCGTGCTGACAGGCTGGCATACCTAGATCAGCCGAAGAACCCTGCGGGCGCGTGGCTTGAACCGGCCATGAAGAAAAGCATCGGAATCGATAGCAGCGTGTTGATCCGTGAGGCCAGGAACGCGATACGCGCTGATTTTGCCTTTTCTTCCGGCGTGGCGCTCACCATCCCAAGTACCTTTTTTTGGTTCGGCCAGATGATCAACCAGACATTGAGAAACATAATCGTGCCGAGCCAGGCGCCCATCCCGATCACGGCGGGGGCTCCTTGTAGCATGAATGCCTCTCCCAGTGTTCCCCGGGTCATCAGAATCAATACACCAAAGACCCATGTCCCGAGTGCCCCATAGCGAAAGTAGGCTAGTGCACGGGGAACAAGGTGTTTCACGGCCTCGCCCTTTGCTTCCGGCGTGATGGCTTTGAGGTAGCGTCCCTGGATGAAATTAAAGTAATAGAGGATACCGATCCAGGTGATTCCAAACAGGAAATGTGCCCATCGAAAAAAGAGCTCCAACGCATTCATAATCATTCCTTCCTAACTAAGGGTGAATGGTGATGTGTCAATACCCCTGCAGTTTATATCACGGCACTGACAATCAGATAGAGCACAATGGTGAGTAGAAAACCGCTGATAATGGTTCCCAACTCCGAGTCGAGCGGGTTTTTCATGCTTGTCCTCCTTACGATTGAACCATTTCGAGGTGTGTTCAGGTGGTCACACCTAAGGCATAAAGATACACAACCTCGTGTTTGTTCGTCAATCAAAAAATCATCCCATTCCAAGAAGAAATAGAAATGTCCGGTATTATTAGGCCCGCCATAACCGTAGGTTTTTTTCCTTTCTGAACCCCGAAAGAGTCTCTCATTTTAATTGAACTCGAGTCTATCCGCAAAGAGGTATAAGTTTTCCGGTCAAATCGGGATATTATCCTTTTGGGACGACACCTTCTTCCAGATGGATCCCGGCCGGTTTGCTTCTTGTCAGTCGATTTCCAAAATCGAGCATCAGGCTGAAGAGCGCGGGAACCAAGAAAAGTGTAAACAGGGTAGAGAGGACCAGGCCACCGATGACGACACTGCCAATGCCGCGATAAATCTCAGATCCCGGTCCGGTGAAGAGAACCAGAGGAAGCATGCCAAAGACACTGGTGAGCATGCTCATAAAGATCGGACGAATCCGGACCCGAACTGATCGTTGTACCGCCTTGATCGCGATCTCTCCTTCTTCCCGGATATAGACGAGGGCCTGGTGGATGATGAGGATTGCGTTATTCACGGTGGTCCCGATCAGAATAATGAAACCGAGCATTGTGAGGATGTCGAAGGTCTGGTAGGTGATGAATTTATTCACCAGCCAGAGCCCGAGGAAACCGCCCCCCGCTGCCAGGGGGACACTGAACATGATGACGAAGGCATAGAAAAAACTTTCAAAGAGGGAAGACATCAGCAGATAGGTGATCACCGCGGCAAGGATCAAGTTCCATTGTATCGCTTCCCGTGTGACGAGCAGGTCATCCGCGGTGCCTTTTAAGGCCACACGATAAGGGGGACGGAGAACGCCCTGGGCCTTCATGGGCGCAAGGACTTTTTCTTCGATGACCTCCATCGCTTCCTGGAGGGAGATTTCGATCGGCGGGACGACGCGGATCGAAATTGTCCGTTCCCGTTCCAGATGATTAACCTGTTCCGGACCATTGGTGATCACGAGTTCTGCCAGGGAATTCAGTGTGACGATGCGGCCGGTCGGGGTTCGGATCGGAAGGTGTTCCAGGTCCTCAATCGGCCCATCAAAACGATCAAGCCCCTTGACGACCAGATCAAGCCGTTCGCCTTCTTCGAAGTAGTCGGTCGCTTTTGTCCCATCCAGTAAAGCATCTATTGTTCGCCCCAATTCACTCGCCGATAGTTTCATATCGGCCATGCGTGTGGGGTCGGGAATTACCTGGACCTCTGGATTTCCAAGGTCGAGTCCTGGGACCGGCCGGATCTGTGCCTGGGACATAAGGCCCCTCAGTTGGCCAAAGGTCCGTCGGCCGAGACCGACCAATTTGTTCAGATCCGGTCCGGAAAATGCGACGTCGATGCTTCGTCCTTCTCCGAGTCCTCTTGAGAAGAGACCCGATTGTAAAACAATGGCAATCATTCCGGGAATCTTGCGAAGTGTTTTCCGCATGATCGGGATCATTTCCCGGATCCGCGTTGGATCCTGTGTCCGCACCCCCATGAAGACTTGTCGGCCGGAAGCGACGTAGAAGAAATTGGTGATTTCCGGTCCGTCCGGGTCCTCCGGTTTTGGGTTCAGGTTGTCTTTTTCCCAATAGGGTCTTAGATCAGCCTCGATCTCCTCTCCGATCTTCCGTACTTCCTCGAGGTTGTATCCAGGGGGCGGCAAGAGAATGCCGATGACCAGGTTCCTGTTGCCTTCCGGAAGGTATTCGGCTTTCGGTATCAGAAACCAGGCGAGCCCGACGGAGAAGAGGGTGAGTCCCGCAACGACTCCGAAGGCGAGGAGGGGACGGCGGCAGATCCGATAAACGAGAAGGGCGATCCCGTCCGAAGCCTTCGCGGCGAGTGGGACGATCCCGAAAAGGTTGTGAACATCGCCGGTCTTCCCACTTTTTTCAAGCGGGGCGGCACCGTCGATAATTCTTGAGGCAAAAGTCGGGATAACGGTCATCGCGACGATCAGACTCAGGGAGACACTGGCGCTGATGGCGATGGCAATGTCCCGAAAGAGCTGGCCGATCTGCTCTTCAATAAAGAAGATGGGGAGGAAGACCGCAATGGTTGTGAGCGTGCTCGCCAGGACGGCGCCCCAGACTTCAGACATCCCATCAATTACGGCCTGATTGCGATCCTTTCCCATTTGCCGGTGGCGGTAAATATTCTCCAGGACCACAATCGCCACATCGACGACCATCCCGACAGCAAAGGCCATTCCGGCCATGGAGACCACGTTTAGATTTCGTCCAAGGATGCGGAGGACCAGAAAGGTTCCGATGACGCTGATTGGGATGGCTGTGGCAACAATCAGCGTACTGGACCCGCTCCGTAAAAAGAGAATCAGCACCAGCACTGCCAGAAAGCCCCCGGCGATCAGGTTTTTCTTCACAAGGGCGATAGAACTGACGATGTAGTCCGTCTCATCATAGACCTGGTTAAGATGGAGATCGTTGTCTTTCAGGATGCCGGCGTTGAGATCTTTTACAGCTTCTCTCAGTCCTTCCATAACCTCCAGGGTGTTGGCCCCTGATTCCTGCAGGACATTGACGGCGACGGCAGGGTCGCCGTTTTGCCGGACCATCCGCTGTGGTTTCTTGAAGCCGAGTTGAACCTGAGCCACATCACTGACCCGTATTCGTTTTCCCTCAACGGTCTTGATGACGACCTCTTCGATATCCTGAGGAGAGCGGTACTTGCCAAGGGTTCGAACGATGTAACGTCGTTTTCCCTCATCAAAATCACCTGCGCTGATATCGGTATTTTCTCTTTTCAGGGCAGAGATCAGGTCGAGGATTGTGATGTTGAATGCAGCAACGCGGTCCGGGTCAATCCGGACCTGCATCTCGCGCTCTATTCCACCGAAAACGTTACTGATGGCAACGCCGGGTACCCGCTCCAAGCGGGCTTTTATAAAGTCTTCAGCAAAATCGTGGGTGGTATTAATATCTTTTTGATTCCCCGGCCGGGTCTTGAGGATGAACCAGGCAATGGCGGAGGACCCGACATTGACGGTCCGAAGGAGGGGCCGATCGGCCTCAAGCGGAAAATTGGAGACCTGGTTGAGACGGTTCGAGACCTGGAGCAGGACACTGTCCAGATCGGTTCCCGTTCGAAAGCTCAGGACAATCGCCCCGCGGCTGTCCCGGCTTGTACTCGTCATCTCAACCAGTCCGGGGATCGCCTTAAGCTGCTCTTCCTGCCGCTCGATGATTTCTCTCTCAATCTCGAGCGGGCTGGCCCCGCGCCAGAAGGTATCTACCGTGATCTCCGGTTTGATGACTTCGGGGGTGAGCTGGACTGGAATCTTGAAGAGTGCGATCAACCCAAAGAGAAGGAGCAGGATGACACCGACGGTCACCGTGACCGGTCGGTCTATCATTTCTTGAATGAACTTCATGGGATCTCTTGAACAAACGTAACTATATCAACACACCCATCCTTGGCTTCGCGAGACCCATTCCTCCATGGCGGCGTTGCTGTGGTGCTCGAATCCTCACGTATAGACACATACGTTGTGGTTCTGTGTTCCTCGCGCCTTGCCCTGAAGTAAAATCTAGGCATGCTGATATCGTTACGAATGAACTTCATTAGTTTCGCCTGACTATTTGCTTGGGAGGACTTCTACCGCTTGGCCATCACGCAAGCGTTCGTTCCCACGAATGACCACCAATTGTCCCTCTTCGATTGGACCCTTGATTTCAATCCGTGTCCCCTTCGCCTTCCCGGTGGAGACCTTCTGTCGGATGGCCTTGCCCTCCTGGATGGAAAAGAGGTAGGTTTGAGGACCTCTTACAATAATGGCATCTTTGTCGACCATCAGACTGCGTCGTGCCTCCCCGAGGTCAAATTCGACCCTGGCCAGCATCCCTTCCTTGATACGGAACTGCGCATTTTTGACTCGGATTTCCAATGGAAAGAGACGGGACGCCCGGTCCCCCTCGGGAACCAGTGCGTGGACCTTTCCCGGAAAGGTTTCCTTCCCGAGGGCATCAATCCTGACACGCACAGCGCTCCCCTTCTTCACTCCTGAAACATATCTTTCCGGGATATCAACGAGGATGCGAACTGTCGAGAGGTCAACCATCCGGAGAATGCCGCCCCCCTTTTGTACCCACTGACCCACCTCCGTTAACTCTCGGGTGACCACACCATCAAAGGGTGCCCTCACGGTCTTTTTCTCCAATTCATCCCGAATTTGCAGAATTGCAGCCTCACTGACCGCGAGGCCTTCTCTCAACTCGTCTACCGTCAACTCGGCCTCGCGATAGGCCCTTTCTGAAAGGAGGGCCTCCTTCACCAATTTTTCAGAACGCTTCATCTGATCAACTGCTTTTTTCAGGCGCGCCCGGGATGCATTCCGCCTGGCGATGGTTTCCCTTAACTTCAATTGAAGCGCGCTTTTCCCCAGGCGGGCCAGGACGGCACCCTTCTCGACCCGATCTCCGCGACGTCCCTTCAGGACGGCAACTTTCCCCGAGGTTTCGGCGGCAACCCGACTGGTTCGCCAGGACTCCACCGTCCCGATCAGTTGTACCTGATCATGAATCGACTCTAAGATCACAGGGGAGACAACGACCTTGGTCGGCGGGCGACCCTGCGCCAGTACATGGTCTGTTTGGGTGGTGATGAGGGTTAAAAAGAAAAGAAGAAAAATTTTGGAAACCGGTTTTCCAGAGAATCTTGGGCTTGTGACAGCTCTGGATGGTCTTATGAATGATCCCATAAAGTCATGGTACCAGAATCGTGTGGCGCTATCAACGTCCACGGTCATTCCCGCGGCGGGAAGTGCTTGCGTGAGGTTTGTCTAGATATGTAAGCCCTCCGGCACCAAGTTTCTCTCTTTAAAGCGGTCCCCTGAAAGAGACGATAGATTAATCATTTGGTATTTCCCCTTAAGGATGCGTTCGGCCAGGGCCTGGCCGGCCGCATAAGACTGCATGATGCCCCGGCCTGAAAAAGAATGGGCCTCGAAGAGGTTTGTGAGGCCCTCAACGCGGCCGATAATGGCGCTTTTATCGGGGGAAATGGCGTACAATCCGGCCCAGCCACCGATGTACTTTAGTCTTTCAAATCGACTGCTTCTTTCAGCGAGCCGAGGCCAGATCTCCTGGAGAAAGAAGTTGGACCCTTCGTCGCCAAAGCGAACTCCGGCCGGCTCCGAGGGGATAGAATATCCTGCCAGGATATTCCCAGCCTCGTGATGAAAGTAGAGACCGCTGGTGTCGACAATCATTCCGTAAGGTGAGAGATCAACCCCCTTGCAATGCATCACAGAGACCTGACGTCTGACCGGGATCGAGGGAAGTTCCTTCCCGTACAACTTTGCCAGAGACGGAGCCCATGCGCCACTGGTATTGACCAGGGTCCGAACTTCAACCTCGGACACCGTTCCTTGGTCAGGAGATGCACCCTCTTTTAAAAACGTCCCAACATCTTTCTCGTCGAGAATCTTTTGCAGGCGGACCTGCCTTACTCTCCCTTCTTCGATGATCACCTCTTTGACCCTGTGGCGATCGATCCAATCGACCTCTGTAGATGCATGGTCTCGATAATAATTCTTCAGGAGGTTGGGATTGATCAGGCCATCTCGGGGAGAAAATGTTCCCCCGGAAATGCCATTGAGGCGGTCAAGAAAGGGGAAGCGTTGTTGAATTTCCACCGGGCTAAGAGCTGCAATCTCACATCCGTTTTCTTTCAGCTTCGTGATGCGCTTGTTGATGGTCTTCCATCCTGCTTGATCATGAAGCCAGAGGTAGCCCTTTTGATGAAACCCCACTACTTCGGAGATCTTTTCAAAAAAGGAGATTGATAAGCTGGAAAGGTGGATATTGACTGGTTGGTCCCAAAAGGCCCGAACTCCGCCGGCATTTCGCTCTGAAGAACTCCACCTCCCGGAAAGATCGACATCGACCACCCCGATCTCTTTTTGGCCCCTCTCGGCAAGGGCCATGGCGAGACTGCTCCCGATGATCCCGCCTCCGACAATCAGGATGTTATAGGATTTTTCCAAGCTGATCCTTTCTCTGAACTGGTTTTTATTATATCTCATTTCGGGCCAACGGATCTTGGGATAAACCACAGAAGTCGCATGCAAGACAAAGGCAGAGGTCTTCGTTGGTGATCGAGGCGTACTCTTCGTACGTTGAGGGACCAAAAAGTCCGATAACGTAGTATTTGCAGGCGAATCGGAGGTTTGGTGCTTAGAAGTGGGTTGTGATACGATGACCGTCTTATAGAAAATACTTCAGGAATCTCATGATTCGTCGTTTAAGAAAGGCCGCCCTCCTGATTGGACCCTCCATCGGTGTGGTTGTCCCCTTCCTTCTTGACTCTCCGGATCACCCGAAGGCACCCCTCATGCTGGGCATCGCCCTCTGGATGGCGCTCTGGTGGATGACGGAGTGTGCTCCTCTTGCGGTTACGGCCCTTCTTCCCCTGGTTGCCTTTCCCCTGACCGGGATCGCAACCGCCAAAGAAACTGCGCCACGCTATATGACCAGTATCATGTTCCTCTTTCTCGGCGGGTTTTTAATCGCTCAGGCGATGGAACGGACAGGACTCCACCGCCGTATTGCCCTCCTGATCCTTTCACGATGGCATGCCAGCCTTCTACAGATCTTCATGGGTTTTTCAGGCGCGACGGCTTTTCTCTCCATGTGGATTTCCAATACGGCAACGACCATGCTGATGGCCACCATCGCGATGGCAGTGATCGCCCGTTTGGACCGACAACTTCCTTCGAAAGAGATGAAGGTGGTCACCCCTACACTTCTGCTGACGGTGGCCTATTCGGCAAACATCGGGGGCATGGGGACCCCGGTTGGGACAGTGCCCAACCTCATCTTTCTCGAGACGATCAACACCCATGATCCGGAGCATGCGATCAGCTTTCTTCAATGGATGGCCCTGGGGATTCCAATTGTTTTTGCAGGCCTCACGGTCCTCTATCTTTTGTTGGGTCGATTGGTTCGCAAAATGCCCTGGACCGCATCGGCTGTCGGGAGCCTGGAAGAAGAGATCCGGCAACTCGGTCCCTTCCGTCGGGAGGAGCGCTTTGTTGCCTGGGTCCTTGGGATCACGGCCCTGGCCTGGATGACCCGAAAGGGGATTGTTGCAGAGGGCTTTACCCTGCCGGGCTGGTCCGCGCTTTTGCCCTATCCGGGCGTTGATGATGGCACGGTGGCCATCGCCGCCGCCCTGTTTCTTTTTCTCGTTCCGGTTAAAGAGGGAAACCCGGTTCTCGATCGTGAGGCCTTTGGCCGGCTTCCCTGGGGGATCATGATTCTTTTGGGCGGAGGGTTCGCCCTGGCGATGGGGATGCAGCGCTCCGGGCTTTCCGGGGTGATGGGATCTCAACTGGCCTTTTTAACCGAGGTCTCCGTTCCCCTCATGATGTTCGGCATTGCGCTGGGGGTGACCTTTCTTACTGAGATTACCAGTAACACGGCCACGACCCAGGTTCTTCTCCCGATCCTGGCCGCCGTTGCCCTGGGAAGCGGGCACGACATGACCCTCTTGTTGGCGACGGCCACGCTGTCCGCCTCCTGTGCGTTTATGCTGCCGGTGGCGACCCCGCCGAACGCCATTGTCTTTGGAACGGAGCGCATCCCGATGCAGACCATGATCAAGACGGGGCTCAGGCTGAACCTTATCATGCCCTTCGTTATCGTGGGTGTTGTCCTGCTCATCCGGCCCTTTCTCCCCTAGGAGTTTGTCGAGTAATGACGCGATATCAGGCGAAACGCCTTGCCCTGCGACTTGAATCATTTTATCGGGAGATCTCTTTTTTTCATCGGATCAAGGATGATCCGATCGAGATACCGCGCCGTTATAAAGATCCAAGAGACATAGAGGTTGTGGCATGGCTGACTGCGGCACTTTCTTATGGCCGGGTCGATCTCTTCAAGAACACGGTGGGTCAGATCCTGGACTTGAGCTCCGGACATCCTGATCATTATCTTCGCGCCTTTGACCTGTCGCGGGAGCGCAAGCGTTTTCGGGGGATCTATTATCGCTTAAATGCGACGGAAGACCTCCTTGCTTTTGTCTACCTGATGAGCCGGGTGCTTGTGCGGCACGGGTCCTTGAAGAATCTATTTGTTTCGCTTTATCGGAAGGAAGAGGAAGATATCGGGCCGACCCTCTCACGTGTCATCGCGGAGATAAGGAGCTTCGATCTTCGTCCGATCTATGGTCGGAATCAGGCCCCCGCAGGTCTGAGACAGCTTCTGTCTGCTCCGAGTTCCGGAAGCGCCTGTAAACGGATGAACCTTTTTCTTCGGTGGATGGTTCGCCCTAAAGAGGCAAAAGACGGGATTGATTTTGGCCTTTGGCCTGAGATCCCGGCTGAAAAACTTATCATCCCTCTGGATACGCACATTGCCCGGATTTCACGATATCTGGGGCTCACCACGCGAAAAAGTTCTGGCTGGAAGATGGCAAAAGAGATTACCGATAGTCTCTTACGTTTTGATCCCCACGACCCTGTGAAGTATGACTTCGCCCTTTGCCATCTTGGTATCTCAGGCGCCTGCCCCATCAAACCGAATTGGGAAAAGTGTGGTGTCTGTCCTCTTTTGGGAGCCTGCAAACGGGGAAGAATCAACTACCGACAAAGACCTCGTAAACCGCTCGGCGCGCAGGGAGATCAAACTCGATGGCCGTATGAGCCCGGCCTCCTATGAGTCCTTTTCTCTCGCTGCTCGCTTGTTTTGTTTTGGAAAATTCGACTTCTATCCGCATTCTGCCCCGTTTTGGGAGCCAGCCTTTATAACAATAACGCCTTCCGCGTGGTTCTCTTGTGGCCTCAATTCTCTGATAAAGAAGTCCACCCCAGCGAAATTCACGAACAGCATTTATTGTTCCGGCTGCGCCGAGGGAGAGGACAAAGGGAACCGGTTTGGGACAGTCTTCTTTAAAGGCGTGCAAGTTCCGGCAGGTCGGGAGATCACAGGGCAAGGATGAAAAGAAAGGTTTCCACCCCTTTCCTCTGTCACGATGATAGAAAAAGAGTTGTACGGCACGCTCTTCCTGAGTGATCCCCTGAAGATAAATTTTTTCCCGGCTCCGGTTGATGATCCGGAAGAGGATATCTGTCGGTTTTTCAGAGAAAGATTCAGAGAAAGTCGGTTGGGGGATGATGGTTCCCGTCCGGAGGGCAGAAGGCTTTACTGGGATTTTTTCCTCGAAAACCCTGTGTTGGGTTGGCGCAGGAAACATCAGGAGGATGGGCATAAAGATCGATATGACAATAATCCGCATTCCTTCCCCTCCTAAACTGCCGAGACCGCAAAGGGGGCCGGCGTCGCCCCCTCTACGCTCTCATTTGTTCGCTGCATTCGAACATCGAAGAGAGAAACGGTATCAGTACGCCTCGATCGGTAACGAAGATCCCTAGCTTTATTTCTCAGGCGACTTGACGGCTTCACTAAGATCCAATTTATGGATCTTAGTGACTTCTTGTCAGATCTCAAGCACCTGTGGTATAAATTCAAAGTGCTTTCAAGCCAAGATTAATCTTTTTGGGGCCTTCCGTCAACACGGGTGCTTTGCCGATAGTTTTTGTACACGCATCACGAGTGCAATCCCGTTTTTTCTGAGGCAGAGCTCCCTAATGATATAAAGTCGGGATGAATGAAGATGGCCTCTCTTGAAGAGAAGCGACGGTGGATCGATAAGTTTTTTTCCAGGACCGGACCGAGTTATGATGAGGTGGTTCACCGGTTCACACTGGGCATCGATCGCTTATGGAAAAAAAGAATCCTGGCACAAATTACTGCGCCCCGAAGAGTCCTTGATCTGGCCTGTGGGACCGGCATCCTCACCTTTGCCATTGCACAGAAATACCCGGAGTGTCGAGTGATCGGGGTTGATATTACAAAAGGCTACCTGGATGTCGCCCGTCTCAAAGCGGAAGCTCTCGGGTTCAGAAATGTCGATTTTGTTCACTCGCCGGCCGAAGAATACTTAATTGATGCATTCTTTGATACGATTACGACCTCCTATCTCCCGAAGTATGCCGACCTTCCTCTCCTGATTCGAAATTGCCGACGCATGATTGCTCCGGAGGGGACGCTCCTCATGCATGATTTCACCTATCCAGACTCTCCGATGCTGCAAAAATTATTTACGCTTTATTTTAAACTGGCCCAACCGATTGGGGGGTGGTGGTACCCTGAATGGAAGGAGGTTCTTCGGGAACTGCCAGAGGTGATCCGGCTTACCGAGTGGGTCTCAGAGCTGAGCACGGCGATGAAGGAAGAGGGATTCTGCGAGATTCAGGTTGAATCACTGACGATGCAGGGGGCGGCGATCATCAGCGCGAAAGCCCCCTCCTAATAAGCCGCCGATTCACCTACAATACTGCGTTATCGGCCTTTTTGCCTCCTCAACGTACATGCGTACGTGTTGATCTTCAAAAAAACCTCTGGCCTTGTCTTGCAATCGACTTGACGGTTTCCTCCTCCCTTTAATCTTCTTGTTTTAGTTCGTCATTCCGGCGAAGGCCGGAATCCAAGGCCTTTATTTTTTTCCAAAATGAATGGCTACGATTCCGCCTGTGAGGTTTTGGTAGGAGACGTCTCTGAAGCCGGCGGCTTCGATCCTTTTTATGAGATCCTCCTGGTCCGGGAACTTTCGGATGGAATCAGGAAGATATTGATAGATACCGGTCTGGTCTTTTGAGATCCATGTTCCGATTTTGGGGAGGAGCGTGAAGGAGTAGAAGTCGTAGAATTTTCGGAAGAGAGGCTGCACGGGCCTTGAAAAATCGAGACAGGCCATCCTTCCTCCGGGTCTGAGGACACGATAGATCTCCCGGAAGCCTTGGTCGAGGTCTGAGAGGTTCCGGATACAGAATCCAGTCAGGGCAACATCGAATGTTGTGTCGGGCAGGGGGAGCTCCTCGGCATTTCCGAGGAGACAAAGGACTTGGCTGAGTCGTCGATCCTGCACTTTTTTCAGGCCGATCCTGAGCATGGCTTCGTTCAGATCGCTCGTAATGACCACCCCGTTCTTTCCGACCTGGGCGGCAGCCAGGATGGAAAGATCGGCAGTCCCGGCCCCGATGTCTATGACCTTCTCTCCCGGACAGAGTGCCACGGCCTCAAGGGTTCTTTTTTTCCAGCGATGATGCAGACCAAGTGAGAGGAGACTGTTATTCAAATCGTAAAAGCGTGCGATCGACGAAAACATCGCCTGGACCGCTTTTTCTTTCCCTTCTCCTGAAGGGTCTTTTTGCATATTCATTCCTCGCATTGCAGGGATGGGTAGCATGGGAGGTGGGGATTGTCAAGTTACGACGGCGGTTTTTTGTGTTTTTGGTTGACGAATTAAATTGAACATGCTAGATAGATATCTAATATTTTTAAAGGTAGTTCACCTGCCTCCCTCCCTGGAGTATTTTGTGACCCAACACATTTTTGTCGTTCATGAGCATGCGGAGTTTGTGAAGGATTTCCAAAAAGCATTCAGTTTGAACGGTACGCAGATCAAAGCTCTTAAATCGATAAAATCGCTCCCTAAAAAATATGATTCCCCCAATACGGTTGTTGTTATTGCCTCGGATGAGAACTTAACGGAGGAGCTCAAACTGCTTCGACTTATGAAGAAGGAGGGGAGGGCGTTCTTCACAATTGTTTCGTCTTCGGACACCGTCGAGAGGACATTTCCCCTCATCGGAGAAATGTCGGAACGCCTGCATTCCAGAGATACTGATGGTCTTCATTCCGCCGCACTTGTGAAAAAAAAAGAGGAAGAGTACAAAAAACCCGACCCGACCCTGGAAGAACTTGTCGAAAAGAAGCTCTCCCAGTTTGTCGCAAAGATTAAACAATGCAAAGTAAAAAAACTATATGGTCTCTTGCTGCGCGAGTTTGAGAAGCCGTTGATCAAGCTTGTCCTGAAGGAGACCAAGGGCAATCAAGTTCGTGCGGCCCAGCTTCTCGGGATGAATCGGAATACCCTTCGGAAGAAGGTAAAAGAACTCAAGATTGCCGTGGTAAAAACATAACGACTCAGCACACCCCTCTAAGCCTCCATGGCGGCGTTTCCGTGGTGCCCAATTCTCCTACCTTGTCCTGAACTGAGGCATGCGGGACCATCATGTGAACCTAATCACGATTCACCTTTTCACTCTGACCTGAGTGTCATTCTCTTGGCCGGACGCGATAGCGGCCGGTCGCATCTTTTTCAAAGACGTCTGTTTTCTTCTCAAAGATCACCGTATGGGTTACTTTCAGTTTAAGCTCGACCCGGGTCTGGTCCGGATAGACGGTCAGGGAGTGTTGACTGCTGTGAAGGACCTGGCCTGAGGGGAGAAGGATGCGGTAGACGTTCTCCGACCCGCGGAATTGCCTTTTAAAGAGGGTGTTCTCTCCCCTCGGGTTCGGGATTAGGTCGATGTCGTCCGGGCGAATCATGACCATAACCTCTGTCCCGGGTGGAAGTTCCACCTTGTTTGGGAAGGTGCCGATTTCTGTCGTAATCAAATGATCTCGAACGGTTCCTGGAATGAAATCGGCTTTTCCGACAAAGTCAGCCACAAAAGGGGTCGCGGGGGTGTGATAGATCACCTCTGGTGTATCACATTGTTCCAACACGCCTTCATTGAGAAGAGCGATCTGATCCGCCATCGCAAAGGCCTCTTCGTGGTCGTGGGTCACCAGGATTGCCGTACTTCCTGTTTTCTCGAGGATGGATGATACTTCCCGCTGCATCTGGGTTCGCATGTCGGGGTCGAGGTTGCTGAAAGGCTCGTCCATGAGGAGAACGATCGGGTCGGGCGCGAGGGCGCGTGCCAGGGCGACACGCTGCTGCTGTCCTCCGGAGAGTTCATGCGGGTAGCGATGCCGCAAGGAAGAGAGGCCGACCAGTTCCAGGATCTTGTCTTCCTTCCGACTCTGATCGCGTCGGCTTAAATGGCTTAATCCGAAAACAACATTTTCCGAAACGTTCAGATGAGGAAACAGGGCATAATCCTGGAAGACCATCCCGACGCCTCTTTGTTCAGGGGGCACAAAGGCCCGAGGCCGGCTGACCTCGCGTCCCTCGAGGAAGATCTTTCCCTGGTTTGGGGCCTCAAACCCTGCGATTAAGCGGAGGAGGGTTGTCTTTCCGCTCCCGCTGGGTCCCAGGAGGGCCAGGACCTTTCCCTTTTCAACGTGAAAGGAGATATCGTGTATGGCAGGCGATTCGCTGTTTTTATATTGTCGGCTCACATGAAGCAATTCGATAATCGTCTTATTGGCCATCGTCGTCTTCTCTTGAATTTCTGGTGAGCAGTATGATCGGGAAAAGCCCGGTCAGGACAAGAGCCATTGCCGGTAGGGCCGCGCGCTCCCATTCTCCCTCTGAAGTCATTTCGTAGATTCTGATTGCAAGGGTATCCCATCCAAAAGGTCGTGTCATCAACGTAATCGGCATCTCTTTCATTATGTCGACAAAGACAAGTGTGGCGGCGGTGAACAATCCGCTGCGCAAGACCGGCAGATGGACCTTTCTCAACATCGAGAAGCCGCTGATCCGGAGACTCCGTGATGTTTCATCGATTGACGGTGTAATTCGCTTCATGGCGCTCTGAACAGGATGATGCGCGACCGCAAGGAAGCGAACCAGGTAGGCCAGAAGCATGGCGATCAGTGTGCCGTTTAGGATCAGCCCGGGGTCCCTGCCAAACCAGGTCTTTCCCAGGGCGATTAATTTATTGTCGAGCCAGGCCAGGGGGATGAAGAGACCGACGGCGAGAACGGTACCGGGCAGGGCGTAGCCGAGTGTGGCGATCCGGACCATGATCCGGTTGAGCGGGTTGCCCTGTAAGCGAAGCGCATAGACCAGTAGGAGCGCTGTTGCAACCGTGAGAATGGCACCGAATCCCCCGAGAAAAAGAGAATGAAACAAAAAAGAGAAATACCGGGGGCTAAAGTCATTTTGAAAGACATTAAGCGTCCAGACAGAAAGTTGCGTGACCGGAACCCCAAAAGCGGCAAGAAAGACCATAGAGGCATAGGCACATACAAGACATCCGCTCAGAGGGCGTAACACAATGCGATCCCCCCGGGCGCCGGACTTTTCAATCTGAGTATAGCGGGTTCTCGCCGTCAAGCGCTGCTCCATCCACAAGAGAACAAAGACGATCAGGATCAAGAGGGAGGCGAGTTGAGACGCTGCAGAGAGGGAGAAGAACCCGAACCAGGCCTTGTAGATGGCTGTTGCAAAGGTGTCGTAATTGAAGATGGAAACGGTCCCGAAATCCGCGAGTGTTTCCATCAGGACCAGCATCAGTCCCCCGAAGATCCAGGGTCTCCCCATGGGAAGGGCCACACGGAAGAAGCCCCGCCAGCGAGAAAGTCCGAGCGATTGAGCGGCCTCCATGGCCCGCCTTCCCTGGCTGAGAAAGGCATTGCGTGCAAGGAGGTAGACATAAGGATACAGGGCCAGGATCATCACGATGACGACGCCCCCTGTGGAACGGATCTCCGGAAAGCGAAGGTCCTCCCCGAACAAGCGGCGCAGATTCGACTGGACCGGGCCGGAAAAATCGAGGAGGCCGATGACCACGAAGGCGGTGACGTAGGAGGGGATCGCCATGGGAAGCATCAGAGCCCAATCAAAGAACTTCCTGAAGGGAAAATCGCAAGTGGCGCAGAACCAGGCCAGGCTGACCCCAAGCAGGGCCGTTCCGCTCAAAACACCCAGACTCAACCAGAAGGTGTTGAGGAGTAATCGTCCCAACAGCGTATCCACGATGTGTCTCCATGCGTCATCGCTCGGCGTGAACAAAGAAAAAAGCACCACGGCCAGTGGAATTATCACGAGGAGAGCAATGGAAACCGGAATGAGTCCCCATCCGGAAAGACCGGTCCATTTAAGGCTGTCGGAAAGCCCGTCTGAGGGGAGGAGTGGTTGTGGCGCGTGGGAAGATCGGTTCATTTTTTTCACACGTAGTAGTGCGGGACAAGCGTCAGGGGAAGGGAACTGAGGCTCATCCCGATCCAGGCCCGGATTTGACCGAAGGGGGCCGCGATTCCTGTCCCGTAGGCTGGCTCCTTTTCATCTGCAGTGATCTCAAAAGAAGTACCCATCGTGTGACGGATTCTTTGGGTGAGTCTGTCCATCTGTCGTGTGATGTCCTCTCTTGAACATAAAAGGCGACCCGGAGGGCCGCCTTTCGATGGAGTACCCAGGAACAGAGATCTAAAACATATAAGCAGCGCCAAGGTTGTATCGGATTTCCCTATCGCCGAATCCGTTTTTCCAGGATTCCCGATCGATCTTGAGGACCACTTGCGGGTGGGGATAGTAGGCGGCCCCGAATGTCAGAATTTCCAGGTCATTCGCCGGATTTGCGGAAAAGTTTGCGGGGACCTCATCCTGTGTATTGAAGGCCTCATACCGGACAAAGGGGACGAGGTCCCATTCGGTTCTCATCATATAGGCCAGATGGTAAGCCGCTTCGAGGGTGGTGCCGGATAGCTTCGAGCCGACAGAATTTGAACCGGCCAAAGCGACAGAGTTCCCATCCTGATCGAGATGCGCGGCATTAATCGCCGCGACATCATCGATGTCGATGAGTACAGAAACCCACTGGAGATCGAGTCCCTCCATACGGATTCGGACATCCCACTCAAGGATTTGGACGCGGGCGTTTCCAGCCACCTTCTTTGATGCATCGGCACCTCCGTCGTAAAACGAGAGTCCAAAGTCGACCCCGGGGACGGCTGTATATTCGCCTCGCAGAACGATTGCAAGATCTTCAGACTCGGCCTCGGACGCGCTCCTGCGACCCCCCCGGATACCCGATGTGCTGTCAAACCTTCTCGCATCCAGTGAGGAGACAATGTAGAGGCGATAATTGAATCCCGTGAACGGTGCCCCGAAGATTCCGATGCCCCCTTCCTGCCAGGTGGTCGGGATAATATGTCTTTGGACATAGGGCCGTGCAACACTGTAAAAGAGGGGTGGTTCATGGAATTCATTCAATGGTCCCACCGGCATGATCAGGCTACCAATACGGAAATTGATGAGGGGGTTAATCAAGAAGTCAATGTACATAAACTCCAGTTCCAACTCTTTTGCAGCATGTTCAAAGTCGACCTCGGTGTGAAGGATGATCCAGTCATTGACATTGTAACTGATCCCCCAGACCATTCGATGGACATCCATCTCGGCAGGTGCTTCGTGGTCAGGGGTGCTTGTCCCCTTTGGCGCATGAAAGTGGAGTTCTCCATAGCCATGTAAGGAGAGCCTGGGGACATCTGGAACCGCATTCGTTTCCAGAGACTGAGACCAGCCGGACTGCGTAGCGAGCAGTGTGAATGGAATCAGGAAGGGGATAAGCCATTTTCTCAGCATTCTCTAGGATCTCCTCTCAAAGGGGGGTTAGAATCAAGATTTTATGGGTTCCTCACTACGGGGAAGAGTGATTTTACGACTAAATAAACCATATTTCAATAGCCTGCCATTCTCTTTGTACTGAAAGTGATTATTATAATCAGGAAAGCCATACTAGGAAAATCACCTGCAGCCTGTCAAGTGCATTCTTTTTATCAGGGTGCCTTTGTCCTAACGGACGAAAGGCGACCCGGGGGCCGCCTTTCGAAAATGGTATCCATTCAGAAGTTTCACGGGTATCAGGAGAGCTTCGAGGCGTATATTGCCGAATTGACATTTTTGCTTATTTTTTTCTTTTTACTTTACTCTCTGTCTTGCTTTTGGGTGTACCTTTCGATTTTTCCTTGGTGCAGGCCTCACAAGTACCGTAAAGTTCCAGTTTATGGCTGTAAATGGTGAAATGATGTTTTTTGGCGACCTTCTCCTGCAATCGTTCAATTTCGAGATTTTCGAACTCAATAATACGGTGGCACTGTTTACAGACGAGGTGATCATGGTGATGCACGTTATAAGTCAGTTCGTAACGGGCCTGTCCGTCCCCGAAATGGCGCTGTTCCGCCAGGCCGCTTGCACAAAAGAGGTTCAGGGTCCGGTAGATAGTGGCCAGCCCGATGGAGGAGCCTGTGTTCTTCATCTCCCGGTGTAACTCTTCAGCGGTCACATGCCGTTCGGTTCCCATGAAGACATGGAGGATCGCCTTACGCTCCTTGGTCACCTTGAGGCGATGGGATGTAATGTGGGCCTGAAGAATTTCTTCTTCTTTGGTCACGTGATCTTCCTTTATGTCACAGTTTCCATTCGCTGAGTAATGAGACTTATTTTCAAATCGAAAAACGCAATATTAATGAAATTTCTTTCAACTTGTCAAGTTCTTTCTAACTTCTTAATTCCGAGATTATGGAATTAGAAACCGCCGATTCTCCTGGCACACATAGCAAGTGTGGGCCTCGACCTACCAGGGGTTTGGCGAGCGAATAAGAATAAATAACTTTTTCCTTCTGGGTTGAAGAAACCTCGTATTTTGGGGAGCAAGGTTTCTTCCCAATGTCTGCGTGATCGACCAAGGGGTTCCTCACCGTACAGGTAAGTACGCCTCGATCACCCTTATGGCCTCTGGCCTTGCCTTTCAGCAGGCTTATGCGGTTTTCCCCAGGATCCAATCGCCGATCCTGGGGAATTCAGCAATTTCGGTTTGGGCTTTGGAGGAGATTGTTGACAAGGTGGATCATGATCTCCTAGTCTGTCGGAGAATTGGCGAAGTATCGGTTTCGGGAGGGAATGGTGGCGCGGCAATCCGGACGTTGTTTTTTACTGATGGGGTTTTCTCTTTTTATCTTACTAACGGCCTGTGTTCTTGTTCTTCCCGGTTTCGAAGCGCAAGCGGCTCCTGCACACTCCCGAATCAGCTTGGAGTCGGTTGTGAGCGGCTTGGCACGTCCGACCGGCCTTTTTCATGCGGGAGATAGGAGCGGTCGACTCTTCGTTGTCGAACAGCGGGGGATGATCTGGGTTCTGAAGAAGGGGCGACTGGAAAAGAAACCCTTCCTTGATATTCGCAGACGTGTGACTGCCGGAGGGGAGAAGGGACTTCTCGGCCTGGCGTTTCACCCAGAATTTCGTAAGAATCAGCGCTTTTTTGTAAATTATACGGCCTTAAGGGGCCGCCTTCATACGGTGATCTCTGAATTTAGTGTTGGCAATTCTCCAGACTTGGCCGATCCGACGAGTGAACGGATTCTGATGACCATCCCGCAGCCCTTCTCAAATCACAATGGTGGAGAGATTGCTTTCGGACCGGATGGCTATCTTTACATTGGAATGGGAGACGGCGGCGCGGGGAACGATCCTCAGGGGAACGGGCAGAGCCTGAAAACGCGGTTGGGGAAGATGCTTAGAATCGGGGTTGATCCAGGCAAAGGCGGAAAGGCGTACACCATCCCGGCCGACAATCCCTTTGCCCGGAGCCGGAACGCCGCGCCGGAGATCTGGGCCACGGGCCTTCGGAACCCCTGGCGATTCTCTTTTGATTCGGTGACCGGGGATCTTTTGGCTGGAGATGTTGGCCAGAGCGCTCGCGAGGAGATCAACCTGATCCGGAAGGGGGGGAACTATGGGTGGAACATCATGGAAGGGAATCTCTGCACCCCGGGCGTCAATCCCCGCTGCGATCAACGCGGGCTGGCGCGCCCCCTCCTCGACTATCCGCGACGTGAGGGAGTTGTGGTCATCGGGGGCAGGGTCTACCGCGGGAGCATGCTCCCGTCCCTCGTCGGTGCCTACATTTACGGGGATTTCGGCAACGGACGGATATGGATGCTACGGCATAACGGTCGCCGTGTTACCGAGCACAGGCTCCTCCTTGAGACGGATCGCAGGATTAGCGCCTTTGGCGAAGATGAACAACACGAACTTTATGTGGTGGATTACAGCGGAGAGATCCTTAAGATTGTGGCAAGGTAGAAGGAACCGCCGATCCACCTGCCATACTGCGTTATCGGTCTTTTTGGCACCTCAACGTACGAAGGAGTACGCCTCGGTTGCCAAAAAGACCTCTGGCCTTGTCTTTCAGGCGACTTGACGGTTTCCTGTTTTATAGATGCAAGGATTTTATTTGACCCGAGAGGGTGGTGAACGAGGTCTAGCAACATATGTCTCTTCTTTCAACCGAGGCGATTGTCCTGGGTAGTATCAAGCTCGGTGAGGCCGATAAGCTGGTCACTTTCTATACGGACAAGCGGGGCAAACTCAAGGGTGTTGCGAAAGGCGCGCGCCGGATGAAGAGCCGGTTTGGCGCTTCCCTGGAGCCGTTTACACATTGCAGGCTTCAGGTCTTTGAAAAGGGTGGAGACAAGCTTGCCCGAATCAATCAATCTGACATTGTCCACTCTTTTCAAGAATTGAGGGAAGACTGGGGAGGAATTCATTCCGCCTTTCTGATGGCGCATCTTGTTCAAAAAATGACCCCCGATGGGCATCCGAGCGAAGCAATTTTTCCGCTTTTACTCAATGGACTCACCTTTCTGGAGAAGGGGACGGACCCGCAACTTTCTGTCTTTCTCTTTGTTGTTCGGCTGATCGCCTACAGTGGCTACCAGCCCCGCTGGGACCCCTGTTTGAAATGCCATAAATCACCGATCTCTTCTTTCCGTTCGGGAACGAAGCCCAAGGTGGGGCTCTATTTTTCCGCATCTTTCGGAGGAGCCGTCTGTGCGAACTGCGCGAAGGGAATTGGAGCGCTTGTCTTTATTTCTCAGGGGACGCTCGCTTTTCTTGAAGCCTCTCAGCGGATGGACTACTCACGTTCCCATAGACTGAAGCCCTCTCCCGTCATGAGAAAAGAGATCGAAACGCTCTTCAGAAACCATCTTACTTTCATCACCGGAAGCCGCTTCCCTGAGTTTGATACCTATCCGGTGCATTCTCTCCCGACCGGTCCAGCGATCAAGAACTGAACACCGGGATCGAGAAATGCAATTAAGGGAGCGATTTCTTGACTCCGACATGGCCGATGTAATATAGATGTGTCCGATATCATAATTGTCGTTGCTGCTTTATTTTGAACCAGGAGGTAAGGAATGAAGGTTTCGCTTCTCGACTTGAAGGCCCACCATGAACCGATCCGGAAAGAACTGCTGGCCGCGATTGATGCTGTTTTTCAGAGTCAGGCCTTTATCCTGGGTCCCGCAGTCAAGAGGCTGGAGGAACAGATCGCGACCTACTGCCAGACCGGGCATGCCGTGGGTGTGGCCTCCGGGACAGACGCCCTCCTCATCTCTCTGATGGCGGCCGGCGTTGGGCCGGGAGATGAGGTCATCACCACGCCTTATTCCTTCATCGCGACAGCAGGGGCGATTGTTCGTCTGGGCGCGCTCCCTGTTTTTGTCGACATCGACCCGGTGACCTATAATATTAATCCGGAGAAGATTGAGCCTGTGGTGACGTCCAAGACAAAGGCAATCATTCCAGTGCATCTCTATGGTCAGGTTGCGGATATGACGCCTATCCTTAAGATTGCCGAAGCGCATCATTTAATGGTTATCGAAGACGCCGCGCAGGCAATTGGCGCCGAGTACCATGACGGCAGGCGCGCCGGAAGTCTGGGAGACTTCGGGTGCTTCTCTTTTTTTCCAAGCAAGAATCTGGGTGCCCTGGGAGACGCTGGGATGGTTGTCATGCGGGACCCCGAGCTTGCCGAGAAGGTGAGAATCCTCCGGGTACATGGCGGGAAACCCAAGTATGTCCATAATATCATCGGCGGAAACTTCCGCATCGATTCCATTCAGGCTGCTGTTATCAATGTCAAGTTGAACTACCTGGACCGTTGGACCGCTCAACGTCAGGAGAATGCCTTACGGTATGCCACGCTCTTCGATAAAAGCCGTCTGATAGAGGAAAAGGGGCTCTCCCTTCCTGAGACGGTCTATGAAGCGAAGGGTGTCATGCATTACCACATCTACAATCAGTTTGTGATCCGTGTCCCGCAGCGGGACCGACTGCGGGAATATCTCAGAGAAAAAGAGATCACCACAGAGGTTTACTATCCCATTCCTTTTCACCTTCAAGGGTGTTTTCAGTTTCTTGGCTACAAGGAGGGAGATTTTCCAGAGGCGGAGCGGGCTGCGAATGAAACACTCGCTCTCCCGATCTATCCGGAACTCACTCCGAAAATGCAGGAAGCCGTCGTGGAGGAGATTCAGGCATTTTTTCGTAAGGCGTGATTGACAGACTCGTAAAAAGTTGTCATTCCATTGGAGACCGAAGCCCCTCACGAACAAATGTCTATCCCCACATCTCATCCGTTACCATCAGACGTTCGACCGGTCGTCCTTGTGTGATGTGTTCTTCCATAATTTCTGCGATGTCAGAGGGCTTCACGCCGCGATACCAGACCGCATCCGGATAGACCACCACGGTCGGTCCCATCGGGCAGGGTCCCAGACAGGTCGATTCTGTGACAAGGACCTGCCCAAAGAGTTCCCTTTTTCCCATCTCGTCATAAATCGCAGGAATGATCTCCTGACTTCCTTTTTCGCCGCAGGACCCACGGGGATTTCCGGCGGGTCGGCTGGTCGTACAGACAAGGATGTGGTACTTGGGTTTCGGCATAAGGTCTCCTTTTTATGAGTAGGTGATTTATTCAAAGTTCTGAATTAGCTCAGGTTAGTATTAGTAGCATAGGGGTACGATTCAGTTCAAATCCCAAATTCCGCGATTGCGGACCTTGGCATTACAAAATACTGGATTGCAAGATCCTGTTGACAAAAAAAAAGTGAAGGCGTAAGTTCGAGAAAACATTGAATTGAGGGTGCGATGGAATTAGAACAGTTAGAGATCCTGGAGTCGCGTATTCAAGAGATGGTTGGGTTTGTTCGGCGGCTGAAAAGTGAGAAGGCGCAACTGGAAACAAGGCTGGATCAGCGCGAAAAAGAATTCCAGGCCCTCCATGAGGAGCGCGGCAAGGTTCGTCTCCGAATAGAGGCCCTTTTGGGTAAACTCGACCATCTTGAAAAAGAAGTCTGCACTCCGGATGAGGAAGCGTTGATTGGGGAATAAACTTCAAGTCGAAATATTTGGGAATAAGTATACCTTAAGGGGAGATGCTGATGAGGAATATGTTAAAGCGCTGGCTTCCTATGTCGACGAGAAGATGGGAGAGATTGCGGCGCATACACCGGATAATCTGCTTTCAAAGCTGGCTATTCTCACCTCGATCAACATTACGCATGAACTCTTTCAGTTGAGATCGGACCAGAAAGAGCGCGCCGCCGTGATCGGGGGAAAGACAAGAGACCTTATTGAGAGTATTGAAGAACAGTTTGACGCGTTTAAGTTAGAGGGTCCGTCTTCTTCTTGAAATTTCATTTCAACTTTGATAGGATCTTTACAGACGAAAGGGTGTCCCTGCATTGTGCGTAAGTGGTTAGTCGTCAAGCCTAACATCGACAGCAAGGGAGCCGAGTCCAAGAAGACTGTGTGCACGTTCCGCCCCAAGTGGAAAAGCCTGACGTCTTCATCTTGGTGCCCACCTAATCAAACAGGTTTGAGCTGATCGCCCTTACGGCAATGCGGGGGCCTTTCTGTCGCTTTATTTTCTCTGCCTGTTTGACTCCCTGTCTAAGCCGGAGCAAGACTGCTCTGGCCTTCACCCTTGAATCATTCATAGGGGTGCAGTTCCTTAAAATATCTACAAATTGGTCGATATGACAGTCTATTAATGGATCTTAATCCGAGAGGTCATTGTCGGAACCTCTGAATAAGTCATGAATTGTTTTTTCAGGGCAAAAATGTCCCTCTTTTGCGTTTCAAGTCTTGACAATAGCAAGCTATTCCCTACGATTTGCGCCTTAAATAGAAACCTTTTATCTTCCGAAGAATTCAACCCAGACTTAATCAGAGCTTCCTATGATTTTACCTCTTGACGCAGCTTCCCCTCTGGCTTGGCGTTTACGACCACGCGACTTCTCGGAGTTTGTCGGACAGGAACATCTTATGGCCCCGGGAAAGTTTCTCCGTCGCGCTATTGCGGCGGACCGGGTCTCCTCCCTCATCCTCTTTGGCCCGCCGGGCTGTGGTAAGACAGGCCTGGCCTACCTGATCGCAAGATATAGCGAGGCGGTTTTCTCTGATTTAAACGCCGTCACCTCTGGCATCGCCGATATTCGTCGGGTCGTTGCCGCGGCACGAAAGGAAAAGACCGCCACAGGCCGAAAAACCCTGTTGCTGATTGATGAAATCCATCGTTTCAACAAGGTTCAGCAGTCGGCCCTCCTCCCTGATGTTGAAAAAGGTAACATTACCCTTGTCGGGGCTTCAACACAAAATCCCTTCTTTTCGATTATTCCCGCTCTAGCGTCACGGTCACAAATTGTGGAACTCAAACCGCTGCCGGATGAAGCCCTTCAAGGCCTGATTGACCGGGCGATCCGTGACCCGGAGCGCGGTTTTGGAAAATTAAAGATCCGCCTTTCAAAAGAGGCCGAGCGTCATCTCATTCAGATGACCGAAGGAGATGCCCGGCGGCTTCTCAATGCCTTTGAAATCGGCGTGACGACGACGCCCCCCGATGTGGAGGGAGTGATCTATTTTGATCTGTCCGTCGCAGAAGAATCGATTCAAAAGAAGGGGCTGGTTTATGAGGATCAAGAGAGCCACTATGACACGATTTCAGCCTTTATCAAGAGCATGCGAGGTTCAGATCCGGATGCGGCGGTGTACTGGCTCGCAAAAATGATCTATGCGGGGGAAGATCCCCTTTTCATCGCTCGCCGTCTGATGATCTGTGCCGCCGAGGATGTGGGAAATGCGGACCCTGAAGCCCTTCGCGTGTCTGTTTCGGCGTTTCATGCCCTGGAGGCCATTGGAATGCCGGAGGGGAGAATCCCCCTGGCGGAAGCGACGATCTATATTGCTACAGCGCCAAAGAGCAATGCCTCTTATCTTGCGATAGACTTGGCCCTCAGTGAGATCTCGTCGGGCCGCGTGATGGCGGTTCCCGCGGCGCTTAAAGACGCCCACTATTCCGGGGCGAAACAGCTGGGGAGAGGTACGGGCTACCTCTATCCGCATGATTTTCCAGACCATTACACCCCTCAAAAATATCTGCCGGAGAAGAAGGTTTTCTACACACCGTCAAATCAGGGAAAAGAAAAAGACATTGCCGAGCGGCTTCGGCGTTGGCGGGAGAGAGATAAGGCGCGCCAGTAGAGATGTGATGTGTCCGTAGAAGAAGAGCCTTCATATTATAGAGAAGATTAAATGTTTCAGACAGACCGGCCGGGTCAAAAAATCCTTAAAGTTCACGAACTGACCACCCGTATTCGGGTGGCGGCAGAGCAGACATTTTCCAATGTCTGGGTCGAAGGGGAGGTGGTTGATTTGAGGTTGCCGGCCTCCGGCCATCTTTATTTTGTTTTGAAAGACGCTTCCGCGCAGATCAGGACGATCATTTTCCGGGCGCAGGGGCGTTTTCTTAAATTTACCCCAAAAGAGGGAAAATCAGTCCTGATCCGGGGTCACCTTACCTTCTACGAGGCGCGGGGCGACTACCAGCTTATTGTTGACTATATCGAGCCGAGGGGAAGCGGCGCCCTCCAGGCCGCCTTTGAGGCCTTGAAAGAGGCTCTTCGCCGGGAAGGCCTTTTTGACGTCGAGCGAAAAAAAACAATCCCGCAATTCCCCCTCCGGATCGGTCTTCTGACCTCAGCCACGGGGGCGGTCCTCCGGGACATCCTTCGGGTTTTTCAGGAGGCGAAGCTTCCGATTCAAATCACCGTTTATCCTGTTCCCGTTCAGGGAGAGGGGGCGGCCGGGGAAATTGTGGAAACACTGGATGCCGTGAACGGCCTTCCGGCCTCGCAACAGCCTGAGCTACTGATTCTTACACGGGGTGGGGGATCGCTTGAAGATCTTGCCGTGTTTAATGAAGAGGATGTGGCGCGTGCGATCTTCCGGTCTGTGCTCCCGGTGATGACGGCCATTGGCCACGAAACCGATACGACGATCTCTGATTATGTTTCAGACCTTCGCGTCCCCACCCCATCGATTGCCGCGGAAGAAGTGGCCCGGCGTGTTCGCCTGACCCTGGAGAAGTTTGTACTTCTGGAACAGGACTTGGTCGCCTTGATCCGGACGAGAATTGAGGATGCGAAAAACAAGCGCGAAATTGCCTTACGGCTCCTCAGCGATCCCTCCCGAAGGATCGGTCATGCCCGAGACCGACTGAGCCAATTGGTCATCCGCCTTCAGCAGTCCATGGCGCGGGCATTGGAGATCCACCGCGGGAGCCTGATTCGGAGCCACCAGGGACTTTTTCATTTGAACCCGATTTACCGCCTTCAGGAAAAGCGACAACGGCTTAATCAGTTAAACGGGCAACTGTTAAAAGAGGGGAGAGGATTCATTGATCAGGGGCGAAGCACGCTCCTGGCTCAGATGGAGCAACTGCATCTCTTAAGCCCCTTGAACATATTGAGCCGGGGCTACAGCATTACCCAAAAACTTCCCTCTCTGAAGATTATCCGGGATGCCACAGAGGTCCATCGGGGCGATCGTCTTCGACTGACGCTTCATCAGGGTAGGGTGACGTGTACCGTCGTCGAAAAGGGGAAGGAAGTTGAGGATGCGTCATGAGACAGATCGCCGGCGAGATTACGATACAGACCTCCGGACGGAAGCTCTATGATCTGACCGAAAAGATTGACTCTTGGATGAAATCGGACCCTATTCAATGTGGCCTTTTGACCTTGTATATCCAGCATACCTCGGCCTCGTTGTTGATCCAGGAAAATTATGACCCGGAGGTGCTTCTGGATATGGAGCGATTCTTCGACCGTCTGGTCCCTCAGGGGGATCCCCTATTCCGTCACACAACGGAAGGGCCGGATGACATGCCCGCGCATATCCGCGCGGCGCTTACAGCGACATCGCTGTCCATCCCCGTCCGAAGCGGTCGGCCGGCCCTCGGCACCTGGCAAGGGATCTTCCTTTATGAGCATCGTACGGACGGACATCTCAGGACGGTGCTGATCCATCTTATTGGTGAGGAAACGTAAAGATAAACTGGAGCGATCCTCGGCAGAGAACTTGAACTCTTACTCTTGATCAGTGGCGAACCGCCCTTTTTCGTGTCTCTGAGAATTTCTCTCCAAAATCCTGATCGTGTGGGAGGGGGATAAGTAAGAATGTTTTGTCTTCTCCGATGGTTCTCCTCTTGACCCGCTAAAAAAGGCCTGTTTCGCCAACGATAGATCAGATCTCCACTTATCCCCAATCCTCGGTTATCTCCGAAACTGTCTGCCTTGGTTTTTCTCGATTCCGAACTGCATCTCTCTTAAATTCAGCGTCATATTTTCTCCTGTTTTGAACGCTTATCTTTCCCCTCTGGCGGTTTCTTTAGTCCCATAATACCGACTTAACTGAGTGTCCAAATTTTCAGGGGAGGTTCAATCTTCTACTTCTTTATTTTCCGGTCTGTTACTGAAATATTATAAATTCGTGATAACTCTGTGATTTTAACCCCCTATTTTTGTAGGGTTATTCAACTTTAAACATGGAGGTTCATATGAAACGATTAGCGACTGCAGTTCTCATTGCTGCATCATTAAGTTCTGCGCAAGTGAGTGCTCAGGACTTGTCCGTAACCATCACAAACCTTACTCATGGAATGGCATTTACTCCCATACTTGTGTCGGCGCATGATTCAACAGGAAACCTATATGATGTTGGCGTAACCGCCAGCCTGGGTCTCCAAAAAATGGCTGAAGGGGGTGACTTAACTGATCTGAAGGCAGATCTGGATACGATTACCGCGACCTACACCGATTCAGCAGCACCCTTGTTGGCGGGTTCAAGTGTCACGGTAAATTTGAATGCAGATGCCGCTACAGGAAATACAAAATTATCCGTGGTCTCTATGTTATTGCCGACCAACGATGCCTTTTTGGGCCTGGATGCAATAGATATCCCCGTCGCATCGGGGGCCTATACATACTTTTTAAATGCCTATAATGCCGGTACAGAGGCCAATGATGAGCTGATAGAATTGATGGGTAATGGAGGCACACCCGGTACGCCTGGAATTCCGAATGCCCCGTTTATAACTAATCAGGGAACAGGTGGCTCGGGTGGGGTTTCTGGGCTGTAAAAATGTTGTGTTGTTTGTCCTCCGGCATTCTCCGGGGGATAGCCGCTTCAGTTAGAATCCGATTACGATTTCTGCCTTCCAGCGTTTCAGGGGAGAGTCGCATGGAAAGGAAAAAATAAGAAATATGCGTAGAATTCTCGTCATAGAAGACGATGAAGATATTGCTAACTTGGTGGCCTTGCACCTTCGCGATTCTGATTGTGAAGTCGAGATTGCTGAAGACGGGACGGTGGGTTTGGCCCTGCTGGAAGCAGATTCATTCGACCTTTTGATTCTCGACCTTATGCTTCCGGGTGTTGATGGTTTAGAGATTTGCCGCCGCATCCAGGCCAAGGAGAATGACACTCCAATCTTAATGCTGACGGCCAGGACGAATGAACTCGACCGAATCCTGGGTTTGGAGATGGGGGCAGACGACTATTTAACGAAACCTTTTAGTGTTCGTGAACTGCTTGCGCGGGTTAAAGCCATTTTGCGGCGGACCGACATGGCCAAAAAGAAAAGTTCTCATGAGGAACCTAAGGTGATTCATGCTGGCGGGATAGAGGTGATCGAGAGGAAGCGTCAGGTCAAGCGCGACGGAGAGTTCATCGATCTCACGGCAAAGGAATTTGACCTGCTCTGGTTTTTTATGAAAAATCCAGGACATGTTTATAATCGTTCCCAACTACTCGACAGGGTGTGGGGTTACGGGCATGACGGTTATGAACATACCGTTAATTCTCATATCAACCGACTCCGATCGAAGATAGAGAGCGACCCTTCCGAACCGCGTTATATCCTCACCGTCTGGGGAGTCGGTTATAAGTTTTCGGACGAAGAAATCCCTTAAGTCCCATGGAAAAAATAAAAAGAAAGCGGTCCATGTTTTTCAGAACGCTCTATAGCAAATTAGCCTGTGTGCTTTTTCTTTTTGTTGCATTCAGTGGTGCGCTCTTTTTATATCTTGTTCGCATCTCGGCCCAAAACTATCATCAAGAAATCACGCAAAAGCTCAATCTTCGTCTTGCAGGCAATATCGCGAAAGAATCCTTGTTGGTGAAAGATAATGAGATCAATCGGCTTGCGCTGGAAAATATCTTTCACATGTTGATGGTCATCAATCCAAACATCGAGGTCTATCTCCTTGATCAGCGTGGAAAGATCCTGGCCTATTCCGCAGCAAAAGATAAGATCAAAAGAGATGTGGTGGACCTGGATCCGATTCAAACCTTCCTTTCAACGCAGGGACAGGCCTTGGAATTCCCTTTTTACGGCGATGACCCGAGGCATCCCCACCGGAAGAAGATATTCTCAGTCGCACCGGTTTCCGCAAACGGCCTCAACGAAGGATTTCTCTATGTGATTCTCGGGGGCAAAGCATTCGACAGTGTTGTTGAAATGATCAAGGGGAGTTACGCGATCCGGACCAGCGTTATCGGCTTGGTGACCAGTCTTTCTATTGCCCTGATTGCAGGTTTGCTTACTTTTGGACTGTTTACCAAAAGATTGAAGACGCTCTCAGAAGTGATCCTTCACTATACAAAGGGTCAGTTCAAGCGGGATCTGAACTCACGTTACCGATTCGGAAAAATGCTGTCAGATGAGATCGACCAACTGGGTCGGTATTTTAATCTGATGGCCGATCACATCGATTAACAGTGGGAAGAGCTCAACCGTTCCGATGCGCTCCGGCGGGAAATGGTGGCAAATGTCTCGCATGACTTACGGACGCCTCTTGCCTCACTCAACGGTTATCTGGAAACCTTGCTGATTAAAAAAGAGACCTTGAGTGAAAAGGAGAAGGTGGAGTATCTACAGATTGCCTTACGGCACAGTAAGCGACTTGGGGTGCTTATCGAAGAACTATTCGAACTGGCCAAGCTCGACTCCTATCAAAAGCTTTTAGATCCCTCGGAATTTTCGATGGGAGAATTGATACAGGATGTCATCCAGAAATTTAAGCTTACAGCTCAGAAAAAAAAGGTCGACATCGCGTCCGATTATCGCCGGAAAATGCCCCTTGCCATTGGCGACATCGGGATGATTCAACGAGTTTTGGAGAACCTTATCGAGAACGCGCTCAGGCACACCCCGGAGGGTGGGCGCGTTGAGCTGGCTTTAATGGAAGGACCCTTCTCATCCGATAATAAGCGCCTTATTGTCAAGGTGAGTGACACCGGATCGGGTATCCATACTGAGGATCTTCCTTATATTTTCGATCGCTTTTACCGGAAGCAAAAGAGCCGCAAGAGTGACGGTTCGCATGCGGGACTGGGTTTGGCAATTGTAAAAAGAATTCTTGAATTACACGGTGGTAATGTTACGGTCAAGAACAAAAAAAATGAGGGAGCGGTTTTCACTTTTGACCTGCCGGTCTTGAAGGTTTAGGAGCCTGTCGGAGGAATGAAGAATCAACTGCGTCGATGGAAAATAGGCCACTTTTAAAATGCATTTTGTTAAATAGTGGAAATATTCGGCTCAAGTCATAGACAAACGGGTCTCTATTTTCGATTCACATCGTAACGACCTCGTTTGCCCGGCAGGGTCACAGTAAAAAACATAAAGCCGGTGCGCTTTCGGCGCATTCCTCTAAAAACATCCTGCATGGACGTTCAGAATAAGATATTTTGGTTTCAGATCGGCCATTGTGTTCTTTATCCAAGTGGACTACACAGATCGTTACCCATTGCACCAAGACCAAACCATCCAATTAAAAAGGACTTGACCTCTTGTCGGGTCCTTGTATACTCTCAGAAGTTACGTTTTTCTTGTGGAGCTCATGTGGCGCATCTGAAATTTGAAACGGCTCTCTCCCGTCTGGAAGAGGCGGTCAAGTTGCTTGAAAAAGGGGATCTTCCCCTGGAAGATTCTCTCAAGATTTTTGAAGACGGAATCCGGTCTTCGAAAAATTGCCTCAAAGTGCTTGAAGAGGCTGAAAAAAAGGTGGAAGTTCTTATTCAAGACAAAAAGGGGAAAAAAGGCCTGCGCCCTTTTGGTCTTGTAGAAGGTCATCCATCAGAGGAAAGAGGACCTAATGAGTAAGGATGGGGCAGTTTCACCCAGCGTATCGTCCTCTACTATTGTGCCTGAGGTCCTGATCTCCGAGAATAAGTCTTTGAATGGGGCCCGACCTGCGAATCTGGATCCGCTTCAAGCCTATCTGTCGAGGCGAAAGGAAGAGGTCGATCGCCTCCTCCAATCGTATTTGCCGAGGGCGTCATGTGAACCTGCACTGATCCATGAAGCGGTCCGGTATTCCTTGTTTGCCGGGGGGAAGAGGCTTCGACCGATTCTCTGTATTGCGGCCTGCGAAGCCGTGGGAGGAAATGTTGAAACAGCACTCCCCTTTGCGGCTGCGATTGAATTGATGCATACTTATTCTCTGGTCCATGACGACCTCCCTGCCATGGACAACGATACCTATCGGCGGGGAAAACTGACCAATCATAAGGTGTTTGGTGAAAGCACTGCAATCCTGGCGGGAGATGCGCTCTTGACCTCGACCTTTACCCTGCTGGCCGAAAAAGGTCTGGCCGGGTCGCTCTCCCCAAGGCGGGTATTATCCGTCATCCTTGAATTGGGTGCGGCATGTGGAAGCACGGGAATGGTGGGAGGACAGTTGCTTGATATTGAGTCCCAGGGTGGGGAGGAGATCAACCTGGAAAAGCTGGCAAAAATTCACTCGCTTAAAACGGGAGCATTATTCCGGGCCTCTATCCGGATCGGGGGGATTTTGGGGAGCGCTGGCCCTAAAAAACTAACCGCCTTGACCCGGTTTGGAGAGAAGGCAGGCCTGGCCTTTCAGATTGCAGACGATATTCTTGATGTGGAGGGAGATGAAGCCTTGATGGGGAAATCAGTCGGTCAGGATCAGTCAAAAGAAAAATGGACCTATCCCGGATTTCTGGGTCTGGAGCGTTCAAAAAAAGAGGCAAACATACATATTCAGGATGCCGTGGCGGCCTTGGAAGGGTTTGGCCCGGAGGCGGGCCCCTTGCGTCAGATTGCAGCATATATGGTGGATCGAAAAAAATAAAACGTATCGACTCAGCTCATCCACCTTTTCCTTCAGGGCGGTGTTGCTGTGGTGCTCGAGTCCTCACGTATGAACCATACGTTGCGGTTCTGCGCTCCTCGTGTCTTGCCCTGAAGAAAAATCTGGGCGATCTGAGTCGTTACAAAGTATGAAGTATAAATTTTCTTGGGGAAAATGTTTTGCGGTTATTAGATAAAATAGACGCGCCGAGTGATTTGAAGAAGATTCCAAGGGAGGATCTTCCTCAATTGGCACAGGAGATCCGTGATGAAATCCTTCAGGTTATTTCTGAAAAGGGAGGGCATCTTGGGGCAAGCCTTGGGGCGGTTGAGCTTTGCATTGCATTACATACCTGTTTTGATGCACCTCAGGACCGGCTTGTCTGGGATGTGGGGCACCAGGCTTATCCGCACAAGTTGTTGACCGGAAGGCGGGAGCAGTTTTCGACATTACGACAGTATCAGGGTATCAGCGGTTTTCTTTCACGAGCGGAAAGTCCCTATGACACCTTCGGTGCCGGACATGCGGGAACCTCTATTTCCGCCGCACTCGGGATGGTCGAGGCACGGGATCATCATGGAGAAAAATACCATGTGATCGCCATCATCGGAGACGGTTCTATGACTGCCGGAATGGCCTATGAAGCGCTCAATCATGCCGGGGCCCTGAAGCGGAATCTCATTGTCGTCCTGAACGACAATGAGATGTCGATTTCTGCGAACGTCGGTGCCTTTTCCGCTTATTTGAATCGAATTATCACGGGGCCGCTCTACACAAAGGTCAAGAGTGAAACGGCAACCCTTCTGAAAAATATACCGAAGATCGGCGAGCCGATGCTAAGGGCGGCCAAACGTGCCGAGGAATCGGTCAAGGGGATGATCGTTCCCGGACACCTTTTTGAGGAACTCGGATTTCGATATGTCGGGCCGATTGACGGGCACCGCCTGGATCATCTCTTAACGACATTTGACAACATCAAGCAACTGGACGGCCCCCTGCTGATCCATGTCATCACAAAAAAGGGAAAAGGCTATCGTCCGGCGGAAGCGGACCCGGCGGCGTTTCATGGAACCCCTTCATTTGATTTATCGACAGGGGTCACGAAAAAGAAGGGGAGCATTCCTTCCTATACAAGTATCTTTTCCCGTTCCCTGATCCGACTGGCCAGGGAGAATGCGGAAATTGTCGCAATCACGGCTGCTATGCCCGCGGGGACAGGCCTGACGGCGTTTTCGAAAGAGTTTCCAGACCGTTTTTATGATGTCGGTATCTCGGAGCAACATGCGGTGACGATGGCTGGCGGCATGGCGGCCGACGGGCTTCGTCCGGTGGTCGCCATCTATTCAACCTTTTTACAGCGGGCTTTTGACCAGATTGTCCACGACGTTTCCCTGCAGAATCTGCCAGTTGTTTTTTGCCTCGACCGCGCCGGACTGGTTGGGGCAGACGGCCCGACACACAACGGGGTCTTCGATATCTCCTATCTGAGAGGGATCCCGAATATGACCCTCATGGCTCCCAAGGATGAGAATGAACTCCAACACATGTTGACGACCGCTCTGAAGCATCAGGGTCCGGTGGCCATCCGATATCCAAGAGGAGAAGGAATCGGTGTTCCGCTCGACGAGAGAATGATGGTCCTTCCGATAGGGAAGGGAGAGATACTGAGAGGAGACCTGGTGGAGAAATGGGATGTTGCTCTGGTTGCGATCGGGAATATGGTTTATCCCGCACTAGAAGCCGCAGGCATCCTGGAGCGGGAAGGGATTGTTGCCGGGGTTGTGAATGCCCGGTTCATCAAGCCGATTGACCACGAGTTGCTCGTTACGGTTGCAAATCGTTGTTCCAAGTTGATTACGCTGGAAGAACAGGTACTGGCGGGTGGATTTGGCGAGGCCGTGCTTTCTTCTCTTGAGGCCGCGAAGGTCGAGAAAGGAGCGCCGCAGGTTGATATCAAACGGATCGGGCTTCCGGACCAATTCATTGAGCACGGCGCGCAAAAAATCCTTCATAAAAATAATGGCTTGGACCCTGAAAGTATTTCTAGCCTGGCACTTAATTTTGTCAGAGGTCCGATGAAGACCCTGACCGGAGAATCCGTGTCGGAAAGCGGTCTCCGATCCGATAAAACAGCTGTTCGAGAATAAGGGATGTGCTGAATCGTTACAAATCAGTGAAGGAGCGGCTGGACATCCTCCTTCATTCACGTGGCCTTGCAGAAAGCCGTGAAAGGGCAAAGGCGCTCATCCTCTCCGGCGCGGTAATCGTAGACGGGGAAAAGGCAGATAAGGTCGGTCTCCGTGTTCGGATCGAAGCGGAGATTGTCGTTAAAAAAAAGGCCTTCCCTTATGTCAGTCGGGGCGGTTGCAAGTTGGAATGGGCCCTTAAGACCTTCTGTGTTGATGTTGCCGGAAAGGTGGCGATTGATGTGGGTGCTTCCACGGGGGGATTCACTGATTGTCTCCTTCAGAGGGGGGCAGAAAAGGTCTACGCGATTGATGTCGGTTATGGCCAACTTGCATGGCAGCTCCGTCAGGACCCGCGCGTGGTCGTTATCGAACGGCAGAATATTCGGAGCCTGCCGGCAGCCTTGATTCCGGCCCCGATTGATCTGGCGACCGTGGATGTATCCTTTATTTCTCTTGAAAAGGTAATCCCCTGCATCCTCCCTTTATTGCATGTGGATGCGGTACTGATTCCCCTGGTTAAACCGCAATTCGAGGTTGGAAAAGGAGAAGTTGGAAAAGGCGGCATCGTCAGGAGTGCTGAGAAACACCAAGAGGTTCTGGCTCGGATCTGCGGCAAAGCGGACGCTTGGGGTCTGGAAGTTGTCGGAACGACTCCCTCTCCTATACTGGGTCAAAAAGGGAATGCGGAGTTTCTGGTTTATTTTAAGAAAGTTGAAGCGGAAGCGACGAATAGAACATTGGGGATAAAGTAAACATGAAGATACTCGTGACCGGTGGTGCTGGCTTCATCGGTTCCCACTTGGTGGACCGCCTTATTCAGGAAGGCTATCAGGTGGTTGTTGTTGATAATCTTTCCAGCGGGAAGAAAAACAATATTAACAAAGAGGCATCCTTTTATAAAGTTGATATCCTCAATGCGAGGCGGGTTGAGCGGGTCTTCCAGAAAGAGAAGCCTGAAATCATTAGCCACCACGCGGCCCAGACGGACGTTCGAAGATCGGGGGATGATCCGGCGTTTGACGCGCAGACGAACATCCTTGGCCTCTTGAATCTCCTTGATACAGCCATTCGGCATGGGACCCAGCGGATTGTCTTTGCCTCGTCCGGCAGCGTAGTTTACGGGGAACAGGATCTCTTTCCCGCCCCGGAGGGCCATCCCACCCACCCGCTGACTCCCTATGGGGTGAGTAAGCTGTCGAGCGAGCATTACCTGTATTACTATCGAAGGGCCAGCGGCCTGGAATATACGACTTTAAGGTACAGTAATGTCTATGGCCCTCGGCAGGGTCCCCACGGAGAGGCCGGTGTTGTGGCTGTTTTCACGCAAAAGATGCTGAAAGAAGAACAAGTCGTCATCAATGGCAATGGAATGCAGACCCGCGATTATATTTTTGTGGACGATGTGGTCGATGCCAACATGGCGGTCATCAATAACGAGCTTGCGGGGACCTTTAATGTGGGAACGGGACATGAAACCTCGGAGAACCAGCTGTATCGACACCTCCTGGACATAACGGCTTCCACGATGAAGGAAATTCACGGACCGGAAAAAAAGGGAGAACAGGTCCGCAGCGTCCTCGATTGGCAGAAACTTAATAAAGCGGTTGATTGGGAGCCGCGGGTATCGCTGCAAGAAGGTTTGACAAGAACCGTTGCATTTTTCAATGCTTGATTTACCTGGTCCGGCGGAAAAAGTGAACGGAATGGTATCGTATTTTTATCGGAGGGAAGAATGGCGGCAAAAAAAGTGACAGTGGTCAGTAAACTTGAGAAGCGTATTAAGGTTTTAAAGCTCAGCTTGGGAAAAGAAGATGTATCTAAAGACGTGGTGCAGGAACGAGGACTCAGGAAGAAGCTGAAGCGGGTCCAGCGGAGAAGCAAACGCCTGATTGTACGTGCGGCTTCTATTGAGGCGAAAGCCCGGAAGAAAGGATCCGAGGCAGTGGCAGAGAAGAAAGAAGGGGAGTAGGCATATAGGAAAAAATGACACCTTTTGTAAAAGTTGGGTTGGCGCTCGGCGGAGGCGGGGCAAAAGGGATCGCGCATCTTGGTGTGTTGAAGGTGCTTGAGGAAGAAGGGATTTCGTTCCACCTGATTGCGGGAACGAGCTTTGGTTCCATCATCGGCGCCATGTATGCCCAGAACCCGCATGTGGATCCGGTTCGTGACCGGGTCATCAAGTTTTTGAGAAGCAGTCAGTTTAGACGCACGAAAATATTTTTTATTAAAAAACACTACGAGCAGAAAAAAACAACGGATTTTATTTCAAGTATCCGGTCTTATCTTCAAAAGGGAATATTCTGGGGAATTTCCCTGCAGCGCACTTCCTTCATTCCCGAAGGGGATTTTCTTGACCAACTCAGTCAGCTCCTGGATGAAAAAGAAATCGATGACACGGTGATTCCTTTCGCGGCCGTTGCAACAGATCTCATCGGAGGGGAGGAAGTGGTCTTGACCAAAGGTCCGATGAGAGAGAGCGTCGCGGCCAGTTGCGCGATTCCGGGTGTTTTCCCTCCAATCAAACTTGCGGGCTCATTGTTAATCGATGGAGGTTGGGTCAACCAGGTTCCGGTAGAACCCTTAAGGCAACTTGGTGCGAATTTCACCATTGCCGTCGATATATCAGAAGAAAAAAAATCTTCAGATCGTCTCAACAGTGGGCTCGATATCGTTCTCAGGTCGGGTGAAATTACACGACGAGCCCTCTCCAGACTGCAGGTATTGCAAGCGGACCTTGTAATCTCTCCCAAGATAGATGACATTCACTGGTCAGACTTCTGGCGGTACAAAGAGGCGATCCAGAGGGGAGAAGAGGCGGCGCGCCTCAAAGTGGATCAACTTAAGCAACTCATCCGGAGAAGACAGGTCAAGAACTTTTTTAAACTTGATGTCTAATGCCTTTATGGAAATTTGTCATTCCGGAGAAAGTTTATTCCTGGAGGCCTTATCCCTTGGGAAAATGGGAGTATAAGACAGCACGTCTGGCAGAAGTCCAGATTGAGAACCAGCTCAATTTTCTTGGAGAAGAAAAATGGGAACTGGTTCAGGTTGTCTATCAGCCAGAAGAGGATTATCCTTTTCTTTGCATTTTTAAAAAATCATTGGAGAGATTTGCTTGAGGGTTCTTGCGTTATCCATCCTGTTTCTTTTTTCTGCTGTCGGGATTTTGGTCCCCACCGGCATCTATACAACGGGTCGGTTTCTCTGGTGGCTTATTTTTGTCACACTTTCGTTTCCACTTGTTTATGAGCGGATCAAGAGGAAACCTTCTCCCGGGCTGATGGACATCGAAGCCTCAGGGCTTGTGCTTCTCTTGATCCACGCTGTTTCCGGGGTAACGGGCGGCATCCATTCCCCTTTTCTTTCCGCCTATATTCTTGTCGTTTTGCTCTCTGCGCTTCATATTGATTTTACCCGAAATATGGTTGTCGTTGCAGGAATCATATTTCTTGAAGTGACCCCTCTCCTCCTTGTCCCGCCGGAAGAGGGGATCTCCATAGGTTTGTTGATACCGTTTATGATCCTCGCCCTGATCCCGCCGATTGTGCGGTTCTTCCTCCGATCACAACTGTTGGAAAAAGAAGTCCTTCAGGAACAATACCAAAGGATTCAGGATGGTGTTGCCTCATTGGAGTTTCCCTTGGATTCTGATGAGAGTGGAAGCGCGGCTCGTCTACTCGAGGAAAAAAAACAGGAAGAAGCCTTCGTATATGCAGAGCAAATGGAAGCGGATCTCCAGAACCTCTTGTCCGTGGTTCTGGCAAGCCGTACGGAGGTTACCCGGGCTGTGATCATGTTTTACAATCCCGAAAAGGATCGTCTTTGGGTTTGTGGGGCGCAGGGAAGAGAGGACCACATCGGGGTCAATCGAGACAAGGGGGTTCGGCTTGGAGAGGGTATTCTGGGTTGGATTGCAAAGGCGGGGAAGACCGTCTCGATTTCGGATCTTCAAAATCACAAAGAGCGCCTGAGTTACGACGACGGATCGGTTCCCATCGGTTCTCTTATCGTTGTCCCCATCATGGATCAAGACAGGCTGGAAGGACTCGTCTGTATTGATAGTGTGAAAGCCCATGCCTTTTCCGAAGGGGACAAGAAATTAATAGAACATATTGCAAAAGAGGTCATCCGTGTTCTCCAATATTACCGGGGGCAGCAGCGCTTGAAGGATCAGACAAAGGAGCATTTGACCTTGCTCGACTTTACAAAAAATGTAGGGTCGCAACTGGATCTGGACTATCGTCTGAAGGTAACGATTGCATCTGCAAAAAAAATAATTGATTTTGATACCTGCTTCATTTTTCTGGTTGAAGAGGGAGAACGCCGGATGGCGGTCAAAGCCGTTGATGGTTATGATACGGAGATTATAGGCCATTCTTTTCCGCTCACGAACGGTTTGCTCACTCTGATTGTTAAAAATCGTCAGGAACTTGCCTTTTCAAACACGTTGTATGCCCGAATGGAACCGTCTCTTTTTTCCCGCCGTAAAGAGAATAAAATTTTCCCGGACGGGTGCAAGATCCGTCTTCCTTCCCATTCTTTTCTGGGTCTTCCGATGGAAGCCGAGGAGGGGGTGATCGGGGTGGTTCTTTTTTCTTCCAGGAAGGGGGACGCATTCACAACGTATAACCGCCACGTCCTCAAAATTATGTGTAATTATGTCTCCATCTCAATTAATGAGGCGAAGACCCATGCAAAGATGGAGCGGCTTTCCGTCACAGATGAGCTGACCGGTCTTCTGAATTTTCGCGGTTTCCAGGACCGTCTTTTAGAAATGTTTGACCGTGTAAACCGCCATCCCGAGCCGTGTTCTCTTTTGATGATCGACATCGATCACTTTAAGAAAGTCAATGATACCTTCGGCCATCCGGCGGGGGATGCCGTGATCAGAAAGGTTTCAAACATTTTGACAAAGCTGGTCCGGAAGGTCGATATCGTTGCCCGTTATGGTGGGGAAGAGTTTGTGGTCCTCCTGGTCAATACAGACACAATGCGAGCCCTTCGGATGGCGGAACGGATCAGAAAGGCCGTGGAATCGACCCCCGCCTTATGGAAAGGCCAGAAGATGACAATGACCGTCAGCATTGGAGTCAGCGGACAACCGGAAGATGCAACGCGGCAGGAAGATTTAGTTTCCTCTGCAGACCGTGCCCTGTATGCCTCGAAACAAGAAGGCCGTAACCGGACGACGCTATATAAAGATGTGAGAACAGAATTATCAGAAGCCGGATGACGTAACGATCCAGCTCACCTATCTAAGGCTCCATGGCTGCGTTGCTGTGGTGCTCGAATCCTCACGTACAGAATGTACGCTCCGGTTCTGCGCTCCTCGCGCCTTGCCCTGAAGCCTTATCTAGGAGCCTGTTGGAGAAATGAGAATCTACTGCGGTGATGGCAAACAGGCCCATTTTTCAGGTGATTCTTGTTAAATAGCGGGGCTATTCGCCTCAAATCACCTGAAAAATGGGCTCTATTTTCCATTCACCTCGTTACGATCCTATTTCTCCAACAGGCTCCTAGGCAAGCTGAACCGTTACGTACCTTCGTTTGTTTATTCTGTTGACGTCTTTTTTAATGATGCCCCCGAGGCCTTGTTCAAGAGCCGTCCGACGTTCCCTGCAGCATAAGTCCGAACAGCAAGATCGGGGTCTTTCATGCCTTCTCTGAGGAGTGGCAGTACGTTAATTCCCCCAATTTCTCCCAGAGCCCGGATCGTGGCGATCCGGACTCGCGGCGCCGTGTCTTGCATCGCCATGGACAATAGCCGGAGTGCCTTTTCTCCCCCTGTTCTCCGAAGTGAGCCGATCGTGAAATGGCGAATGGCGTAGTCTTCTTCTGTCATGGCGTCCCGGAAGATGGAGAACCTCTCCTGACCCAGATAATGAAGTCCCTCGGCAACGGAAACCCGGGTAACGGCATCGGTATCTTTGAGCAATTTTGACAGGTGTGGAATGGCCCGTTTGTCCCCCAGTTTTCCAAGGGAGGTGGCTGCCGCGGCCCGGACGGAAGAGGCCGGGTCGGACAGGGCTTTCACCAAAGGATCATAGATATCACCTGAGGCAATATCCCCCATCGCTTCAGCCGCGTACATCCGGAGCGATTCTTCAGGGTCCGTAATAAAATCGACCAGAAGTGGTACCGCCTCGCTCTTCTTACTTCGTCCGAGGGCGGCTGCTCCGGCGAATCTCTCATTGGAGGTTAGCCCTCGGATGATCTTTAACATATTTTGAGAGGCCTCTTGATCACCCCACTTTGCCATTGCAGCGAGCGAGAATAGCTGGACGGTAATATCGCCATCATCTGTAAATGTAGCGAGAAGTTGATTCAGTGCAGCGCCGTCCTGCTTCCCGCTTTTGTTGTTCTCCTCCGCCATGTCATCAATGGCCTTCACGGCCCCGACGCGTACCATTCCATCCGGATCGTTCCCGGCCGCCATGAAGAGCTTTAAGGCATCCGGGCCGCCCAGAAGGCCGATGGATTCAACTGCAAAGAATCGGACGAAGGTCTGCGAATCCTTCAGACCCGGAATAATCAGAGCGCTCAACTTCAGATCTCCCATTTCCCCAACGGCCTTGATTGCGGCACTCCGGACAAATAAGTTTTCGTGAGAAAGCGACAGCTTGATGATACCGATCGCGATCTCTTTCAGAAGTGGTGTGGCCATGGCAGGATACCGTGTTTCAACCCCCTCAAGGCCGTTAAACGCCGTCTCGATTGATCCCTGGGCGACATAAGAGAGTGCTTTTATACGATGGGCCGGAAAAGAGTCGGGTACTTTCTGGAGGAGACCATCGCTCAAGGCAAGGGCACGATTATAATCCCCCTGCGCATAGGCGTGTTCTGCTTCGGCAAGTGTTTTATCGGAAGACGGGGTACACCCCAGGACAGTAAGGAAGGAAAAGAAAAGGAGGGCAAGGCATATCACCTGTATTGAATGACGGGTATGATCGGATGAGGGATATTTTTTATTCAAGATAGACTCCTTATAGATTGATCTGATGGCAGCATAAGATCACCTCCTCCTGAAGAATGAGAGAAAGAGAATCAGCGACGACAATAGAATTGATATCCCCAGTAAGATCCCTTCCAGACTGCGATAATCGTGGATGAAATTTCGATGAAGAAGCGTCATCGCGACGATAAAGGCCGTGAGGATTGTCCGATAAGCGAGTCGGTAGATCTTTGACAGAATTTGGGTGAGATCCTCCGAGTGCATTTCTGTCTTGAAATGTCCCCGATTGGAGAGGTCGACCAATGTTCGCAATGCGACCGGAAGTTCAAGGAGAGAGGAAATAATCTCTCTCCCTCTGGAAAAAATCTCACTCGTCCAATCGCTAGGCGAGATAAACTTTTTGGCATGGGGTTTTGCCAGTTCAATGATGTTCAGGCTCGGATCGAGTTGTGAACAGAGCCCGTTGAGCATCCCTGCGGTTCTTCCAAAGAGAATAAAATGATTTGGGATTTGAAGGGATGGGTAAACCTGAAAAAGGGTTTCAAGATCCTGAGCAACCTGGGTGATGGTAATGGTTTTAAACGATCGGGGGGACATATCCCGGTAACGGTCCATAAAAAAACGGACCACATTTTCCACATCTGCTATCTTTTCACTCCGGGCAATGAAGCCGAGATCGAGGAGGGCGTGTGTAATTCCTGAAATATCCCGGTCGATGATGGCAATGATCATTTTCTCAATACCCCGGTGGACTGAAGGAGGAATGGCCTGCATCAAGCCAAAATCCACAAAGACCAGGCGGGGACCCGGCTGGACAAAGAGATTTCCCGGATGCGGATCTCCGTGAAAGAACCGATGTTGCAGGATTTGTTTCATGTAAGATTCCACTAAGAGGGTTGCCACCGAAGTTGTATCGATTCCGGCTTCCCTTATTTTGTCAAACCGGTTGATCTTGATCCCCTCTACAAATTGAAGCGTGAGTACCCGTTTGGTCGTAAAGGGCCAAATCACTTTCGGGACAATGATGCGGTCATCTCCCTCGAAATTTTTCCGAAACTGTTCGGCATGATGGGCCTCGTCCACATAGTTCAACTCTTGATGGACAATCTTTGAAAACTCGCTATAGAGAATATCAAATCGGACCCTGGGGAAGATTTTTTGGACCACCCAGATAATCGATCGAATGGCTTTTAAATCGGTCTCTACGATGGATTCAATTTGAGGGTATTGAATTTTTACGGCCACACGTGCCCCGACCGCTTGGGATCCGGACTGCAGAGGTTTGAGGGTCGCCTCATGGACCTGCCCCAGCGATGCAGAGGCAATGGGGATTTCGTTGAAGGTCCGAAATATAGACGAAGGGGAGGCCCCAAGCTCTTCAATAAATCGCGCCTTGATTTCTGGAAAGGGGGCTGGGGGGACCTGATCCTGAAGAAGCGAGAGGGTTTGGGTATAGGACTCCGGCAGAAGATCAACTCTGGCGCTCATAAACTGACCAACCTTGATCAGCAGCCCTTTTAATGAAAGGGCGGTCTGTTGCAATCTCAGCGCATTTTTCTTATGGAGGGTCTCTTTCCAGCGCTTCCCGCGATCTCTGGAAAGAAAGAAGGAAGAGATTGTATAGAGAAAATAGTCGAGGGAAATCCGGAAGGCAAGCCAGCAGATCCGGATCGCCCGCGTTCGCATATTAGTCGAGGCTACGGGGAAACAGGCCTCTCCCACAGTTTCACCGGCCCCAGAGCCTCCTGATGCCTTAGGTCCTGGGGGGGGAGGCCGATTCGTCATAAATTTCTCTCACTTGTGGCAACACCAACCTCATGGATGGACCTTGATTTTATCAAGATTCAAGTACAGGCACAAGGGAGCTCTCTCACCGGAGAGAGCCGAGAGGAAGGGGCTTGACAAGAGAATCGCAATCAGGTATTCTCGTACATGATATTGGTACCTACTATCAATATCATGTACGAGTGATGACAGAGCCCTAAGATGAAACATAACGAGCCGATAGAGAAATCATCAACAAAGAAAACTCCTGATCCTCATGATTTTCGGTGTTTCTGCGGAAGCCTGATCGCCCGGTTCTGTCAACAAGGGCTGGAATTGAAGTGTAAACGGTGTAAACGCCTTCATGTTGTTCCCGTATCAGAGATCGTGTTCGATGTGTTTCCACAGCAGTTTACGAAGTCCTGATACCTTGTTTGAGTGCGGTGTCTATTTGTTTGCGGCGTCTTCCTGTTTCAGATAAATTTGCGAAAGATCGACATAATTCTGTGCGGATTTGGAGAGAAAGGCCGATTCTTCCGGTGTGAGTTCCCGTTTGACTCGAGCAGGTGCTCCAAAAGCCAATGAGCCGGGCGGGATCTTCATCCCTTCCGTCACAACGGACCCCGCTCCGATGATTGATCCCTCTCCGATGACGGCCCCATCCAGGAGAATCGCACCCATCCCGATCAGGACGCGATCTTCCACCGTACATCCATGAAGCGTGACCTGGTGACCAACAGTGACTTCATTGCCGACAAGAAGGGGGTGCGTCAAGCGTGTGACATGTAGGACGGAAAGGTCCTGAATACTCGTCCGTTCGCCAATCCGGATATAATGGACATCTCCCCGGACCACGGCGCCGAACCAGATAGAACTGTATGCTCCGATCTCCACATCTCCGATGACATGTGCCGAATTTTCGATGAAAACGCTTGTCGGAAATTGCGGGTTTTTGTCCATGAAGGGTTCTATCATAACCGATTCCGAAGAGTGTCATTCGATCAATTCATAGGAGGATAGCACGCCGGAAACCATGCCGCAAGCGGAACAGGCCCTTCCTAATGAAAGGTTTGATCCATGACCCAATCCAGGAAAGAGGAGAGGAGTATGCCGCCTTGATACAATCAAGGGAAAGTGTAAATATTTCGAAATCTTACTTGGCGGGAGTAGCGCAGAGGTAGCGTAGTTGCACCCGAGGGTATACGCTTAATTGAGCGGAATTCTCTCCTTGTTCCTTCCTTTTTCATCTACTGGAAACCTATAAAAAATAAAGAGATAGGCCTTATTTAGGACTATTTTCTGGATGACGTGGTCGGGTAAAAATGGACATTTTGGTCCTCCTTTCTAAATCGAAAAACCGTCAATTGATTTCTTTGGTAAACACCTCTATTCGCTTCCGTCGTTCAACACCGTGATTGGAAGTGCCTTTGGAAGAACCCCGACGTTATTTAACAGCTTCCATGTGTGTCCAGTACTCATTTGTTTACCCTTGTCGGCGAACCTTTATCAAGCCAGAAGTCCTAAACACAACGAAAACCTCCTCGCCGGTTTCCAGCCAAACGCAAGTCTCTTTTATCATTCCAGCCCTTAGCGCTTTTTCGAATGCCTCTCGATCTTCTTGTATGAGATAGCTTTCTATCTTATCCCAATAATTTCGGTCCGAGCATCCATAGAAGACTCCCTGTGATATTTTTTGAGAACCGGCTCGGGTTAAATTGACTGAACCAAGAATGGCAATTAATAATACCAAGAAAATGTGGAGGGGCTTTTTCATTGTATTTCTCTCTACCGTAACTTTACGGTTCTGCTTTGTACCGTTTTAAATGAAAAATGGCGTCTTCTTTGGCTCGTCGATCGGATTTTTCAAAGGCAGTGAAAAGGCATCGCTCTTCTTTCGTAAACACCTTTATTCTCCTCCGTCGTTCAACCCCACCATTGGAAGTGCCTTTGGAAGCATCCCCTATGAGAATCCAGTCAGGGGATACTCCGGCTGCTTGAGCCAATTATCCCCGCCAGGGGATTACGCCCTCCATGGCAGTGGGGACTGGTTCTTATTGAAGGATTTTTGGTAGAGACGTTTTCCGGACATTATAAACCAACCGTCTTGTGGATAAAACCCTTTTAAAGGAGCAATTACCTGTGATGAGTCTGGAGCTCAGAAAAAGAAAAAAGAAAAGGAGTTCTTGGTCATGAACTACCAGAATGGAGGCAATCTTGACATTAAATATAGGGACGTATAGTATTACCCGACCGTGCTCAAAAGGGCAATCTACAGGTGTCTCTAAGGGTGAGAGCACAGAAGAGTAATCATCACTACCTGAATAAAAATAAAGATTAATGATCCGTATGCGGGAGTGGCGCAGTGGTAGCGTAGGAGCTTCCCAAGCTCTTGGTCGCGGGTTCAAATCCCGTCTCCCGCTCCATCTACCCCAACCTTCTGAGGTTGGGGTTTTTTATTCGGGGCTTCCTTATGAGCGATATTGGGAAGAGTCGGTACCTGAACTGGAGAAATAAATGGAGATAAAAGAAGTCCTCCTTGAAAGTCATCTCCCTGAGCTTGGTCAAGCGGTCAGGGGAAAGGTTCGGGATATCTATGATTTGGGAGATTCGCTCCTCTTTGTCGCGACCGACCGGATTTCTGCCTTTGATGTTATTCTGCCGGAAGGAATTCCTGGAAAGGGCAACGTTCTCACCCAGCTTTCTCTTTACTGGTTCGACTGGTTAACAAAGTGGGATCATCCTGTTTCTCACCATGTCTTAACGGCCGATTCCGATCGCTATCCGGAAAAATGCGCTCCCTACCGGCAGCTGTTGGAAGGGCGGAGCATGATTGTCCAAAAGGCCGAGCCGCTGCCGGTGGAGTGCATCGTCCGAGGATATCTCTCCGGTTCAGGATGGAAAGAGTATCTTCAGAAGGGCTCGGTCTCGGGAGTCAAGCTGCCAGCGGGCCTTCTGGAATCCGCCCGACTTCCAGAGCCGATCTTTACGCCCTCCACCAAGGCCGCGGTGGGAAGCCATGACATGAATATCTCCTTTGAAGAAATGAAAGGCTTAATCGGCGCGCCTGTAGCGGAGGAGGTCCGGACCCGCAGTCTCCAGATCTATAAGGCGGCGGCTAAAAAGGCCGAGGCCTGCGGACTGATCATCGCAGATACTAAAATGGAATTCGGCCTTGATCCAAAGACCCGGAATCTCATTCTGATCGATGAGCTTCTGACACCGGACTCGTCTCGTTTTTGGCCGCAGTCATCGTACGCACCAGGGAAAGGCCAGGCGAGCTTTGACAAGCAATTTGTCAGAGACTATCTCCTCTCGATCGACTGGAATGGAACGCCGCCGCCACCTCACCTGCCGGAGAAGGTGGTCCAGCAAACAAGCGAGAGGTATGTCGAGGCATTGAAGCGGCTGACCTCAGCGAGCGGAATTTATGATTGATCTGGAAAAGCTGCGGGAAACCTTAAAGAAGGTGCTGAATCAGCGTCTACATATTCCGGCGAAAGAGGTCACTCTGGAACCACTGGCCGGAGATGCCTCGAACCGGTCCTACTGTCGTCTTTCCTGGAGAGAGAACAACTCCTTTCACTCGTTCGTCGTGATGGTATTGGCCGACCCCGAAGCCTTTAAGGCTTCGGAAGAAGCAGGCAGCGGGGAAGCCCCACCCATAGAAGAGATCCCTTTTATCAACATTCAGAAACACCTTCTTGCCTGCAAACTACCTGTTCCTGAAATCATTGATTCGAATCTTCCAGAAGGATGGCTCCTTCTGGAAGACCTGGGTGATGTGACTCTGGCACAGGAAATCGAAGGACAGCTTCAAAACAGGCCTCTTCTCCTGAATTACTACCAAAAGGCGATTGATGTATTGATTACACTCCAGGTTGAGGCCAGCCCTGTCCCGAACTCGCCCAGCTTCGCCCACCTTCGCCAGTACGATCAGGCGCTTTTTCTCTGGGAGTTTGATCATTTTATCGAGTATGGCGTCGAAAAGCGCAAAGGGATCGTCTTGCCAAAAAAGGAGAAAGAGGCGATCCGGGCCGGATTTTTAGAGATCGCTTGCCGCCTCGCGAACATTCCTGCTGTATACACCCACCGGGATTACCATAGCCGAAACCTAATGATTCAATCCGGTCTGGGTGGCAAGCGGGTCCGCCTGATTGATTTTCAGGATGCGCTCATGGGTCCTCCCCACTATGATCTGGCCTCCCTCCTTCGTGATTCTTATATTGATCTTCCCGAAGCGCTTGTTGATGAATTGATTCTTTATTATATTGAGAAATCGGAGCAACGCACAAAGACGGTGATCGAACTGGAGACATTCCGCGAGCTTTTTGATCTGGTCAGTATTCAGCGGAACCTGAAGGCGGCAGGACGCTTTGTCTATTTCGACCAAGTGAAGCATAAAAGCCAGTATCTTTCCCATGTTCCTCCGACACTTGCAAAGGTCAAACGAAACCTTCTTAAATACGCAAAACTTTTTCCCCTTCACCGCCTTCTTCTTCCTTATGTTGAGGAGTTTCAGTAGTAATGAAAGCGATGATCCTGGCGGCCGGTTTGGGCACACGTCTTCGCCCCCTCACCAATGACCTTCCAAAACCTCTCTTGCCTATAGGGGGACAGCCCTTGATCTTTCACCATCTTGAGTTATTGAAGAACCATGGGATCACGGATATTATTATTAATGTCCACTATCACGGAGATAAAATTATTGAGAGGGTGGGAAACGGGGATCGTTTTGGGATGAAGATCACCTACTCACAAGAGCCGGAAATATTGGGGACGGGCGGAGGGATTAAGAAAATTCAGTCCGCCCTGGGAGCCGGACCGTTTATTGTGATGAATGCCGATATCCTGGTCCGTCTGGATCTTGGGAAGCTGGTTTCTTTTCATCAAAAGAGGGGAGGGTGCGCAACTCTGGTTCTTCGAGAGGAAGCGCAGGTAAACACATATGGCGTGATTGCGCTTGATCCACAAGATCAAATACGGGATATTCTTGGAAAGGTCCGGGGAAAGGACTCGGGAAAGGTTCGATCAAAAGAGAAAGGCAGCATGCGCCGCCTGATGTTTACCGGGATTCATGTCATAGAATCGCGGGTTTTTGATTATATCCCCTCCGGGAAGTTTTATTCCATTATAGACGCATATGTTGAGATGCTTCGCCAGGACGAGCTTATAGCGGGTTATCTTATGGACGGATACTGGAATGATATCGGGGTTTTGGAGCGCTATGAAAAGGCCGATCAAGATTTCGAACAAGGGCTTGTACGGTAATCGTCAGCGATGCTATTTGTATTCACAGCTTCCAAACCAGCGGATGCGATTTTTTGCAACGATACGGTAAATCGTCCCGGCGAGCCATGGAAAACCGGGGAGATAAAACAAGATCGAAAAGACCCGTCCAAGGGGAAGCAGCGGAAGCATTCGTCGAAAGGCGTCTATCCCGATGGAAACGGGGTGGTCCGCTTCGACAAAGCGCATGGCGTCGATGTCGCTCCGTCCCGCAAAATTTGGAACAATCGCCCTTGCTTCTTCCGATTGGAAAGGGAGAAACTTGATCCGGTGGGTCCGGTCCCACCTTTCAAGTATCCCTTTAGAACGGACGCAGAGTCGGCACCCGGCGTCATAGATTAGGATGTTCCGGGTCTCGTCATGACTATGCTCCCCGGATTCTTTATTCTTCGTTGAGGACCTGGGCGATGTGTTTGACATCCACCCCTCCCTTTAATCCATTTTTAAGTTGAATCATACAGGCGGGACACGAGGTCACCACAACCTCTGCGCCGCTGGCCGCAATCCCCCGCCGTTTTCTCTCAAATATTTCCGCGGACTGCTTCGGATTTTTGATGCAGAATGTCCCTGCACCTCCGGCACATCGATCGGCATCCGGCATCTCGACAAACTCCAGGGAAGGGTCTTGGCGCAGGAGACGGCGGGGCGCGTCATTGACTCCTGCCGCCCGGAGATGGCAGGAGGAATGGTAGGTCACGCGTCTTTTCTTTGGCAGATCATTCCCCTTTAATAGAGACTTTTCCGGAGGCCGGTCGGCCATGAACTCTGAGATGTGGAAGACCTTTTCGGCCAGGCCTAGGGCCTTCTGGTGATATTCCCCTTCCGGGAAGATCGTCGCATAGTCCTTGAGCATGAAGGTGCAGGAGGCGCAGCCGGTAATGACCCTTTCAAAGCTTTCCATCGAATCCATGTTGAACCGGGCGTCCTCCCGAACACGATTAATCACGCCGTAGGTCTGTATCGGTGTCCCGGAACAGCGCTGGGGAGGAAGGGCCGGATCGACGCCGTTCTTTTTCAATAGGTCAATCACCGCATCCCCCACCCCGTCATCAATGTAATTGGCCGCACATCCATGGAAATAGGCGGTTGAACTTTGCGATCCGCTTCGCTTGGTGAGCTCGGAATATCTCTCCCGCAGATGCTGTTTGGCCAGCCGGGGAAGAACCATGTCAGACGGGATTCGGGCTGTCGGCGCCAGACCTCTCACCCAGTGGAGGGTGAGATATTCGATCAGGAGGCGGACGGGCTGCGTGTCCCAGATCGGCTGTGTCCAGGCAGCGACCTTCAGGAAGGATTCAAAAAGGGCGCGTCTGGACTGGAAGGCAAAGAGGGCCCCGGCCGTCTTGTTCGGATGCTCCTCCCTCTTTTTCAGAATCAGCGCGGAGACATCGATCCCGGCGGGACAGACGGTTCGACACGATTTGCAATTGATGCAGGCCTCCACGACGCGGGCGGATTTTTCATAAGAATAGTCCGGATCGGTCAAAATATGAAACCAGCCCCGCGCGGCATTTGACTCTTCACCGACCACATCATAGACGGGACAGACGGCGTTGCACTTTCCGCAGGTGGCGCAGGGTTTGGTATAACGTTCGTAGTCGATTTGATCTGTAAAGGCATGATCCGAGATCTTCACTCCCGGATTGAGGAGGTTCTCCGGATCGAACAGGCGCTTCACCTCCTTGAAAAGGGCATAGATCTCCGGCCCGTAAAGGCCTTCCAGTAACTCGGCTCGGACCCGACCATCCCCATGCTCGCCGCAGAGAGAACCCTCAAAGCGATTGATCACCACCTGATGGATCTCATGATAGAGGTCGGTCATTTTTTCAAAGTCGTCCGGATCATTCAAATCCAACAAGGGGTTGATATGGGCATTGCCATCTCCGATATGACCATAGATCGCAACCTTCACCCCTCTCTTTGAGAATTGGGCCTCAAGGTAAGGGATCAACTCCGGAATCCGATCTGCCGGAACAACAACATCATCGACAAAGTGGATGGGTTTTTTCTTCGCGTCGTGCATATAGAGGATTGGATTGATCGCCTTACGCACCTTCCAGAGTGCGGCCTGTTTCTCCGGGTCGAAGGCCAGGGTCGGCGTGGCGCACACGGGCGTTTTTTCAAGAGAGGCGAGAAGGGCCTCCATTTTTTCCCGAACCGACTCATCAAACTCGATGAGAAGCATGGCCTCTGCCTGATGAGGGATGTCATGGGTCTCGCGACCGATCAGGTCGAGTGTGGCGGCGTCCATCATCTCCAGGGCGCTGGGGGAAAGGCTTAGAATGGTTTTGACCGCCTTACCAAGATCAGACAAGAATCTAAAATAGACCAGGGCCGTGGCGACTTCAGGTGGACGGGGGACGAGCTTGATTTTCGCCTCCCGCACCAGGCCCAGTGTCCCTTCACTTCCGATGAAAAGCTGATGTAATGGAAATCGGCCCTGTTCCAAGCTCTCTGCCAGGGCAAAGAGATTGTACCCGCTCGAATTTTTTGAGACCTTGCGTTTTTTTGAGAGAATCAGCTCATGGTGAGAGCCGATCAGGTCGACCAGTGCTTTCAGAGGGGGATTGTCCGAAAGCAGTTTCTGGAAGAGAGGATCATCGAGGCGATACTCCTTCGCTGTAATCCAGTTCCCATTAGAAAGGAGGACTTCCATCTCAAGAACATTGTCTTTTGTCGCCCCGTATTTAAGTGAGTGTGGACCGGCGGCATTGTTTCCAAGCATCCCTCCCAACTTGCACATCTCGCCGCTGGAAGGGTCAGGGGCAAACATCAAGTCCTGAAGAGAAAGGCGACGGTTCAATTCAGCGTAGGTGATCCCGGGTTGTACACGGGCCCATTGTTCCCGATCATTGATCTCCAGAATTCGGTTCAGGCGGGAAAACTCCAAGATGAGCCCCTCTCCCACTGCGTTCCCGGTCAGGTTGGTTCCCCCGCTTCGGGCCGTCAGCGGGACCTGATTTTTCCGGGCATAACGCAAGGCTGATTCCATATCGGCCTGGCATGTAATCAGGACAATTGCCTTCGGCGTGACCTTGTAGATGCTGGCATCAATGGCATAAGCCGTAATCGCGGGGGGGTCGGACAAGACCTTTTCCGGACCGATTAAATCCGTTAATTGTTTGAGATTAAAAGACATGGTTGGAGTATATCAAGGAAGCTCTAAATAAGTCATGGATTGTTTTTAAGGGGGAAAATGTCCCATTCTTTCACATGGGGTTGAAAATTTTCCATTGAAAAAATGATGTGATGGCGTATACTCCTGGAAAATGTTGCAAGGAAATTCCGTGATATTTGCTTAGCTCGAGGATATCTTGGTGAGGAGGCAAAGCGTATCTTAATGGAGGTTTCAGGCCCATGTTGAAAGGATATGACAAATTTACCCTTGTTTTCTTTTTTTCACTCGTTCTTCTTTTCTTTCTTCTCTTTAATGTTTCGGGAGCGGGGGCCGCGGGTGTCTCTCAGGAGATGTTTACCGTCAACAATACCTGGATGTTGGTGGCGACTTTCCTTGTGTTTATCATGCATCTTGGATTCGCGACGCTTGAAGCGGGGTTAACGCGCGCCAAGAATACGACGAACATCTTATTCAAGAATACCGCCATTGTCGCCATCGGTTTGCTGACCTATGCGCTAATTGGTTTTGGCCTCATGTATCCGGGTGATTTTAATGGATTTATCGGATTGGCCGGGATAGGTATCAGTCTGCCTCCCGGCGATGCCGGTTTAATTGGCTATGCGGATGGGGCCTACACTTACCATACGGACTTCATTTTTCAGGCGATGTTTGCCGCAACAGCGGCTACCATTGTCTCTGGAGCGGTTGCGGAACGGGTTAAGCTGAGCAGCTTTCTGATCTTTTCCACTATTTATGTGGCCTTCGTTTATCCGATCGTGGGGTCATGGAAGTGGGGAGGCGGTTGGCTGGATAAAATGGGGTTTTACGATTTTGCCGGTTCGACCCTGGTTCACGGTGTTGGCGGATGGGCGGCATTGGCCGGGGTATTGATTCTGGGACCGCGATTCGGAAAATATGTCAATGGGCAGATCAAGCCGATTCTGGGACACAATCTTCCATTGGCAACGATTGGTGTTTTCCTTCTCTGGCTGGGTTGGTTTGGTTTTAACGGCGGCTCGGTCTTGTCAGCAGACCCGGGCCTGGTTTCTCTTGTTTTTGTCACGACCTCCTTGTCTGCGGCGGCCGGCGTGATTGCCGCAATGTTGACCTCATGGGTGGTTCAGAAGAAACCTGATTTAACGATGATTTTAAATGGAAGTCTTGCAGGCCTGGTCGGGATAACGGCAAGTGCTGATACCGTTTCCGTGACTTCTTCCATTATCATCGGGGCCGTATCGGGTGTTATGGTGGTTTATTCCGTGATGTTTTTTGACAAAATCAAGATTGATGATCCGGTGGGTGCGCTCTCGGTCCACCTGGTTTGCGGAATATGGGGGACTCTGGCCGTCGGCATTTTCAGCACGAATCCAGAGCATAGCCTCGTCGTGCAGTTGATCGGTGTTGTGGCCTACGGGGCCACTTGTTTTGCCGCAGCTTACGGTATCTTCTTTGTGATTAAAAAGACGATGGGGATAAGGGTTACCGAGGAAGAAGAGCGTCGGGGGCTCGATTTCTCCGAGCATGGCATGGAGGCCTACAGCGGCTTCCAGATTACAGATTTGTAAACGGATTGCATCATTTCCGAGATGGCCATTGAGGCCAACCTCAGTCTATTACACAATGATCGGAATTTCATCACATCGCCGGATATGCAATCCTGCGGAAAGTGTGCGAGTCGGAACAACAAGGGCAGGGCAATATTATAGCCCTGCCCTTCCGTTTTACAACTTGCTGTGTGATCCGTCGCAAAAGGGCTGGGTTCCGGAGTGCTTGCATCCGCACCACGCGACCCTTTTCTTTATGTCTATTCTTACCTCCAGGGGCGTAAAATCCGTCCCGCTGTGCGATCCGTCGCAGAAGGGCTGCGCATTTGAGCGACCGCAGCGACACCAATGATACGTGCCCGGTTCCATTTCCTGAACATAAGGCATCTTCTGTGGAACAGTTGGTTCAGCCATTATTACCCCCCTTTATTAAAAGCCAGGAATTTTTCACTGTAGAACTTAATGCCATCGATTTCTCAATCATACATAATAATGGGTAATGAAAAAAAGTCAATTCTAGTCAAGGGTAAGCGTAACATTCTGACAGTTGACGAGGGGGGGTGGCGATTGTTATAGTTAGCGTGAGTATTTACGCCGGTTGGTTTTTATTGTAAAAGTCACCCCATACCTGATTGGGGTTTTTTTTTGAGAAAAGAGATCCCTTAAGTTCCAGAAATCTTTGAAAAAAAAGGATAGAAACGGAAAATTATCATGACGACAGAAGCGCAGAAGAAACTAAGAGAAGATATTCGGAATATTGCCATTATTGCCCATGTTGACCATGGGAAAACAACCCTGGTGGATAAGATGCTGCAACAGGGCGGGGCTGTTCACGCACGCGGGGACGCCCTGGACCGCGTCATGGACTCGAACGATCTGGAACGGGAACGGGGGATCACCATCCTCGCGAAAAATACGTCCATTCACTATAAAGACTATAAAATAAATATTGTTGATACCCCTGGTCATGCCGATTTTTCCGGAGAAGTCGAGAGAACCCTGAAGATGGTTGATGGTGTTCTTCTCCTGGTCGATGCCTTTGAAGGTCCGATGCCTCAGACAAAGTTTGTCCTTAAAAAAGCCCTGGAGCTTCATTTAAACCCCATCGTTGTCATCAATAAAATAGACAGGCCGGATGCCCGGGCAGCCGTGGTGGCAGATCTGGTGACCGATCTTTTTCTGGAATTGGATGAGGAGGGCGATCAGCTTGATTTTCCGATTGTTTATACCTCTGCCAAGACGGGGATTTCAAAACTGCAATTGGAAGATCCCGAAAGCGATCTTTCCCCCCTGTTTGAGACAATCCTGAAAAAAGTGAATCCGCCTTCCGGAGACGATGAAGCGCCTTTTCAGATGCTCATTTCATCTCTCGAGTACGACAATTTTATTGGTCGGATCTGCCTGGGCCGAATCGACCGGGGCAAGATACAACTCGGAGAGCAGATTGTCCTGATCCAGAAGAATGGAAAGATGATCAAGGGGAAGGCAACACGCCTGATCGGGTATGAAGGTCTGAAGAACGTCGAACTCAAGAATGCAAAAGCCGGAGACATCATCGGGATTGCCGGGATGGACGACGCCCAGATTGGAGAGACGCTTTGCGATCCGGAAACCCCCGATGCCCTTCCTGCTATTGAAATCGGCGAGCCGACGATTTCAATGAATTTTATGGTGAACACCTCTCCCTTTGCGGGTTTAGATGGGAAATATGTTACAAGCCGAAATCTGAGAGATCGACTCTTTCGGGAACTCCGCTCCAATGTTGCGCTCAAGGTGGAAGAGACGGACAGCACCGATGCCTTCAAGGTTTCCGGTCGGGGAGAGCTTCACCTCTCCATCCTGATCGAAACCATGCGCCGTGAAGGCTATGAGTTTGCCGTTTCCCGACCCACCGTCATTTTTAAAATGATCGATGGAAAAAAACATGAACCCTTTGAACACCTGACCTTAGACCTGGAAGATGCCTACGTCGGGGCCGTGATGGAAGGCCTGGGGAGACGTAAAGGAGAGCTTCAAAACATGGGAAGCTCTCATGGTGGCAATACGCGCCTTGAATTTGAGATCCCCTCGCGGGGCCTGGTGGGCTACCGCTCTGAATTTTTGACGGTGAGCCGGGGAACCGGGATCATGAATTACAATTTTTCGTCTTATCGGCCCTATAAGGGAGAGATCCCGGCCCGGACCAAGGGTGCCCTGATCGCAATGGAAAAAGGGCAGGCGGTGACCTTCTCCCTGTATAATCTCCAACCAAGAGGCACATTGTTCATCAGCCACGGGGAAAAGGTTTATGAGGGGATGGTGATCGGCGAGCATTCCCGTGGCAGCGACCTGGTGGTCAACGCCTGCAAGAAGAAGAATCTGACCAATATGCGCTCCTCTGGTGCGGATGAGGCCTTGACCCTGACGCCGCCGAGAAAGATGGAACTTGAGATCTCCATTGCCTTCCTCTCTGATGACGAATTGCTTGAGGTGACGCCAAAATCAATCCGAATCCGCAAGAGGTTCCTGACAGAACTCGAACGAAAAAGGGCATCAAAAAAGTAGCTCCCAATATTCTCTCCCCTTCCTGTAGCAGGAGTCTTCAATGATCATCTCCAGGAAGGGGGAAACCCTTCGAACACATTCCGCGGCAATTACTACTTGACCTCAACCTTTTGCCCATTGTTTAATATCCTCTAGCGGATGATTCTCCGAAAGTCTTTCCCGCTCCAGTAAAAAAACAGACTTTTTTACGATTACGGAACGGTTCAAGTTGCTTATATTTTTCTCCAGGGTAAGGCGCGAGGAACACAGAACCGCAGCGTATGCCCCATACGTGAGGATTCGAGTACCACAGCAACGCAGCCATGGAGGAAAAGATGAGTGACTTGATCCGTTCCTGTAGGTTGCTGAAGAAAGGGTAGACCTCATTCAGACCTTCATCGCCAAACTCTCTATTCTGATCCCCCTCCTTCCGCTTGTGGCGGGCCTCCTGATCCCGATCCTGGGGAAGCGGATCAAGGAAAACGTTTACAAAATCGGTCTTACAGCCCAGGTTGCAGCATTCTTCACGGCCCTGCTGGCGCTCTACCAGGTGAGCGTCGGTGGACCCATTCAAATCGGTCCTCTCTCCTTCTTTGGGGGAAATGGCATCATCCCTTTCGGTCTTTTTATCGACCGTCTGACGGCCGTGATGATGGTCCTTGTCACCTCGGTCAGCATTGTCATTCATATTTTTGCGTCGCGTTATCTCCAGGAAGAACCGGGATACACGCGTTTCTATACCCTTCTGTCCCTTATCACCTTCGTCCTGCTTGCCCTGGTCGCAAGTCCCAATCTTCTGATGCTTTTTGTCTTCTGGCAGCTTTTAAGCTGGACCCTCTATTTGCTGCTGGCCTACAATATCACCCACCTCCCCAGTGCTCAGGCGGCTTTTAAAACCCTTATTATTCTTCGGATCGGAGATGTCTTTTTTCTTGGGGGCGTTATTCTGGCCTATCTTGTCTTTGGGACGCTTGATTTTCCGCTGCTCTTTGAGCGGGCTGCGGCAGGGCCGGTTTCGCTCTCTCTTCTGCCGGGAGGGCTGTTGACGATGGATGCGGTCACGGCCATCACGCTTCTTATCTTTATCGGTGCGATGAGCAAGTCCGTTCAATTTCCACTCCACGTCTGGCTCCCCGATACGATGCATGCCCCCTCTCCGGTCTCGGCCCTGATGCATGCGGGGATTGTGAATTCAGGCGGATTTTTATTGAGCCGACTTGCGCCCCTCTACGGGCTCTCGCCGACAAGCCTCCATGTGGTTTTTGCGGTTGGGGCACTCACCACCCTCATCGGAGCCCTGATCATGCTCACGGTAAACGATGTCAAAAAGATGCTCGGCTACTCGACCATCGCCCAGATGGGCTACATGATTATGGAGTGCGGATTGGGTGCCTTTGCTTTAGCCATTTTCCATTTTATTGCCCACGGTCTCTTTAAGGCGACCCTCTTTTTAAGCTCGGCCAGCACCATCCAGGCGGCGCGCGAAGAACCTAAGTTTCCTCATTCTGTTAATGACGCAAAGCCGCCGGCGGCCTTTTCGCCCCTCACCTGGGGAACGGGACTCTTCACCACTCTTCTTCTCCCTCTCCTCATTCTTCTGGCCGCCCATGACCTTTTTCACATTCCACTAGAGGAGGCACATGGGGCCGTTATCTTTCTTTTCTTCAGTTGGGTCACCTCTTCTCAGGCGATTATCAGCCTTTACCGTCTTAATGCGGTGGCATCCTGGAAAGTGGCCGGGGCGATGGTTCTGGCACTGATCTTCATCGTTTTTACCTATCTCTGGGCCGGAGAACTCTTCACGCACTTCCTCTTTCCCGAGCCCGGCCTGGCGGACTATTACTTCCAGGTCGCGGCCTTGCCTCCTTTCTTATTTGACTCGGCGGTTATCGTAGCGACCCTGCTGATCGTTCTGGTCTGGGTCAACCACTACGCTGAGGCACATGGGAGAAAGTTTTCGAAACCGGTCTGGATGACCGACCTTCAGGAACGGTCCTACGTTCTTTGCATCAACCGTTTCTACATCGACACACTTTACGTTTGTCTGAATAAAAGGATGATTTATTTGGCGAACCTCATCGACAAACGTGTTCTGGCAAGGATTCCTTAAATGGCAAAGAGGTACAAAATAAGCGCCATCGGTATTGCCCTCGCAACGCTCATCGTCCTGCCGGTCCTTTTGTCCGGGGAGGCGGCTTCCCTGAGTGCCCCGCTGACCCTCTTGCTTCCTCTTGCGGCCATACTCACTTTGCTTGCCGCTCTTTCACATGAGACTGCTCCGTCCGACCTGCTCACCCTCCTGATCTTCCTAGGACTCGGTTTGGGCTTTATGATCGTGCCGGGAAAAATAGGTCATCTCTCTCTTGGCGGGGTTTTCATTGTTTTAATTCTCTTGTTGATCCGACAAAAAAGTCGATCTCGTTTTTCAGAACTTTGGGGTGTCGGGCTCTATGGATTCGCGCTGGTGATGCTGATAGCTTCGCTTGTATCCTCCCCCTCAACCGGGCGAATCCTGTTGCTCCTCACCTATGCCGTTCTCCTGCCGACTTGTCCTCTGCATGGGGCTTCCATTGTGACCTTCAGCCGTCTGGGCGGGATCCTCCCCAACTTTTTTGCTCTCTTTCTGCCTGCTCTGGGATTGAAGGGGGTCCTTGGGATACTTGCTGAATTACCGCCGCAACTCATGGGCATCGTATCCATTTTTGCATTGATCGGCGCACTTTACGGTGGCGTGCGGGCGCTGGTGCAAACTCATATCCGCCCGCGTCTGGCCTATGCCGGGCTTACCTTCTGGTCGATCCTCTGGTGGTATCTTGCTGGCACCGGGATTGGAACTGCACCCGCCATTCTCTACTTCTGCGCCATCGCCCTGACCATGCAGGGGCTCTTTCTCAGTGGGCAGGTGTTGGAAACTCGTCACGGCGATCTGGATCTCAACCAACTGGGGGGGGTGGCGCGGGTCATGCCTCGTTTTGGCATCCTGCTCAGCCTTCTGGTTGCCGCGGCAATGGGGCTGCCTCTCTTTGGTTCTTTTACCGCCCTGTTTGCGATGGCCACATCCCCGGAAATAACACTTTCCTGGGGCGTTGCCGTTGTTCTTCTGGCCTGGTTGCTGGCTTCATGGCATTTCCCCCTATTCATGCAGCGCATCCTCCTGGGTCCGGCAAAACCGGGCAGAATTTACCGCGACCTGGTCCCAAGCGAGACACTTTCGCTCACCCTGATTGTGGCGATGATTGTGATACTGGGGATCGCCCCCGACGCGCTCTTCGGGCCGGAGTTTTCTCTGCAACAAAGCCTTGTGGTTCATGATGCCAAGCCCAGGTAAGATGGATATGATGCAAATAGCGATCAATAAACAAAAAAAAACCTACAGCGACTCTGCCCGGATGGGATTAAGAGGACTCGTCCGGATCGCGAGCGAGATCAACTCGGCCTTCTGGCCAATGCGCTCCTTTGTCGCCAACAACCCGCTTCATTCCCTGGAGTATCTTGATTTTGAAACGGCCATACGACTTTGCAAGGATAAACTCGGAGGATCCGGCTATCTCTCAAATGAGATCTACCGGGACTATTTCACCTCCGGGCGCATCCTTGAGGAAGATGTCGATTTTGCACTTAAACCACTGGCGCAGGATAAAAAACTTCAACTCGGCGGCCGGGAGGTGAGCCAAAGTGAAGTGCTTCGGGTGCAGCTTCTTGTTCCGACATCTCCTCCGGATGCAGCGGGACCGAAAATCCTGCTCCAACATTCAAAAGACAGGACAGGTCTTGAAAATCTGGCGGAAACGCTGAAAAGGGTTTTCAAAGGAAAGGCCCTTTCTGAATGCCTTGCCGCCACGCAGGAAGCAGATGCAGAGAAACTGGCCCAAGGCCAGACGCTCTCCCACTGGTGTGACTCAAGTTTTGGAACAATGATCGTCGATCGTATCAATGGTGAGATGATCCGTTGGTGTGGGGCATTCTTAGATGAGGGACAAGCCCCCTGGGAAATGCCCGCAAGAGAGAAAGGTTTCTACATGGCCTGGAAGGCCGCCGCCTTAGAGACCTGGGATGGCGCGGGCATCCGCAATATCCGAGAAAAAGTAAGCCACCTGCCGGAGCATCCGGAAGATGCCATCCTCGAAAGTCTTCATTTCCTGGGCATCCCGGAGTCCGCGTGGGAAAATTATCTGTCGCGCCATCTTGCCGCCCTCCCGGGTTGGGCGGCATTTGCAAATTGGCGGGCGAGGCAGGCCGAATATGAATGGCAGCAGGCTTATCCCATCGACCTGGTTCAGATTCTTGCAGTCCGCTTGTGGTATGAGCGAGAATGGGTCTCAAAAACCTGCCAAATAGAACTTGACGCGGGCGAAGTCAAACCCTGTCAGGCAATCTCCACTTATATGGAAAAAGTGCCTGCACAGTACTTTTTGAGGAAGGAACGGACGGCTGTAAACCTCCCCGCCTGGCTTTCAGAAGAGGTTGATCTCCTGCTTTATGCCGGATCATCAGCCGGAAACAAGTGTTGGGATCAGTTGGCCAGCCGGTACGAAATGGAAGAAGGCCCGGACCGGGATCGCCTTTCCCGGCTTTTCGACGCATGGCGTCTCACGGCCCTGGCGGCGGGGCTCAAGATCAATCCTGAAAGACTGACGGACCTTGCCGTGGATGAACTGACAACGCTGCTCTCCTGGCTGGATGACTTTCCAGAATCACGGCATGGACCGGTCTGGCTGGAGGCTTTTGAGGCCGGCTATCGGCATTCACTCATCAAAAAATTAGAACGTCGAACCGGCAAAGCAGAAGGGAGAACAGCAAGGCCCACGGCTTCGCCGGTCACCCGCCCCCTGGCCCAGGCGATCTTCTGCATTGATGTCCGTTCGGAGCCCTTTCGCCGGCAACTGGAGCATGTCGGCCACTATGAGACATATGGCGTTGCCGGTTTTTTTTCGGCCTTTATCCGCTATCGCGCCTTTGGAAGCCATCACGAGACCGACCTTTTTCCGGTCGTCATGGAGGCCAAGAATGTCATCCATGAAATCCCGAGAAACACTGAAGAAAAACGCGTGTCCCGTCATCTGGCCGGGGCGAAGCTCCTCCATGTCGGACACACCCTCTTTCATGACCTGAAAGAGAATGTGATCACCCCCTATGTCATGGTCGAATCCATCGGCTGGTTTTTCGCCTTCCCTTTTTTTGGAAAAACCTTCTGGCCGGTGGAGTATGCGGATTGGGTGAATCGTCTGCTGAAAAGATTTGCACCGCCGATTGCCACGACCATGACGCTAGATAAACAGACCAGGGGCGAGGTGGAAGAGATCATCGCATCCGAGCAGTGCGTTACTGTACGGCAGGCGCTTCGGGGATGGCTTGAACGCTCAGTGGTTAATGTCCCCCATAACCAGATTAAGGCCCTGAGGGACTGGGCCTTGAACTCCGATCACATAAAGGATGCGACCTCAGAAAATACACATCAGAAGGCCCTTTCTCACTTTAAATCGGAAGCAGATGCCACGGCCTTTGTTGAACAACTGCGCGTTCGACACCGGATTACCCTCGGATGGTCTTCAGCCCGAATGGAGCAGATCACACGGACCGGATATACCCTGAAAGAACAGGCCTTCACGGTCGAGACGGCCCTGAGAGTGATGGGGCTCACCGAAAATTTTGCACGTTTTGTTCTGTTTTGCGCGCATGGCAGCAGCAACGAAAACAACCCCTTCGCGGCAGCCCTTGACTGCGGTGCCTGCGGCGGGAATTCGGGGGTCCCTAACGCGCGTGTGCTTGCGGCGATGGCAAACAAGCGGGAAGTCCGTGAACTGCTTTCCAAAAAAGGGCTCGTCATCCCCGAAGACACCTGTTTTATTGCCGCAGAGCATGATACGACGACCGATGTCGTCAAGCTGTTTGATTTAGAGGACCTCTCCGCAGTCAGTCAACAGGCGCTTTCTCCCTTAATAGAGGACCTTAAAAAAGCAGGTATCATGAATAACCAGGAACGCTGTCGAAGCCTGCCTGATTTCAAGGCCGGGCTTTCGCCTCTGGAGGCGGTTGAAAATGTCCGGATACGGAGCAGGGCCTGGAACCAGGTGCGGCCGGAATGGGGGCTTTCTGGAAATGCTGCGTTCATTATCGGCCATCGTCGTCTGACGGAAGGTATTGATCTGGCCGGACGGGTTTTTCTCCACTCCTACGATGAAGATGCCGACCCGGAAGGAACGCTACTCGAAATCATTATGACCGGCCCCCAGGTGGTCACCCAATGGATCAACATGGGGTACTATTTTTCCATGGTCGATAATGAGGTCTACGGGAGCGGGAACAAGATTTACCACAATGTTGCCGGACGGATCGGGATCATGTATGGTCCGACCAGCGACCTGCGGACGGGACTCCCCTGGCAAACGGTCACAAAAGGCAATCGTCCCTACCATGAGCCGATGCGCCTGCTGGTATTGATCGAGGCCCCGAGAGCGCGGATTAATCCCATTATCGCACGGCATAAAATTTTACAGCACTACTACCACAATCGTTGGGTGAAGCTGATTGCCCTGGAAGGGGGCCGTTATTATCAATATCTTCCGAGTAGTGAATGGGTGGAGGAATAAATGAGAAAAGGAGACATTACATGACCAGTTTAGTGCTTCACCCCATGAAAGAGGTTCGGGTGATTATTCCAGGCGAAGAGCAGAGTTTTGTGATCCAAATACTTGACACGCTCAAGATTTCCGGCTACACGATTATAAAAAACCTTTCCGGGAAAGGACGACATGGTTTTCATGTCTCCCACCCTATGTTTGATGAGACTGAAAGTCTTCTGATGATCATGACGGTCGTCCCGGAAGAGAAGGTGCCCCCGATTCTTTCGGGATTGGCCCCGATTTTAGATCGGGATATGGGCGTAATGTTCGTCAGCGATGTTGCCGTCAGCCGTCTGGAGCATTTTTCTGAGCCACAGGGAGATGGATGACAGGATATGCCGTGAGATGGTTCATTACCTTTTAAATTGACAAACCTTCAGTTGCTGTCATATTATTGAAAAAAATTAGCGACTTTGTGTGCCGCTAGGAAGTGGGTATTCTTCCAAGCAAGTGCTATAATAATCCAACAGGAGTTAAGATGGGACAAGAAAAGGAATCAGCGTATCGTGTTGTGTCAGGTCCGGAGGGGCTTCTTCCTCCCGCGGCGGCCCTTATGGGAATTACTCTGCCGGAAGAAGGGGACGGATTGGTAGAGGGAAGCATTGTCAGTGAAGCCGAAACCATGAAGGCTGCGGCAACGGCCCTTTTGACCCGTAAAAACCCGACCCTTTTCCCGGGCCCTTTAATGCTCTGGGGCTGGGATGCGCATACCCGGGAGAAGACGGCGCCCTTTTTTGAGGTAGCGGCGGAGATTCCGGGGGTCCGAATTATTCCGATGCCTGATTATCGGCCCATTTATCCAAAAATTGACCCGGAGGCGGTGATCAATCCCTGCCATCCGAATCTAACCATCTGGCACAACAAGATCGAGGCCTGTGTCTTCATCGGCGTCCACTGCCATTATGCAAATATAACACTGAAGATGGTCCGCGCGGGGACGAATTGTTATACCATTGCCCTCTGTGCGGAAGCCGGACATGAAGATGCGATGGCCTCCATTCCTAACTTTGATGCTGAAAAGCTTGTCCGGTTCCGGGACGCTTTGAGGCAGGTGAAAAAAGACGGGCTCAAACCCCGTTACGAAGGACAAGGAATTATCCCGAGCGGATGGGTCCAGGTGGCCGGTTTGACGGGTGCAGATGTTTCAAAGCCAGACGAGAATAGCTCTTTTGACGGCCTTTCGACTGAGTTCGCACATGAATTGGCGAGTGGTTTGGACGAAAATGAAGAGTAGACACAGATTTTGCCGGTTGGTACTTGGCGATCTGAAAATGGGGGTCATATAAGTGAGCGATGTGGTGAAGGAAAAAGAGGAGGCGCATCTTCGAGGAGATGATCCTCGGACGGATGTCATTACCGAGAAGGTAACTAAGGAGGAAATAGAAGAGGAAAAGAAGGGTGCTGCGGCCCAAAAAGTTGTTGACCCGGACTATCTCTTTTTAAAGGCCCCCAGAGAAAAACAGTTTATCACGGGGAGTGAGGCCGCGAAGGAGGCCATTCGTCGTGCGAATGTCGACATTGCCATTGCCTATCCCATTACCCCTCAGAGCGAGACGATGCAGCAGGTGGGGTATCTCTACGCAGAAGGCTATGTTAAAGACTATTATCGGGCGGAAGAGGAAATCGGCGTCATGTCCGCTATTGCGGGGGCTTCCCGTGCGGGTGTGCGCTGTTTGACCGCGACTTCCGGACCGGGCCTCATGCGGGGGATTGAGCAAATACAGGCCTGGCCCGGTGGCCGTCTGCCTTCCGTTTTGCTGGTCATGTGCCGCGTTATCAATGCGCCCCTGGCAATTCAACCAGACAATCTCGAACTCTCTTTTCTCCTGAACTCTGGCGGAATTCTCCTCCATGGTGAAAATCAGCAGGATTTTTATGATTATGCCCTTGCCGCCTTCATGATCGGAGAAAAGGCGGAGGTGACGCTTCCAGTGGCGGTTGCCGTTGACGGGTTTTTTGTGACCCATGCCCGGGGATGGGTTTCCACGCCGGCTGAGAATCTGAAACTTCCTCCTCGGCAGCCTTATCACGAAGCCGTTCCCATGATGGACAATGAAAATCCGCCTATCCGGATTTCCCGTGATGCGCCGATTCAAAAGTCGAACTTCATCTCCTACCAGATGCACGCCTCATGGCAGCAGGAAATATGGGCGGCCCAGGAGCGTTCGCGCAAATGGATTTCCCGATGGCTGGATGGACTGATCGAGGTGGTGAACCCCAAGGCGAAGACGATGATTGTCGCCTCCGGCGGAGCGGTTTCCCAATCGCGTGAAGCGGTCCGGCAGGCGACGGAACAGGGCTTGGACGTGGGACTGATCAAGATTAAATCGATCCGCCCCTTCCCCGTAAAGGAGCTGATTGAGGGACTGGACCATGCCGAAAAGATCATTATTCCGGAATTTAACTATGTCGGATGGTTGCACAAAGAGGTCAGGGCGATTCTCCCCCGTGTCGAACGGATCGTTCCCGGTCCGCGCGTCTTTGGCGGGATGTCCATGCCGACGGAGTTGATTATGGAAAAAATTACCGGCGAGTATAAATAATAAGGAGGTTTGGACTATGTCTTTTGAAACGATAACGGTCGCCCCGGATTTTAAGAAGTACCTGCCGAAGGAGTATCAGGATTTAATTGACGATGGGCCTTTTGTCAGGCCGCGTAAGGTTTCTGAGTTGGGATCCTTCAAAGAAGCCATCGAAGAGCATCCGATGTGTGCCGGTTGTGCCATGACCCTTTTTATCCGATTGACTTACGTGGCGCTTCCCAGCCTGGAACATTCTGTCATTGTGGGGACGGCAGGATGCGGGCGTTTGGCGATTTCACAGGGTGCGGTTCCTTTTATTTATGGGAACTACGGGGATACCAATGCGGTGGCCTCCGGATTAAAGCGGGGTCTTGACATTCGTTTTCCCAACCAGCCCAAGGATGTCATTGTCATGGCCGGGGACGGCGGTTTGGCCGACATTGGCTTCCACGCGGTCATGCACTCCTGGTTCAGGAACGAGAAATTTACGACGATTATGCTGGACAATGAGGTCTATGGAAACACCGGGGGACAGGAAAGTGGTATGACCCTGAAGGGGACCGTCATGAAGATGGCACCCTTAGGGAAAAAGGGCGAAAAAATGGACATGATTGCCCTGGCAAAAACCTCGGGTGTGGCCTATATCGCCCGGTTGGCGCCGACCAATCCGACCCGCGTGGTCAATACTATCAGAAAGGCCGTCCTGATTGCACGTGAAGTGGGTCCAACCTATATCCAGGCCTATACGTCTTGCAACATAGAATATGCCATTCCCACCCCCCTGGTCATGGACGATGCGCGGGAGGTTGAACAGGATCGATACGGGTTTATGGAATATTTTACCGACGAGGCTAAGAATTACTGGGACAACACCGGGCGAAAAATTAAAGCCCCGATCAAGAAATAAAGGAGACTTGGTATGGCATCTGCGGAAAAAGCGGTAAGACGGTTTAGTATCCGGATGGCCGGAATCGGCGGTCAGGGTGTGGTCACGGCATCCCATGTTCTGAGTAACGGGGTGATTCTGGATGGCGGAGAAAGTACACTGGTGCCTTTTTTCGGTTCAGAAAAAAGGATGGCCCCGGTTGAGAGCTATGTGCGGATTTCCACGGATGCGATCTATGAAATCGGTGAAATCATATACCCCAACCTGATCATCATCTTTCATCCCCAGGTCATTACGCATGGGAAGTCCTATACGATGCCTTTCTACTGGGGGCTGAAGAAAGACGGGGTGGTCCTGATCAACAGTGAGAAGCCCGTGGAGATGATTCCGGATCAGGTTCGGGAGCTGGAGGAAATGAATGCCAGCGTCTTCTATCTTCCTGCAACCAAGATCGCCGTTGATATCGCGGGAACCGAGTTGGCGACCAACATGGCGATGGTCGGCGCCATCTCAGGGATTCTGAATATGCCCGGTGAAGAAGCGCTTGCGAAGTCGGTGAAGGAGCGTTTTGTCGGAAAGGGAATTGTGACCTCCGGAGGAACGGCCTCGCTCGATAGTGTCATTGAGAAAAAATTTGCAAAGAAAGCGGAACTGGTGTCCAAGAATGCCGCCGCAGTGAAGGCGGCCGCTCAATATGCCCGCGACCATGGCTGGGACAAGTGGCAGCAGAAGCGTCTGGCGGCGGTGAAAGAGCAGGCTGTCGGGGTAAACTAGGTCCCGGCGGTAAAACGGCAATCCGGCTATCGGTAAGGTCTTCTAGTAATGATTGATCTTAAGTTTTAATTTTTGGAGGAAGAGCATGTATTCAGTTGCAGATATAGACGTTGACATATGCGGGGCGACAAAATGTCGCTTGTGCACTCAGTTCTGCCCGGAGTCGAACACGATTATGTATGACTCCATCAGGAAGACCGCTTATGTTTCTGTCGACCGGTGTAAAGGGTGTGAAATTTGTGTCGGGATCTGCGACGACCTGGCAAAACATGAGGCTATCCAGATGCTTCCCGTCGACCAGGTGGTAGACGGGTTTAATATGAGCAAAATAGGATTCAAGGACTCCTTGGTCGAGGCAAAGTAGCGCTTCTCCAGCATGAACATTCGAGGCTGATTCGGGAACCCCGGATCAGCCTTTTCTGTTTCTATTCTACATTATAGAGATAGGGGTCAAAAAGTATGCGCTGTCCAAAGTGCGGTAAAGAAACCGATCCTTCCATCGCGTGGTGTAATCATTGTCTCACCGAATTCCCTTCCTCGATGCCCCGTTTTCATGGTTGTCCTGAATGCCGTCACGAAAATGATCCGGATGCGGTTTATTGTGAGATCTGCCACGAACACCTTCGTCCGGGACAGACTGAGTGACAACTGGCAAGGAGGTAGCCACCCTCCCGGATATCCTGGAAGACGATCTCGATATTGTCTTCGTCGGGATCAACCCGGGGGTCTATTCCGCCGAGCAGAGACATTATTATGCCCACCCCACCAATCTATTCTGGCCGATGCTTTATCAATGTGGTCTTATCCCGAAACTCCTCAAACCGGAGGAGGACTGGAAATTGACCCGTTTTCGGATGGGCTTGACCGATACCGTGAAACGTGTTACAGAGAGCGCCAAAGACCTGTCGGCATCAGAGCGAAGAGAGGGCGGGGAGATTCTACGACGAAAGATAAGGTTCTATTCTCCCCGAACGGTCTGTTTCAATGGATTAAGCGCTTATAGCGCGCTGTTCGGGCGATGTGAGGGTCCGGGACCGAAGGATCCACTCATCGGAACAAGCCGACTTTTTGTCCTTCCCTCCACCAGCCGTCGAAACGCCTATTACCAGAAGGATGACATCCTGCATTGGTTCACCCAACTTCGACTATTTTCACAGAAATCGCTCCTATGAGACCCTCCCGGATCGCGCCAGTGGCTTCCCTCTGGATGATACTGATCCTCGGGCTTATTATCGTGGGACCTCTGTTGGAACCACGGTCCCTTTATGGTCAAAGCGCAAAGGCTTCGGGAAAGACCTTGTTGATCGCGGCGGCATCCAACCTGCGCTTTGCGATGAACGAAATCGTTGATGAATTTGGGAAAGCGTTTCAGGCAGAGGTGAAAGTTGCGTACGGATCCTCCGGGAGTTTCACTGCCCAGTTGATGGCCGGAGCCCCCTTTGACCTTTTTTTTTCAGCGGATGAGGCTCTGCCTCAGAAGCTTATTTCTAAAGGACTTGCGTTGGAGGATACCCTGTACCGATACGGAACAGGACAGATTGTCCTTTGGGTCGCTAATCGTTCCCCGATTCGTCTTGAAAAAGATGGGATGAAAGCACTGCTGCACCCTTCCGTGCACAAGATTGCCATTGCCAATCCACGCCATGCGCCATACGGGGCTGCCGCAGTCGCGGCATTACAAAATGCAGGCCTCTATGAAGGCCTTCGCTCACGCCTTGTCTTTGGTGAGAATATTTCAGAAGCGGCTCATTTTGTTCGTGCGGGATCGGCAGAGATTGGGATCCTTTCTTATGCACACGCGATCGGTTCACCTCTGAAAGAATCCGGTCGGTTCTGGCCGATCCCGACCTCATCTTATCCCCCCTTGAACCAGGCCACGATTATTCTAGGTCAAAGCCGCAACGTTCCTTTGTCCAAATCCTTCGTCACATTCATGATTGAAGGTTTAGGGAGAGAGATCATGGAGCGCAACGGTTATCAGACCCAAGGACATTCAGGATGAATTGGGAGGCCTTCTGGCTATCAATGAGGCTGGCTTCCCTGACCTCGCTCATTCTCCTCTGCATCGGCCTTCCCCTGGCGTACTGGATTGCAAGGTCTTCGTGGCGGTGGAAGTTTCTTGTCGAGGCGGTGGTCGCCCTTCCGATCGTCCTTCCTCCAACGGTCCTTGGATTTTATTTGTTGACCGCGATGGGCTCCCGCAGTGCCCTCGGTCGTTTTTACCAGGAGATGACCGGTTCTCCGCTGGCCTTCACCTTCGGAGGTCTTCTGGTTGCGTCCATCTTTTATTCACTTCCCTTCACAATACAACCCCTTTCAATGGCATTTTCTGCGGTAGAGGAGGGGCTGATTCAGAACGCCTGGATTCTTGGACGTTCCAGATTGATGACCTTTTTCACCGTCATCCTTCCCTTGTCCTATAAAGGAGTGATCACGGCATTCATTTTAAGCTTTGCACATACTGTTGGGGAATTTGGTGTCGTTTTAATGGTGGGTGGCAATATTCCCGGAATCACTCGAACCATCTCCATCGACCTCTATGATCAGGTACAAGCTCTGAACGACGAGGGGGCTTCAGAGACGGCCATGTTCCTACTGATTTTTTCCTTTGTATTTCTGTCCCTCGTCTACTTTGTTGACCGGAAAAAGGATAGAAAGAAGAGGGTGAAACGGTGGGGCTGACAGTAGATTTCGAGTACGTTTTTGAAGAAGGAGGTTCTCTCACGGCAGGGTTTACCCTCCCGAATAATTCCCCCGGGATCACTGTTCTCTTTGGGCCTTCCGGAAGTGGGAAGAGTACACTGCTTCATTTTCTCGCAGGAATAAAAAAACCGGATTCCGGTAGCATCCGTTTTGGGCAGCAGACCTGGTTCGACGACAATCAAAAAGTTTTTCTGTCTCCTCAAAAGAGGTCAGTGGGCCTTCTTTTTCAGGACTATCCCCTGTTCCCTCATCTCACGGTTTCAGGGAACATCGGTTTTGGTTTAAACCGGCTTCTTTTGCCCGAAAGGAAAGACCGCATCCGATCCTGGAGTGATCTCCTGAACCTACAGGGGAAAGAGGAGCGATACCCGAACACGCTCTCGGGCGGAGAACGACAACGGGTTGCCCTGGCACAAACCCTGGCCCCTCAACCGGATCTGGTTCTCCTGGACGAACCTTTTTCCGCACTGGACCGGCCCATGCGGGCTGGTGTTCGGGCGGAGGTCAAGCGCATAATTTGCAATACAGGGAAGGCGGCCATTCTGGTCACGCACGACCTGGAGGATGCTCTGGCCCTGGGGGACCACATTATTATTCTTTCTCAAGGGAAAGTCCTTCAGAAGGGGAGTGCCCTGGAGGTTTTCGGCCGCCCGGCGCTTCCCTCTGTAGCCAAGATTGTCGGTGTGGATAATCTTCACCCTGCAAGCGTCATAGAAACGATTGACGGCATGGCAGTCCTTGCGGTCGGAAAGGGAAGGCTCCTGGCGGTTGCTCCGGTCGATCAGGTTGCGGCGGTTGCGCCAAAACAGGACTGTTTTATCTCATTCCGGGCAGAAGAAGTGATCCTGGAAAGAGGGAAGCCTCGGCAGAGCAGTGCGCGAAACCACTTATCCGGTAACATTAAGGAGATAATTTCAGTCGGATCTCAGATGCGTGTCATGATTGATTGTGGATTTTTGCTCACCGCGAGTATCACAAAACAGGCCGTCGAAGATCTCTCCCTCCGTCCTGGAGAAGAAATCACCGCGGTCATTAAAGCCTCCGCCATCCAGATTCTCCCAACCGAATAACTGTAACTATTCAGCACACCCCTCTTTTGGCTTCGCGAGACCCATCCTCCATGGCGGTGTTGCTGTGGTGCTCGAATCCTCACGTATAAACCATACGCTCCGGGTTCTGCGCGCCTTGCGCCTTTCCCTGAAGGAATGGGTCTCGCGAAGCCAAATAGGGGCATGCTGAATAGTCACAACTGGGATATAAAATCGTCGTATGTTATTTCATCCCGGCATTGTAGGTTTGTATTGATGGGGGGGGGTTGATTTTGCCTGGAAAAGGATTATCTATAATTCAGGCCGAAACTGCCTTCGACGGAAGGTAAGCAACCACATTTTAATGAAGGAGGAGAACAATGGCAATTGTAAAATGGGAGCCTTATCATGAACTCACGACAGTACAGGATAGCTTGAATCATATCTTTTCGGATTCGTTCAGGTCATTTTTTGATGAGGAGCAAGAACGGCCTCTTCAAGACTGGATCCCGACAGTCGATATTTATGAAGATCCCGATAAGATTAAGTTGGATGTCGAACTTCCCGGCATGGAAATGAAGGAAATCGGTGTGAATCTTGAAAACAACGTTCTCAGGATCTGCGGGGAGAAAAAACTGAAAAATGGCGACAAGAAGGATAATTACCGCCATGTTGAAAGAGTCTCCGGACGATTTTTCCGTTCCTTCACCCTGCCCAATACGGTTGACCAGGAAAAGGTCAACGCGACATATAAAAACGGTGTCCTGACGGTGGACCTCCCGAAAAAGGAAGAGACCAAGCCGAAGAATATTGAAATAAGTGTACAGTAACTCTCTCAACTTCAGGCGCCGTCCTGCCTTATCTCAGGGCGGGGCCTGGCTTTTTTATTCAATTGAAAAATTCTGAAATTCGGGATACAATCATTTTTCCAGATTGGATGATTAAGCTTCTGATTGGTGAGAAAGAGAGATGGCTCGAGAGAAAATCTTCTGGAAGATGAAAATAGTGTTCTTTGTGGGTGTGATCTCCGGTCTCATGGGCTGTGCCGCCCTGGACGACCACACAAAGTATCATAAGCAATACTATGATGGAGAAGCCCGGCTGAGGCTGGGAATGACGATGGATGAGGTAAAGGCCGTTCTGGGAGAAGCCATCGGTTTTCATCGGCGTCAGATTTCCCGGGACGAATTAAGAGAGATATGGGTCTATCATGTCAAAACGAAAGACCCACGCACGCGTCATTTCTATCCGGACACAAATCTCATTGTCTTCAGCAACGGGAAACTGGTCGCCAAAAACCCGCGTAACCCGATGGGGCCTGCGGTGCGGATGGTCAGAGATCGGAATATCCCCTCACCTTAATTGGTTTAATCCACAAAGAGATGGGTGATTAGCTCAGTGGTAGAGCGCTTCCTTCACACGGAAGAGGTCGCTGGTTCGATCCCAGCATCGCCTACCAATCAAAGCGAATATATCCAACGCACCCTGCTGATTCCATTGCTTCGCAAGACCTCCATCGATATTCTTGGCTCTCCCGGACAGGGTTTGGCGAGCGAGTCGGCCTTGTACTAGGGAGTGAACGGCTCTTGTTCCAGTTTCAGTAACTTTTTTTTTGCTTGTAACCCACCCGCATAGCCGACAAGTTCCCCTTTGCTGCCAATAATACGATGACAAGGAATAAGGATAGAGATTGCATTCGCCCCATTTGCATTTGCGACGGCTCTGACGGCTTTTTTATTGATAATTTTTTCTGCAAGATTTAGATAGCTTGAGCTTGTCCCAAAGGGAATTTTCAGCAGTGCATTCCAGACGCTTTTTTGAAATTCAGTCCCGATCATCAGAAGTGGAATATCAAAATATTCTCTTTTATGATCAAAATATTCGACCAACTGTTTCCGGGTTCTTCTTAAAATCGCATTATCTTTTTCTATAAAGGTTGTTTGAAGACCCTTGCAAAGTCTTGCGTCTATTGTGGTTCGCATTCTCCGATATCGCCAATCACACATGCAAAGTTTTTCTTCAAAAGAACCTAACACCAATTCTCCATAGGATGTTTTATAATACTGGATATTTATGCGATTCATAAAGGTCCTGCTAACAGGAAAAAGATAAAAATCAGGCCACGACGCATCATAATACACTCTTTTTCAAATTTTAAACCAGGTTCCTGTGCTTGATATATCCATGGTGGGCGCAATCCCCGTCCCTCTGGGGCGGAGCCCTTTAAACCCAATTCCTTCTCCGCTTGACACCTTCTCTCATGATTGGAGATAATGTAGGCAGTTGGGTGATCCGAACGATGTTTTCCGGGAAGGGAGGAATGCACATGAAGCGGTTATTGGCTATTGTTGTGATCGGTTTCAGCCTCATACTTTTTTTGGATAAATCGGGGTATGGGGATCAGTTCGGGCGGACAGGGAATCTTTATATCCTCGTGAAATCAGATAAAAATATTTATGAATTCGGAGAGCCGATTGTCCTTAAGCTGACCGTTTACAATGGGACATCAGAGCCTTTGTTCGTCAGTCGTAGAATTGACCCCTCTGAGCAGGTTCAATGGGAGCTTTTCCGTGAAGGCTTTGGTTTTGTTCCACTCAAGGCGAATACGACGGAACCGCTCACGCCTGATGATTTCGCCCATCTCGAACCGGATGATGAGATTGGCGAGGCCTATCCAAACCTTTCGGGGATTTTACTGACCCCGGTCCCTTTGGAAGAAGGACTCTATGGTCTACGGATTACCTATGTCAATGAGGAAAAGATAAAAGGGCCGGAGACCTGGACTGGCGTGATCATTACCAACCGCCTCACGTTTCGAATCAAAGCGAAGACGAAGCTTTAGAGATCCCGCCTGAATATCCATTGCGGACGGAACTTGCGTTTTCTGTTGGAGGGTCATGTCGATATCAAGGCCCTTTGTCAGCCGGGTCGGTCTACTGAAAAATCTCAGTAGGCATTTGCTTCACGGCCAATGGGCAGCCATGATCGGTGGCCCGATGATTGGAAAGAGCTTTCTGGCCGCACGATTGACTGACCTCATTCATGATGCGAAAACCCGAGCTGTTTTGGTCTCACCCAGAGAAATCAAACAGCATTCTGAGTGGTGGTCTTTATTGTCACGGGCCATTCTCTCTCAGGGGTTTTCATCCGGTCATCATAATCATGTTTTGAAATCTCCCAACTCCTCTTCAGAGTTGATGTCTCAGCTTCAGGGTCTGGATGAAGAGAGAACGGCTGAGAGGAAACTCATCCTCCTCATTGATGATTGCGAACGGATTTCAGACTGGTCGGAAGATCTGATCTTAGAGATTGTGGAGTTGTCGAGCATCCTGCCTTCTCTTCACGCGATATGTTGGATTGGCGGTCCGGGGTGGGGAGATTGGGTGGTCGAGCATCGGGAGGTGTTCAAGGTTCCCGTTCGGTGTTATCCTCTTTCGGTGGTCCCTATCCGGGAGGCCCGCGCCATACTTCTGGAGCATGTGGGTCCTGAGGAAGCAGATCGGGTTTGGCATGAAACTGGGGGGCACCCCTTTCTCCTCGAAAGATATTTTGGAAACGAGAAGCGAATGCAGCCTCGTGACCTTTGCGAACGGCTCTGGCAAGAACTTCGCCCGGAAGAGAAGACGCTCCTGTCGCAACTCGACCCGAATGGAGGCTGGATGTCTCTGGAGGATGTAAGCGGTGTGGACGGCCACCGGATCGAGAAGGCACTGATCGATCGTCTTTGCATGCTGGGTCTTACCGTGAGAACCCTGGACCAGGGGCGTGCGGTCCTTCGGATCACGTCGCCCCTGCTTACCTCCCGAAGGAAAATATGATGGAGCCGATGCCTCAAAAAGAGTCGATTAAAACCCTTCACATTCTTTACCCAATTTTTAAAGAAGAGGTCTATCGCCGACGGGCTGCAATGGCCAGGATTTCCCGGCGCGGAAGCCTTTTATTTGTAAGCCTTTCGATTCTGATTCTTTTTAATCCTGAGAGACTCTTATTCTCACCCTCTTTGAAGTCCCTTGTAATCATCGGAATCGGTCTCGCTACGGCCCTTCTGGTCACCCAGATTATTCAGGAAAAGCGCCGTCATGAAAAAGCAAAACGACAGCTCATCACCCTGGAAAAGGGCCTCGGGCTTTTTGAATCAGGGCGCTATCTTCCGGAAGAAACACTCTATCCCGTCGAATGGCAGGAAAGCCCCGGTCGTGATGCGGGGATGATTCTCTCGCTCGTTGGGGTGATCGGGACCGGGATAGTCCTGAGCTTGATCGTTTTGATTCTGTAAACCCCTGTTTCAATACATAGAGTTGTTTAGCCGGTTCTTCCTGTAATAGGATAGAGAGAGGAAACAAGCGTGATCACTCAGGAATCTCGCACTTGAAAACACTCAAGCAGCTTGAATTTAACAATACATTCCATCGTTTGGGGAAGCCCTTTTATTCCGAAGTCCAACCGCAGGGGATTTCCAGACCTTTCCTGGTTTCTGCGAGTGAAGGTGTGGCGCGGTTGATCGGCCTGGACCCGGATGAGATTTGCACGCCATATTTTATCGATTTATTTTCCGGTCAGGCCCTCCTTCCAGGATTTCAACCTTTGGCGATGGTTTATTCCGGGCACCAGTTCGGTTTCTACAGCCCCCAACTGGGAGATGGGCGGGCGCTTCTTTTGGGTGAAGTGGATGGCGAAACCGGAAAATGGGACCTTTCACTTAAGGGGGCAGGAATGACACCGTATTCCCGCAGCGGGGACGGTCGGAGTGTTCTGAGATCGAGTATCCGGGAATTTCTTTGCAGTGAAGCGATGGCGGGTCTCGGCATTCCGACAACCCGGGCCTTGTGTGTGATTGGAGGCGAGGACCCGGTCTACCGGGAGACCCTCGAAAAGAGCGCCACGCTTGTTCGTGTGACGGAAAGCCATGTCCGGTTCGGGACCTTTGAATATTTTCACTACTCGGAAAAACCTGAAGTCTTGAAGCGCCTTGCGGACTATGTGATCTCTCATCATTTTCCAGAGGCCCTGGCGTCTGATGAAAAATACCCGCATTTTTTTGGAGAGGTCATCCGACGAACCGCAGTGATGATTGCGCATTGGCAGGCCGTCGGGTTTGCCCACGGGGTGATGAATACAGACAATATGTCGATTCTGGGTCAGACCTTTGACTATGGTCCCTTTGGTTTTATGGAGGATTATGATCCTGGATATATCTGCAATCATTCGGATGTAAAGGGCCGCTACGCCTTTCAACAGCAGCCGGCCATTGGGTTAACCAATCTAAACGCCTTGGGGTATGCCTTGTCGTCGTTGATGCCGAATGAAGATTTAATCCGGCAACTTCAGAAGTATGAGCCGACTCTAGATGATTGCTACGCGGGTTTGATGCGTAAAAAAATGGGCTTGTTGGGAGAACAGAAAGAAGATCCTCTGTTATGGACCGACCTGCTTCAGCTCATGGAAAATGGCGGGATTGATTACACGATCTTATTCAGAACGCTGTCTGAATATTCAATTGGCGGCACAAATACTGAACTTTGCAAATTGTTTAAGGATCAAGAGGCACTCGGTGACTGGCTGGATCGATATGATGACCGCCTGAAGCAGCAGGAGGACACAGAGCCCTCTCGGAAGGAAAGGATGAAGGCGGTCAATCCAAAATATATCTTAAGGAACTACCTCGCGCAGCGCGCCATCGAGAAAGCCGAAAAAGAGCAGGATTATTCCGAGGTGAACCGCCTGCTCAGCCTACTCTATCATCCTTTTGATGAACAAGAAGGGATGGAAGCTTATGCAGAGGCACCCCCAGATTGGGGGAAATCACTTGTGATCAGTTGCTCTTCTTAATGAAAATGTTGTATGTATATTAAGGAAACAGTCGGTCAATTTCTAGGATAGACGATGAGTAATGTCACATGCATGTCTCAAGGGTTTTCCCTGACAGCCATTGAGACCGAAGCGCCGGGCTCTGTGCCCCGTTCGAGCCTTAGGGCACTGGCCCTTCTGATTTTGTTACTACTTTTCCCTGGAATGGCCTTTGCCCTGCCTCAGTTCCCTCTGCGTTTTGGTTCAGGAATATACGAGGGCCATCATCAGCATGAGGGTGGTGTGCAGACCATGGATTGCCGTGCCTGCCATGTCAACCCCACGGGCGGGGGGATGCGGAATCAGCATGGCCGGGTTTGAATAAGGAGGCACAAGAGACGGTCGAGATGCTCGAAAAGTTCCCTTATCTCTCCATCGGAAGCGACTTTAGATTTGCCTATCTTCAGGCCGAAAGCGAGTCGAATTCCCCCTTTAAAGACAGTTTTTTTACCATGCAGTCTGATCTCTATCTGGCCTTTACCCCCACCGACCACCTAACGATTTACTACCAGGACGGGCTTCAGCAAAACAGAGAGGCCTTTGCCTTGATTCATTCTCTTCCGGCCAACGGGCATTTCAAATTTGGAAAATTCCTGCCGCCCTATGGCTTAAAGCTCGCAGAGCATACCTCTTTTATCCGGGAAAAACTGGGGTTCGCGAATGTCTTTGGAAAGGCGTCGGAGAGCGGCCTCGAAGTTGGATTTGGAGAAGAGGTCTGGTTCGGAAACGCCGCCCTCTTCAACGGCTCCGGTGCGGCACCCGATGAAAACCATGAGAAGGGGGTTTCAGCAACCGGCGGTATCAAAACCCCCCGGTTCTGGCTCGCGGGATCTTTTTATCGGAACCAGACCGGGAAAGATGCGTCCAACAAAGTCACTCGTCAATACTTCGGGGTTTATACTGCTTTTTACCTTCAGAACGTATCTTTCCTTGGAGAATGGGATCACATCTCGGTGGAAAATACGACCCTCAAGACCGATGGGCAGGTGGCCTATGCCGAATTGAACATGCTCCTGAAGCCCGGGGTGGTTGCAAAAATTGTCTATGATTATTATGATCCAGACCAAAATAACTCGGGGGACCGCCGGGAACGGATGACCGTGGGGGTCGATCTTTATCCCTACCCCTTCATCGAGGTCTTGATTCAGTATCGAATGAACAAAGAAGAGATCGAGAGTAA
>LWDU01041698.1_pt1 | contig 79637 bp, 75 predicted proteins | sample 727161 | NCBI WGS metagenome assembly LWDU01 (sample SAMN04566230, study PRJNA314399) | hydrothermal vent metagenome | isolation source: deep sea hydrothermal plume seawater | place: Mexico: Gulf of California, Guaymas Basin | collected 2004-07-11
CAGGCGGTTATGGCAATATTCGAGAGGACCATGTTGATAAGCCAGAATTTAAGCCTGGAGCGCAATTAGTCGTATTGGGTGGTCCTGCTATGTTGATCGGTCTGGGTGGTGGCGCGGCGTCTTCCATGACCACAGGTAGCAGTTCTGCCGATTTAGACTTTGCTTCGGTGCAGCGTCAAAACCCAGAAATTGAGCGACGTTGCCAAGAAGTCATTGACTCCTGTTGGCAGTTGGGGAATATCAATCCCATAGCCTTTATTCACGATGTGGGCGCTGGTGGTTTATCCAATGCGCTGCCCGAATTAGTGAAAGATGGTGGCACTGGCGGTCGCTTTAACCTAAGAGCCGTACCCAATGACGAGCCGGGCATGTCTCCGGTTGAAATATGGTGTAACGAAGCTCAGGAGCGTTATGTCCTAGCAGTAATGCCAGATGACTTGACTCGGTTTATCGCCATTTGTGAGCGTGAGAGGTGTCCGTTCGCGGTGGTCGGTGAGGCCACAGAAGATAAAAGCATCACCGTAGTTGATGAGCATTTTGGTGATAAGCCTGTCGATTTACCGATGTCTGTCTTATTTGGTAAGACCCCTAAAATGCATCGGAGTGCCGTAAAGCTGGATCAATTTGGTCCCGATTTTACCGCAGAGGGAATTGATATTGGTGAGGCGGTATTCCGTGTCTTGCGCCACCCAACGGTTGCAAGTAAAAGCTTTTTAATCACCATTGGTGATAGAACGGTTAGTGGCATGGTTGCAAGAGATCAAATGGTGGGTCCTTGGCAAGTACCTGTTGCTGACTGTGCCGTAACCACTTTGACCTATGACAGTTATGCCGGAGAAGCTATGGCAATAGGCGAGCGAACGCCGCTAGCTTTAGTCAATGGCCCTGCATCTGGACGGATGGCAATTGGTGAGGCCTTGACGAACATTTGCGCTGCCCGTATTGGCGATATAAAAGACATAAAACTGTCGGCAAATTGGATGTGTGCTGCAGGGTCTCCTGGAGAAGATGAGAAGTTATTCCGAACCGTTGAAGCGGTCGGGATGGATCTCTGTCCCAAATTAGGTATTACAATTCCAGTGGGTAAAGACTCGATGTCTATGCGCACGGCATGGCAAGATGATGGTGAAGATAAATCAGTTACCTCACCAATGTCGTTAATCATCACTGGATTTTCTCCGGTATTAGATGTGCGAAAAACACTAACGCCTCAATTGGCTACTGACGGTGGTGATACACAGTTGTTATTGATTGATCTGGGTCAGGGGGCTAACCGATTAGGTGGTTCGATACTGGCGCAGGTGTATTCTGAATTTGGCAACTCGGTACCTGATGTGGATGATCCTGATGCGCTGTTAGGCTTCTTTAATGTCATGCAGGCTTCAATGGAGCAGGGCGACATACTCGCCTATCACGACCGATCTGATGGTGGTCTGGCGGCAACATTGGTTGAAATGAGCTTTGCGGGTCATGTAGGGATAACGGTCGATATCAGTGATGACATGCTTGGTCTAAACGCTAACCTTAATGCGGCCTTGTTCAGTGAAGAGTTAGGTGCAGTCATTCAAGTTAAGTCTGATTTAAGTGATGTGGTTGTTGAGCGGTTTTCTGCAGTCGGTGTGACTGTGCATAAAGTGGGTTGTTTGAATAGCACAGGCACTATCGAATTTAATCATAACGGCGAAACTCTGTTCAGTGACCAGCGCACTGTGTTGCAGGCTGCCTGGAGTGAGACGTCGCACAAGATTGCGGTTTTACGCGACAACGCGGAGTGCGCTGACCAAGAGTTCGCAAGAGTTTCTGCTCCTGATCCGGGTCTTTCGGCCGACCTAAGCTTTGATCCCAATGACGATATCGCAGCGCCTTATATCCTTAAGGGAATAAGGCCGTCCATCGCTATCGTGCGAGAGCAGGGGGTTAATAGCCAAATGGAAATGGCAGCGGCGTTTGATCGTGCTGGTTTTACGGCGGTAGATGTCCATATGAGTGATTTATTGGCGGGGCGCAAGTCCCTTGATGAGTTCTCCGGTCTAGTTGCCTGTGGAGGATTCTCCTATGGTGATGTGCTCGGAGCGGGAGAAGGTTGGGCTAAAACGGTATTGTTTAATAGTCAACTTTGCGATCAATTTGAGGGTTTTTTCCATCGTCCTAATACTTTTAGTTTGGGTGTCTGCAATGGTTGTCAAATGCTAAGTAATTTGAAGTCTTTGGTTCCTGGGGCAGAACGCTGGCCTCGATTTGTGCGCAACCAATCAGAGCAATTTGAAGCCCGCCTATCTCTGGTGCGAGTTGAGAAATCGCCGTCGATATTGCTGCGTGGCATGGCCGGGTCAGTGTTGCCAATTGCTGTATCCCATGGTGAGGGGCGCGCTGAATTTGCGTCGAGTAATGCCCGTATGGAATTGCAAGGTAGCGATCAAATTGCTATGCGGTTTCTGGAAAATAATTTAGAGGTGGCTGCTCGATATCCGGCAAACCCTAATGGATCACCCGATGGCATTACAGGGGTTACTTCAGTGGATGGTCGCGTGACCCTCCTAATGCCTCACCCTGAAAGAGTATTCAGAACGGTCCTTAATTCATGGCATCCGCCAGAGTGGGGCGAAGATAGTGGCTGGATGCGTCTCTTTAGGAATGCACGCATATTTATCGATTAAAATTGTAGTGTAAGATAGTTGATAACCAGATGCTGCTATAGGGATATCAGGATATGAACAAACTTCAAAACGAGACTGAATTGGTTAAAAAGGCTCTTCAAATAGGGGCTGTTTATGCCAAAAAAAGAGCTTACGGCGAGATTGAGAGTCAAGACTCGATGAAGCTAAAGGTAGAGTTTATTTACCGCGTCCTTGCTGAGGATAAGTTAATCCAGCCTCTTGCTAAAGATCAGATTAACGATCCTAATATGCGTCACAAACTAGCCTTGTGGACATCTCGCCAGCTACCTCCTGACCACCCCTTGCTGAAATAGTCCGAAGCTAAAGAGGTTGCTTGAACTTAGTGCTTTCATTGTCATTTAAATCACTTGGAAAGGCTCAGATTGTGCTATTCTCCGTGCTGAGTTGACTAGGCAGTCGCTGTGTTGAATTCTCCGATATTCGCTTGCGTTTATCAGGGAGTATCGCAGAGGAAAGTCCGGGCTCCAAAGGGTAGAGTGCCAGGTAACACCTGGGGGGCGAAAGCCTACGGAAAGTGCCGCAGAGAGCAGACCGCCGATGGTTCGTTCGCGAACACAGGTAAGGGTGAAAGGGTGCGGTAAGAGCGCACCGCGCTACTGGCAACAGTGGTGGCAGGGTAAACCCCACTCGGAGCAAGACCAAATAGGTTTCCATATGGCGCGACCCGCGTTGGGAACGGGTAGGTTGCTTGAGGCAAGCGGCGACGTTTGTCCCAGATGAATGACTGTCCACGACAGAACCCGGCTTATCGGTCGACTCACTTATTTAATATGCTTAGACACAGAAAGGCCGGCAATTTTTTGCCGGCCTTTCTGTTATTACTGTAAATATAAATTTTCCGGCCTTGCCCTTGTATTTTTATTCTTTTTTAATATAAAAAATTAAACCTATCAATCTAATTTGTTCTTAAAAATAGCATATCTAGAAGTTACTTTAAGTTGTAGCCTTACTATCCTGTTTTATAGCGCTAATTATTTCTACCTCAGCCTAGGCTATATTGAAATTATCTAATATAGGTGGAACCTACTGATTTTACTGAGTTTTTACCCTGAAACACTCCTTGACATCACCGCCCGCTATGCATAATGTGCATATATGGCTAAAAGTGGTAAAAAGTGGGTAATATAAGTCATTTAGTGGCGAGGGACGGGTAAAAGTGTTTAGAGGTAGTGATCCAATCAATATGGATACAAAGGGTCGGATGGCAATTCCGACTCGCTACCGTGGCGTGCTCGGAGATATGTGTTCTGGGGACCTCGTTATTACCATAGACATGAAGTCTACCTGTTTAACTCTGTCACCCTTGCCAGAGTGGAAAAAATTCGAAGAGAAAGTGGCGGCTTTGCCTGCGCTTGATGATCTTGGTGAGATGCTGAGTCGTTTTGTTGTTGGCCAGGCCAAAGATTTGCAGCTGGATGGAAGTGGGCGGATTTTGATTCCATCAGAGTTGCGTGAATATGCCGAACTTGAGAAAAGAATAATTCTAGTGGGTCGTACGCAGCGACTAGAAATATGGTCTGAAGATAATTGGAATGCTGAGCGTGAGAAGTCTCAGGAAAACTATCGAGGCATGTTACTTGATCGAGACAATATGTCTGATGCCCTTAGAAATCTATCTTGGTAAGGAATGACGTCCATGGCGACTGAGCACAGGACTGTTTTATTAAAAGAAGCTGTTGAGGCATTGATGGTTGACGTTAATGGTTTCTATATTGACGGCACATTTGGGCGTGGTGGCCATACCGCAGAATTGCTTTCCTGTTTATCCGAAAAGGGGGTCGTCTGGGCGATTGACAAAGATCCTCAGGCAATTGCTGAGGGGCAGGTGCGGTTTCAGAAAGATGAGCGGTTAAAGTTTGTTCACGGCAGTTTCGCCGATTTAACAACTGTCTTAAGTGCTGAAGGTAAGGTTGGCGAATTATCGGGCGTGCTTCTTGATCTTGGCGTCTCATCCCCTCAATTAGACGAGGCAGAGCGAGGGTTTAGTTTTATGCGAGACGGCCCCTTGGATATGCGAATGGATACCAGTCGGGGTTTGTCGGCGGCTGATTGGATTGCGACTGCGGACGAGAAAGACATTGCGCAGGTGATTAAAGAGTATGGCGAGGAGAGGTTCGCTCGCCGGATGGCAAGTGCAGTGGTTCGCGAGCGTGAGAAGACGCCAATCACCCGTACTGTCCAGTTGGCTGGAATATTAGCTGCAGCGCACCCGGCCTGGGAGAGAGGTAGGCATCCAGCGACCAAAGCCTTTCAGGCTATTAGAATTTTTATTAATAGAGAACTGGAAGATTTAGAGTCGTTGCTCAGCCAAATCATTGATGCACTGAAGGTGGGTGGTCGATTGGTTGTTATTAGTTTCCACTCTTTAGAAGATCGACGCGTTAAGCGATTTATCCGCGATCAAGAACGTGGGATCAAATTACCGAAAAATCTCCCGGTAAGAGATGTTGAGCGTGGCGTGAGACTTAAAAAAGTGGGCAAGGCCATTAAGCCTCAGCACTCTGAGGTTGATGAAAATGTTAGGTCGCGCAGCGCGGTAATGCGGATTGCTGAGCGAGTAGCTTGATATGACTGCTGATGCGGCGATGTCGTCATTCCCGCACTCGCTAAAGATAGCAGTCCTTTGGGTGGTGGTTATTATAAGTGGATTATCTGTAGCCTATGTAAGCCACCTGTGCCGTGAAAAGTATGGGCAGCTTATGGTAATGGAGAGAGATGCGAATCAGATGCAAGTGGATTATGGCAAGTATTTACTCGAGCAAAGTGCTTGGGGATCGTTGCAGCGTATTGAAGTATCCGCTGTTGCTGAGCTTAACATGCGTAGTCCTAAGCCCGAAGAGATTGTGATTGTACGCACACCTTAATAGGTGAGTTTAGATCAATATTAAGTAGTTTTTTAATAGAAAGGTAAAGTAAAAAAGTGGCCAAAAAATCGGTGAATGCAGTTATACCGCGATGGCGTTACTATTTAGTAATGCTTTCTCTGGTCTCTCTGCCTCTGATACTTTTGGTTAAAGTCGCGCAGTTACAGATTATTCCAAATGAAGCACGTGGCGTCGATTTCCTACAAACCCAAGGTGACAATCGTTCAATCCGCAAGGTGGTCGTCCCGGCATATCGTGGCCTTATCACTGATAGGAATGGCGAACCTCTTGCTATTAGTACTCCAGTCACGGCCATATCCGTAAATCCCCAACAGGTCCGTGAGCAGGACATTGATAGACTCTCGGTAGCTATGAACACACCAGCTGCTCAACTCCGCGCTCGCTTGAAGCGTTACCGCAATAAGTCATTTATGTATTTAGCGCGTCAATTACCCACCGAGCAGGCCGAGAGAATTTTGGACCTGGGTATTACAGGTATTTCAGGGCGTAGGGAATATAAACGTTTCTATCCTGCCGGAGAGGTTACCGCTCAGTTAGTTGGCTTCACCGATATTAATGATAGCGGCCAAGAAGGTATGGAGCTTGCCTATGATACCTGGCTGAGGGGCGAGCCCGGAGCCAAAAAGGTGGTCAAAGATAGGGCCGGTCGAATTATCAATGATATCTCATTGATCAAGGCTGCTCGATCAGGAGAGAACTTACGTTTAAGTATTGATCTAAGAGTTCAGTATGCAGCTTACCGCGCACTCAAAGCGGCGGTAAAAAAGCATAATGCTAAGTCAGGCTCAGTTGTGGTTCTTGACGTTACTACCGGTGAGGTCTTAGCAATGGCCAATCAGCCGTCTTTCAATCCCAATGACCGATCTTATGTAACGATAGGTGCCACACGTAATCGCGCTATGACGGATATTATGGAGCCAGGATCCACCGTAAAGCCTTTCACCATTTTGGCAGCGTTAGAAAGCGGTAAGTTTTCCTCTGACAGCGTTATTAACACCAGTCCTGGGTATTTGAAGGTCGATTACAAAACTTTTGTAGATCCGTCTAATTACGGCGAGTTGAAATTAGAAGATGTTTTGTCCAAGTCAAGCCAGGTAGGAACCACTAAAGTGGCATTGGCATTGGACCCAGATTCAACGCGAGAGCTTTTTCAAAGAGTCGGTTTTGGAGAGGTAGTAGGCAGCGGGTTTCCTGGAGAGACACTTGGGAGTTTGCCAGCATACCGAAAATGGGATCCCGTTACTCAGGCTACCTTTGCTTTTGGCTATGGGTTGAGCGTGTCTTCGTTGCAGTTAGCAAGAGCTTACGCGGTGTTGGCAAATGATGGGGTTCGTCGAGAGATATCGTTGGTGGCTTTAGACTCTGAACCTGAAAGCATTCGCGTTATTGCTTCAGGCATATCTCAGCAAGTGCGTCATATGCTGAGAGCCGCAAGTGGCGTAAAGGGCACTGGTAAAAGGGCGATGATCGATGGCTACTCCGTCGGCGGGAAAACGGGGACCCTGCACAAGGTTAAGCCAGGGGGTGGTTACGATCAAAGTCGCTACATGTCAGCCTTTGCTGGCTTAGCACCTATTGAAAACCCACGATTAGTAACGGTTGTTGTCATTGATGAGCCTCGTGATGGGGACTATTTTGGCGGTCTTGTCGCTGCGCCTGTATTTTCTGAGGTGACGGGTAATGCTTTGCGATTATTACAGGTTACGCCTGATCAAATGGCTGTAAATCATTCGCTAGCAGTAATTCCAGTGGTAACTGGTAAGCGGGGAGACTCATGATAAACTTGTTTAGTCATTCGGGTCCAAAGTTATCTCAGTTAGTTGGGGGCTTAAGTCTCTCTAAAAAATGTACTTCCACAGCCATAAAGGGCATCACTCTGGACAGCCGAGAGCTAATAGCTGGCGACTTGTTTATTGCCCTAAAAGGATCTGAGCTAGACGGAGCGAAGTTCGTGCCTGAAGCAGTGAAGCGCGGTGCAGTCGCGGTACTTTTCGAAACAGGTATTGGCGATTCCGACACTACTATTAATAAGGCTAAATCTACCATTCCTATCATAGGTGTTGAGAATTTATCACAACACGTGTCTACCATCGCTAGCCGTTTCTATGGAAATCCCTCTCGACGATTAGGCATTATGGGAGTAACTGGTACTAATGGTAAAACAACCTGTTGCCAGTTATATGCTGATCTTCTATCACAATTAAATGCTAGCTCTTCAGACTCCTCCGCGTCCAATGCTTGCGGCTATATTGGGACTCTAGGCCATGGTGTCAGTGGTAGTGTAGATGCGAATTATGATGGGTCAGAAAAAGGTAGTGTCATTGGTAAGGCTCCATTGACCACGCCAGATGCGATCACAATGCAAAAACTTCTCGATGACCTTGAAAAACGTGGGTGTAGCGATGTGGCCATTGAAGTTTCATCTCATAGTTTGGCTCAACATCGTGTCGCCGCCGTAAAAATAAACACCGCGATTTTCACTAACCTCAGTCGAGACCATCTTGATTATCATGGTGATTTTGATTCTTATGCGGCTGCAAAAGCATCGCTCTTCAAGTTGCCGGGGTTAAAGAATGCAGTGATTAATATTGATGACAATGTTGGAAAGGCGATCCTTGCAGACCTTGATCCTAGCATGCGAGGTATCAGTTTCAGTTTGGAAAACATCACGGCCGATATTCACTGCCAATCTATGCATCTTCGCCCCGATGGTTTGCATGCTGTCATCCAGACGCCGTGGGGTTCGGGGGAAGTTAAGTCGTCCCTGCTGGGCAAATTTAATCTTTCTAATTTACTTGCAGTAATTGGTGCGATAGCTCTTCATGAAGGTGATTTGGGGCATCAAAAGTTCCAAAAAATATTAACCTTAGTCCCTCAGTTGAAAGCGGTGATAGGCCGTATGGAATTAGTAAGTGATAGTACAGATTTAGCTGTCATTGTAGATTACGCTCATACCCCTGACGCCCTCCAAGAGGCTTTGCAAGCTCTACGGCTGCATTGTGAGGGGAAACTGTGGGTGGTGTTTGGTTGCGGTGGCGACCGTGATACTGGAAAACGTCCAGCGATGGGTGCAATAGCGGTCAAATACGCAGACCACGTGATTGTTACCTCAGATAATCCTCGTACTGAATCGGCTAACCGAATTATTGACCAGATTGTCCAAAATATTAAAGGCCAATGCTCCATCGAATCAGACCGGCGAGCGGCCATTAAGCAGGCCGTTCTGAATGCAAAGCCTAGCGATGTGGTTTTGATTGCCGGTAAAGGCCATGAGAACTATCAGATTTTAGGCGTAGACCGGCTAGCGTTTAGCGATCAAACCGAAGCGCGTTTAGCTCTAGATCAGCGATTACCTCTGCATAACCTAGGGGATGATTCATGATGCCAAATATGCGTCTCACTGATGCAGCTGTGCGATTCGGCGGGACACTAGTTAATCCAGATTGTGTGTTCTCAATGGTCTCTATTGATAGCCGCACGACTAATGAGGGAGATCTATTTATTGCGGTATCGGGAGATAAATTCGATGCTCATGAGTTTATTCCCTCGATCGCCAATAAAATTGCAGGTGCTATTGTCTCCACGTTAGATAGCAGCTTGGGTATTCCACAGTGGGTAGTGAAGGACACAACTCAAGCGCTTGGTGATCTTGCAAGATTAAGAAGAGATCGCTTTACCGGTCAAGTTATAGCGGTTACTGGCAGCTCTGGTAAAACGTCGGTTAAAGAAATGATCGCGGCCATACTGAGAGAGAGCGTTAATGTTCATGCGACCAGGGGTAACCTAAATAATCACATTGGTGTCCCCCTAACTCTTCTAGATATGGACGACCAGTGTGACCTCGCCGTTATTGAAATGGGCGCTAGCGCTGCGGGAGAAATCAGCTATCTTTGTTCCATAGCACGACCTGATATCGCTCTGATCAATAATATCCAGAGAGCTCATATTGCTGGGTTTGGCAATATTGAGGCGATAGCTGAGGCGAAGAGTGAAATCTATAGCGGTCTTAACGCTAGCGGTGTAGCTATATTAAATCTAGATGAATCCTACTCTAAAGACTGGTTGGCATTAATCGCTGAGCGCCAATACCTCAGTTTTTCAGTCAAAGATTCTAGAGCAGATGTTTTCGCCAAGGATATAAAAGAATTAGGAAACGGATGCTACAGCTTTATTCTTTGTGTTGGAGAAACCGGCGAAACCGTAACGGTTGACCAGTTAATAGAACTATCAAACCCTGGAATTCATAGCGTCAGTAATGCCTTAGCAGCAACAGCCTGTGCATTAGCTGCAGGCGCTACCGTTACTCAAATAACGAATGGGTTAGCTAAGGTCAAGTCTGTATCAGGGCGTCTCGAAGCAAAAATAATGGGCGATGACGTTTTGGTTATCGACGATACCTACAATGCAAATCCGGATTCATTTAAAGCCGCGATTGATGTTTTAGCCGACATGTCAGGTTACCGCTGTTTGGTCATGGGTGATATGGGCGAACTTGGTGATGATGAAAGACTCTTGCATCAACAGGTAGGTGAGTATGCCAAGCAGGCAAAGCTAGATGAGATATATACCCTGGGAACACTCAGTGAGTCGGCCGCTGTTGCTTTTGGCGGCTGCCATTTTAAGGATAAAAACTTGTTAATCGACACTCTGCAACAAAAAGTTGCAGACATTAAAGCAGGCAAGGAAGAGGTGACCATTTTAGTAAAAGGGTCGCGAAGCGCCCGTATGGAAAAAATTGTTGAACGGTTAGTCAGCGGAGAAAAAAACGCATGTTAGTGTGGTTTGCAGATTATCTAAGTCAGTTCTATAGCCCTTTCGCAGTGTTTCAGTACCTAACGCTCAGGGGAATCTTGACGGTTATTACCTCGTTGATTATCAGTTGGGTCTTTGGTCCGGCGGTAATTCGGCGACTTGATCAACTACAGATGGGTCAGGTCATACGTAGTGATGGACCGCAGACACATCTAAGCAAAGCCGGAACACCTACCATGGGTGGCGCGCTCATTTTACTATCGTTATTCGTGAGTACCTTGCTATGGGCTGACTTGGAAAATCGCTATGTTTGGATAGTGCTGGGCACCACTTTCTTCTTTGGTTTGGTTGGCTGGGTTGATGATTATCGGAAGGTCGTTGAGAAAGATCCTCGCGGACTACCGGCTAGGTGGAAGTATTTCTGGCAGTCTATATTTGGACTAGGGGCGGCAATCATCCTTTACTATGGAGCCCAGACTCCCGCTGAAACAGAATTAATCGTACCCTTTTTCAAAGATATTGCACTCACAATGGGCCCTTTTTATATCTTGTTTACCTACTTAGTGATTGTTGGCACGAGTAACGCGGTAAATTTAACGGATGGTCTCGATGGCTTGGCTATTTTGCCAGCTGTCATGGTCGGTGGTGCTTTGGGCATCATTGCGTACCTAACCGGTAATTATCAGTTTGCTAACTATTTGCAAATTCCTTTTATCGGCGGAGCAGGAGAACTGCTCATTGTTGCTGCAGCGCTGTGCGGCGCGGGCCTTGGCTTTCTATGGTTTAACACCTATCCCGCGATGGTTTTTATGGGCGATATCGGCGCATTGGCCTTGGGCGCCGCACTTGGTGTCATGGCGGTGATCGTTCGACAAGAAATAGTGTTGGCGGTTATGGGTGGGGTCTTTGTTATTGAGACCTTATCCGTCATTTTGCAGGTGGCTTCATTCAAGCTAACCGGTAAACGTATTTTCCGGATGGCACCCTTACATCATCATTATGAATTGAAAGGGTGGCCTGAACCGCGCGTTATTGTGCGCTTTTGGATCATTACAGTGGTTCTAGTCCTTATTGGCCTGGCAACGTTAAAGATAAGATAAAAATGGGAAAAATTGTGACTGAGATAGATCTGACTAACAGCAAGATAGCTATCCTTGGCATGGGTGCCACGGGTCTATCTGTGGCCAGATTTTTATCGTCACTTGGAACACCATTCGTATTTGCTGATAGTCGTGAACAGCCGCCTAACTTGAATGAGGTTAGGGATTGCTTTCCACAGGCTCTCAGGCGGTTAGGTGAGTTTAATGAAGCCCTATTTGCTGACATTGACCTTGCCATAATCAGCCCAGGAATCGCCCTAGACCAGCCGGCCCTTATGAAGGCTCGACAGAAAGGCGTGACTTTTATCGGTGACCTTGACTTGTTTTTAGATCAGGTTAAAGCGCCAGTGGTGGCGATTACCGGCTCTAACGGTAAGAGTACAGTGACGACGCTGCTCGGAGAGATGGCTAAAAATAGCGGCCTACAGGTCGGTGTTGGCGGTAATCTAGGGTTGCCGATGCTTGACTTGATTTCTAATAAGAACCAACTGTATGTACTAGAGCTCTCGAGCTTTCAATTAGAGTTACTGACCAGTAGCCGCGGCGCTACGGTCGGTCTGCTTAATATTACTCCAGATCATATGGATAGGTACAAAGACCTCGAGCAGTATGTTGCTGCAAAGCACCATATTTTCCGTGGAGCTAAGACCGCTGTTAGCAACAGACAGGATAGTTTGACTGCGCAAAGGGAGCAGGGAGAGTCCCAAACATTAACATTAACATTTGGCCTTGATAGCCCAGGCCAAGGAAATTTTGGAGTGGCTGTCCACGATCATCAAGAATCGTTGTTTTTTGGTAGCCAAGTTTTACTGTCGGTTGACGAGGTGGCCATGAAAGGCAGGCATAACACCGGCAATGCGCTCGCCGCGCTAGCGTTGGGTCATGCGGCTGGACTGCCGATAGTGTCGATGTTAGAAACATTAAAAATCTTTAAAGGCTTACCTCATCGGTGCGAGACCATAGCCACTATCGACAATGTTAGCTATATCAATGATTCGAAGGGAACCAATGTTGGTGCAACACTAGCGGCTATTGAAGGCTTTGGTTCTGATAGTTATAAAAACCTTGTGTTAATTGCGGGAGGCCAAGGTAAAGGGCAAGATTTCGGTGGTCTGAAAGAGGCTGCTGATCGATTTGTGAAATGCGGTTTTCTTTATGGTGAGGATGCGCAGCAGTTAGAGGATGCATTAGATTCTGTAACTGAGGTTTACCGAGCGGGCTCGCTCGTTGAAGCCGTGGCAGGCGCTAAAAGCGCCGCACGACCTGGCGATATTGTGCTGCTGTCACCGGCATGCGCAAGTTTTGATTCATTTGCCAGTTTTGAAGAGCGGGGCCACTGTTTTAGTCAGACTGTGTTGTCGACAGTGAAGGCTGATAGTCGGGAAGGTATGACCTCATGATAGTTACCTTGCCCCTAAATTCTAACAAATCTAAAGCTAGACGATGGCATATCGACATGCCTTTACTGCTTCCTGTATTGGCGTTAATCTCGATTGGATTTGTCATGATTGGGTCAGCTTCGTTTAGTTTTGCTGATCATCGATTAGGCGATGAGCTGTTCTTTGTTAAACGGCATATGGCTTACTTGATCATTGGTGCCGTGGCGATGATGACTGGTTACTTTGTGCGGCCTGCATTTTGGTCAACCTATGCGCGATTATGGATGGCTATTGCTGTTGTACTGCTCGTGTTGGTACTGATTCCAGGTATTGGCCGAGAACTCAACGGGAGTCGGCGTTGGTTGAGTTTTGGTGGATTCACCCTGCAGGTCTCTGAGTTAGTGAAAGTCGCTACAGTGGTCTTTTTGGCCACCTATCTTGAGCAGCATCGAGAGACCCTAGGCCGCAATTGGTCTGATTTCGGCAAGCTAATGGGCGTTATTGGGGTGCTGTCGATACTTCTTATACAAGAGCCAGATTTTGGCTCTGTGGTCGTACTCGGCGTAACTTTCATGATTCTAGTCTTCTTGGGCGGAGCGAAGCTACGACAATATTTGTTGATTATTAGTGTGGCTATGGCTGTGCTGTGGATACTGAAAGATTCAGCTCCCTACAGGGTCGCTAGATTAACGGCTTACCTTGATCCTTGGTCTGATCAATTTAATTCTGGTTATCAGTTGACTCAGTCACTCATTGCCTTTGGCCGAGGAGAGTGGTTCGGGGTTGGGCTAGGTCAGTCAGTTCAAAAAATGCTCTACCTACCAGAGGCGCATACCGACTTTGTGTTTGCCATTTTTGCTGAAGAATTTGGATTTTTAGGGGTGTTATGTCTGGTTGGCTTGTATTGCTTAATGGTGAGCCGGATATTCAGTTTAAGTCGCAAAGCAATCGCAGTACAAAGTTGGTACGCAGCTTTCGTCCTTATCGGTTTTGGGCTACTTATTAGTGGACAAACTTTTATTAATCTTGGTGTTAATGCCGGATTATTGCCTACCAAAGGGCTCACTTTACCCTTCGTCAGCTATGGCGGAAGTAGCCTGATAGTGTGTTGCGCCATGATTGGAATGATGTTGCGTTTTGGTCATGAATTACACGAGTCTCAACTTGATCATCGGGGGTCTCGCTATGCTGGCTGATAGACAGTACCGCATAATGATCATGGCCGGCGGAACCGGGGGACATGTATTCCCTGCGCTCGCCGTGGTTGATGAGTTGCGCAAACAAAATGTAGCCTTGGCTTGGCTTGGTACTCGTCGAGGTATCGAAGCCGAGTTAGTGCCAGAGCAAAATATTGACCTGCATTATCTAGATATAGAGGGTATTCGTGGTCGCGGGCTCGGTGCTTTGTTAAAAGCGCCACTGTTATTGTTGCGGTCTATCGTTCAGTCATTGCGTGTGATCTCCCAATTTAAACCAGAAGTTGTTCTGGGTATGGGGGGCTTTGCATCGGGCCCCGGTGCTATTGCAGCTTGGCTAAAACGTATTCCTATCGTTATTCATGAGCAAAACTCGATTGCTGGTACAACTAACCGTGTCAGTGCGCTGTTTGCCACAAAGGTAATGCAAGGATTTCCAAATACGTTAAAACGAGGTGAATGGTGTGGCAACCCAGTGCGTTTTGATATAGCGAATTTACCGTCGCCGGAAGTACGATTTGCTGGGCGGACGGGTAAGGCTCGAGTGCTGATTGTTGGCGGTAGCAGAGGAGCGCTCGCGATCAATCAGATGCTTCCTGAGGCGCTTAAGCAGATGGATGAAGCAATTCGTCCTGAGGTTCTCCATCAGACAGGCAAGATCCATTGGCAAGACACCGTAGAGCTTTATCATGCTCAGTGTTTAAATACTCAAAGTGAACAGATTAAGGTCGTTGATTTTATTGAATCCATGGCCTCAGCTTATGAATGGGCTGACTTCGTTATATGCAGAGCGGGTGCCCTGACGGTTGCAGAGCTCACTTCGGCAGGATTAGGGTCCTTACTCATACCGTTTCCCTTTGCTATTGATGACCATCAAACAGCAAATGGCCAATTATTAGTGAGTCAGGGTGCCGCCGTTATGATTCAGCAATCTGAGTTATGCGCGGAACAGTTAGCGGAAAAACTCGTTGAAATTTGTGGGGACGCTGAAAAGCGTTTAGACATGGCACTGCGCGCTCGGGAGTTGGCTAAGAATTCCGCTGCTCGAGATGTTGCGCGAATCTGTATGGAGGTTAGTTGTGGATGATATAGCAATCTTCCAAGTCCCAGAAATGCGTCGCATCGGCCGTATTCATTTCGTGGGTATTGGCGGAAGTGGTATGTGCGGTATTGCTGAAGTACTACTTAATCAGGGCTATGAGATATCTGGATCAGATATTACCATTAATGCTAGCGCCAATCGCCTTGTTAAGGCGGGGGCTCAAGTATTCAAAGGGCACAAAAAATCTCATATCGATGGTGCTGATGTGGTGGTTAAATCTTCAGCTGTGACCCTTGAAAATATTGAAATCGCTACGGCTATTGCTAATGGGATTCCGGTGGTAAGGCGTGCCGAAATGCTTGCAGAGCTGATGCGCTATCGGCATGGTATTGCTGTGGCCGGCACGCATGGTAAAACGACGACAACCAGTTTAATCACCGCCATTTTCGCCGAAGCGGGATGTGACCCTACTTTTATCGTCGGAGGGCGGGTAAACAGTATAGGCACCAACGCTAAACTTGGCGGCAGCCGTTATCTGGTTGCCGAAGCTGATGAAAGCGATGCCTCATTCCTACACTTGCAACCCATGGTCTCTGTGGTTACTAATATCGAACCTGATCATATGGAGACCTATGGCTTTGACTTTGAGGTCATGAAGAAAACCTATATTGAGTTTCTACACAACTTACCATTTTATGGTTTGGCCGTGCTTTGTATTGATGATGATGTGATTCGAAATATGTTGGTTAGTGTGGCAAGGCCTACGCTAACGTACGGCTTTAGCGAAGACGCGGCTTATCGCATTCGAGACGTAAAAAGTGATCAGCGTCAATGCTTCTTTAGTATTGATCGTCCGGATGGTCTTTGCTCATTAGATATCAGTCTTAGTATTCCTGGGCGACATAATGCTTTAAATGCTGCCGCAGCGATCGCTGTAGCGAGTGACGAAGGTTTGTCTGACCAAGCCATTATTACAGCGTTAAGAGAATTCGGTGGCGTTGGGCGTCGCTTTGAGCAGATTGGGCATTACCCCGTAAAGGGTGGCACCGCGACGCTTTATGATGACTATGGGCATCACCCCACCGAAGTTCAAGCCACGATACAAGCTGTCCGCGATGGATGGCCCGATCAACGACTGGTCATGATCTTTCAGCCTCATCGTTATACCCGAACGAGAGACCTCTACGAAGAATTCGTTAACGTCTTGTCCACGGTTGATGTGTTGTTAGTGTTAGATGTTTATTCAGCAGGAGAAGAGGTGATTGCTGGCGCGACCAGTAAAACTTTGTGCGGAAGCATTCGTCAGCGTGGGCACATAGATCCTATTTATGTCGCTAATCTTGAAGATATTCCGGCGCTTCTCGTGGAGTTGGTACAGGACGGCGATTTAGTGATGACACAGGGCGCTGGCAGCGTCAGCAAGCTTGTTTCTATGCTGGCCGACAGTCAGTTAGGACAGGTGCCTTTATGAATCAAAAAGCCGTAGACACCTCAGCACTAAATTCGAGCAAATTTGGCCGTGTTGGCCTCTTATATGGTGGCCTTTCGTCAGAGCGTGAGATATCTCTGATGACCGGTGAAGCTGTTCTAGAGGCACTGCAAAATCTCAATGTAGACGTTATAGCGATTGACGTCCAAGAAGATATTTTACAGGTACTGCCTAGTTACCAGTTAGATCGTGTTTTTATCGCATTGCACGGTCCTGGTGGTGAGGATGGCACATTACAAGATGCGCTTGAGTCTCTGGGCCTACCCTACACGGGAAGTGGAGTCGCAGCGTCTGCCTTGGCAATGGACAAGCTTCGTTGCAAGCAAATGTGGCAGAGGATTGGGTTGCCCACCACAGATTTTTCTCTACTAGAAGAGACCTCTGACTGGGGCGCAGTACTGGATGCATTGGGTGGCAAGGTCATGGTTAAACCTGCCAGTGAAGGTTCCAGTATCGGCATGAGTCGGGTGGAAAATGCTCAACAACTCAAAACTGCGTGGCGGCATGCGGCAGATTTCAATAACGTGGTTATCGCCGAGCCCTTGTTGGAGGGGGAAGAGTACACGGTTGCTATTCTTGGGGATCAGGCCTTGCCGTCTATTCGCATCCAGGCCAAAGAAGTGTTCTACGACTATCAAGCCAAGTATTTTTCAGATGAGACCGCTTATTTTTGCCCTAGTGGGCTATCTAATGTACGAGAAGTTGAATTGCGAGATTTGTCGATCGCCGCCTTCAAAAGCCTTGATTGTGAAGGATGGGGTCGCGTCGATGTGATGGTCGATAGCGAAGGCAGCTTTCAGCTTCTTGAAGTCAATACGGTGCCTGGAATGACCAGCCATAGCTTGGTACCAATGGCGGCAAGCGCGGCAGGTCTTAGCTTTGATCAGTTGGTTCTATCTATATTAAAGGAATCAATATTATGAATAAACAGGTGACTCAAGGGGCTAATTTTAAAAATGCGTCAAAGCAAAGATTTTCTGATAGCTTTAGTGAGAAATTTTTACGACTGGTCATGGTCCTTGTTTTTGCTGCCGTTATTGTCGGTGGGGACCATATCTATAAACAAATTGATACACCGTTAAGCCGAATTGTCGTTGGAGGAGAGTTTAAGCATCTCCAAAAAGAAGAGTTAGCTAACTTGGTCAATGGTCAGATAGATGGGGGATTTTTAAGCATGAATTTAAATCAATTACGCGAGCAACTGCAGGGCCACCCATGGGTTCACGAAGTCAGTATTAGGCGTGAATGGCCCTCTACCTTAAAAGTCGAGGTAGTTGAAGAGGTGCCTATTGCTCGTTTGGGTAAACAGGGTTTTCTTAATCGTTTAGGGGATCAGCTTGAGATTGCTGACAATAGTAATCTTAGGTCTTTACCTGTCCTGCGCGCTGAATTTGGTAGCACACAAGACATGATTCAGCAGTATCAATTGTTGGCCGAGTTACTTATTCCTACCAGTCTTAAATTGACCGAGTTACAGCGAGATAGTGTCGGCGCTTGGCAAGCGGCTACCGACCCGGGTATTAGGTTGATATTGGGTCGTGATGAGATCGCTGAGAAAATACGAAGACTCGTTATAGTCTGGCAGTCGGGCTTGAGTTTACAGTCAGACAACATAGAAACCATCGATTTACGCTATCCAAATGGATTGGCAGTGTCTTGGAGAGAAAGTGTACTGGCGGATAGCAAAGACCAAGTTTTATTAAAAAACGTCTCTAACTCAGCCTGATGACAGGCTAAAAAGGGAAAAATTATGAGTAGTTCAAATGAAGAAAACATGGTGGTCGCCTTAGATATAGGTACTTCTAAGGTGGTTGCAATTGTGAGCGCTGTAGGCCCGGGAGGCGAGTTAGAAATCGTTGGCACCGGAATGCATGCATCGTCCGGGCTAAAAAAAGGTGTGGTGGTCAATATTGAGGCGACAGTTAACTCTATTCAGCGCGCGATTGAGGAGGCTGAGTTGATGGCGGGATGCTCAATCCATTCCGTTTACGCCGGAATAGCAGGCAGTCACATTCGTAGCCTAAATTCCCACGGTATTGTTGCGATCCGAGACCGCGAAGTTCAGCCCTTGGACCTAGAAAGAGTTATTGATGCCGCTCGAGCCGTAGCAATTCCAGCTGACCAAGAAATACTTCATGTGCTACCACAAGAATTTATTATCGATGATCAAGAAGGAGTCCGCGAGCCCATTGGTATGTCTGGCGTGCGTTTAGAGGCCAAAGTTCATCTGGTCACCTGCGCGGCTAACGCGGCTCAAAATATCAAAAAATGTATTCGTAGATGTGGTCTTGAGGTGGATGATCTTGCGCTTGAGCAATTGGCGTCAAGCTATGCGGTGTTGACCGAAGATGAGAAGCAACTAGGTGTTGCCTTGGTTGATATTGGTGGCGGAACCTCGGATATCGCTATTTTTACTGAGGGATCTATCAGGCACACGGGCGTTATACCCATTGCAGGTGATCAGGTGACCAATGACATTGCTATGGCATTGCGAACTCCAACAGCCCATGCAGAAGATCTTAAAGTTAAATATGCCTGTGCTTTGGCCAAGTTGGCTCGTCCTGAAGAGACGGTAAAGGTGCCAAGCGTAGGTGATCGTGAGTCTCGTGATATGTCTCGGCAATTACTAGCCGAAGTCGTCGAGCCGCGATATGACGAGCTATTTACTTTAGTGCAGGCGGAGATACGGCGAAGTGGGTTTGAAGAGCTTATCGCTGCTGGAATAGTACTTACCGGAGGCACATCAAAAATGGAAGGTGTCACTGAATTGGCGGAAGAGATTTTCCATATGCCAGTGAGGATAGGGGCGCCGACGAATGTAAGAGGACTTTCTGACATCGTTAATAACCCTATTTACTCAACAGGGGTTGGATTGCTTCATTTTGGTGTTAAAGAGCAACGCAAATTAGGGAGTAGCGATCGAGCTAATACCGAAAGTGGAAGTATGTTTGAAAAGCTTAAAAGTTGGTTTCAAGGTGGAGTTTAAGGGTCGCTAGTTTAGTGGTAAATGTTTGATAATTGTGAGGCGCAAATAAGGGGAACACTATGTTTGAATTAGTAGACAGCATTCCAAAGAATGCAGAAATTAAAGTGATAGGCGTAGGTGGCGGTGGTTGTAACGCTGTTCGCCATATGATCGATAGCAATATCGATGGGGTGCATTTTATCTGTGCTAATACTGACGCACAGTCAATGCACAATCTAGACAATGCAACTGTTTTGCAGTTGGGTGGAGCTTTGACCAAAGGCTTAGGCGCCGGTGCCAATCCAGAAGTAGGCCGTCAAGCAGCCATGGAAGACAAAGAGCGTATTGCGCAGGTCTTAGAGGGCGCTGACATGGTCTTTATCACCGCTGGTATGGGTGGAGGCACAGGTACTGGCGGCGCACCCGTCATTGCTGAAATTGCCAAGCACATGGGCATCTTAACCGTTGGTGTCGTTACCAGGCCCTTTGGTTTCGAAGGTCGCAAGCGCATGGCTATCGCTGATGAGGGTATCGCTCAGATGAAAGAGAGCGTGGACTCTTTGATTATTGTGCCCAATGAAAAACTGTTGCAGGTATTGGGTAAAGATATGACCGTACTTAGCGCCTTCAAGCAAGCCAATGACGTGCTTTTCGGAGCGGTTCAGGGTATTACTGATCTAATTCTCCTTGACGGTTTGATTAACGTCGACTTTGCTGACGTTCGCACTGTCATGTCTGAAATGGGCATGGCGATGATGGGTACTGGTGAAGCCAGTGGTACTGATCGTGCAATAATTGCTGCGGAGAATGCTATTCGTTGTCCACTGTTGGAGGATATCAATCTTCAGGGTGCTAAAGGTATCTTGGTTAACATCACTAGTGGTTTTGACCTTACCTTGGGTGAGTTTGAAGATGTGGGTAATACGGTCCGTGAGTTTGCAGATGAAGACGCTACGATCATTGTTGGTAGTGTGTTTGATGCAGAGCTAAATGATCAGTTGCGAGTTACCGTTGTCGCTACGGGCTTACGTACCCCTAGTGCCAAAATAGGTCCTCGTGGAGTGGTTATTGATAATCAACCACCCCGTAAAATGGGTGGAGATATAGACTATGGACGACTCGATCAGCCAACCAGCTTGCGTCGAGGTTCATCCTTAGGAGCGGGAGCAACCGCTCGTAAAGTACAGGCTCAAGATGATCCAGAATTAGATTATCTTGATGTGCCTGCTTTCTTAAGAAAGCAAGCAGACTAGCCTACCCAAAGGCCCCTTAGCACCACGCCTTAGATTTCAAAAATCTTGGTGATGAGGGGCTTGTCTGGTACCATTGCCGATCGGCTATTTGGGACAGACATGATCAAACAACGCTCAATTAAAAATACCATCAGCGCAACCGGTGTGGGGCTCCATACTGGAGAAAAGGTATATTTAACCTTACACCCAGCGGAACCAGACTCAGGCATCGTTTTTCGGCGCACTGATCTCGATCCAATGGTGAGCATAGCTGCACGCCCTGAAAATGTAGGTGATACAGCGTTATCGACAACGCTGGTTAGTGGTGATGTCCGTGTATCGACCATTGAACATTTAATGTCAGCTCTGGCTGGAATGGGTATAGATAATCTATTGGTGGATGTTTCTGCTCCAGAGATTCCTATTATGGATGGCAGTGCCAGTCCCTTTGTGTTTTTAGTACAGTCTGCGGGTATTATTGAGCAAGACGTGGCAAAACAATTTATTCTTATCAAAAAACCGATCACGGTGCAGTTAGACGATAAGACCGCCACACTTAAACCTTTCAACGGTTTTAAAATAAGCTTTTCTATCGATTTCGATCATCCTGTCTTGAAAAAACAAACCTTGAACGCGAGTATAGATTTTTCAAGTACGAGTTTTGTTAAGGAAGTTAGCAGAGCTCGAACGTTTGGATTTATGCATGAGGTTGAATATCTTCGATCAATAGGACTAGCGCGCGGAGGAAGTTTAGATAACGCGATCTTGGTGGACGACGATAAAATTGTAAATAATGGCGGTCTTCGCTATAGAGATGAATTTGTGAAACATAAGATTCTTGATGCCATTGGCGACCTCTATGTTCTAGGAAAAAGCCTTATTGGTGAGTATGATGCGCATAAGTCTGGGCACAGCTTAAACAATGTCTCCTTAAGAGCATTGATGGCTGATAAAGATGCGTGGGAAGTGGTAACCTTTGTTAATAATCCCGAAGAGGTTCCCATTTCATACAGTCATCCCAATTGAGTATGGTTTAATTCAAACATTTAAAGGTGCAGGTACCACTCTTCAATGAAGATTATCCTAATAAGTAATAAAATCGATGAGGTCAGGACGCTTAGCCTCAATAGTTGGGCTAAATGTGCTTTGTCTGTTCTGTTGCTTGGGATTCCTGTGACTGCTGGCACTATGCTAGGCATTAAAATCGCCGATGGGCGTTGGGAATTATTGTTTGACAACAGTATCGCGCAGATGCAAAACGAGATCGTATTACAACGAGAAGATGTGGATGCCGGTCGGCAACAGTTAGATAACTCGCTCTCTGGAATGACGTTCAAATTGGCGAAAATGCGCTCACGTTTGGTACGGCTTGACGCTCTGGGCGAACAATTAACCCAAATTGCTAGCCTTGAAGGTGGTGAATTTGATTTTTCTTCTACACCTGGTCTGGGCGGCCCAATCCAAGCTCCTCTTATCGAGATCGCTAATCAAATCGAAATTGAAGAAAAAGTATCAACGATGTTTGCCAAACTTGATGACTCAATCAGTAGCAGAGAATCACAGTTGCAGATATTGCAGTCGATGTTGTCAGATAAGAAACTAAAAAGTGAAAGAATGGTTGCTGGACGGCCCATTAAGAAAGGCTGGCTGTCCTCTGAATATGGTATGCGAATTGATCCGTTTCATGGTAAGCAGCAGTGGCATGCTGGCATCGACTTCGCTGGCAGAGATGGTGATGACGTCATTGCCGTCGCTTCCGGGATCGTTACCTGGTCGGGCGATCGTAACGGCTATGGTAAAATGGTAGAAATTAGCCATAGTGATGGCTACATCACACGATATGCCCATAATCAGGAAAATGTTGCTAATTTAGGTGCTATTGTTCAGAAGGGCGACGTGGTTGCCCAAATGGGTAGTTCCGGCAGGTCAACTGGCCCTCACGTCCATTTTGAAGTGTTCAAAAATGGCCGCACTGTCGACCCTGCATCCTATATTCATCGCACTTACCGCTAATCCCTCTATACGCCCCTCATTACGATGAAGATAACTTAATCTTTGTGTTTTTACGCTATTAATTAATGGAATAAACGGTATGTTTGGTAAGCTGATAAAAAAAGTATTTGGTACCAGTAACGATAGAGATTTACGCCAAATGCGTAAAGTTGTGTCGAAAATTAATGCTTTAGAAGATTATCTAAAAACCCTAAACGATGCCGATTTAAGGGCTCAGACAACGGTATTGAGAGATAGACTTGCCGGTGGTGAAACTCTCGACGAGCTATTGCCTGATGCGTTTGCTGTGGTCCGTGAGACAGCCACTCGTGTTATGGGCATGCGCCACTTTGATGTCCAAATGATCGGAGGCATCACACTTCATGAAGGAAAGATTGCTGAGATGCGCACCGGTGAGGGTAAGACCCTCGTGGCGACCTTGGTGGCTTATCTTAATGCCTTGTCAGGCAAAGGTGTCCACGTGATTACCGTCAACGATTACCTCGCCCGTCGCGATGCTCAATGGATGGCTCCGCTTTATCAAGGGTTGGGCATGTCCCTTGGTGTCATTCAGTCATATCAGGGCCCTGATGCAGCTAGTTCTTTCTATCTTGGCGAAGATGATGATGACGGAGAGCTTCAGCCTAGTGAGCGGCGGCAGTCCTATGCAGCTGACATCACCTACGGTACGAACAACGAGTTCGGCTTTGATTACCTTCGTGACAATATGGCGTTAAGGTTGGATGATAAATCTCAGCGCGGACTCTCTTTTGCCATTATCGATGAAGTTGACTCAATTCTTATTGATGAAGCACGAACACCTTTAGTGATATCTGGCGCTGCTCAAGATAGTTCAGAGTTATACAAGACCATGAATTCGCTGACTGCTCAGCTTACCGCGGTAGCAGAAGACGACGTAATGGCAGAGCCAGTGCCTGTTGATGAAAATGCCGAGGTTATCGGAGACTTTATCATTGATGAAAAAACCCGAGGTATTGAACTCACCGAAGATGGGCACCAGAAGATTGAAGAAATTCTAATTAAAGACGGTCTGTTAGAGCAAGATCAGAGCCTGTATCAAGCCACTAATCTTGGCTTGTTGCATCATGTGAATTCAGCTTTGCGTGCCAAGCACTTATTTAGCCGAGACGTAGAATATATTATTCAGGATGGCCAAGCGGTGTTAATTGACGAGCACACCGGTCGTACCATGCCTGGCAGGCGTCTGTCAGAGGGCCTACACCAAGCGATCGAGGCTAAAGAGAACCTAGCCATCCAGCAAGAGAGCCAAACCCTTGCCTCTACGACCTTTCAAAACTATTTTAGGCTATACCAAAAGTTATCGGGTATGACCGGTACAGCAGATACCGAAGCCTATGAATTTGATCAAATCTACGGATTGCGGGTCATGGTTATTCCGACCAATGTAGAGGTGAAGCGAGATGATCTCAATGATCTTGTTTTCCTTAGCCAAGAAGAAAAATATGAAGCAGTCATTGAGGATGTTAAAGAAATTGTAGCGAAAGGTGCTCCCGTACTGGTTGGAACAGCCTCCGTAGAGGCCTCTGAACTATTGTCTGGTTTCCTCAAAAAAGCCAAGATAAAGCACAGCGTACTTAATGCGAAGCAACACGAATTAGAAGCCAATATTATTATTAGTGCTGGCCGCCCTGGTGCAGTCACTATTGCTACGAATATGGCCGGTCGTGGAACAGATATTGTCCTAGGTGGTAATCTTGATGCTGAATTAAAGCAACTTCGTAAAACCAAAGGGTGTAACGAGGATAAAATTGCCGCGACCAAGGCCGACTGGACGGAGCGTCATGCGACGGTCATTGAAGCGGGTGGTTTGCACATTGTTGCTACTGAGCGTCATGAGTCCCGTCGCATCGATAATCAATTAAGAGGTCGTTCGGGTCGACAAGGAGATCCGGGCGTGTCACGTTTTTATTTGTCGCTTGAAGACCCTTTAATGCGATTGTTTGCATCTGATACAGTCAGGAACATGATGCGTCGTATGGGCATGGAGCGCGGAGAGGCGATTGAGCATCGCATGGTAACCAACGCTATTATTAAAGCGCAGCGAAAAGTTGAGGGGCGAAACTTCGACATTCGTAAGCATTTACTTGAGTTTGACGATGTGGCCAATGATCAACGCCAAGTTATCTATCAGCAACGTAATGATCTGCTCGAAGACGATGACATCTCTGACATCATTACTAACGTTCGCGTCGATGTGACGGACCAGTGTATTAGTAATTATGTGCCACCTATGAGCCTTGAAGAGCAGTGGGATGTCCCAGGTCTTGAGAAAGTACTGGCGACTGAGTTTGGTATCCAGTTACCGGTTCAACAATGGCTCGATGAGGATAGTCGGCTTGACGAAGTAGAGTTACGCAGCAAGATTTTGAGTCAACTCCAAGAGGCTTATGTGGCACGTTATGCGCACGTTGGTGATCAGATGCGCGAAGTTGAACGGCAGATCATGCTGCAAGTTTTGGACAATCTTTGGAAAGAACACCTAGCCAGTATGGATCAGCTGCGCCAAGGCATTGGCCTACGAGCCTACGCTCAAAAGAATCCAAAACAGGAATATAAACGAGAGTCGTTTGACCTGTTTGGTAGATTACTCGAGAGCATAAAATATGACACCATCCGTTATCTCTGTCATATCGAGGTGGCCTCACAGGACGATATGGATCGTCTTGAGCAGCAAAGACGTAAAGAGCAGCAGAACCGTGAATATCAGCATGCCCAGACGTCAGGGTTAACAGAACAAGCAGGCGATGCTGAGGCACCACAAGCACAAGCACGACAGCCGATCATGCGTGAGGGCCCCAAGGTTGGTCGTAATGATCCTTGCCATTGTGGTTCAGGGAAAAAGTACAAGCAATGTCATGGTAAAATATAGGCAGAGCAAAAAAGGGTATTTCTATGGCCACTGGCGACGCAGTATTTCCGGTTATGTATCCAGTTACTGGATTCAAATTAGGCACCACCAGTTCCGGGATAAAAACACCGGGCCGAAGCGACTTAGTGGTTATGGAAATCGCCGAAGGTAGTTCTGTTGCCGCTCTTTTCACTAAAAATGCATTTTGTGCTGCGCCAGTGATTGTTTGCAAAGAACATTTGGTTCGGTGCGCTCCTCGCTATCTGTTAATTAATACCGGCAATGCCAATGCTAGATGCTACCCATAGCTGTAGCGCACTGGCTACATCGCGCGGGGTGGATATCAACGCCATCTTGCCATTCTCCACCGGCGTGATTGGTGAATTTATGCCCATGGATAAGCTCATGGCAGGATTACCCAAAGCGGTTGGAAATCTCTCTGAACAAGGTTGGGAAGAGGCAGCACAGGGTATTTTAACCACCGATACGCGCCCTAAAGGCAACAGTCGGCAATATGGTGATGATCATCAGGTGACCATCACCGGAATCTCTAAAGGCTCTGGCATGATTAAGCCCAACATGGCGACAATGCTAGCCTTTGTGGCGACCGATGCTTTGATCGATAATGAGCTATTGCACCGTGCCCTAACCATAGCAACTGAAGTATCATTTAATCGAATCACCGTTGATAGTGACACATCGACTAATGATTCAGTGGTTCTAGTGGCCACTGGTGCTAGCAATGTGGTTATTGACGAGGTCTCCTTCGATACCTTTGTGGATCAACTGAGTCAAGTATTCACTGATCTGGCTCAGGCGATTATTCGAGATGGTGAAGGTGCCAGCAAATTTGTCTCAGTGGTGGTTGAGGGGGCATTAAATAAAGCTGAAGCCCTTAATACGGCTTATACCATTGCCGAATCTCCGTTGGTTAAAACAGCGTTGTCTGCTTCTGATCCAAACTGGGGTCGCATTCTGGCCGCCGTTGGTCGGTCTAACATTGTCGACCTAGATGTTAACCTAGTACAAATTTTCCTCAATAATGTCTTAATCGCTGAGTATGGCAGTCGCGCTGACACCTACAGCGAAGAGGCGGGGCAAGAGGCCATGCAGTCTGAAGACATTGAAATACGCGTTAGCCTGAGCCGTGGCGACTACAATGAGACGGTCTGGACTAGCGACCTTACTCAGGAATATGTGCGTATTAACGCCGAGTACCGAACCTAAGGATCCCCTATTAGTATGACGCGTGTACAGGTCGTTGCAGCCGTTATTGTTGGTGAGCACCATGGTTCTCCCCAACATATTCTTATTTCTCGGCGCGCAGACCATCTGCATCAATGCGGTCTATGGGAATTTCCCGGCGGTAAAATCGACGGCGATGAAACGCCTTATGTGGCTCTGCGCCGCGAGCTTAAAGAAGAGCTCAATATAGTCGTGACAAACGCGTCGCCAATGATGCAAATAATCCATGATTATCCCGACAAAAAAGTATCTCTAGATATTTGGACAGTGACAGAATTTAATGGCCTACCTTTGGGTGTTGAAGGGCAAGAGATCCGTTGGGTGAGCTTAAACGATCTGCCTAATTTTAAATTCCCAGAGGCCAATCAGGCGATATTGGCACAGCTTTGCCCTCAAGGTTAGGCTGACTTAATAATCTATTAAGCGTCTAAATCATTCTCACCAAGCTGGCCATCTTCAAATGTTGGATCAACAGGAATAGTGTAACTCTCGGTCGCCCAGTCACCAAAATCAATCTGTTGACAGCGATGAGAACAAAACGGGCGATATTTTTGTGCTCGGGTCCATGCAACGTCTGCTTTACAGGTGGGGCATTTCACAATGGTAGGTTCAGTCACGGCGGTTAAATCTCTTTTAATGGCTTGGCTAATGTTAAAAATGTTGAGTGTAAAACGCCAACTCTATCTGCCATTGTGTCTGGGTTAAGAGTGTTATCAAACACCCAATCTGCTCGGGCTAATTTATCCTCTCGAGACATCTGGCTGTCAACAATACGTTGAATTTGCCTCGAATCATTATCATCTCTAAGCGCCGCGCGTTGCAACTGTAATGGCTTAGGTAGATCTACCAGTAACACCGTATCCACCAGTTGATCTTGGTTAGCTTCAAAAAGTAGCGGTGACTCCAAAAGCACATATGGGCTAGTAGCTAGATGCAGTTGCTCAACAATCCAGTTACGTATTAGTGGATGTAATAGTGTCTCTAACCAGATTTTTTGGTTAACGTCTGTAAAAATAATTTGGCGTAGCTTAGCCCTATCTAATTGCCCCTCGGACAAAATAATGTCTTTCCCAAATTGAGCGCTAATATCTGTCAGGGCGGGCATTCCCGGCTGAACAACAGCCCTAGAGGCATAATCCGCATCGACCGACTGAATGCCTAGTGATCTAAATGCTGCGGCCAGAGTGCTCTTGCCGCAGCCAATGCCACCGGTGAGTCCGACTATATAAGGATTCTTTTTCAAAGCAAGCGCCTAAATAACTGAGTCATGTTCAGTCGGCGTGTTCTAGAAAGTAAACGCTGACATATACCAAGTGATCATGTTATCACCCCAGATTAGAGCAATCCAACCTGCAGTGGTAAGAAAAGGGCCAAACGGAATTTGTAAGTTACGATCTTTACCACCGATGATAATCATTAGTAGCCCAACGATAGCCCCGACGGCACTCGATAGTACTATTACTAGCGGCAGAAGCCCCCAACCGAGCCAAGCGCCAAGTGCCGCCAACAACTTAAAGTCGCCATAACCCATACCCTCCTTCCCAGTGATGAGTTTAAATAACCAATAGACACCCCACAGAGACAGGTAACCGGCAATCGCCCCTAGAACGGCCTCGGGTAAAGGTGCAAAGACCCCGTTGATATTAGCAAACAGCCCTAGCCATAAAAGAGGGAGGGTAATTTGGTCAGGCAACAGCCTTTCCTTCAGATCAATGCCAGCAAGTGCAATTAAGCAACAGGCTAAAATAACACTATAAAACGTGGTTACCGTTGCACCGTAAAAATAGATCAAGAGAGCAACAACCGCTGCAGTAAGCAGCTCCACAAGCGGATATTGAGCAGAAATAGAGGCAGAACAGGAAGCGCAGCGGCCCTTTAAGAGCAAATAGCTCAACACAGGAATATTATGCCAAGGACGTACCCCAGCCCCGCATTTTGGGCACCTAGATGCAGGCCATATCAAGGTAACACCGGGCTCTTCAGTCACCTTGTTTTCGATACCTAAGATATCGTGTGATTCAAGTGCCCAGCGACGGTAAAGTTGTTGCGGAAATCTTAAAATCACGACGTTCAAAAAACTGCCGATCAATAAGCCAAAACAAAAACCAACAGCGGCGAGCACTCCAGAATATAATTCGGCGGACAGAAATATAGACATAAATAAAGGATCTCTTACAGTTTAACTAGCCTGCTAATCGCGCAAGTATAACAACATCTGTCCAACGGTTTTAGATGGCACTGCCGATGCTGAAAATAGGCAGGTACAGCGGAATCTACTTTAACTGACGGTACGGATGAATACACAGCCATAATGACCCCAACAGCAAATGGGGGTACCCTCACTTGGGCAATGACTGGAACTGGTTGCGCTAAAGGTTGGTGTTAATGCCTAAGCGGTCAACCGCATAGACAGGTCTATGGCCTGCACATGCTTGGTTAGACTCCCCGATGAAATGTAGTTCACCGCAGAGCTAATATAGTGCTGCACGGTTTCATCGGTAATATTACCGGACACCTCAATTTTGGTTTCGCCAAAGTTGAGGTGTTTTAGGTTTTCAATATCGCTCGGCGAAAAATTGTCTAGCATCACCACATCGGCCTGGGCATCCAAGGCTTCGTTCAGCTCATCCAGATTCTCAACTTCAACTTCCACTATTTTCTCGGGCGCTATTTCACGGGCTTTTGCCACTGCTAGGGCGATACCCCCGCAGGCCGCAATGTGGTTCTCTTTAATCAAAAAGGCGTCATGCAAACCAATACGGTGGTTGTTGCAACCGCCCACGGCGACGGCATATTTTTGTGCCAAGCGCAGCCCGGGAATGGTCTTGCGGGTATCCAGAATCTTCACCTCACTGCCTGCCGTTAGCTCAGCATATTGCCGTGCGAGGGTGGCGGTACCTGATAATAACTGTAAAAAATTTAATGCGCTGCGCTCGCCGGTTAGCAATACGCGTGCAGTGCCACTCAGGGTAAATAATAGTTGGTCTGGCACGACCTGATCACCGTCTTTCACCAGCCAGTTAATGGTCGTTTTAGGGTCCAGTTGCCGAAACACTTCATCGACCCATGCTGTGCCACAGATCACGGCATGCTCGCGGCACAGTACTTCACCCTTGGCCTGTTGTTGCTCAGGTATGAGCATGGCGGTGATGTCGCCCTCGCCAATATCTTCGCGTAGCGCGCGGGCAACGCAGGCTGGTATGTCGGCCAGGGTGTCCACAAGTAGCGTACTCAACGTCATCTAACTCCATTTTTACTGGGCGAGAATTGTAGCATTAATTCGGAGTTTGGCTTTAACCCACTGATCTGTTTCAATAACTCTACATTAGTGTGACACAGAGAAATAGACCCCATGCATATTGATCAGGGCTGGCTATCAACAGCAACGGTATTGGCATCGCCCAATGCCGACCCGCGCCCGGATGAGTCTGACATTAGCCTGCTAGTGATTCATAATATTAGCCTGCCACCGGAGCAATTTGGCGGCGGCCATGTTGCTGAGCTGTTCACCAATACCCTAGACCCCAATATACACCCTTACTTTGCCGAGATTGCCAACCTTAAAGTATCGGCGCATCTCTTGATCGATCGTGAGGGGGTTGTCATACAGTTTGTGTCTTTTGATGAGCGTGCTTGGCATGCCGGTGTGTCAGCGTTTGCTGGGCGCCCAGCCTGCAATGATTTTAGCATTGGTATTGAGTTGGAAGGAACAGATATTGAGCCCTATACCGACCTGCAATATGAACGCTTAGCTAAGGTAACGCAGTGCTTAATGTCTGAATACCCCGCATTAACCCATGAGCGAATTGTTGGGCACAGTGACATTGCACCTGATCGAAAAACTGACCCTGGCCCTGCCTTTGACTGGTCTTATTTTGGGAAGCTTGCACGGGGTTAGGATTGATCTCCATTCCATGGGGCGACTTTGAACAGCAGTAGCATGCCAGGAATAGCCAGCACCGTGCACAGGTAGAAAAAGTTTTCCCAGCCCATGCCCTCAACGATAATGCCCGTACCGGCTGAGGCCACCGTGCGAGGTATAGCGGTTATGGCCGTGAATAGGGCAAATTGCGTGGCGGCAAAAGCGGGGTTTGTTGTCCGTGCGATAAAAGCCACAAAGGCCGCTGTGCCTAAACCAACCCCAAGGTATTCAAAACCAATCACCAGCCCCAGCAGCCACAGACCCTCGCCGACACGGGCTAAAACAGCAAAGCCTAAAATAGAGACAATTTGAACTACACCAAACAACCATAGTGCACGGTTGATGCCGGTTTTCAATATGAGTATGCCACCTAAAATACCCCCAATTATGACGGGCCATAGGGCCGCTTGCTTAGCCACAAGCCCTATTTCGGTTTTGCTATAACCCATGTCAAGGTAGAACGGCGTCGCTAACGCGGTGGCCATACTGTCACCCAGTTTATACAGCAGCATAAAGGCCAAAATTAACAAGGCATGCTGGACCCCTTGGCGAGAAAAGAAGTCATGAAATGGGTCTACCACTGCGGCTCGCAGTGTGGTCGGCTGTTGATGAGAGCGCGGCGGCTCGGCGATACTGAGCGTCAACACGATGCCCGCCAGCATAAAGGCCGCGGTAATGGGAAATACGGTTTGCCAAGGCAGGCTGTCGGCCAGTATGAGTGACAATGAACCCGGGACTAAACCTGCTATTCGATAGGCATTAACATGAATGGAATTGCCTAGTCCCAATTCCTGATCGGGTAATATTTGCCGTCGATAAGCATCTAGCACGATGTCTTGGGTTGCGCTAAGTAAGGCGATACCAAAACATAACCACGCGATGGGCCAGATTTGCGTGAGCGGGTCTAAATATCCCAGAGCGGCAATAGTAATGAGCAATAGCACCTGAGTTATAAGCATCCAGCTGCGTCGCAATCCTGGCTTTAACGTCCCCAAGGACAGCGAGTAACGATCAAGCAGCGGTGCCCACATAAATTTCCACGTATAAGGCAGCCCGATCAAGGCGAAAAAGCCGATTTCTTTAAGGCCAACACCCTCGGTGCGCAACCATGCGGGTACTAATGAGATCAGCAGATATAGGGGCATACCCGATGCAAAGCCGGTAAAGATACAAATCAGCATGCGACGATTGAATAATGCGTGCTTGATACTCGGTGAATTCATCAATAATCCTGTTGTGTTACCAAGGCGACCTGTTGGTTAGGCGTCAATCAAGGTTGCCATCTGTTTCTTTTAAGGTTAACGCGATTTTCGTTAACACAAATACCCTCATCGATGAGGCGTTGTTTTTGCTCAGCAAAAGCCGCGCTACTGTCTGGCAGGCTTATTCTACCTGATGCCGCAATTACTCGATGCCAGGGCAGCTGAGTATTGTCTGGCAATTGACTCAAGGTTTTGCCGACCATTCGAGCACAGCCTGGCAATCCAGCAAGCTTAGCTACCTGGCCATAGGTTGCTAAGTAGCCTCGGGGTATGACCTTAATTATGCTATAAAGTCTTTGTTGGGGTGTCATAGTTTCCATTGCCTTAAGATTACGCTATTCGCTCGAATGTTGAAATAGTGAAAACTACCCCAATACTACTCTATAGAACGAGTTGAAGGAGTTGCCTGTGAGGTACCTGTTACTGTTATTTATTGTCATGCCGGTGTTGGAAATGTGGCTATTGATCACCGTTGGTAGTGAGATTGGTGCACTGCTGACTATTGGTCTAGTGCTGTTGACCGCCGTTGTTGGCGCAGCTTTATTGCGAGAGCAGGGCTTTGCCACGTTGTGGCGCGGTCGCCAAAAACTGCAAGAAGGCAAATTGCCAGCAAAGGAAATGGGAGAGGCTATTATTCTCGCCGTGTCTGGCGCTCTGTTACTCACCCCTGGGTTTGTTACCGATGTCATCGGGTTTGCAGGACTAATACCACCCATAAGAGCCCTAATCGTGTCACGAATTTTGAGTAAAATGGTCGTAACAGGCTCTCCCATCGGCGGGTTTCATGCCAATGGGTATTCTAGCCCAACTACCGATCGGACTAAAAGTTCTGGCAATGTTATCGATGGAGAATCTTGGGAACGCAAGGATCTAGATTAAAATCCTTTTTTATTGAAAAAAAATTGCTGCTTGCCCTTGAAAAAGAAAAGGTCTGGCACCATATAAAGCAACAATTGCGAAAGTAATCATGTCGCAAGTGAACTTTAACAACTGAAGATAGAATAATTGGAGAAGAGAACCATGAAAATTCGCCCATTACACGACCGAGTTATCGTTCGTCGCGAGGAAGAAGAACAAAAAACAGCAGGCGGAATATTATTGCCAGGCTCTGCACAAGAAAAACCTAATCAAGGCGAAGTTATTGCCGTAGGCAGTGGCCGTATTTTAGATAGCGGTGAATTACGTCCGGTTGACGTCAAAATTGGCGATATCGTCGTTTTTGGTCAGTACGCGGGTAATGACAAGATTGATGTGGATGGCGAAGAATTAATCATCCTCAGCGAAAGTGATATCAAGGCTGTAGTTGAAGCTTAAATTTGAATTGAATTGTTTTTAACAGAATTTGGAAGGAAAAAATCATGGCAACTAAAGAAGTAAAGTTTGGCAACAATTCTCGTCAAGCCATGCTTGATGGTGTGAATGTTTTGGCCAACGCAGTGAAAGTAACCTTAGGGCCTAAAGGTCGTAACGTAGTTATAGATAAGTCATTTGGTGCACCCACCGTGACTAAAGATGGTGTGTCGGTAGCCAAAGAAATCGAACTCAAAGATAAGTTCGAAAACATGGGCGCGCAGATGGTTAAAGAAGTAGCGTCAAAGGCGTCAGATGATGCTGGTGATGGCACGACTACTGCAACAGTATTGGCACAGACTATTGTTAATGAAGGCCTGAAGTTGGTTGCTGCGGGTATGAACCCGATGGATCTAAAACGTGGCATTGAAAAAGCAGTCATTGCAGCCACTAAAGAAATTGCAGCAATTGCAAAGCCCTGCGCAGAAAACAAAGAGATTGCTCAGGTCGGCACTATTTCTGCTAACAGCGACAGCCACATTGGCGACATCATTGCTGAGGCAATGGGCAAGGTTGGCAAGGAAGGCGTCATCACTGTTGAAGAAGGTAGTGGTTTAGAAAATGAACTAGATATCGTTGAAGGTATGCAGTTTGATCGTGGATATTTATCTCCGTACTTCATCAACAACCAAGAGAACATGAGCACCGAACAGGACAGCCCGCTTATTTTGCTGGTAGATAAAAAAATCTCCAATATTCGTGAGCTACTACCTTTGCTTGAAGCGGTTGCTAAAGCGGGTAAGCCACTGTTGATTATTGCTGAAGATGTCGAAGGTGAAGCATTAGCAACCCTAGTCGTGAACAACCTACGCGGTATTGTTAAGGTTTCAGCTTGTAAAGCGCCTGGTTTTGGCGATCGTCGCAAGGCAATGTTGGAAGATATTGCTATTCTGACCGGTGGTACTGTGATTTCTGAAGAGGTTGGTCTTGATCTTGAGGGCGCTACTTTGGAGCATTTGGGTACGGCTAAACGTGTCAGCATGACCAAAGAAAACACGACCATTGTTGATGGTGCCGGCGAACACGCCACCATCGAAGGGCGAGTTAAGCAAATCCGGGCTCAGATAGAAGATACTAGTTCTGACTATGATCGAGAGAAATTGCAAGAGCGAGTCGCCAAATTGGCCGGCGGTGTTGCCGTGATCAAAGTAGGCGCAACGACTGAAATCGAGATGAAAGAGAAGAAAGCCCGCGTTGAAGATGCTTTGCATGCTACTCGCGCTGCTGTTGAAGAGGGTGTTGTCGCCGGTGGCGGTGTCGCTCTTATTCGTGTCCTACAGAAAATTAAGGACTTGGAGGGTGAAAATACAGATCAAACCGCGGGTATCGGTATTGCGCTTCGCGCCATGGAGACGCCACTGCGCCAGATCGTTGAGAACGCAGGTGAGGAAGGCTCTGTCGTCGTCGATAAGGTTAAGCAAGGTAAGGGTAACTTCGGTTATAACGCAGGGTCTGGTGAGTACGGCGATATGATCGCTATGGGTATTCTTGACCCGGCTAAAGTGACTAGAACAGCGCTACAGGCGGCTGCTTCGATCGCTGGACTAATGATTACCACCGAAGCGATGGTTGCTGATGCGCCTGATGAGGGCGGTGCTGCTGGTGGTGGCATGCCTGATATGGGTGGTATGGGTGGTATGGGTGGCATGGGCGGAATGATGTAAACCCATCCCCAAAAAACAAAAAGCCCTGCACTAACCTGCGGGGCTTTTTTTTGAGTTCATTTTTTGATTTCGAGATATCCCTTGTATTAATGCCTGCAGTGGCAAGTAGGCCGATGATATTTATCATCAAATACCGTGTAAAACCGCTATAAACTGCATAAAAAGCCTATCAAAAAATCCTAAAAAACCTATAATAAAGCTAAATAAACCTATAGCCTGTAAGGGTATTAATTTCTAGAGGACTTGCTCATGACCGCCGAATTTATCAATCTACTTGCCCGTTGGGGACATCTTTTATTTGGTATCACTTGGATCGGAATGCTCTACTATTTTAACTTCGTGCAAGGTGGATACTTTAAACAAGCTTCAGCTGAGGGTTTAGCTGATGCAAAAGCTAAACTTGCGCCTAGTGCTCTCTGGTGGTTCAGGTGGGGTGCTATGTTTACGTTTATCACCGGTCTTCTGCTACTAGAAGGTGTGATGCGCATGAATCAAATGAACAACTACATCGTTATCGGCGTTGTCATGGGTACGCTGATGGCGGCAAATGTCTGGATGATAATTTGGCCTGCGCAAAAAATTGCTTTAGGTCTTGTTGAAGGTGGTGATAAAGCAGCGGCGGGTGCCAAGGCGCTTCTTGCTTCTCGAACCAACACTTTATTCTCGGCACCTATGTTGTTTGGTATGTTAGCAGGACCGCACTATGCGGGTCATGGTTATGGCACCGCCGTTGGCGGTACTGGATTAACGGTTGCCTTAGTGATTATTGTCGCTTTAGAAATTAATGGATTAAAAGGTAAGCAAGGCCCAATGACCTCGGTTAATGGTGTGATTGGTTCTAGCTTGGCGCTCACCGCGATATTGGTTGGTGCACTTAACCTGCTTTAAAATTGCTTAGACAAAAAGCCGGTGTTAGGTAAGCTTCACCGGTTTTTTTGTGGACGCCATTTTTATATATTGACCAAGATCAGCGTATAATTTGGTGTAATAAGATAGTATTGAGTTTATCTCTGTTGAAATATGACCATGGAATCAAAAAAATATGGATAAAAAGCCCAAAACATCAATTGTTGCCGAACGGGACGATATGATTGGTCGCAATATACCAGAGTCGCGCGGTGACGGACCGACCTCAAGAAATGGGGGTCAGTCACCTACTGCAGGTATGTCTGGGCTGATGAAGTTTATTTTGATACTGACCTTTTTAGGTTTGATTGGAACGGGTGTTTTTGGCGGATTGCAGTATCAAGACCTTTCCGCTAAGCATGAGTCACTGTTGGCACGATTTGATTTGCTTGAGTCACGGCTGAGTAGCACAGATGAGTCGGTTACCCAGTCGGGTGCGGCGATGCAACTCAATATTAGTAACCATAGTGAAGAATTGAAAAAGCACTGGAGCGAAATTAGAAAGCTCTGGGGCATCACTAACGATATCAACAAAACAAAAATTGCCGACAACAAAAAAGATATTGCTTTTCTAGCGGCAAAGCGCGTTTCGGCCCAAGAATCTATTGCAGCGGTGGGGACTCGCATTGATAAAGAGAGTGCTGCCATTAGCGACTTGAGCGTTAGCCAGTTGGGACTTTCTGCTGACATAGACAAGGTTAATGAGGTAATGCGTGAGTACGCCGATGAGCTTAATCGACTAAAAACTGCGTTATCGCGCACGGACCGTGATCAGGCTAATAATGCTGAGGCTATGGAAGCTATAGAGGGCTTTCGGCGCCAAATGACGCAAAAAATCTATCAGTTAGAGCAGCGATTAGCGGCTCCGGCGCCTAAGCCTTCGCCTAAGCCTGAGACCAGTCCTGGGCAACCATTAGTCGAGGGTGGTTGAACCCTCCAAACTAGATACTAACGCTTATTTACGAGGGGAAAGGATTTAATCGATGGCAAATACTTTCTACTGGCATGACTACGAAACCTTTGGCGTTGACCCCTCTAAAGATCGGCCATCACAATTTGCTGGTTTAAGGACTGACGAGGATTTAAACCCAGTGGGTGAGCCTCTGGTCATTTATTGCCAGCCTCAAAAAGATATACTGCCGGCGCCTCAAGCCTGCCTTATTACCGGAATTACCCCTCAATTGGCCATGGAAAAAGGGTTGTTGGAGCCTCAGTTTATCGAGGCTATCCATCGGCAGCTCTCAGTGCCAGGCACCTGTGGAGTGGGGTACAACAGTATTCGCTTTGATGACGAGGTCACTCGTTATGCTCTCTATCGAAACTTTTTTGATCCCTATCAACGAGAGTGGAAAAACGGTAATTCTCGCTGGGATATTATGGATATGCTGCGCTTGACGAGAGCATTGAGGCCCGAGGGCATAGAATGGCCAGACCATGAGCCCGGGCGTCCGAGTTTTAAGCTCGAGCATTTGACTGCAGCCAACGGACTGGCCCATGAAGCGGCTCATGATGCACTGTCTGATGTAACCGCAACGATTGCGGTGGCTAAATTGGTCAAAGACAAACAGCCTCGTTTATTTGACTATGTAGTGAACATGAGGAGTAAAAAAGCGGTTGGAGAGATGTTGAATTTGTCTGACCGAAAACCCTTTTTTCATATTTCAGGTATGCTCCCAAGAGCCCATATGTATGGTGCGATTATGATGCCGTTGGCTCAACATCCGACAAATAGTAACGGCATTATTTGCATAGACTTATCGTTTGACCCTGAGGTTTTGATCAACCTAAGTGCAGAAGAAATTGCACATCGAGTGTTCACGTCATCTGAGGCGCTGGGGGATGGTGAAGTTCGCATTCCGCTAAAGGTAGTACATATTAATAACGCTCCTGTGGTCACCACACATAAGTTAATAGATGAGGCTGCGGCGAAGCGCTTGGATATTGATGTTCAGCGCTGTGAATTACATTGGCAAAGGCTGAATCAAATTGATCTGTCCGCTAAGTTAGCGGCGGTCTTTAATAGTCAATCGTTTCCCGAAAAGCCAGAGGCTGAGCAACGTTTGTATAATGGTTTCTTACCCAATGCTGATAAGCATTTATTAGAAAAAGTACGCCAGGCCAGTTTTGAAGACCTTACTGATGAGCATCGCTTCCATTTTAGTGATGAGCGGTACAATCACCTGTTGTTTAGTTATCGGGCGCGTTATTTTAACGGCTCGTTGTCAGATCAAGAGCGCAGTGTTTGGGCAGAAAACTGTCGGTGGAGATTAACCGATGAGAAGTCGGGTTATTTAACCATGGAGCAACAGGGCGCTGAGATAGCACAGTTATTGGCCGGCGAGGCTTTGCCAGCTGGAAAAATCGCTATACTAGAGTCGCTTAAGGGCTGGGCTTCTCAGGTGAATGATGAATTTTCGTTATCGAGCTAGAGTGCAGCGACGAAAAAGGCTAAAATCCCTCCCATCAACTTTTTGCCCCGAGGTTAAATCTTGAACTTTACCGGCGCACATATCCTGTCAATCAACCAGTTCCAGCGTGAAGACGTCGATCGTATCTTTGCTGTGGCTGATCAGATGGAGCCTTATGCTCTTCGTAAAAAGGTAACAAGAGTCCTTGAAGGTGCCATTCTTGGCAATATGTTTTTTGAGGCCAGTACCCGTACTCGCGTCAGTTTTGGTTCTGCCTTTAATTTATTGGGTGGTGAGGTTCGTGAAACAGCCGGTTTTGAGAATTCCGCATTGGTTAAGGGTGAGTCTCTGCAAGATACCGCGCGAGTCTTATCAGGTTTTAGTGATGTTATCTGTATGCGCCACCCTGAATCGGGGTCGGTAGCAGATTTTGCCACTGCTAGTCGAGTCCCCGTGATAAATGGTGGTGATGGTGCTAATGAGCATCCTACTCAAGCTTTGTTGGACCTATATACCATCCGTAAAGAGCTTGCTGATAAAAGTCGGACGATCGATGGGATGAGTATTGCCATGATTGGTGATCTGCGCCACGGCCGCACAGTGCACTCTCTTGGGAAGCTATTATCTTTGTATGACAACATACATGTGGTGCTGATTTCTCCCGCCGAATTGGCCTTGCCGGAGTCGATTATTGAATCCATGCGCAGCTCAGGGGTTGAGGTCACTGTATCTCATGAAATGACCCAGAGTATAGTGGATGTCGATATCGTCTATTCAACGCGAATTCAGGAGGAGCGGTTCTCGACAAAGCAAGAAGCTGACCTTTATCGGGGTAAGTTTAGACTTAATCAAGCGATCTATACCGAATACTGTCAGCCCAATACGGTTATCATGCATCCACTGCCTCGCGATTCACGAGCTGATGCCAATGAGTTGGATATTGATCTAGATGACAACCCCAACTTAGCCATATTTCGCCAGACCGACAATGGCCTATTAGTACGGATGGCGTTGTTTGCACTGGTGTTAGATGTTGCCGATAAGGTTGATGAATTTTCTCATGAGGTGCATTGGTATAATTCCCGCCAACGTCCAACGAAACGCTAGATAATAATAATTAGTCGACTAATAGCATGAATGATTTTGACGATATTCGTCCGTACCACGATAGTGAAGTGCCTAGCGCGTTAGCACGTATGATAGCTGATCCTGAGTTAATGGATCTTCTGCTTTCGCGTGAGTTCCCGCGGATGACGAAAATTCTGCCAGGTATTTTTACAGGGCTCGCAAGACCCTTTTTACGGCGCAAGCTGCGAAAACTTATGGTTGAGGTTTCTACTGTGTCTGACTTTCAGGCGCATATGACCTCACGCCTCATATCTGTGCTTGAAACAACGACTGATAGCTATGGGTTTAGCGGCCTCGATAAAACACCCTTGGATAAAGCTCATTTATATATGAGTAATCACAGGGATATTGCCCTAGATCCAGCCATGGTTAACTTGGGTCTTTTTAAAGAGAATCGATCGATGGTTAGAATTGCCATTGGAGACAATTTACTCAGTAAGCCTTTTGCCGCCGATTTGATGCGAATTAACCGCAGTTTTATTGTTAAACGGTCAGTCGAAGGTCGTCGTGAGAAACTTGAAGCCCTAAAAACCCTTTCTCGCTATATTCGGCACAGTATTAGTCAAGAGAAGGTGCCTATCTGGATTGCTCAAGCTGAGGGCCGAGCTAAAGACGGACAGGACCGGACCGAAACAGCCCTGCTCAAAATGTTGGCGTTGTCAAAGGATAAAGACCAAAGTTTTGCTGCCGCTATCGGTGAATTGAGTATTGTGCCTGTAGCCATTTCTTATGAGTATGATCCTTGTGATGCTGAGAAAGCCAGCGAGCTTTACGCTCAGCAGCAGGGCTTAACTTATACCAAAGGTCCCTTCGAGGATCTTGACAGTATTGTAAAAGGCTTTCTTGGGTACAAGGGGCGCATTCAGGTTAATTTTGGTGATCCCGTAGCTGATAAATACGAGGACGCAGATGTTCTTGCTGGTGAGGTTAATCGTCAGATTGGTCTCAACTACCAACTTTTTCCGACCAATATTATCGCCTGGACAATGCAGGTTGCTGAACAAAAATTAGATGTTTTAGAGAGTTTAAAGAGCCTTTGGCCTAAGGAAGACTGGTTGCATGCTGAACAACGATTTAGAGACCATATTAGCGCTCTACCCAATGAGCATCAGGCCATTGCTGTGGCTGCTTATGCTGCCCCTGTCGATAACCAGCTGCACTATTTGTCACAGCAGGGGCACTAACGCTTGTTAGACGCCGACACTAGAGACATCATTCAGGAGGGCTATCGAAAGTTCTTAGAGACCCGAGGATTGCAAGCCAGATTAGGCCAAAAGCAGATGGTTGCTGCCATAGCCAATAGCCTGAGTGATGATGACGCAGACAAACGACTATCGGTTATTGAGGCGGGGACAGGCACAGGTAAGACCGTTGGATACCTTATTGCGGCTCTCCCTATTGCTCGGGCATTAAAAAAGACGGTTGTAGTCTCTACAGGAACTATAGCTCTGCAGGAGCAGCTCATCCATAAAGATATCCCAGAGCTCCTTGAGGCTTGTGACTGGGATTATAGTTGCGCTCTGGTTAAAGGACGTGGCCGCTATGCGTGTAATCTTCGCATGGAGCAGTGCTTAGACTCCATTAAAGCAAAAGACGCAGGTCTATTCTTGTTTGAGGACGAGCAGCAGTTTAACCCTAACGCACAGACCGAAACTTTGTTTCGAGAGATGTCCGATGCGCTTGAAGATGGCACTTGGAACGGTGATAGAGACTCTTGGGATACCCATATTAAGGATATTGAATGGAGCGCTTTAACTGTCGATCGCCGGCAGTGTTCAGGCCGGCGCTGCAGATTCGTCAATCAATGCCCCTTTTTTAAGGCGCGTACTGACCTTGAAGAGAGTGATTGCATCGTTGCTAACCATGATTTGGTGATGGCTGATTTAGCGCTCGGTGGGGGTGCCATATTACCACCGCCAGAAGATTGCATTTATATTTGTGACGAGGGCCACCGTCTCGGCGATACGGCAATTCGACACTTTGGTGCCCAGTGCAGAATTAATAGTACGCTGACATGGTTAGAGCGTATTCCTAAGCAGTGCAAAGGTCAGGCGCCCATTTTCGGCAAAGATACTGCGCTCGCTGAGCAGTTACCACGGATTGAGAAAGAAGCGGCAAAAATAACCGAATTACTGTCTATGGCTTATCCACTCCTCAAAGAGCAGATGGATAAGGCTGATGATTATGAGGGTATATATCGATTTTCCCACGGCGATGTTGGCACTGCCATTCGTGACATTGCGACACAGATTACCCAGCATACCAGTGGCTGGTTAGGGCGGCTTGAGGTCCTTGAAGATAGCCTTAATGAAGCCTTGAGCGATAAGCAATATCCCGTAGCGACCCCTGACATAGAGCTTTTTTATCAGCAAGCGGGGACATGGCTGTCTGGCGCTGAGCGTCTGCTCGCTTTGTGGGATCGGTTACATAAAGAATTACAGCAGGGCAACATGCCAATGGCGTGTTGGCTGAAACTTGATGACACCGGCGGTGGTAATGTTGATATCTCGGTGAATGCTAGCCCAATACAGGCCGCTGAGATTCTTCGTGAGCGTCTCTGGGGTAGCTGCTATGGTGCAGTCTTAACCTCAGCGACTTTGCGGTCGCTAGGTAATTTCAACACGCTGCAAAGAGAAACGGGCGTTCCTGATTCAGCTCACTTCCTCTCAGTTGTGGGAGCTTTTGACTATGCTAAGGCGGCGTCGTTGAGAGTACCGTCTGATGCTGTTGAAGGTAATAATGTTGATGATCACACCCAGCATATCGTCGATAATATTGAATCTATGGTTGAGAAAAAAACTGGCACGTTAGTGCTGTTTTCCTCTAGACGTCAAATGCAACAGGTGCATGAGGAGTTGCCTAATGACCTCGTTAAACTAATATTGATCCAAGGCCAATATTCCAATCGGGAAATGGTTCGACTGCATAAAGAGCGCATTGATCAGGGTAGTACCAGTGTGCTGTTTGGTTTGGCCAGTTTTGCGGAGGGGGTCGATTTGCCGGGAGATTACTGCCGTCATGTGGTGATTGCTAAGCTTCCCTTTGCCGTGCCAAATGAACCGCTACAACAGGCCTTAGCAGAATGGATTGAAGCTCGTGGGGGCAACTCGTTCTTTGATATATCGCTGCCACTGGCGTCACTGCGTTTAATTCAGGCCTGCGGAAGGTTATTGCGCACTGAGTCAGACACTGGAACGGTAACGATTCTTGATAAGCGGTTGTTGACTAAACGTTATGGTAAGCAGCTATTGGATGCTCTACCACCTTTTAGGCGAGAATTAGGGTATGAATAGATGGACACCTATCAACAGCTAAGTGACATGCTCAAGACGCTGGAAGAAGGTCTCCAGAGCGAAGAGTTATGGCTGGCTCAAACACCCTCTAATGACGCTTTAAGTAGCGTTGAACCTTTCGCTGTTGATACGCTAACGTTTATTCAGTGGTTGCAGTTTCTATTCTTACCACGGATTAAGCAGATCTGCCAAGAGACGGCTGAACTGCCCAAGGTCTGCAGTATCGCACCGATGGCTGAAGAGTATTTCAAATCTATTCAAATCAATGGCGATACTATCGTTTCTCAGCTGATCCAGATTGATCAGCTTATTACGAACGCTTAGGCTTCTTGGTATAGGTCTTTTTCTTTTTTAAGGGTGCGCTGCCATCGGTGCTCGGTGCACTGCGATCACTGCGATCACTACGTTTTGATTTTGCGCCTTTTTCAAAGGTTTTTTTACTGCCGGTAAAGACCTTCTTTGCTGGCTTTTTAGGCTCTGCAGTACGTTTATTCTCGACATTACGAGAGAGAGTTTTCTTGTCATCACTATCCGTAATTTTTCGCTGACGTGGGCTAGCCACTTTCTCTGTGTATGGTCGCGCGCTGTCACTGCTACTTCCGCCAAGCACACTGATTCTCATGGGTTTAGCGCAAACTCTAACCTTTTTCAAATGGTTCAATAGATTAGCAGGCATGCCCTCAGGTAAGTCCACGGTGCTGTAGTCGTCATGCAGCTTGATCTCACCAATAAAGCGACTCTCAATATCGGCTTCGTTAGCGATGGCGCCGACAATATTACTTGGTGAAATACCGTCATTGTTGCCAACTTCTAAGCGATAAGTGACCATTGGAACGCCATCACGATTAGCGTCGGCATCCTTTGCTTTAGCCTTACGTTTAGGCTGTTCTGAGCGCTCTCTTCGCGGTTCTGCGCGCGAGTCCCGGTTCTCTGTACGCTGGCCGCGATGCTCTTTGCGGTCACCACGGTCTTTATTTCTATCACCGCGGTCTCTGTTGCGCTCTCGACCTGAAGCTCTGTCGCGATCTTTACTGGTAGGTGCAGTGATGGTTTCAAGGGCCGTTCTTTTTGATTTTCAAAGACCAAGGCAGCTGCGACATGGGCCATATCTAATTCATTTTCGTCAGCTAACTGCTGGATCAGAGAGCGAAATTTATCTAACTTAGGTGATTCCATGGTTTTCAGTAGCTGTTCAGTAAACTGCTGAATCCGCTGACCACTAACTTCTTCATTGCTAGGCATGGCCATTGGTTTAATGACTTGACGTGTTGATTTCTCGATAGAGCGTAATAAACGATTTTCTTTAGGCGTGATAAAAAGGATTGCCTTACCATCTCGTCCAGCTCGACCTGTACGGCCTATTCGGTGTACATAGGACTCATTGTCATAGGGGATGTCAAAGTTAATGGTGCAGCAACGTCTGTGGCAACAACAATATCCACTTGACCCTTCTTAAGACGATTAATGGTGCGTTCTCGAATAGCTTGACTGAGGTCGCCATTGAGGGCTGCAGACGAAAAACCTCGAGCTTCAAGGCGCTCGGCAATGTCGACAGTTGACGATTTGGTCCGTACAAAGATGATCATACCGTCAAAAGACTCAACTTCGAGTACGCGTGTTAAGGCATCCATCTTTTGATGGCTTTTGCAGGTCACATATTGTTGCTCAATGCGTTCTACGGTTTTTGTTTTATTCTCGATACTGATGGTTTCCGCATCACCAAGGTATTTCTGGGTCACTCTACGGATAGCGGGTGGCATCGTGGCTGAAAATAGTGCTCGCTGACAATCATTGGGTGTCTTAGCGAGAATGGTCTCTACATCGTCAATAAAACCCATGCGTAACATCTCGTCAGCTTCGTCGAGGATTAATCCTCTGACTTGGCTCAGATCCAGACTGCGCCGGCGCAAATGATCGAGCATACGACCTGGCGTCCCTACGACAACTTGAGCGCCGCGCTTAAGGCCTCGTAGTTGACCGCCTATATCTGCTCCCCCATAGATAGGAAGTACGTGGAAACCTTTAATATGCTTGGCGTAGCTTTGGAAGGCCTCTGCTACCTGAATCGCTAATTCGCGAGTTGGGGTCAATACTAAGATTTGCGGTGATTTTTGCTTATCATCCAGTTTGCTCAAAAAAGGCAGAGCGAACGCGGCTGTTTTGCCCGTACCAGTTTGTGCCGTTCCTAATAGGTTTTGACCGTTCAAAAGGATAGGGATACATTGCGCTTGAACTGGGGTCGGTTGCTCATAGCCGAGTTGCTGAACGGCTTTAAGTACCGGGGCAGAAATACCCAGTGATGCGAAGTCAATTGACGACATTAATTTACCTGTGGCTTAGGGTTTTTATGCCCTGGATTATTAGGGCGCGCAGTATACGCCTAAGTAGTTCATTTTTATAGTTTATTTGCACTTCATTTAAGCTAAATTATGAATTGTCGTGAATGTTAGCTAATGATGATCAGGGCATTAAAAAGCACAGTCTTAATCGCTAGTCACTCGAGAGCACCCACGTCTTTATATGGTCGATATAGTACATAATCTATATTTTGTAATTACCTAGTGTTTATACCCTTATAAGCAAGGTGAATATGAAATATGCTGCTGTTATCCCTATTAACCCATGGTGTTTTGCGTTTAAATACGCTTTAGAATGAATGTACTTACATTTTAATTTTTAAAGCGCGGTTGTACGATATATTTTATATCGTCGCTCAAACGACTAACGAATGCTGTTTAATCAAAAAGGCCTACTGTGTTGTCTGACTACATCTCCCTAAGAGTTAATCTATTCATGATCTCTGACCGTCTATGAAAATTATTATAGTCAGTGGTGGCTTTGACCCGATCCATTCGGGTCATATTGCCTACTTTAAAGCGGCTAAAGCATTAGGTGATAAGTTGATTGTTGCGCTCAATTCTGACCAGTGGTTGATCAACAAGAAAGGGAAGTTTTTCATGCCCTTTGGTGAGAGGAAAATTATTATCGAAAATTTAGGCATGGTCGATGAGGTTATGGACTTTGAGGATGATACTCAAGGAAGTGCTAGCTTAGCGCTTGAAAAAGTTAAACAAAATTATCCAGATGATGCGATTATTTTTTGCAATGGTGGAGATAGAACCAATAGAAATTTTCTAGAAATGAATGTTTCTGGTGTAGAGTTCGTTTTTGGAGTGGGCGGAGAAGATAAAAAGAATTCATCTAGCTGGATTCTCAAAGAGTTTCAATATCGAAGCGAAGAAAGAGTCTGGGGTAAATTTTATGATTTGTTTGAAAATGAATCTCTCAAATTAAAAGAATTGGTTATTGACGCTGGCAAAGGCATGAGCTTTCAGCGTCATTTTTTTAGAGATGAAATTTGGTTCGTTAGCAAGGGTGCTTGCATAGTCAATTACAGCAAAGATAATTCGGATAAATATGAAGCGTTAAATTTAGATCTAGAGCATGTTTTTCATGTGGAAAAAAAGGCATGGCATCAAGTTGTTAATCCATACGATGAACCATGTAACATTATTGAGATTCAGTATGGTGAAAAAACTAATGAAGATGATATCGAACGTTTAAGATATTATGACAATTAAAGTTGATGCTATTTAGCTAATTCCCTCTGAAACCATAATGCTTATACAAAAAGTACAACATACTTCGACCATGATGTTAGGAAAGTCTAATGAGTGAACTCCACCTCGTGCGCCATGCGCAGGCCTCGTTTGGATCGACAAATTACGATCAGTTATCAGATCTAGGCCATCAGCAATCGCGTTTTTTGGGTGAGTTTTTTAAGTTGCGGAATATGCGGTTTGATCAATTAGTGGTAGGGGATATGCACCGCCATCATCAAACGATGGATGGTATTTGTGAGGGGTTGGGGATAAACGGTAGTGATCGGTTAGTGTTACCTGGGCTCAATGAGTACAACTTCGTTGATATGATGGAGGCTTATGGGAAGATTCACGGTGATACTCCGTTGTTTCAAAGCGTGATGAAAGATCCTACCGATAAGAAGAATTATTATCGACTGCTGCGCCAGGTTCTTAACGCATGGACGTCTGACAGTATCCCAGGGGTTCCTGAAACCTGGGTGCAGTTTAAAGTCCGAGTCCAAGGTGCTCAAGAGCAGATCAAAGCCATGGGAAGCACCGGCAACAGTATTTTGGCCATTGGTTCTGGCGGGTCAATAAGCACTTTTGTTGGCTTGGTCCTTGGGATTCCCAATGAAAATGTCTTTGATCTTAATCTGCAGTATAAGAATACTGCCATAAGTCATTTCTTTTTTAACGAAAGAAAGATGAATTTGACTGGTTTTAACAGTGTTACCCATTTGGATACCAATGAGATGGAACAGTATATTACTTACGGCTAGAATTTATAATTACTCAAGGAACAAAAGGCATGGCAACAGAATTTGATATGAGCGGCAAAGTGGCAATGGTTACGGGCGCATCCAGTGGCTTTGGCGTGCATTTTGCAAAAATATTAGCGGCACGAGGTGCCAAGGTAGTCGTTGCAGCGCGTCGCATTGATCGTCTTGAGTCTCTGGTGGCTGAGATTACAGCTGAAGGTGGCGCGGCGCTAGCCGTGGCAATGGATGTAACCAATTCTGACTCTATTGCGACTGCTTTTGACCAGAGTGAAGCGGCATTTGGAACGATCACGTTGGTGGCTAATAATGCGGGTATCGCAGAAGTCAAAAGCGCGGTGAAGATCGATGAGTCGAGCTGGGATAATATGATGGATACTAACCTTAAAGGGGTTTTTATCGTCGCTCAACAGGCCGCTAAGCGCATGATGGCGGCCGGTGTTGGAGGTGTTATTGTTAACACCGCATCGATTTTGGGTTTGCGTGCGTCCTTCGGCCAGTCTAGTTACTCAGCTTCCAAGGCGGCTGTGGTTCAGTTGACCAAGTCGCTTGCTCTTGAGTGGGCCGGTAAAGGGATTCGTGTCAATGCGCTGTGTCCCGGTTACTTTTTAACCGAAATGACCGAAGCGGCTTTTGCGTCTCCTGAAAGCATGACCTTTCTTGCGTCGTCGCCTGCACGCCGTGCGGGAGAGATGGATGAGATGACAGGGCCATTTTTGCTGTTGGCTAGTGATGCGGGTTCTTATCTGCATGGTGTTGCATTGCCTGTTGATGGTGGGCAATCTATTGGTAATATGTAATTAAAGTAAAAGAACGGTTGGCTTGATATGGGTATTAAAGATAATCGACGCGAATATGACTACGGGACGCTATCTCGAGATAACTTGCGTACCAATCCTTTTGAGCAATTTTCTCTGTGGATGGATCAGGCTCTTGAGGCCGGAATTGTTGACCCTACCGCCATGAGTGTGGCTACCGTTGATCCTCAGGGTAGGCCTTGGCAGCGAATGGTGCTGCTGAAGGGGTTCGATGGGCGCGGCTTTGTTTTTTACACCAATTTAGGGAGTCGTAAAGCTGCAGATATTACGTCTAACCCTCAGGTTAGCCTGCAGTTTCCTTGGTTGCAATTGGATCGTCAGGTGATCGTGGGCGGGAGGGCAGAGCCTTTGTCAGATAACGAGATCACTGACTACTTTCAGAGTCGTCCAATATCGAGTCAGCTTGCTGCTTGGGCGTCAGAGCAGAGTAGTCCTATCCCGTCTCGTGAGATGTTGGAGGCTCAGTTCAACGCTGTGCAGCAGCGTTTTGAGTCGGGGGAGGTCCCTTTACCAAAATTTTGGGGTGGTTATAGAATAGTCCCTCGGGAATTTGAGTTTTGGCAGGGCGGCGAAAATCGCCTGCATGATCGTTTTTCGTTCCAACGTGATGGCGATAGCTGGACCATCTCACGGTTGTCGCCCTAACTATTGGGGAACTCGTAACTGATGCCGGTAATAATGAAACAACGCGGTCCGGCAGGGGTTTTTACCATCACTTCTTCATCTAAACATTTTCCTATTAGCGCCTGAGCCATGGGTGAATCAATACTAATCCAATTAAGCGATGGGTCGATTTCGTCCGAGCCCACCAGTCTAAAAGTTTGCGGCACCTCATTGCCTTCTTCATCTTCAACGGTTACCCAGGCAGCAAAGAATACCTTCGTTGGATCCCTAGGTTTATCCTCAATAATCTTGGCGTCTTCTAAGCGTTTAGTGAGGTAGCGTACTCGGCTATCAATTTCACGTAGGCGTCGTTTGCCATAAATATAGTCACCGTTTTCAGAGCGATCTCCGTTCTTTGCCGCCTCATGAACCACCTGAGTAACCTGGGGGCGTTCGACCTTCCATAGTTGCCTAAGCTCAGCTCGCATATTGGCAGCACCTTCAGGTGTGATGTAAGGCGAACTTTTGGGTCTGGGGGGACGATAACGAGACATGATTAGCTAGTCTCGACAAGGTTAAATACTTCTTGATAAAACGTTAATTCGGCCTCCATGGCGCAAATAATATTGTTGGCCTTTCGAAATCCATGGCCCTCATCATCAAAGGTCACATAAGCGACCTTAATGCCTTTACTTTGCAATAGGTCCACCATCATTTCTGCCTGATTGGGTGGGACAACCTTATCTTGAAGCCCCTGTAAAAAGATCACCGGGCAGTTAAGACCCTCTATATGATTTATGGGCGATCTTTCAATATAGATATCTTTTCGTTCAGGGTAGGGGCCTATCAGGCTATCTAAATACCGAGATTCAAACTTGTGAGTGTCGGTGGCCAGAGTTTCAAGATCACCAATGCCGTAAAGGCTTGCACCAGCCTTAAAGGTATCGGTAAAGGTTAGCGCTGAAAGTACGGTGTACCCACCAGCACTTCCGCCTCGGATAATACAGCGTTTGGGGTCTATTTTTCCTAAGCTTGCAAGGTGACCGATGGCGTATTGCGCATCCTCAACGTCGGCAAGCCCCCAGGCCCCCGTCAAGCCTTGGCGATAGTGACGGCCAAAACCGGTGCTGCCGCGGTAGTTGATGTCCACCACAGCAAAGCCGCGATTAGTCCAATATTGTATTTTAAGGTTTAAGCTACTGTCTGTTGCGCCAGTTGGACCACCATGGCATATAACAATGACTAAAGGTAACTCTTGATCATCCCCGCGAAAATGAGCGTTGATTGGCGGGTAAAAGAAGGCATGCACCCTTTGATTGTCGGCGCTGGAAAATAATACTGATTCTGGGGTTGATAACTGGCTGTTAGCTATCGGCAGTGATGCTGGAGAGTAAATTCTATTTAGCTGTTTATCTGCAGAGAAGCTAATTAATTCCGTTGATAGTCCTGGAGCACCGGCCATCATAAATAACTGTCCATGATGTGTGCAGATGCTATGCATGCTGCTGTAATGGCAGTCGATCTTGCCAAGTGTTTGTGCGGGTATATCGATAAGTCCGGTAAACCAAACGCCAGATTCAGTCCAAGTGCAACCAATGGTTTGGCTGTCAATGAAATCGTAGGTTGATACGCCTAGTTGCCATAAAGGTACGGCAAATTCGGCGTCCTTCAGCAGTACTGTTTCTCGATGCCCATCTCTGAGGCGATAGATATTCCACCAGTTATGGCTGTCTGATACAAAATACAGAAGATTGTCCGGAGACCACTGAGGCTGAAAGATAGCTTCGTCTTGATTGCCACCTGCGACTAGGCATCTATTTGTTAGCTGCTTTCCACTGACCGATGCTTGCCATAACTGCGTGTTATCCCACGGCATGTGGGGGTGTTGCCATTCAATCCAGCAGATTGTGTTGTTATCAGGGCTAAGGCGTGGATAGGCATAGAAGTCAGAACCCGCGACTAAAGTTTGGATCTCAGGGTGCTTTTGATCTAAGGCAATAGTGGCAATGTAGTTGTCTGGTTCTTGCCCCTCAATATGGTGCTCACAGACTGCGATCAAACGCTGATTTTTCGTGTCGACAATAATATCGGCAAAGCGAAAAGGTCCTTCAGGACTAACCGGTGAGGGGTTGTTTAAAGACTCTAAGTCGAGCTGATAAATACGTTGATCTAGAGCATTCACAAAATAGAGTTTTTGATTGGCCACTGTGTACGCCATACCGCCGTACTCATGCACTTTACTATTACAACTGAACTGAGTTGGCAAAAGGTCTTTAATCGCCCCTTCGGGAGTCTGACACATAATGACATTGCGGCCAGCTTCCCACGGCCGACTTTCGACCCAAAAAAGTGTATCCGCACTGGAATGAAGGTGATTGAGTCCGGGTGCAGCGCGAGTGATCATTTCTGCACTAATATCAGATGGCCATGTGCCAAATGGTTTTATCACCTTGAGGATTGTTGCTTTAGAACTGTCAATATCCAAAAATCAGCCTCCTGCTAACTTGACATTATGGCCGCGTTTTTCCAGCTCTTTTTTGAGTAAATCACGATGATCACCTTGCACCTCAATAACTCCTGATTTAACGGTGCCACCAGTGCAGCATTTTTGCTTCAACTGTTTGGCTAAGGTCTTCAGATCTGGTTCTGGCAAGTCAATCCCTGAAACAGTAGTGACCCCTTTCCCTTTACGACCTTTGGTTTCGCGCCTAATGCGCACAATACCGTCCGTTAAAGTAACTTGGGATTGTGCGCTTTCCTGAATGCGGCCCACGTCGGTGGAATAGACTAATCGTGAGTCTTTGTTAGCCATTAATTACTCTCATTTATTAGTAGTAATTTACCAATATGTTTATTTGATTCCATTAGTTCGTGAGCTTGGGCCGCATGCGAAAGCGGAAATCTGTTATTAATAACGGGTTTGAATTTTCCCTCGGCAATTAATGGCCAAACCTGAGCTTCAACACCCTGGGCAATTCGTTTCTTGTCTTTCAATGGTTGAGCTCTAAGGGTTGAGCCGGTTAATACGATCTGTTTCAGCATTAGAGGCATGAGATCTATTTCTACTTTGGAACCGCGTAAAAAGGCGATATTGACAATTCGTGCTTTTGGCGCGCAGACAGCAAAATTTTGCTGCACATAGTCACCGCCGACCATGTCCAGCACAACATTAACGCCACCATCGGTCAGTTCGGCACAGATGCTGACAAAATCATGTTCACGGTAGTTAATAGCTTTGACCGCACCTAGTTTTTCACAAACCCTGCATTTTTCATCAGACCCGGCAGTGGCGATAACCTTAATGCCCATTGCGCTGGCCATTTGAATAGCTGTGGTACCAATACCACTGGATCCACCGTGAACTAACAGCCATTCGTTGGGTTTTAATTCTGCTCGTTCAAAAAGATTGTGCCAAACGGTAAAACAGGTTTCCGGCAGTGCCGCGGCATCTTCAAGGCCTAGACCTTCAGGGATGGGAAGGCACAGAGATGCGTCTGCCAAGGCGTACTCAGCATAACCACCGCCGGCTAGCAAGGCGCATACTTGGTCCCCTATTTTCCAGCGGGTGACCTCATTGCCGGCAGCCACTACTGTGCCTGACACCTCAAGGCCAGGAATATCTGATGAGCCAGGGGGCGCAGGATAAAAGCCTAAGCGCTGAAACACGTCGGGCCGGTTAACACCTGCCGCCGCGACTTTTATCAGCACTTGATTGTCATTATGCGAGGGCATTGGACGCGATGTCGGCTGTAAAACTTTTGGACCGCCGGGTTGAGTAATTTCAATACTGATTTGATTGACAGGCAGGCTCATCAATAACCTCTTATTGGTAAAGTGAGAGTTTAGCTGTATATAGCATCACTTCTCAATGGATCAAAAAAGCCATTATATGCTAATGGCGTTTGGTCAGTCTTTTAGCTTTATCCCACAATCGTCCATCAATTGCCGCGAGTCCTAAGCCGATGAATACCATGCCAATAAAATATTCAGCATGTAGCGCTTCACTTAGTACAAGCCAGCCAAGCAGACTGGCGGTAATGGGAACCAGAAATGTAACTAAGACGACATTGGTAGCACCTGAAGAGGCTAATATGCGAAAAAATAAAATATAGGCCAGGGCTGTTGAAAAAACAGCCAGAGATATAACCGCCAACCAAACGTTCAAACTTGGATTTTCCAGTTGGTCAGGTCGTTCTATGAACAACGCTAATGGTAGTAAAATAATGGTTGCGCAAGTAACCTGCCCAACAACTGTGGTAAATGGGCTGATGCCCATGGTCTTGAATCGCCTACCGTAGACGGTAGCAAAGCCATAGGATACGGCAGCTGCCATAATAGCGAGCTGGGCGGTCGTGTTAGCGCCGGCGTTTGTCAGTGATGAGGGGCCAATTAACACTATCACACCTAACAACCCAATCATGACACCAGCAATTTTTGCCGGTGTCATGTGCTCATCAGTCAGTAAGGTACCCGCGATTAGCACTGTAAATAAGGGTGTCGTTGCATTAATAATTGAGGCTAAGCCAGATGTGATATGGGTCTGCCCCCAAACAATAAGGGAGAAGGGGATGGCGTTATTGAGTAACCCCAAAACAAAAAATGATCGCCATAGTTTAAGAGTTCTAGGTATCTCATACCCAGCGATAATGAGAATGGTCCAAAGTGTAATGGACGCCATGCCAACTCTCATTGTAACAATGGTTAATGGCGGTAGTTCTGATACAGCCACGGCGATAAAAAAGAATGAGCCTCCCCATAGAAAGGACAATAGCAGTAACATTAACCAGTCTTTGGGAGACATTCTCTGGTTGATCATTGAGGGGCTTCCGAAATCATTAGTAGTTGGTTTTAATGGATATCAAGACGTAGATGCAATACTAACATTCCCCAGTAGGCTAAACGATCACTAATGTAAGCACCTAATCGTTGTTGCAATTGAATGGGATGGCGATAAGGAATTAGTTTAATTGGAGATTACTGCCTACAATGTGTGCATCTATTCGTACCTAGGCAATCATTATGGTTGAAGCATCCTTAAGAGAGAGAACTTATCGGGTCATCTTTGGCACTGATACGCCCGCGGGCCAGAAATTCGATATAGCCTTGATCTATGTCATTCTGCTTAGTGTGCTAGCCATTGTCCTCGATTCGATCGAGTCCGTTAACAGCCAGTATGGGCTATGGTTGTTTCGATTTGAATGGTTTTTCACTCTCCTATTCTCTGCCGAGTACTTAGTGCGTATTTATTCATCACCAAAACCACTACATTACATTTTTAGTTTTTATGGGCTGGTGGATTTGCTGTCTATTGTACCGACATACTTGGCGCTGATTGTGCCTGGTGCAAGTTATTGGTTAGTGATACGTCTATTAAGGGTGCTTCGAATATTTAGAGTGCTAAAACTAGTTCGTTATCTGTCGGAGGCCAATATATTACTGCGTTCAATGTACGCGGCCCGGCGCAAAGTGCTGGTTTTCTTTATGGTAGTTTTGGTGCTTAGTGTGATTTTTGGTAGTTTAATGTTTTTGGTAGAAGGCCCTGGTAATGGTTTTACCAGTATTCCGCGCAGTATCTACTGGACAATTGTGACTATCACCACGGTTGGCTATGGCGATATTACACCGCAAACGCCAGTAGGACAGATTTTGTCGACCATGATAATGCTGACGGGCTATAGTATTATCGCCATTCCCACGGGTATTTTTACGGCCGAAATCGCTCGCGAGATGCATGCTGAGATTAGCCATCGGCAATGTAATGTTTGCGATCGCAGCGGTCATCATCCCGACGCTCACTACTGTCATCAGTGCGGCGTCACCTTGCCTGACAGGGTTGTCGAAAATTAATCGCCAGTGCGTCTATCCATTGTGGGGCGATAGCTCAATATTAAAGGCCGGAAGACCATTAGAAAGGTGAACTTCGACTGATACTGTGGGTGCTTCGATACCCAATTTAGCTCGGCTTTTGATAACAGCGAGTGACATTCAACATACCTCCTTGTATGTAGCTTGTATTCCCTTGTAATCACATTGATCTATTTTTCTTTAATAATTAGTAGCGCTTCCAGTTCAGTGAGTTGTTGTTCAAGGGCATCAATTTTCTCTCTGGAGCGCAATAGAACTGCCTGTTGTGCATCAAATTCGTCTCGCGATACGATATCTAATCCGGCGATAGTCTTAGTCATTGCGGCGCGGAGTAACTGTTGTAATTCTATGCTAATTGATTGCGCGCCAGACAGGGCACCAGTGACATTTTTTTGAAATTGATTGTATAGATCATCTGCGTTCATTTGGTTGCTCCGCGTTGAAACCCATTATTCAGTGTTTAAATGTTTATGTCAGCTTATTTCTCACCAAAGACAGTGGTTTTTCGCGTCCATTATTTTGGCCATTCTGGTGCGCAGAGAATCATTCACCATGAATTTATGCACCAAAATGACGCGACAACCTTTTAGGCCTTAGTCACTGGCTTTGAAATTACAGTTTCAATAGTTGGCACGCAATGTGCATTATTAATACCTAGAGGAATAATAATGCTAAATCCTTTTTTTAATAACATAACTATCTTGGGAGATAAACAAATGAAAGCAATAAAAACTGCAATATGCGCTGCAACAATGATGACGGCTGTTACTGGAATGGCTGCGGAAGTGTCAGGAAACGTCGCTATTGGATCAGATTATTTTTTCCGTGGATTTGATCAATCACTCGGCGAGGCTCTTTCTGGCGGATTTGATGTTGCCTTTGAGAATGGATTCTACGTCGGCACTTGGGGTTCTTCGGTTGATGATTTTACTTCTACTGGCGGTTTAGAGCTTGATTACTATGCAGGATATGGTGGTTCTATTTCTGAAAGCGTTAGCTACGACCTTGGCTACATAATGTATGGCTATCCAAATGATACTCAGTGGGACTTTGAAGAAGTGTACGGCAGCGTTTCTTTTTCTGATGTGACTATTGGCTTCGCTACGTCTAGCGATTGGTATGGTAGTTCAGGTAACTATGACTATTTTTATGCTGACTATGGAATGGCGCTAAACGAAACATTTAGTTTGGGCGTGCACTATGGAGCAACTCGTGCAGATGCGGGCGACTATGAAGACTATTCGTTGTCTCTTAGCACAGAGGCCATCGGCCTTGGCTTTGACCTGAGCTGGATCTCCACTTCTGAGTCAAGCCAAGATTATTATGCGGATAACGAATTTGTTCTGACTGTTTCAAAGGCACTGTAAATTCTAGAGAACATTAACCTGTTAATCATTATGGGTGGCCCTAGCCACCCATTCGGAGGAAAAAATGAAACTGATAACCGCAATTGTTAAACCGTTCAAGCTGGACGAGGTTCGTGAGGCCTTAGGAGAACTCGGCGTTTCAGGTGTCACAGTGACCGAGGTTAAAGGGTTTGGCCGTCAAAAGGGTCATACCGAGTTATATCGAGGAGCTGAATACGTGGTTGATTTTTTGCCAAAAGTTAAAGTTGAAGTGGCTCTTACCGACGAAATGGTCGAAAGCGCGGTGGAGGCAATTACTAAATCTGCGGCAACCGGGAAAATTGGTGATGGCAAAATTTTCATTAGCCCTCTTGATGACGCAATTCGCATTCGGACCGGTGAGACCGGTTCTGAAGCTATTTAAACCAAGGAGTAAATAATGAACGAGATTTTTGAATTACAGTACGCTTTAGACACCTTCTATTTCTTAATGTGTGGTGCTTTGGTGATGTGGATGGCGGCAGGTTTTTCTATGCTGGAAGCGGGTCTAGTAAGATCTAAGAATACCACCGAAATATTAATGAAGAATATCGCGCTGTTTGCTGTTGCTTGCACGATGTACATGGTTTGTGGATACCACATTATGTACGCTGATTTGGGCGCTTTTTTCTTAAGTGGCATTACTGGTGATGGTGTTGCCGGTGCTGAAGAAGCAGCTACCTACGCACCCTCAGCTGATTTTTACTTTCAGGTGGTATTCGTCGCTACTGCGATGTCTATAGTGTCGGGTGCGGTGGCTGAGCGAATGAAGCTCTGGGCATTTTTGGCATTTGCGGTTGTTATGACCGGTGTTATCTATCCAGTAGAAGGTTCCTGGACATGGGGTGGTAATGCAGTGTTTGGATTGTATACCTTAGGTGATCTTGGTTTCTCTGATTTTGCCGGTTCAGGCATTGTTCATATGGCAGGCGCGTCAGCAGCTCTAGCAGGCGTTTTATTGCTGGGTGCTCGTAAGGGTAAATATGGCTCTAATGGAGTAATCAATGCTATTCCAGGTGCTAATTTACCGATGGCTACACTAGGTACATTTATTCTTTGGTTAGGTTGGTTTGGCTTTAATGGCGGATCTGTTCTTGCGACGGCGTCAGTAGAAAGTGCAAACGCTGTTGCAGTTGTGTTCATGAATACTAACGCGGCCGCTTGCGGTGGTTTAATTGCTGCCATGATTTTGGCAAGAGTGCTGTTCAAGAAGGCTGATTTAACGATGGCCCTTAATGGCGCATTAGCTGGATTGGTGGCGATTACTGCGGAGCCTTCTACGCCAACGGCCCTACAAGCAACATTGTTTGGAGCAATGGGCGGAGTGTTAGTGGTATTTAGTATTGTTGCTCTTGATAAGTTCAAAATTGACGATCCCGTTGGTGCTATCTCTGTTCACGGTGTTGTTGGTCTGTTAGGCCTTATGTTGGTCCCAATCACTAATGATGCCTCTAGCTTCTCTGGTCAGTTAATTGGTGCTGCGACTATCTTTGTTTGGGTGTTTGGCGCCAGTACCGTGGTTTGGTATATTCTAAAGGCAACCATGGGTATCCGTGTCTCAGAAGAAGAAGAGTTAACCGGTGTCGATATTGCCGAGTGCGGCCTGGAAGCTTATCCTGAGTTTGTTAGCTAAAAGGTTAACAATAGTTAGACAAGAAACCGGGGCTATTAGCCCCGGTTTTTTTGTTTAAATATAAAATAAAAACTTAGAAATACTCGGATTTATCAGCATGCAAGGATGCAATTTTAGTCAGAAACAGGTATCTTTGCCCTTGATAACTACCTGTATGGAAATGAGAGATTATGAAACTAATTACTGCAGTGATTAAACCGTTTAAACTTGATGATGTTCGTGAGGCGCTTGCTGATATTGGCGTGCAAGGAATTACTGTGACTGAAGTTAAAGGCTTTGGCCGCCAAAAGGGGCATACTGAACTTTATAGAGGGGCTGAGTATGTTGTGGACTTCCTGCCAAAGATTAAATTAGAAATTGCGATTTCAAGCGAGATGGTTGATAGCGTCGTCGAGGCTGTCACTAAATCAGCGGCAACAGGTAAAATTGGCGATGGGAAAATATTTATTTCCTCGTTGGATGAAGTTGTTCGCATTCGCACGGGTGAAACTGGTGTTGAAGCAATCTAGGTTTTTCTTTTAATGTTCTTGTAGGTCCTATAGTGCAAAGTAAACAATTCAAGGTTGCATCAATGTCGAGGTTATTAGTTGTACTGTTATCATGGGTTGTGACGGGGAGCACATATGGTGCCGAGGGCGACAAAAGCGAGACATTAGAGCTGTCACCATTACGCTGGGATGAAATTAGCGTGATTGACAACCCGATCGTTACGACGATTATTGATACGCTTAATTCAGCACGCTCTGATTTAGAATATGACGTCGTTGGCAAGGCGCCCATAGAAGGTTTTTATGAGGTACAGGTAACAGGCGGGCCTGTTCTCTACGTCTCAGCGGATGGTAATTTCTTCTTTGATGGAAACCTATACCAAGTGAAGAACGGACAGTTTGCTGATGTTCGTAATTTACGCATGGATGTGGCTCGTCGACAAACGTTCGCAACGATGTCAACCGACAGCATGATTATCTTCGAGTCAGAGGGGAAGCCTAAAGCTATTATTAATGTGTTTACAGATGTTGATTGCGGCTATTGTCGAAAGTTACATAAAGAGGTTCCCCAGCTCAATGCCATGGGTGTCGAAGTAAGATACCTTGCTTATCCACGTAGCGGCATTCCTTCCGCTTCTTATGACAAGATAGCCACAGTTTGGTGTTCAGACGATAGGCAGGGCAGTCTTACGCGCTCAAAAAATGGCGAGGATGATGCCATTGCAGTCTGTGAAAATAATCCCGTAGCCGAACACTTCACCCTTGGGGGGAAACTGGGTGTCACTGGCACACCAGCAATAGTCTTAATGGATGGCAGTATGCTCCCTGGTTATCGGACAGCGGCTGACTTTGCCAAACTGCTGGGTCTTAATTCTCAGGCTCAGGGTAGTTAGGCAAAACCCTTTAAATAACACTGAATAATTCTGCAAATAGTATAAAATTACCATCCGTGAAAGGGTGGTTTTTTTTACGTGTTGGATTTAGTCAATAGTCTGAGGGATTAAGGTGAGAGTGGTCAATATAGGTTTGTGTGGTTTAGGCACCGTTGGATCCGGCGTATTTAATGTGCTTGCTCGAAATTCGAGTGATATTAATGCCCGTTCAAACTGTCAAATTAAGGTGGCTCAAGTCGGATGTCGTCGTGATAATCCCAATTGTGACGTGACGGCAGTGAATGTCACACGAGATATATTTGATGTCCCTAACAATCCAGATATTGATGTCGTGGTCGAGCTGATTGGAGGCACCACCGTCGCTTTTGATCTCGTTATGACTGCGCTGAAGAAGAACAAACACGTCATCACTGCCAACAAGGCGCTAATAGCCGAGCATGGCGGGGCTATTTTTTCTGAAGCGGAGTCTCGTGGCCTAATTGTTGCTTATGAAGCTGCTGTGGCTGGCGGTATTCCCATTGTAAAGGCTTTGCGTGAAGGCCTGTCTGCGAATCGTATTAATTGGTTGGCTGGCATCATTAATGGAACTACTAACTTCATTCTTTCCGAAATGGATAGTAAGGGAAGAGAATTTTCTGATGTGTTATCTGAAGCTCAGGATAAAGGCTATGCCGAGGCTGACCCAACCTTTGATGTAGAGGGTATTGATGCTGCCCACAAGTTAGTGATTTTAGCGTCGATTGCCTTTGGTATTCCATTGTCTTTGAATGGTATTTTCACCGATGGTATTACCCAATTAGAGCCTCAAGATGTCGCCTATGCGCGAGAGTTAGGTTATTCGATTAAACATCTAGGCATGGCTCGTCAAACAGAGGTAGGCGTCGAACTGCGCGTGCATCCCACGCTAGTACCTGAGAGATCACTGATTGCTGGTGTGAACGGTGTATCAAATGCAGTAATGGTGAATGCTGATGCGGTAGGAACAACATTGTTTTATGGGCCAGGGGCCGGTGCAGAGCCGACAGCATCCTCTGTGATAGCAGATATTGTTGACGTGTCGCGACTAATGGATTCTGATTCTGATTCGCGTGTGGCACCTCTTGGACGAAGCTCTGACCAACTTACAGCACAAAAAATATTAGATATTCAAGACGTCGAAACGGGTTTTTATATACGGTTCTCGGCGTTAGATCAGCCAGGCGTGCTATCCAATATCACCAAAATAATGGGGGATGCTGGGATTAGTATTGAGGCGATTATTCAGCGTGAGCAACCTGCAGGAGAGCGTTACGTCAATGTGATAATCCTGACCAATGTGACCAAGGAGAAATGCTTAGACGAGGCTGTTGCGCATATCGAGCAACTGGAAACGGTTCGAGGGCAGGTCAATTTTATTCGTGTTGAATATTTGGATCAGCACTAAAAACCACATTAAAAATTAAGATAAATTATCGTCAATCGTGACTGGGACCACAGTTTAATGAAATACATTAGTACCCGCGGTGGTGTAGCACCAAAAAGTTTTGAGGACGTTATCTTAACGGGCCTAGCGCCTGACGGTGGACTATTTGTACCTGATCAACTGCCGCAATTTAGTCAGAGTGAAATCAGTTCTTGGGAGGATCTTAGTTATCAGGAGTTGGCTTTAAAAATCATGAGCCCCTTTGTTGATGGCGCGATTCCTCAAGCTGATTTAAAGCGCCTTATTGATAAGTCCTATGTCACCTTTAGGCACTCTGAAATAGCGCCCTTGGTGAAGACGGGAAAAAATGAATGGATTCTTGAATTATTTCATGGGCCAACGTTGGCTTTTAAAGATTTTGCACTACAGTTTTTAGGTAACCTACTCGACTACACGTTAGAAAAGCGTCAAGAAAAAGTGGTCATTATGGGTGCCACGTCTGGGGATACCGGTTCAGCGGCGATAGAGGGCTGCCGCCGCTGTGACAATATTGATATTTTTATTCTCCACCCTCACCAGCGAGTGTCAGAGGTCCAGCGCCGCCAAATGACCACGATTCAGGCTGATAATATTCATAATATCGCTATGCATGGCAATTTTGACGATTGTCAAAATATGGTTAAAGCAAGTTTTGCTGATCAATCATTTTTACCCGATGGGCGACAGTTGGTGGCGGTTAATTCGATCAACTGGGCGCGAATTATGGCGCAAATTGTCTATTATTTTTGGGCGTCGCTGCGACTAGGGGGGCCAGATAAGGCTGTATCCTTTTCGGTACCAACGGGTAATTTTGGTGATATTTTTGCGGGGTATCTCGCCTCCAAGATGGGTTTGCCCATCAAGCAGTTAGTGATTGCCACTAATCAAAACGATATTTTGCATCGCTGTATTTCCGAAAATGACCATACCACACGACCCTTGAAGCAAAGCTTAGCCCCAAGTATGGATATTATGATTTCAAGTAACTTCGAGCGATTGTTGTTTGATCTCTACGATCATGACGGTAAAGCCGTAGCCGATTTGATGGCAGATGCCAAGTCTGGTGATATGCGCCTCAATGAAAGTGTTCTTACTAAAGCGCGGCAACTGTTTTCTAGTTATCGATGTGATGATAAAGGGATGGTTGAGTTGATTCGCGATACTTATCAAGATCATGATTACCTTCTTGATCCACACACCGCTATAGGTTTGGCCGCCGCAAGAGCCTGCCGTGCTGATCTTAAAACCCCCATGGTGACGCTGGCCACAGCACATCCAGCCAAGTTTCCTGATGCTGTGAAACAGGCCGGTTACCCCAGTGACCCCGAATTGCCCTCGCATATGGCAGATCTATTTGAGCGGAATGAGACATTTACTGTGCTGGACAACGATTTATTGGCGGTGCAGCGTTTTATATCCGAGAATATTATTGCGTAGAAACCGTAATGGTGGAGAATACGTAAGACAAGCTGACCCGCCAAAACTATCGAGACGAATTTATGAGTGAAGCAAATAAATTAAGTAAAGAAGATCAAGATCGAGTTGATAAATACCTCAATAGCGGGTTCAACACGACTGAACGAAAGCCCTTTTATGGCCTACGATTACTCGGTGGGATTTGGATTGTGGTGGCGGCTTTGGGTTGGGTCAGTTGGTATATTGGTAAACAGGCTGGATACCTTTAGATTTTGATACTTTAAGTTCACTTTTTGGGAGATAGTTAATGTATTCCGAGCCTATGCCAACAGCGACTATGATTCACACCAATGGTGTTGAACTAGAGGTTTTTCAAGCTGGGCATGGCGGTGTTCCAATTGTTTTGTGCCACGGTTGGCCTGAGCTGGCATACAGTTGGCGGTATCAAATTCCAGCTTTAGTCAGCGCTGGTTATCACTGCATTGTGCCTAACCAGAGAGGTTATGGCGGTTCTAGTAAACCCTCCGACGTAAATTCCTATGATATTCACCACCTAACCGACGATCAAAATGGATTGCTGGATGCCTTGGGTATCGATAGAGCTATTTATGTGGGGCACGACTGGGGCGCCATTATGTTGTGGCAACATGCGCTACTAAACCCAGATCGTGTCATTGGTTTGGCAAATATGTCAGTCCCTTTTAAAGCGAGAGAGCCTTCAGAGCCTGTAGCTTTTTGGGAGAAGGCGCTGGGCGAAGATTTCTATCTGGTCCATTTCAATCGTTATCCTGAGATCGCGGCACGTTCCTTTGACACCGATCCGAAAAGGGTTTTAACCAACCTCTATCGCACTAAGCATTGGCTAAATGACGGGTTACCTCAACCCGATGGATATTCGATTGTGCGGTCTGCAGAAACGGATAATCAGCGCGGGGAATTAATGCTCAGCGAAGAAGACTTAATGGTCTTCGTGGACGCTTTTGAGCAGGGGGGATTTGTTGCTCCTTGTAATTGGTATCGAAATTTCACTCGCAACTGGGAAACTATGGGCCATGTTAAGCAAATTATAGAACTACCATGTCTCATGCTCTATGGCGACTATGACATGGTGCCAAAAGTTGATATGACTCATACCGTACTAGATCTAGAGATTAATAATTTGGCTTGTGGCCATTGGATTCAGCAAGAGGAGCCAGAGCAAACCAATCAGATTTTACTGGACTGGCTACAGCGGAAAATACAACCGCTTTTGAGTTTGTAAAATGCAAATTCAAAGCAGGCCCTATGATTTAAAGAGTTGTGACTTCCCCGATCAGGTAGACCCGCTTTTACAGCGAGTTTATGCTGCCAGAGGAGTGAAAAACCAACTAAGTTTGGATCGACACCTCTCTAGCCTCCCTTCACCCCAGTTGATGCTTGGTATGCCTGCAGCGGTAACCCGTCTTATAATTGCTCTGCGTGACAATCAGAAGATAGTGATTTTGGGTGATTTTGATGCCGATGGAGCCACGAGTTCAGCCTTAATGGTTCTCGCCTTAACCGCTATGGGCTTTAAAAATGTGACATTTCTAGTCCCTAATAGATTTGATTACGGTTATGGGTTAACCCCTGAAATCGTTGATCTAGCGGCGGAGAATAAGCCTCACTTAATTATTACTGTCGACAACGGTATATCCAGTGTTGAGGGGGTGACGCATGCTCTGACCCTGGGTATTGAAGTCATTATTACTGACCATCATCTGCCGGGCCGAGTGCTACCCAATGCGGTCGCTATCGTTAATCCGAATCAACCTGAATGTGAATTTCCAACGAAAAATCTTGCGGGTGTTGGCGTGGCTTTTTATCTGCTAAGTGCGTTGCGTGCAGAACTTCGAAATCAAGGTTGGTTTGCGGAGCGCAGTCTCACCGAGCCCAGTATGGCCACCTGGCTTGATTTAGTGGCGCTGGGGACCGTAGCTGATGTCGTGCCCTTGGATCAGGTCAACAGAGTCTTAGTCCACCAAGGATTGTTGCGTATTCGTGCAGGCCAATGCCGTCCGGGCATTCAGGCTTTACTGCGGATTGCTGGCAAGAATCCTCATCGTTTAGCCTCTGCAGATCTGGGGTTTGCTATTGGTCCACGGCTAAATGCCGCTGGGCGACTAGATGATATATCGCTGGGTATTCAATGCTTGCTAACTGATGATCCTCAATTGGCTATGCAAACGGCTCAAGAGTTGGACCAACTTAATAAAGATCGTAGATCCATTGAGCAAAGTATGCAGCGAGAAGCCATGATTGAGATGGATAAACTGTCATTTGAGTCTGACGAAGTTCTCCCTGCCGTTTTATGCCTTTTTCATCCGGACTGGCATCAAGGTGTGGTTGGGTTATTAGCCAGTAGACTCAAGGAAAAATACCATCGCCCAGTTGTTGCTTTTGCGCGAGGCGATGAAGGTACATTGAAGGGTTCGTCTAGATCGATTCCAGGATTACATATCCGCGATGCCTTAGACGCAGTGGCGACCCAAAATTCTGGTCTTATCGATAAGTTCGGCGGTCATGCCATGGCAGCGGGATTGAGTTTATTAGAAAAAAATCTTGAGCAGTTCACTGAGGCTCTGCAACAGCATGTTGCAAAAGCACTTAATGAGGACGATTTGACCGCTAAAGTCATCACCGATGGCAGTCTTGAATCTAAGCAATTAACGATGCACACTGCCGAGGTTCTACGTGAGGCCGGTCCCTGGGGACAGCAATTTCCAGAGCCATGTTTTGAAGGCTGTTTTAAGCTAAAGCAGCAGCGTATCGTTGGGGAGAATCATCTCAAGTTGGTTTTGGCAGATGAAGCGGCACCTGAGATTAATATTGATGCAATTTACTTCAATATAGATGCTAGTTTATGGCCGAACAAGCACGCTCAGCGAGTAAGGTGTGTCTATCGTTTGGACATTAATGAGTATCGGGGTCAAGAAAAGTTACAATTTTTAATCCAATACATGGAAGCCATTTAATAGTAATCACAAGAACAATCACAAGAACATCATTATGAGTTTAAAATCCGATCTTCGTGCAGATCTACTGCTGTTGACGACTGCCTTTATCTGGGGCTTTGCTTTTGTATTCCAAAGTACCGGAATGGACCATGTTGGGCCTTTTACCTTTGTCTTTGGTCGCTTTGTCATCGCTACTCTTGCTATTGTGCCAATCTGGTACATTATGGAAAAACCAAAGAAAGTTTTTGTATTCCAACCAACGGATATCAAAGCATTCCAACTGGGCATTATCATGGCCGTTGGCATGTTAGTTCAGCAGTCAGGACTTATGTACACAACCGTTGCTCGGGCAGGATTTTTAACCGGCGTTTATATTATCTTTGTACCCTTGATAGGGTTATTCATGGGGAGCCGGACTGAATGGCCAACATGGATTGGCGTTTTCCTATCATTGTCGGGCTTGTATTTTCTTGGACAGATCCAAACTGATCAGTTTTTGATTGGCGATGGGTTGATTTTGTTGAGTTCAGTGTTGTGGGCCCTGCATGTTATCTATACCGGGAAAATAGCCAATCAAATATCAGTATTTCGATTAATGTTTCTACAATTTGCCGTCGCGGCAATGCTTAGCTGGCTGGTAATGCTTATCTTTGAGACTTGGGATTGGCAGGCGGTTAAGGGCGCAGTTTTGTCATTATTATTTGTGGGTGTCTTGGCGTCGGGTATCGGCTTTTCATTGCAGGTGGTGAGTATGCGAACAGCTCCCGCATCACATACCGCGCTTATTCTTAGCTTTGAAGCGGTATTTGCCGCGATCGGAGGTTGGTGGTTGCTCGACGAGTACCTCACTGCCCCTGAGCTGATTGGTTGCGCCTTGATCTTGAGTGGTGGGCTAATCTCTCAGTTAAAGGTGCTCCTTAAGGTTTCAGGTGACGCTATCGAGCATCCTCGTGGTGTTAATTAGTGGACATCTCTAGATATTCTCGAGCGACGAGTGAAGTGCTTTTAGGACGACAGCCTTTATTATGGGCTGCGCGAGTTCGGTGGGATGCAGTCCATCTTCCTGAATCATGCCTTCGGTAACGACTAGTTCTTCAAGCTGAAAAGGAATGAGAAGAACGTTCTGTTCTTTGGCGAGTGCGGAATAGACTGCAGAAAAGGCCTGGGTGTACCGGCGGCCATAGTTGGGCGGGATACGCATGCCGAATAATATAGGCATCGCATTTCGCTCACGACACAGCGCGATCATCGCGGTTAAGTTACTTTTCATTAAACTTAAAGGGTGGCCCCGTAGACCATCATTACCGCCGAGTTCGAGCACGACGAAGTCAGGCTGAAATTTCCCTAAAAGTAATGGTAACCGGTCGAGACCTCCGCCAGTCGTGTCACCGCTGATACTTCCATTGACTATTTTGTGCTTGGGGTGCAAATCTTTTTGCAGCAAATTTACCCAGCCCTTGTCAGGGTTTATACCGTACCCCGCGCTCAAGCTGTCGCCTAGCACTAGTATGGTTGATCCATAAGTGTTAGCGGCGAGTAAAAAAAACAGGCAATATAGGCGCTGGAAAAAAAGTCGCATAAATTATTCTCTAGTCTGAATATTTAAATTTGGCCCTAGCAGTGTAAGGGATTACGGTAATAATGGAACAAAACGATGATTGAAGTTCGTAATGTAAGTAAACAAGTGGTCACGACGGAGGGTACGTTACGTATTCTTGATCAGATTAATCTATCAGTTGCTGATGGTGAAACCATAGCCATTGTTGGACCATCGGGTTCAGGTAAGTCGACATTGTTGGGTATATTGGCGGGGTTAGACCTTCCCAGTGAGGGCACAGTATCCCTTAATGGTAAAAATATCACGGCGATGGATGAGGAAGGGCGCGCGGCTGTGCGAGCTAAGGACGTTGGCTTTGTATTCCAGTCTTTTCACCTTCTGCCAGGATTAACCGCATTGGAAAACGTGGCATTACCGCTTGAGCTCAACGGGGATGCAAAGGCTCTGGAAACGGCCCGTTATTATTTGGAGAGGGTAGGTTTAGATCATCGAACAACCCATTATCCACGACAGCTTTCTGGGGGTGAACAACAGCGCGTAGCCGTAGCGCGAGCCTTTGCCTGTCGACCAACTATCTTATTTGCCGATGAACCGACCGGTAATCTTGATACTGGAACTGGCCAGATTATCAACGATTTGTTATTTGATCTTAATCGAGAAGAGGGTACTACGTTGGTACTTGTGACCCACGAAATGAATTTAGCGGCACGATGCAACCGCACACTGCAATTACATGCGGGTCGTGAAGCGTCCGCTGAAAATGCCAGTGAGATGGTGCGTTAATGCTGTCTCTAAGGATGCTGCTGCGCAACTGGCGTGGTGGAGAGTTAGGTTTGATTCTCTGGGCTCTTGTCCTTGCAGTGGCTGTGGTGACTTCAGTGTCTCTGTTAGCAGAGCGCATAGAGCGAGCACTGACCAATGAGTCTAGTAGTTTTCTAGCATCAGATCTGGTGGTGCAAAGTAGCAAAGTTACTAATGCAGACTGGCTTTTAGAAGCTCAGAGCAAAAAGGTTTCTACGGCTCAAATGCTGAGTTTTTCATCAATGGTGTTTAACGGCGATGATATGCATCTGGCTTCAATAAAAGCTGTTGAGCCCAGTTATCCATTACGTGGTTTTATCAAACTGTCTACAACGCCTTTTACCAGTGATGAGAGTCTGATTGAAGAGGTCGATTATGGCCCACCTCAGGGCGAAGTTTGGGTCGATGCAAGATTGCTCCCACTGCTTAATATCGAACTGGGTGATCAGATTGAATTAGGTGATATGTCGCTCAAGGTTAGGCAAATTTTGGTCGAAGAACCAGACAGCGGTGGCTCTTACTCTTTTTTTGGTGCTCGGGTGTTGATGAACTATGCCGACATTCCTAGTGCTGGGATTATTCAGCCAGGTAGTCGCGTTACCTATCGTTACCTCATGGCTGCGGGGGTAGACGCACAGAAGGAGTTTTCCGAATATGTTGACTGGCTAAAGCCCCAGCTGGATATCCATGACCGATTGATCACGCCAGATCAGGCCCAAGCCAGTATTGCTGACACAATGGACAAAGGTAGACGTTTCCTTCTCCTCGCCGGCAGTATTGGTGTTGTTTTAGCAGGCATTGCTCTGGCGCTTGCTAGCCACCACTTTGCTAGCGGGCAAACCAAGCAGGTGGCCTTGTTCAAAAGTTGGGGAATTTCAGCCCATCGAGTGAGAAACATGTATTTTCAGCAAAGCATGTGGATGGGCGTTGGAGGATCGCTGGTCGGACTGGTGATAGGGTTTTTGTTTCATCTATTACTGCTGTTTATCGTCAGTGATTGGTTGCCGATTGTACTGCCAGCGGCGGGCCCAAGACCTTGGATAACGGGTTTGGCGACAGGTCTAATTTGTCTGGTTGGATTCACCTTGCCCGCCCTATGGCACTTGCCTGCCCAATCGCCGCTTGTAGTGCTGCGTCAAGACGCGATACTTAAGCCGCTCAGTTCGGCAGTGCGAGTCGTCCTTGGTGTTAGTGCGATTGCTGGATTATTGCTTTGGTATAGCAATAATCTTTATCTTTCACTAGCTATCTTGGCCGGATTTGGCGTCACCGCCTTGGCTTCAATTTTAGCGGGGTTGTTTTTGCTGCGTCTGGGCAAGCAATATGGCCAGCGTTTAGGCAGTATCTGGCGGTTATCCTTAGCCAATCTCTGGCGTCGTAAGGCGCAAAGTTTAATACAAATGGTCGGTTTTTCCGGTGCAATTGCGTTACTGATGATCATGGTAGTGGTACGTACTTCTCTAATAGATGAGTGGCGATTCCAGCTAGCAGAAGATGCCCCTAACCATTTTTTGGTTAATGTGGCCTCCTATGAGTTAGACGGTGTTAAACAGCTAGTCAACGATCAAGAGTTAGATACGGCGGGCTGGTACTCGATGGTGCGTGGCAGAATGACCGCCATTAATGGGAAGTTGATTACAGAAGTCCAAAGCGACAGTCATGAGTCTTTTCGGCGTGAGCTTAATCTCAGCTGGTCTGAGGAACTGCCCGAAGGTAATAAAGTCACGCAAGGAGAGTGGTGGGACTCTTCCTTAGTCACAAACCTTGCGACTGCAGACGATCCTGAAGGACAGCTAATTGCTCCCTTATCGATTGAGGACGAGTTGGCAGGTGAGCTGGGATTGACGATAGGGGATCGAGTAACCTTTAGTCTTGGTGGGTTGTCGTTTGAAGCACAGGTAACTAGTGCGCGCAGCCTTAATTGGGACAATATGACACCCAATTTCTACTTTTTGTTTCCTGAAGGATTGTTAGAAGATTATCCGCGAACCAGTATGACTAGTTTGTATATTCCACCGCAAAAGAAGTTACTAGTGAATGATCTGTTGCGCAATTACCCCACGGTTCAGGTCATAGAGTTAGATAAGATCATTGAGCGAATTCGCACCATTGTTTCTCAGATCACTCGTGGACTTGAGGTCATGACCTTGCTTATTTTGGGCTGTGGCGTGTTGGTAATGTTTGCTGCTGTGAGCTTGTCGATGACGGAGCGTCTTCAAGAAAGTGCCATATTGCGTACCTTAGGGAGTTCTCGGCGGTTGATACTGGGAATTCAACTCATTGAGTTCAGCGCTTTGGGTGCAATGGCAGGGCTACTAGCGAGTGCCGGGGCTGAGTTTTCTGTCGCAATGTTGCAGCGGTTTATGTTTGACCTGCCATTCTCGCTTCACTCGTGGCTGTGGTACACAGGTCCAAGTATAGGCGGTATTTTGGTTGGCAGCCTAGGCGTCGCATACAGTCGAAAAGCGGTTGTTCAGCCGCCTCTTGAGGTTTTGAGAAGCCTTTAGTTGAATACTGATTACTTAATGGGAAGCCGTATGCTAAAGGTAGTTCCTTGGGCCTCATCTGAGATGACAGCTATTTGACCGTGGTGTTGCTCAGTGATAATGAAGTGCGTGAACGATAAACGCTGATCGGTCTCGTATTGATTGTTAGTTTTTCCCGTTGTCGCGAAAGACTCGAACAAATACTGCTGATCGTCAGCACTGATCATTACCCCATTATGATGAAAGCGAACCCATAGATCGTCATAAAGCTGCGTCACCGCAATACGAATAGCCGGGTTGTGGTTATCGTCTTCGATTCTGCCAAGCGAGTTGCAAGCATGGCGTATTAGGCTTAGAAAAACCTGTTGCAGCTCAGTAGTATAGCAAGCAAAGTCAGGTAGGTTTTCCGCATAGTCGACAGTAACATCTATGTCTTGAAACCTGAGACCCGAGGTGACCGACAATACATCTTCAGCTAGCTCGATACTGTGATCAATAATTTCTGCGATATTTCCTTGAGACTTTGCGTCTCCGCCAGCACTGGAGAACTCCATCAGATTTTCAATGACTGACCTAGCTTGTTGACCTCGAATTACGCTGTCTTCCAATATCTCTTTCAGGGCGACAGGGTCGAAGGGTGCATCGGTGAGACCTTGGCGAACAGTCCTAACAGACTTTAGCATCTCCCTCAGCGGTAAATTGATGTCGTGAGCCATACTTGAGGCCATTTCACCCATTAAGGACATTTTGTCGCGTTGGATAAGCATGGTTTCACTTTTGACTTTTTGCGTCACATCGTCGATCAGGATGACAACGCCAGTATCAGTCTGATCGGTCAGTGGGTAGACGGTAATATCGAAATGATATTGCCCGCGTTGGCTGTATTTTATGGTCACGGCAGACTTTTGTTCTAGGGCCTGTGCAATCTGCCCAGCAGTGACCGTAATGTCGGGGTAAGCCTTCCATAGATCTTTGCCAATGGCATCTGCTGATGCGACACCACTAATTTCCTCGGCACGATGATTCCACTGCGTGATTTTGTTTTTGTTGTTCAAACCAATCAACATTAGTGGCATTGAACTTAAAATTTCTGTGATGTAGGACTCAGATCGGCGTAATGTCGCTGTTCGCTCTTGCACTCTTAATTCTAATTGAGCTTTGATTTCTTCTAGCTCTCGATTATAGCGATGGGATTGTCGGCGACTAAAAAATAATCTTACTATGGTTAATGACAGGGCAATAATAAAAATACCACTGGAAAAATTAGCTATCCATTGCCAGTTGGTCGACCCGTCAGCTTCTCTAAACACCCTAAATATATCAGCCGCGGCCAATTGGGTAAAAAGTAAACAGGAAAGTAAGATGAATTTTTTCATGTAATCCATTGTTTCAACAGCGTTTCAAGTCAATAGAATGCCACATAATTGATCTGAAATCTCTATTCTTATACTTGTATTTCACGGCGTAGTGTTTAATCCTAATAAAACTATTATGGGTTAGTAGGTGCTATCACATTGTGCTAAGGATCCTATTTCCAGCTAATAAACTGTCTTGGCCATACTTAAATCTGGTCACAGTTGTCAGACATAGATTAGACTGAGGTATTATGGAATCCATCCCTTTTATTAACGTCGCTCTCGCCTTTGTGCCAGTCATTGTGGTGTTAATTATTATGTTCCGCTGGTCACTGGCTGTTTCTGACAGCGCAGTTGCTATGGCTCGTATGCTGATACAGCTAATTTTAATTGGCTATGCCCTAAATTGGATTTTTGCAGTTAATACCCCTTGGGTGGCGCTAGGGATTCTCAGTTTTATGTTAGTTGTCGCCAGTTCGATTGCACTTAGGCCGCTTGGTGCAACAAAAGGGTGGAGCGATTATGGTCAGGCCTTATGCGCTATATCTTGCGGTGGAGGTGCGACCCTCGCTTTCATTATCTATTTTGTCTTAGATATACGACCCTGGTACCAAGCGAGTACTATTATCCCATTAGCAGGTATGATTTTTGCCGCCTCAATGAATGCGGTCAGCGTTGCCGCTGAGCGGTTTGTGATGGAAATCAAACATGGGTCTAAGCCTATGATTGCACGCAATGAGGCCTTTAAAGCGGGGTTAATCCCGATTTTTAATAGTTTACTTGCGGTAGGCTTGGTTTCCCTGCCTGGCATGATGACCGGGCAAATATTATCGGGTGTGTCACCGCTGATTGCTGCTCGATATCAAATTGTTGTGATGTGTATGATTACGGGAGCTTCGGGTATTTCTGCGGCGATTTATTTACATTTGGTCAGCAAGAGTAAAGCTACTAGGGCGTTATGAAGAACAGCTGACCGAAATAGTTCCAGCCCAGTCGGGCGGTAAACCCGCGTAGTGACTGGCTTTCGGATGTTCTGCGAAAGGACTTTGTAGTACTTCAAGCAACAAATTAACCTCTGAATAGTCACCTTGCACGGCCTTTTCAATGGCGGCCTGGGCCATGTAATTACGCAGAATATACTTTGGATTGGTTTTTAGCATGGTCTCTGAGCGATCTTGGTCAGAACTTTGCTGCTGACTCAAACGCTGTACGTACAGTGCTGCCCAATCGTCAAATGCTTCACGATCAACAAACATATCGCGTACGTTGCGGTTACTGTTGGAGAAATAGCAGAGCTGCCTAAAAAACAAACTGTAATCGACTTGATTTTCTTCCATCAGTGTCAATAGTTGATTAATGAGACTCTCATCACTGTCACTATACGCCTCCAATCCCAACTTACTCGCCATCAACTGGCGATAATGTTGTAAAAAGGTCGGTTCATAATTTTTTAGCGCAGTCACCAAAGCCTCAGATGGTAGCAGGCTCATAAAAGAGGTAGCCAGCGCATTCAAATTCCAAAGACCTACAGAGGGTTGATTCTTGAAGGAGTAACGGCCATTGGTGTCAGAATGGTTACAAATAAAATCTGGATTGTAGACATCCAAAAAACCAAAGGGGCCATAGTCGATGGTTTCGCCCAATATCGACATATTATCGGTATTCATCACCCCGTGAGCAAAACCCTCCGCCTGCCATTGAGCGATCATTTTGGCCGTCTCGGTCACTGTCTGGGTGATTAGATTGACATATCGCAGGTCATCCTCAATCCACTGAGGAAAATGTCTGGCAATAACATAGTCAGCCATTGCTTTGACGGCTTCAGGCTGACTACGATAATGAAAATGCTCAAAAGAACCGAAACGAATATGGCTACGCGCAACCCGACATACCGTTGCGGCAGACTCTACGTTTTCTCGATAAACGAGTGTTTCACTATTGATCAAACACAAGGCTCTGGTTGTGCCTATCCCCAAGCCATGCATGGCTTCTGAACACAGATATTCACGGATGCTCGAGCGTAATACGGCACGCCCATCGGCGAACCGAGAATAGGGCGTGGCGCCAGCCCCTTTCAGTTGGATGTCCCACAGTTGAGGTTTTCCCGTTTTAATATCATCAACCGACAGTTCGCCCAAGGTCATGGCGCGACCATCCCCCAACTGACCCGCCCAAACACCGAACTGATGGCCCGAATAGACCAGCGCTATGGGTTGTAAATCAGTACCTGTAAGATCTCCCGCCATTAGGCGTAGCATTGCTGAGTCAGTTATATGCTCAGGGTTTAACCCCAACTCCGCAGCCAGCAAGGCATTACTGCTAACCAGCACGGGATTATTTAGTGGGCTGGGCACTACCGCACTGCAATGCAAATCACCCTGATCTTTAAAAGAATCAAAAAAGGTGTTTTGTAAATCTTTACCTAAAGGAGAGTGGGCGCCTGACATGGTTTATTCGACACCCTCAAGGCCGACATCTTGCCAGCTAATTCTGGCCAGATTGTCTGCATGTAGACTGCTAATATAAAGCCAGTCATCGGTTTCTAGAGCGCCCGTGTTAGTGTGATGTTCACCGTCAGGGTCTTGCAATGAAGTCAGCACCTCACCCTCGCCAGTCATAGCAAAAACGTGACTATAAGGCACGGCTTGAGGGCGCATAAAAGGGGGGAAGCGCTGAAAAACCTTTCTTATGAAGGGTGAGCGGGAAAGATCATCGAGGGGTTTACTGCGCGGCGAGACCAATCCCACCCAAAAACGGCCATCTCGGCCCCGTACAATATTATCTGGGAAGCCGGGCAAGTTATCGATTAATACTTCTGACTGGCCAGCCTTGTCTCCCTGCAACCAATACTTGTGAATGCGATATGACCCCGTTTCATTAACCAGAATAAACTGGCTGCCAGCATCGGTTGCGACGCCATTGGCAAAATTCAGCCCCTCCATGAGAATTTTTGTCGACTGATCTGCTGGGTCGTAGACTAACAGTCGACCGTGACCGCCATGTTCCATCGAGTCCAATAGGCTAGCCGCATAGGTACCACCCATGTGGGCCCCAAATTTAGTCGATGCATCACTAAAGTAAATCTTACCATCTGCAGTCACATCCAAATCATCGGCATAATCGATATCAGTGCCATCAACTGTGCGCGTTAATAACGAAATCTCACCGGCAGGCGATACTTTTAACAGACCTTTGTAGGCATCAGCTATCAGGAGGTTATTCTCCGCATCAAATACTATGCCTAGTGGGCTACCCTGAGTGGTTACCCATTTGATTTGTTCACCGCTTTGCTGGTTATAACGTACAATCCAACCCTCTCGAGTTGCTGCGTAGACCTCGTTACCTAATAGGGCCAAGCCCTCTGGGCCATGGGTGTCGGGTAAAGTAATAATTTCAATGGCAGCCAGTTTTTTGTTTTGCTCAAAGTCTCCGGTAAAGCCTTTGTCCAAAGGTGCCGTCCAACTAACAGGTTCCACAGGGACGGGCCATAATAGTAAATACACAGCTAAAATAGCGACAGCGACTAGTATTTTTTTTAACATCTTTAAAGCCTCTTCTGTAGAAATTATATGTCGACAATGGTGCGCTACTAGATCTGGTTAATCAACCTTTGCTGTTTCGCTTGGTGTGCTGTCACGGGTGAGGTAAAATGCGCGCTAATCCTATTCAGATAATATTCATAAGGTAGTCAGTAATCTCATGGAAGTTAGTCCCCTTTATACCGCTTTAGATGACCTGCAAACACGTACCGACGTGCTGAGGGGGTATCTTTGACTACGAAAACCGCAAGGAACGCCTCGCTGAGGTAGAGTTAGAACTTGGTGAACCGGATGTTTGGAATAAACCTGAGCAGGCTCAAGAGTTGGGCCGTGAACGCTCGTCTCTAGAGCTTGTCGTAAAAACCATTGAAGACCTGGATTCTGGAGTTGCTGACGCTCGTGAATTATTGACGATGGCGGTGGAAGAAGATGATGAAGACACCGTTGCAGACGTTGAAACAGACATGGCCGCTCTTGAGGCCCAGTTAGTCAAGCTAGAATTTCGACGTATGTTCTCAGGGACAATGGATCAAAACAGCGCTTTTTTAGAAATACAGTCTGGGTCTGGTGGCACCGAGGCGCAAGACTGGGCAGAAATGTTGCTGCGTATGTATCTTCGTTGGGCTGATGACAAAGGCTTTAAAGCCGATTTAGTGGAATGTTCAGCCGGTGATGTCGCAGGCATTAAGAGCGCCACTGTACAGGTTACAGGTGAATATGCTTTTGGCTGGTTGCGCACTGAAATTGGCGTTCATCGTTTAGTGCGGAAGTCACCCTTTGACTCGGGCAATCGCCGCCATACTTCATTTGCCGCTGTGTTTATCTCGCCAGAAATTGATGACAACATCGAGATCGATATTGATCCCTCTGACGTGCGCACTGACACCTACCGTGCATCAGGTGCTGGTGGTCAGCACATTAACAAAACCGACTCAGCGGTGCGACTGACTCATGCCCCCAGTGGTATAGTAGTGCAAAGCCAAAGTCAGCGGTCGCAGCACCAAAATCGTGATAAGTGGTAAGCGGCAAGAGGCGGCTCAGGCAACGGAAGATACTAAGTCTGATATTGGTTGGGGCAGCCAGATTCGCTCTTATGTGCTTGATGATGCGCGGATTAAAGACTTACGTACAAACATAGAAACGCGCAATACTCAGGCGGTATTAGATGGAAAGCTAGATCAATTTATCGTTGCTTCGCTGAAAGCGGTCCTTTAAATAGTATAACTAAGACACCCCACAACCAAAACACAGGGTAAACATGACTGATCAACACGACGAAAATAAACTAATTGCTGAACGCCGCGCAAAACTAGATGAACTGCGTAATCAAGAGGGCCCAACGTTCCCCAATCAGTTCCAGCCGGCCCATAGCGCCAATGAATTGCAAGCGGGCTTTGGTGATCAATCCAAAGAGCAGTTAGAGGCCCTTGGAAAGGTAGTCTGCATTGCTGGGCGAGTGATTCGCAATCGTGGAGCCTTTATTGTGGTTCAAGACAGCTCTGGCCAAATTCAGTTGTATGTGACCAAAGATGCACGACCGTTCGCTAAGTCTCTAGACTTGGGCGACATTGTCGGTATTACAGGTGTCTTGCATAAGTCGGGTAAGGGCGACCTGTATGTGCAGATGGATGACTACCTTCTTCTCACCAAAGCACTGCGTCCGCTACCGGATAAGTTCCACGGTCTTGCCGACCAAGAAATGCGTTATCGCCAGCGTTATGTTGACCTCATTGTTAACCCCGATGTGCGCAACACCTTCCGTATTCGCTCTAAGGTAGTGGACTTTATCCGTCGTTATCTCAACGATGCTGATTACTTAGAAGTTGAAACCCCCATGTTGCAGGTGATTCCAGGCGGCGCAGTGGCGAGACCTTTTGTTACTCATCACAATGCGCTGGATATCGACATGTACCTGCGAATCGCCCCTGAGCTTTACCTTAAACGTCTTGTTGTAGGTGGTTTTGAGCGAGTCTATGAGATCAATCGCAACTTCAGAAACGAAGGCCTTTCAACACGCCATAACCCGGAGTTCACGATGCTCGAGTTCTACCAGGCCTACGCTGACTTTAATGATCTGATGGATTTGACAGAAGACATGCTGCGTAAAATGGCTACGGAGGTGCTGGGATCAACGAAAGTTGTGAATACAGTGAAAGATTCTAATGGAGAGATTCAAAGCGAAACACACTATGACTTTGCCGATCCTTTTATTCGCTTATCGGTGTTTGATTCTATTTTGCAGTACAACTCTGATATTAGTGCAGAACAGCTCAGCCATGAGGCCGGTGCGCGCAAAATCGCCACGGATTTGCATATTCCTCTCAAAGACATCTGGGGTTTGGGTAAGGTGCAGATCGAAATATTCGAAAAAACCGTTGAGCATCTGTTAGAGCAGCCGACGTTTATCACTATGTATCCGGCAGAAGTTTCACCCCTGGCGCGTCGTAATGATGATGATCCTTTCGTCACTGATCGATTTGAATTCTTTGTCGGTGGTCGAGAAATCGCCAATGGTTTCTCTGAGCTCAATGACCCTGAGGATCAAGAAGCCCGCTTTAGGCAGCAGGTAGCAGAGAAAGATGCAGGCGATGATGAGGCGATGCACTTTGATGCAGATTATATCCGTGCTTTGGAATATGGAATGCCACCAACTGCGGGTGAGGGTATTGGTATTGATCGTTTAGTTATGCTGTTGACCGACTCGCCATCGATTAGGGATGTTTTGCTGTTCCCGCATATGCGGCCAGAATAATGAGAGTAATTCAGGTTGAATTCCCGTTAAATTAATGGGTTTTATTTAACTGAAGTCATTTACGCACTGTGATCGATATTTTGTTTGAAGTTAACTGAATCTGTCGCTCTGTTGCGAACAACCACAGTGCCGGCCAATTTATCATGCCAGCCTTGTTTTCTCTTATCTATGCCAACCCAGATAATGCCCAGACATAATGGTAAGAAGGCAACTATATATCCGAGATATCTACCTATCGCTTGGCCAAGGCTCAGTTTTTCACCACTGTCAGCATCGACCACTTTCAAATTGAGTATCATTTTTCCTGGTGTGCCCATAAAACGTAGCCAGAACCAGATGGTGCCAACAATGGGCGCCACATTAGATAGAATAAAATCCCAAAAGCCCAGCATCACTCCATCGGTGGAAAAATTAAACCAGTAGTCGTCCCCATAGATTAGGGTCATTGGTATAGATACGACCACCACAAACGCTAGCGTGTCGATGAGTGACGCCCCACACCTTATCTAAAATCCCGCGTACTCAGTATCTTTCATCCTCCAGTTGCTCCGTAATGACTTATTGGCTAGATCCTTGATATTTTCATAATACTATTTACCCGAAGGAATATCTTTAAACGCCAGCCCTTTATCTGCTCGTGGGTCTTGAGGTAATCCCAAGACTCGTTCAGCGATGATGTTTTTCAGGATCTCATCGGTGCCGCCGGCGATTCGCAGTCCTGCCGAACCCAGCCACGCATTATGGAATGCATGAACATCTGAGAGGTCGGTTTTTAACATGCCAGCCATGTCCAGTGAATCGATACCGAAGTTACCAATCGCCTGCAATTTGTTGGCGCTTACCACTTTGGTTATTGAAGCTTCAGGTCCAGGTGTGTCGCCTCTGGAAAGGGCAGACATGGTTCGCAGTTTAGTATTTCTTAAACCGCTAGCCTGACAGTACCAGTCAGCAATAGATTCGCGCACCGCCCGGTTTTGTATCAGTGCTTGGCCATGATCGTCTTGTCCTTGTGCCCATTCAAATGCTTCTGTAGCATCGGCTCCAGTGGCATCTCCCACGGCCAGTCTCTCGTTCATTAAGGTGGTAATGGCGACCCTCCAACCATCGCCAACCGCACCGAGTCTTTGGCTGTCTGGGATACGTACGTCGTTAAAGTACACCTCGTTAAATGACGAGCCGCCGGTAATCTGCTTGATCGGTTTGATGTCAATGCCGGGGGATTTCATATCAACAAAGAAAAAGGTCATTCCGGCATGTTTATCTAAGTTGGCGTCGTGTCTCACTACAATAATACCGTAATCGCAAAACTGTGCCCCGGAGGTCCAAACTTTTTGGCCATTGATAATCCAGTCATCACCGTCCTGTACCGCTTTGCTGCGCAGGCCCGCCACATCAGACCCCGCTGAGGGCTCGGAGAATAGCTGGCACCAAATTTCTTCACCAGCGGCCATAGGGGGTCCTGCCATACCTAGACCAATTTCGTAGACACCCTGAGGGACATTAAATTTGGCTTCTTCTTGGCCCCAAATAATTCTCTCAAGCGGTGAGGCTTCTAAGCCACCATAGATTTTTGGCCAATGTAGCATTGCCCAGCCAGCGTCAAACTTCTTTTTTTGCCAGGTTCTCGCGGCGTCTAGAAAGTCCTGCGAACCCGCTTTACCGTGAGGGTTATGATTGCCGGTCTGGGTTTGGAGTTGGGCGTTATCTTTTAACCAAGCGCTGCATTTAGTTCTAAATTGGGCTTGTTGTTCGGTATCATTAAAATTCATATCAGACCCCTTAGTTAGCGTTGGCAGGTTGGGCTTGTTCTAACCCATGGATGAGTTTTTCCTTCCAGGCAGCAAGGGACCCGACATTTAAAGACAGTAATTTAGCGCGCCGATAGAAAAGATGACAGTCGTACTCCCAGGTAAACCCATTACCGCCATGGGTTTGGATATTTTCCTGGGAACAATAGTTGAATGCTTGGGTGGCACTGACTCTAGCGGTAGCAGCGGCCACATCTAACTCGGTGGATTCAGTAGACAGCGCCCAGGCACCATAGTAGCTGTTAGATTTAGCGAGGGTTAGTTTGATATACATGTCTGCGAGCTTGTGTTTAATCGCTTGATAGGAACCAATAGCTCGGCCAAAGGCAAATCGCTGTTGGGCGTAACTGGTTGCCATATCAAGGGTCGCTTGGGCGCCGCCTATTTGTTCAAAGCTGAACATGACAGCCGCTTGGTCGAGCAGATTTTGTAATAGCGCCCAACCTTCTCCGTGATCACCCAGTAACTGACTATTTGCATTATTAAAGTCGATTGAGAAATGACCTCGGCTGTCGTCAATGGTGTCTTGTTTTCGGATATTACAGTCATCACTGACCTCAACCATCCGCAACTCAATACCTTTTTGGCCATTACAGACAACAATAACATGGGTGGCTATACCGGCGTCGGGCACAGCAATCTTGGTGCCCGAAACGGTGTTGTTGGTGACCGTAGTATTAATA